>WNGQ01021587.1_pt1 | contig 11561 bp, 9 predicted proteins | sample 5407661 | NCBI WGS metagenome assembly WNGQ01 (sample SAMN13153382, study PRJNA577476) | soil metagenome | isolation source: 60 cm soil or saprolite under Garry oak tree replicate 2 | place: USA:California | collected 2016-06-15
GCGCACGTTCGATAAAGAGCGCCACCGATTCGTACTGTGAGAGCGCGACAAGATCAGGCAGGCGCTTGGTGTCCGGTAGCGCCAGTGCTGGCACGGGGAACTCGCGCTCGGCGCGCACATGCAGCCCCTCCCGACTGGTCACCAGCACTTTCAGTCGTGGGCAAACGGCAAGCAGGTCCGCCACCGGTAGGGCTGCGCTGACCACCTGCTCAAAGTTGTCCAGCAGCAGCAGTGTCTTTTTCTCATGGAGAGAGCTTTTCAAATGTTCCAGCGGCGATTGATCTCGTGCTTCCCGAAGACCGAGCGTTTGAGTGATGGCAGGGATGACCAGGTCGGGGTCGCTGATGGGAGCCAGGGACACGAACCAGGTCCCGTCTGTGAAGTGCTCAGAGAGTTCCGCTGCTACGTGCAGCGCCAGGCGGGTCTTGCCCACTCCTCCAGGACCGGTCAGGGTGAGGAGACGCACATCTTCACGCAGGAGAAGCTGCTGGACGGCGCCCGCCTCTTTCTCGCGACCGATAAACGGGGTGGGTTGAATAGGCAGGTTGTTGGGGTAGCTATCCAGCGTCTTGAGCGGGGGGAAGTCGGCAGGTAAGCCAGCAATGACGAGCTGAAAGAGCTGGCTGGGTTGTTGAAGGTCCTTGAGGCGATGGGCTCCTACATCGAGCAGGCTCACCCCCTGTGGGAGAGTATGCTCCACCAGGTCGCGAGTCGTTTGGGAGAGCAAGACCTGTCCGCCGTGACCAGCACTCATGATGCGTGCAGCCCGATGCACGTCCAGGCCGACGTAGCCCTCAGAAGAACGCTGCGGCTCGCCGGTGTGCAGTCCTATGCGCACTTGCACGCTCACCCCTTCAGGCCAGGGATGGCTGGCGAGGGCGAGTTGGACCGTCACTGCTGCTGCAACGGCATCGCTGGCGCGAGCAAAGGCCACAAAGAAGGCGTCCCCTTGCGTGTCGACCTCGTGGCCATCGAACTCAAGGAACGCGGCACGTAGGAGGGATCGGCATGATTCCAGTATGTTCGTGTAGCGCTCACCTACTTGTTGGAGTAGGTGTGTAGAGCCCGCGATATCGGTGAAGAGCAAGGTGACCGTTCCTGTTGGGAGTGCATGCATGGAGCACCTCCTACACCCAATACGCAACGCATTCCAGATCCGTCTGGGCTACTGGTCTCGACGATGACTGTGATCGCCTCTGCACCATTATACCTCATCACTCGACAGAAGGAGGCGAAGGCGTTCCTTCTGTCGACGAAACCGATTTCCCCACACCATTGATTGTTCATGCAAGGCCCTGATTCTGGGAACAACCTTCCAGAAATCGTGCAATCCGACCGTTCACGCCGAGAGTGAGTGGCCTGAAATCCTAATATTGTACTCCTTATTGGGATAGGTTCTTAGTTTTCTCAAGGTAGACTCTGGCCGCAGCCAATGTGGCCGGTGTCAGCCGGTGCGTCTGTGTCTTATTGACCTTATGTCGGTAGAACTTCACTTCACCAGCAGCCAGGTTAAAGTCGCTGATGCGCAGGCGAGCCACTTCCCCCACGCGAAAGCCATGATCGATAAAGAGACACATAATCCTGGCGTCCCGGGGCTCGTCCTGGTTTTTCAGCTCTTCAGCCTGCTCGTAGGTTATGATGGTAGGGGTGGCCTTCTTAGCCGTTTCCATGCGGGTCTCAGCACGCTGCTCGTCGATATTGCGGCGCTCGTCACCACTATAGCCTTTGATCGTCTGGATAAGCTTGAACTGCTGCTCGTCCATGAAACCAGCCTGGAAAGCCAGCTCACAATATTTGCGGGCCGTGTACAGGCGGCTATTGATCGACCCCAATGAGTATCCCTGGACGAGCATCCACTGGCGGAAGACTTCCAGGACGCCATATGTCACCTGCCCCCAGGGGGCAATCTCGTCCCGGTAGTTCAGAAGGGGCAACTGGTTGGTGCTTGCCAGGAACTGCTCAAAAAGGGCAATGTCGCTCTTGTGGCGACGAACAGTTTCCCTAGCTTTCTTTTTTCGGTAGAGTTCCAGGGCCTGAGATGCCACGAACTCATCGGCTTCCCTGGCAAAAACGGATATATCTGCCTGGACTGCTGGCAGATTTGAAGTGCTCACTGATGCAACTCCTATATCGTGTAGTTTGACTGCATTAGTCTCCAAAAAAGGACATGCTACGTATTTACCAACACTGGCAAATGTCGTTGGTGAGGTTGTGGCCGCGTTCCCAATAGTAGCAGATCCAATAGCGTTCCCGCTCGAACTGCACCGCACCAGCGACTTCTTCTAAAATGATCAGTTTTGGTTTGCGATTTTGCACCTCAAGGCTTTGTATCCATGCCCATTTAGCGGGGTTATTCGTATCTCTCATATGGGCAAGTAGGCGTTGTTCTGGATCATCAGCTTTACCTACGTAGCGTACTTTCTGTTCAAGCTCATCGACAAGTGCGTAGACGAAGGTGCGTTCTTTGTGTGGCGGTCGTGGAGGGGTCGTTAATGGTGCTTTCCATTCAATAGGAACGCCCCATTCTCTGCACCCATAAGCAGCATGGATAGTAACCTCACATCCTACTCCTCGACAAAAATTAACCTGGTCAGCCCAAAGCCCGGTTTCATAGCAACCCGGTTCAACAGGATACCGAGTTGGCTCGTCACCAGTCTTTTGATGTAGCCGTAACCTACTCAACACCAGGGGGTGGGCCTGAGGCATAGTACAACCAGCAAACCAGTTTGCAAAGTTATCTAAGTCATTTAGCTTAGGGTGAAAACAATAGACTTGTTGACTGTAGGGAAGCCGCACCTTCATTCTGAGTATGGTGATACCATATTCATACGATTTGAGCTCAGCAAGTTCATCAGGTGTCAGCTCATCAAATACCCATCCTTGCCCTTCCTGGTAAACCCATCCTCTAGTGCTATACAACTGCATTAGGTATAGGAGAGCCCAGTCCGGCCTGTTCCTTCGCTCTTTGCCTGCTATCTTCACGTCAGCTACCCTCTTGTTACGCTTTCTGTAGGCAACTTATATCATCTCATGTCTTTGGCGGATATACGCGTCAGAAGTGGCGAATTTATGCTAACTTCGACATATCGCTATTCTACACAAAAGTGTCCGATTTGGTTAAAATATCGGACACCTTTTGGGCTTATTTTACGTCCTTTTAGAACAGATGTCAACTTATGTTGTTACTTATTGTACCCGATGATTTTGTGCTAAAATATAGCTTGTTATTCAGTGTTACCAGAGTTGCTTGATTTTGTCTCCTTGTATGGAACCCCCTATGTATTTGGATAGGTCATTAGCAAGAAGTGAGGCGAGCTATGAACTCAGGACCATATCCACCGCAAGACAATAATCCTTGGCGAAGACCATACCAACCACCATACTATCCGCCTCCAGTTTGGTCTGGGCAGCCTCAACCTCATAGATACAGCGGCTGGCTCTTAGCTGCCTTGGTGATTGGGTATATTGTCGCGATAGTGCTGGAGTTCATGGAGATTGCAGTCACCAGCACACCAGATGCAATCGGTGGAACAGCGACTGCTAGTCCTGGTATCTTAGGTTATGTTGGTGGTTCGCTACTGATTATTCTTAATGTCATCATTATTGTAGTTGACAGCCATAGCTTCTTTACTCTTTACGGCAAGCTCCAATGGCGGAGGATGAAAACATGGCTGAAGATTGTACTCTTTTTTATCTACTTCGGTTTGTGTGTGATGCCTGCCATCTATCTTGTTATGGCTACTCAATACTATTTGAGAACCAGACAACAGAGACTAGGTGACGCGCTTCGCGATGGTTGGCTTTGGTATCGAAGAAAGACACAGAAGGCCCAACTCATTTTTGGTATGTGTCTCATCTTCCTGCTTATATTCAGTGTAACTGGAATCAGTTTAGCGGCAATGGCAGACAGAGCAGCCGCATTAGCACTGCTTGCGCCTACCGCAGTACCTACTCAGGCTTCGTTGACGAACAATGCGCCAACTTCCACACCAACGCTCGTATCTCTAGCTGCATCTACTACTACTCCGACACTGGCACCTACGGCTACGCCTAAGCCGACGCCGAAGCCCACACCTAAACCAAAGCCAACACCCACGCCCAAGCCGTCATGCAACGCCGTGAACAATAACCCGTGGTGTTATAACTTCGACCCAGGCAATCTTATCACGAACCCGCCATCCAATTTCTGCGATTATTTCAACTGCATCGCGAGCTTCTGGGCACCTGACGACCCAGATGGTGGACATGTGGTGGAGTGTTCTGACGGAACCTACAGCCAGTCTGGAGGTGAAAGCGGTTCCTGCTCGCATCACGGAGGCAATTGGAGGCCGCTATACTCGCATTAGGAGCCGTTATATATGGAAATACCTAAGGAGACTCACGTCAATAGCTTGACCAACTTTGGCTGTCATTTACCCATGCTATGCGGCATGTGAGCGTTCTACCGATCATGTTATTAGCGTGAAAGCCCTAAGCTACCGTTGAATTCAGAACAACAACAAGAAATATTAAAGCTCAAGGATAAAATGAAGGAGCTTGGCATTGACTCACTCGACATTAAATTTCCAGAGCCTGGATTTTACCAGTCATTGGAAATGATAGAGCCATCAGTAAGTACATTTCGTTTAAGAAGTTCAGAACTCACTGACGAAAAGGCGGCAATTGCTAGCCTTGCTCAAGCTGACCCATCAAATATTCAAATAATTGCTGCATCTTTGTTAGAGATCGGCAACAGCTACTATATGAATAAGCTTCGTCAGTCACTGCTGGATCGACTCTCTCAGGGGAAGTGGGCCGTGCTGCGGTTCCTACACGATTTTGCTGTTCCTTTTGACAATAATCAGGCGGAGAGAGATCTTCGGATGATCAAAGTCCAGCAAAAGGTTTCGGGTTGCTTCCGTACCGAACAGGGGGTTGCGATGTTCTGTCGCATTCGCAGCTACCTCTCGACGTTACAAAAACAAGGGATCAAATTGCTGTCTGCGCTCGATCAGACGCTTTCTGGTCATCCCGTTCTTCCCGCTTTTTCATGACCCTACTGAATAGTCACTACTATTTGGTTATCTTAGATGTACCTCAAATACTTTCTGTAAATTCTTTTAGTGGTTTGTCTAGAGAGTTACTGTCTGTTCTAGTATGGAAGGATGCATACTTTTCTCTTTCAGAAGCGAGAGGAACATTGCTTGTATCTTCGCCTCGTCGTAGCCATGTTCGCGGAGATATTGTTCCATGAACTGGTGTATACGGTAGCTGAGCGGACAACGACCCTGAAAGCTACCGCTTTGCCTGCTAGCAAAGATGGGCCACCCATTACATGCCCCCTGATACTTACAGTGCTTGCAATACTGCTCTCGATGATGGTCATCCCGATCCAATGAAGCGGCATAGGCTTGCGAACTAAGAATTTCTTCTATCGTTTGCTGCCCTACGTTTCCCATAGCAAGGGATGGCTCATAACCATCAAGAACACGAAAGAGATTTCCATCGTGATTGACCACAAAGACACCATCACCATCAATGCGTCGATTATAAAGTCTTCCTTGGATGCCAGCCATCTTGCGAAGGGTATTCTCAAAATGCTCCATAAATGGAGCCACAGGAATCCGAATGCCCGTTTCGAACCAATATACAAAGAGCTTTTGTAGAGCTAGGATTAATTCGTCATAGGATGTTGCAAACTTATCTATTGCTCGTGTCTCCGGCCCATCAAAAAGAGGGAGCACACGCCAAGGAATGTGTCGCTCTGCATAGAAGTCATACACTTCGCAGATGCGCTGAGAGNNNGAGGTATGCTTCGCCAGGACAGTAATGGCCCCTACCTTGATGCCGTGACTAATCAACCGCTCCATGTTGCGTAGAACTGATGACTCTGTCTCTTTGCCTGTAACCGAAACACGAACCCCCGGGACGACATCACACGATACGCCAACGTCAATATCGTGATGTTTGATTAAGGAAATCATTTCATCAGTTAAACGATATAGGTTAGTTTGCATCCCGATACGAAGTACATTGCGCTCCATCTCCGATCCTAAGATTTCATGACATAGAGATAGCACTTCCTTAAGGTAGGGGAGCGGCAAAGCAAGTGGTTCGCCCCCATGTAAGACTAACTTCGTGGCAGGATTCCGATGACGAGCCGTTTGGAGATGGTGAAAGGCCTTAATTGCCTCAAGTAACTGCCGCCAGGTTTGCAACGACATGCGATCACGCTTGGCAAGATCATCCCATTCATAGCAATATGCACACCGCAAGTTACAGAACTTAGAGACCTTAACAACCCATGTAATAGGAGACTGAATCGTCCCAAGATGCATTTGTGTGCTCATCAACCAACATCTCTTTCTCTAAGATGCAGCCTTTCCTTAATTATCCCTCACATTTGTAGCAACCTGCGATATACAGCGGGATGTGATGAATACTTTGTGAGTGTTAAGTTGTCTCCTTTGTCTCTGGAGGAGTTATGACTGCATGATCATGATACTGTACCCATGAAGGACCGCTCTCCTTGATATATATTGCGTTCCCAAATACTGTATTGACCTGCACCACGGTTTCTCGTTTGACGACATGTAATAGATTGGTATTAGGATCCAATCGGAGAGCACCACGAACTGTGTTTTCGCTGATATCGGTTTCTGATAGACCGCTAATAGCAGCTTGAAGTGCTGCACTGATAATCTGATTTCTTTGCTCTTGATCCATGTACTTGCACCTTCCTGTAAACTAGACGACGTACGCCTGTATATCACACAAAATACAATCCTCCACGGAGGAAACTTAGAAGGTAAAAGAAACCCGGTTACTTGTCCTCAATCTTCCCTCTAGCCAAGTCTCTGTTGTATGCATCCACTGCTGCTTCCTCTATAAAGACGCCGATATTCGTCTTTTTTACATATCAGGTACAAAGAAATACGAGATACCATATGTCTATTATTATGCAGGAATTTTTGAGAATTGTCCAGTATCTGCTAAAATAGACAGACATTTGGAGATAAGGAATCAGGTGGGAGAGTCAGGGGAAGACGGCTTAGCTAAGGCAGGCAGGAGGCTCTCCCGTGGGGCAGACCCCAGCACGTCGAGCAACTCTTCCAAGGAGAAGATGCCATAGCGGCCCGCCATGTAGATCACCGCTGGAGCGCTGCCCAGCTCGCGCTGACGAAGTCTGCGCAGCCGACGAATGGCCATCGAAGCCAGTCGCTCGCCCGCCTGCAAGCGATAGACTTGGGCGGTATTGAAGGCCAAGCATGTCAAGGTCGTGCGTCCCAGCACCGCTGCGACATCGCGTCCCCAGTGCTGCTTCTCCAGCCCCCATCCCTCTTTGAGTTCGCGGTAGGTATCATCCTCAATGTGCCAGCGTGGACGAAACGCCTGCCAGGCGGCAAATCCATCGGTGATGCTGCGGGTACTCACCAAAGCCCTGAGCGGCTCGGCGGCTGCCTCCTCGGTCGTCACATCGTGGATGAGACACGCCCACAGGCTGGCATCGGCTACCCCATAACTGGCCGCCGCCTCCGTAAAGCCCTCCCAACTCGTCAGTTCCCCCACTGCCGCCACCTCGACCTGGCGCAGTTGCTTGTGACCTTGGATAGTGCGCAGATAGCGATGGGGGGTCCAGTCAATGAGCTGCCCGTCGGCCAGCCCTTTCAGATCCTGATAGAGCAGACGATCCTCGGGCAAGCTGACCAGGGCCTCAATGCCCTTGCCGTACTTGAGCCACGCCAACAGCGGTCCATCGGCGTAGAGCGCATCGGCCAGCAGCAAACCGATGGCCTGCGGTCCGGCCACCTCTAACACTTGCTCGATGAGCGAACGCGTCACCACCGCTTCTTGGCCTTTCTCCGAGGCCTGCCCGCTCAACAGTCGCCAGGCCACGATGACCGGACGGGTGGCCGACACACACACCAAAGCCACCAGACGAAAGTCATCGCCCAGCCCGCTGCCATCGACGGCATAGACCCGCCCACGCACCAATTGTCGCTGGTAGAGCGCCTTGACCCCTGCTTCTTGCGCCTGCAGCCAGGCCGACTCCTCCACCCGACGCAGCGCATCGCGCAATGTATCCGGATGACAGGGCAAGGACTCGACTTGGCGTCCAACGGCATGGCGATGTCGTCCATTGCTGCCTTGACGGATTTGCACCGGGGCCCAGCCCAGTTGCAACAGCACGGCTGGTTCGCGGAACAAGACCGAGCTTCCTCCACGGCTTCCACAAACGGCAAGGTGGCCAGCGTGCGCAGCAACAACTCATCAGCCACTCCGGCTCGTTCTCGCTGCACCTCTAACTCATCTAAGGGGCCACTGGCCATCGTCGTGGCCAAGTCTGGCCGTTCGCCTCGTCTCAACGCCTCCACCACGGCTGCTTTCTCGTTTCGATACCATGCCATCTTCTTCTTCCTCCCTTAGAACTTCCCTTCTAGTCTATCACCTCCTCCCCTTATCTCCAAATGTCTGTAAAATAGAGGTTCTAGCAAAAATCGGGGGTTGAAAACGAGCCGAGAGGCTGCTACTGTGAACAAAAACCTGAAGAACAGTAGGGGCCTCTCGTGCAAATCACCGTATCGCTCATCGTCGACATCCCTGCAACTGGGGATAGCAATCAGGGTTCCACTAACTATCGGGGGCTGGGGATTGAAAAAAGAGAAAGAAGTTGCTCCTGTGTAAAAAAACTGAACAAGACACAGGGAGGAACATCTCATGTACGCGACAGTATCGCTGAGGATCGAACTCGATGCAAGCGCCAGCCTCAGTGACATGGAAAGCCAGATCCAGCAAGCAGGAAGAGAAGCGATGAAAGAGGCGCTCAACAAGCCATTCGCCAAAGTGAAGAGTACCAGAAGACCTGCCCGGAGTGTGGAAGCGAGCAGGCGCAAACGCAAGGAACGAAGCGCAGAGTCTTGCTGACCAGTTTTGGAAGGTTGGAAGTGCCCCTCAAGCGGCTGCGCTGTCAAGCGTGTTGCCAGCGGTTTCGCCCGGCGGAGCGCTATTTGGCCGAGGTCAGTTGCTTTTGGTTTGCCATAAGGGGTTCCTGCCTTTCTCACACGCCGTCCTCACAGAGGGAGTTCGCCGCGTCACACGTGTTGGTCAGCGCATATCTGTGACCACAGGCCCATCGTCACACCAATGGAGCGGCTGGCTAGCTTTTCCTCTGCTTCAAACGCCAGTTGTGCCTACTGAACAAATAACGTGTCTCTCCTGCAAGGTCTGTAGCAACGTCATAGATGATCTTAACTTAACGCAGGGCCGTTGCTACTTCGTCCATCGACGAGAGATTCTGGAGGGGACCAGACTTTGCCGTCGAAACTTGACCACCAGATGTAATCGTTGTCTGCCCCTTTCCAGGCCATGTAAAGCTGATCATTATCAGTGGCTAAAGCGGGGCTAGTGCTACTTTGTCTATCGGTGAGAGGCTCTGGAGGGGACCAGGTGTTGCCGTCGAAACGAGACCACCAAATGTAATTGTTGTCTGCCATTTGCGATGCCGTCCAGGCCATATACACTCCATTCAAGTTGACTGCTAAAGCAGGACTGTTGCTGCTTTGTCTATCGGTGAGACGCTCTGCCGGTGACCAAGTGTTGCCGTCGAAACTCGACCACGAGAGGGTCTCGTTGTTTACCTCTTTCCAGGCCATGTAAAGCAGACCAGCTCTGCCTGCTAAAGCGGGGTTGGTGTCGCTTTGTCCGTCGGTGAGAGATTCTGGTGGGGTCCAGCCCTTGCTAGTGAGCTGCGACCACCGGAGAGTAGCGTCGTTTACCCCTTTCCAGGCCATGTACGTTCCGAGATAGTTGCCTGCTAAAGCGGGGCTGTTGCTACTTTGTCTATCGGTGAGACGCTCTGCCGGTGACCAAGTGTTGCCGTCGAAACTCGACCACCGGAGGGTCTCGTCGTCTACTCCTTTCCAAGCCATGTATCTTGCACCGAACAGGTTTGCTAAAGCAGGGCTGGAGCTACTGTGTCCATCTGTAAAAGGCGTTTGAGGGGACCAGGCTGTGCCGTCGAAACTCGACCACCAGATGTAATCGTTGTCTACCATTTTCGATGCCGTCCAAGCCATATAGACCATATGCTTTTCCTTTCTGTCTCCATTTCTTCCCTGGTTTGCAGGACTGGCTGGATGAAAGCCTCGCCAGATTTTCAACCACTTTATCTCGATTTCACGTTCGTCTACGCACCGTTTTGACCTTTTTCAACCAGTTGGTGGTAGTATACCCGATCACCAGAATAATTGTACAGATTTCACCAGTTTAAAGGCTCATGGCCACTCTTGATACTCCCTTGAAAAAGGAATTTCTGAAGGAAGAATCCAGAGCACAAAAACACCTGAAGCCGACTGGCACGCACGTCGTCGGCTGCTTTCGTGCTGACGTTGTTTCCTTGTTTCCACTAAGCTGCTGGGGAGGTCGGCTCCAACTTCACCTCGTAGCCCAGCTTCTCTAACCGACGAACGAGTCGTTTCTGGACTGCCTGTCGATCCCATTCATCAAAGTAATTGCCTCCCAATTCTTCATAGCCTTCGTCTTCTGACAGGATATGAGGGCGTTTCCTAACTCTGAAGAAGTAGGGTAAACTGACTCCAGACGAGGCTAGCTCCCTCGTCAAGGGAGTCAGTCGATGATGCCTACTACTTGTCACCAGCAGGCACCGGTCCCGCCCCCCTCATACCACCGTCGAGAAGTCCAAGCTCAGGCCCAGCGTGCGCGAGCGTTACATATCAATGCCCTCAACTTGATCGAAACCTTGCACCTGCTGGCGTTGTGCCGCTTGGCTGTTCAGCTGGCGCATCGGCGCTGTCCGCCCCCATTACCCAAAGGTGCAGGCGGTCGCCCACGTACCTACCGCGAAGAGTCCTTGCTGCTGATCGCCTTGCTCAAAACGCTTTGGCGACTCTCCTACCAGGATGTGCATGACTGGCTGGAGAGTTGGTCGGCTCTGGCCTTGGCCTGTGGCTTACCACTCGACTCAACTGGCAAGCCGTGCATTCCTAGCCCGTCTCAACTGTGCAAACGCTGGCAAGCAGCAGGAGCGCCTCCCTTCGAGACCCTCTTCGTGCTCACGGTCTGGCGTGCCGTGCGCTGCCATCTGATCGGGGCTCGCGATCTGATCATCGATAGTGCTCCCATCCTGGCTTGGCACCGAGCTGATCCCGATGCGGCCACTGGTCACGCTCCCGCCCACCATCCCCGTCTCCTGCTGCGCGGCTATCGCGTCCATACCCTGCTCTGCCGTGGCTCCGGCTTGCCTGTGCATTTCCTGCTCTCCCCAGCGAACTGCCATGATGCCCCCTTTGCTCGTCCACTCTTAGAACTGGCTGTTCGTCTCTATCGCATTCGTCCTCGCATCATCCGCCTAGATGCGGGCTATTGGGGCCTTCAGCTCATCCACTGGATCCACGCCACTCTGGGAGCTATGGCGGTGGTTCCCTGGAATCCCAAGCGACAAAAGAACCGCTCGTGTTTGCCGCCAACCTGGACCAAAGAAGAATTGGGCAAACGCAGTTCCATTGAACGCTTCTTTGGCCGGGTCTTCCTCTTCTTTCGTCTGCAACGGCCTCCTTACTCGG
>WNGQ01006248.1_pt1 | contig 11560 bp, 9 predicted proteins | sample 5407661 | NCBI WGS metagenome assembly WNGQ01 (sample SAMN13153382, study PRJNA577476) | soil metagenome | isolation source: 60 cm soil or saprolite under Garry oak tree replicate 2 | place: USA:California | collected 2016-06-15
ATTGCCGGCGCAGGCGGACAAGCTCGCCGCGGCGTTACGCGAAGCGGCGCAGAAAGCTTAGAACGGTCCAGGAGATCTATTTGCGAACGAGCAAATTCAAGCTGGCCATGCTGGCCTGCATCGCGCTGCTGCCATCGTTTCTGAAGCGACCATGTTACCGGCTTTTTTTTGGCTACAGCATTGGCAAACGAGTACGTGTCGGTCTCAGCATAATCGATGCCCACGAATGCCGGATCGACGACGACGTGCGCATCGGGCACCTTAACGTTATTATCCGAGTAAGGAAGCTGACCATTGGAGACCACGCGCACATCGGTTACGTGAACATTATACGTGGAGGTGATGAAGTCCGCCTCGGTCGCTTCTCGGAGATTATGCGCTTGAACGAGATCAACTCGATTCCCGATCCCGAAGTGGTCAATCCGGTCGAACCGCGTTTCCTCCTGGGTGATGGCAGCATCATCACGACGGGCCACAAGATAGATTTTACGGATCGAGTTGAGATCGGTCGCCGGACAATTATCGGAGGACGCAATTCATCCCTGTGGACGCACAATCGGCAGCGAACGCGCCCGATCGAAATCGGCTCGCTTACTTATGTGGGTTCGGAGATACGCATCGCTCCGGGCGGCTCAGTGCCTTCACGTTGTATTGTCGGGATAGGCTCGGTGATTACGGGCGAGCTCAGCGGTGAGGACCAGTTGATCGCAGGTGTTCCGGCGAAAGCGATCAAGGAACTGAGTGACGAAGACAAGTTTCTGATCGAGCGGAAGACGCGAAGAGATTTGCCGGAAAATATTTGAGGTAACGGCTACCGGCGTGAACAGCATTCTGACATTTTTTGCGTTGCTGCTTTCGGCATTCATCATCTTGCTCGTGCCCAGTCTGGTCTCGCCTTACGTCCCCGTTTACGGCCCTTTCACCATTACCGACGCCTCTAAGGCAGTCTTGCTTTGTGGCGCCCTGGCGGGAGTAACAGGCTGGCTTGCTTATCGGACCGGGACCCACGGGGCATTTCTGCTAAAGCTCTTCCTGTCCGCTTTACTCCTGCGAGTGTTTATCGCCACGGCCATATTTGTCTTTAACGGACAGAGTTTCTTCGGCGGCGATGCGACGACCTACGACTTTGTTGGTAGTTATCAGTTGAGCGCCTGGGGCGGCGACAGGTTCGCCCAGTCACAAGTGGATCGATTCATCGGCAAAGGACTCGGGTCAGGTTGGGGCATGGTGTATTTGGTTGCCGGCCTTTATGGCATCATTGGTCGAAACATGCTCGCAGTGCAGTTTCTGAATGCCGTGCTGGGTGCGGCCACGGCTGCGATAATTTTCCTGTCTGCCCAGGAGGTGTTTGGCAACACAAGGGTCTCTCGTTTGGCCGCGATAGCGGTGGCGTTTTATCCGTCGCTGGTTCTGTGGTCGTCGCAGGGATTGAAAGACGCTCCAATCGTTTTCCTGCTGGCACTCTCGATTTTGGCAACTCTCAAGCTGGGCCAGAAGTTTAGTACGAAGTACCTGGTAGTGCTGATCGCCTCGCTCTTCGGCCTGTTGAGTCTACGGTTTTATGTCTTCTACATGATCCTGGTAGCGATCGGAGGAGCATTCCTGATCGGCATGCGCACCATTACAACGACAAGTTTTGTGCGCCAGTTTTTGATCATTATTGCTTTGGGGTTGGCGCTGACTTACCTTGGTGTGACTCGATATGCGAACGTCCAAATGGAACAATTCGGCAACTTGGAACAGCTTCAACGCAGCCGGGCGGACGCTTCGAGACGAGCAGACTCGGGTTTCCAAAAAGACGTTGACGTATCAACCACGGAAGGCGCCCTTTCCACGATTCCCGTGGGCCTGCTCTATCTACTCTTTGCGCCGTTTCCCTGGCAGCTCGCTTCTTTGCGCCAAAGCATTACGCTTCCCGAGATGATCGTCTGGTGGGCGTCCTTTCCCATGCTGGTGTTGGGCTTTTGGTTTTCGATCAAGTATCGGCTGCGCCAGATCTCTCCGATTCTTGTTTTCTCAATCATGCTCTCGCTGGCTTATTCCGTCTTTCAGGGAAACGTCGGCACTGCCTACCGTCAGCGCGCGCAGCTGCTGGTTTTCTACTTCATCTTTGTCGCGGTGGGGTATGTGCTGATGCAGGAGAAGCGTGAGGAGAGAAAACGTCAGGAGCTGTTGGCGCGTCAGGAATTGATGGCCAGGTCGGTTGCCTCATCGCTGGCTGAACGCCCGTCCGGCAATCTCTGACCGGACTTGAGCAGGAACGTTCAGGCCTTCTTGCTCAAACGTTGAAAGCCACTTCGTCGGTTTGCCCTTCCACTGCCGGTGGCGTCACCACGCTGTTCTGGTAGAGCGTTTCATATCTGGCGACTACAGAAGAAAGTGAAAACAGCTCTTCCTGAGTCTGTGGTGGAGATCTGCGTCAAAACTCTAAAACTTATCGGACATCATTTTTACGAAGCGATGGTCTATCAAGTATTCGAGAATCAGACGAGCGTTCCCTTCCGGCGGTCTATTTATTGTCTCCAATCTTATCTCTGGATGGTGTGGGGGTTCGTACGGATCATCGATGCCGGTAAAATTCCTGAGCTCTCCGCGACGAGCCTTGGCGTAGATTCCCTTTGTGTCGCGCCTTTCGCACTCCTCCAACGGAGTATCGACGAAGACTTCAACGAACCTGTCGTTCCCTACCATGTTTCTGACATCATTTCGGGTGGTGCGGTAAGGGCTCACCGCCGCGCACACGACCGTTCCGCCGTGGCGCACGATCTCCGCCGCGACGAAACCAATGCGCCGGATATTCAGATCGCGATCTTCTTTGCTGAACCCCAGCCCTCGGGAAAGATGCGTGCGCACGACGTCGCCGTCCAAGACTGTAACTTGCCGCCCGTGCTCTTGCAGGAGCACCGTCAGCACTTCGGCAGTAGTAGACTTCCCGGCGCCACTCAAACCTGTAAACCAAATGCACACGCCCTGCTTGTGTCGTGGTGGAAATGTCTCTCCGAGAATCTCGGCGACTTCGGGTCGAGTAAACCAGGAGGGCAGTGGCCGACCGTTTTGCAGATACTGATCTCTGACCTGTGTGCCAGAGAGAGAAGCGGTCCGGCTGCTTTCCGCCAGCCGGGCAACTTCCTCGTACCGATCTTCGTCCGGTAGGTAGACAAACTCCCTGAACGGCAACACCTTGACGCCGATCTCTTCGCTGAATTGTTGGACCAGCTCCTGCGCCGCATAGGGTTCATAGAAAGGCCTGGCGTGCGAGTCGACACCGGGACTGGCGTGGTCCCTGCCGATGATCATGTGGTTGGCGCCGTAGTTCCGGCGGATCAGCGTATGCCACAAGGCTTCGCGTGGTCCACCAAGACGCATGGCCAGCGGCAGCAGCGACAGCAGAATGCGATCAGGCGCGTAATAGTTGTCGGCCAGCACGTTGTAGGTGCGCACGCGTGTGTAGTGGTTCACGTCTCCGGGCCTGGTCAAACCGACGACGGGATGCAACAGCAACACACCATCCACCTCTTCAATGGCACGTTTGGTCATCTCCTCGTGAGCGCGATGCAGCGGATTGCGAGTCTGAAAGGCCACGACGTTGTTGTAGCCAAACTGCTCCAGCCGCGCGCGAGTCTCGCCTGGTGTTAGTCGCAGCCCGCGAAAGTCGTAATGCCGCGGCAATTGAATCACGCGCAAAGGGCCCGAGAGGTTCAGTTTGCCGTGAGCGTGCATCTCTGCCACAAAGGGGTGGCGCAGATCGTTCGTAGCAAAGACGCGTTCGGCAACACGGGCCAGATCCCATTCATAGATCTCTTCGATGTTCATTACCGCAAGCAACTCGTTTCGTGAATCTCTCAGGGCCACGTCGGCGTCGAGCCGCACGGTTGGCCGAGCTTCGACTGGCAGCGTCACAGGAATGGGGAAGATGTGTCCGCTCGTCAACCGCATTTCATCCACGACTCGCTCATGATCGGCGCGCCCCATGAATCTATCGAGTGGCGAGAACGCTCCAGTTGCCAACAACTCAAGATCGCAAACCGCGCGTTCAGACAATTGGATTGACGGAAGACGACTGGCGTAAGTCTTTAGTTCAAGCACTTCTGCTTCGGGAACTTTGAGATCGATAAGACTGCCACCATAGGGAGAGATCAGTTCAGCGATAGTGGTGTGTTCGCCTGGGGCCAACGTTATTCACCTTTCCGAGAGCGAAGATCAAAAGGAAAATGTTACCAGCAATCCGGATCAGCCCAGTCGAGCCAGTTGTTTTAGCGCGGCGCGGGAAAGTGGACGCGCTTTTGCGGTGCGGGCTCTTACCAGAGCTAACGCGCTTTCGTAAACACCCTGGTATTGGGCAACTGCTGCGTCAAGAGCGTAGTGTTCGATAATTCTGGTACGCGCCATTGCTCCCAGGGCTCCGCAACGTTCAGCGCCGCTGGCCACCAGTTCTTCAATTGCCGCAGCCAGGGCTGCTGCATTCCTGGGCGGCACCGTGCGCCCAGTCGGACCTACAATGTCCGGCAAGTCGCTAACAACCGTTACCACGCAGGGCACTCCCGAAGACATTGCTTCGCCGACCACGTTCGGAAAGCCTTCGCTAAACGAGGAGGACGCGGCAATATCCAGGGCGGCCATGATGCGCGGCATGTCGTGGCGCTCACCCAGCAAGTGTACTCGCGCGGCCAACTGTAGTTCGTTTACCAGTTCGGAAAGCAGTTTGTTATCCCAGTCAATCCCTTTCCCGCACAAGACAAAGCGCACGTGCGGTTGGCTACGAGACAACAATGCGGCTGCTTTCAGAAAATTACTGTGATCCTTCACCGGATGATATCTACCGATGAGTCCGACGAGTAAGGAATCCTGGGCCAGGCCTAACTCTGAGCGCAAACTACAGCGCGCTTCCTTCGAAGGAGCGAATCTTTCCGTGTCAAAGCCATAATACAGCACCAGCCTTTTGTCTTTATTGTAACCAAACCTTTCATGCTGAGTGGCGCTGGTGTTGGAAATGTAAATGATCTGCTCCGGCAGCCTCGAGATCCGAGCGCACAACTTGATAATGGCGGCCGTGAGTGACTTCTCATATTCGAAACCATAGAGCGACTGATGGATGCTCCACAGCACGCTGACCTTCTGTTTGACGAAGGCTGCGGCAACCTGAGCGGCGAGGTTTCCGTGATACATCCAACCGTGGATCAACTCTGGCTGAAATTGACGAACAATTCGTATCAGACGAATGATCGAGAATAGACCAGGAAGTGGGCCTCGAATGCCAAGCGTGTAAACCGGAATACCCAGCGCTTCGATGCGCTCGCGCAACTCGCCGCGGTTTTTCATCGATACGACAGCGGGTGCGAATCGCTCTCTGTTTGTCGCGGCGAGCAGCTTGTAAAGCTTCATTTCCGCGCCGGCAACACAAAGGTCGGTGATGATGTGCAGAATTCTTATTCGGTGAGGAACTGAGACGGTTTGCTGACTTGTCGTCAATGACAAGTTCTTTCCGCCGATGACAACCTCAGGATCAGACGTCAGGGTCTTCAGGGCCTTTCTTGAGGGCTCTTGGGGCAAAGTCAAAGCTTATCATATTCGCGAGGAAGTGGGATGTCTTAAGTGATATTTCGGTACTGTCCTGATTTGAAATTCTCTGCGCCACCTCTGCGTTCTCCGCGTCTCGGCGGTGAGTTGTTTTGACCCCATTATTCACCGCCGAGACGCCGAGGTCGCGGAGACCGCGCAGAGAAAAACTGAAATCGGGACACTACTGATATTTCGCCAGGCTTATGACTCTGCGATCTCGCGAATGACCTCAGCCAGCTTTGGAGCCGTCGCGCCAACCGAGTATCGCTCTTCAACCAGCCTTCTACCCTTCGCACCCATACTGATCGCGGCCTTTTTGTTTTCGTAGATGGAGCACAAGGATTCGTGCCAGTCATCCAGAGTGCGCGCCGCGAGAGCTACGTCGCCCTGGGCCAATAACTCGTTACTAACTCCGATCGGAGTGACAATCGCGGGGATGCCCACGGCCAGGTACATGATCATCTTCAGCGCGCATTTACCGCGCGCCCACTCCGCAGCCGGGAGCGGCATTAGACCAACGTCCATCGACTGTACCAGGCGAACTTCATTTTCGGAGGACCAGCGGACGAAGCGCCAGCTTTGCGCCGGTAGTCTTTTCAGCGTTGGTTTGCGATCGCAGACCACGAGCAAGTGAGCGTACGTATGTTGCGCCAAAAAGTCGGCGAGCGGTTCCTCGATCAGATAAAGATATTTGAGATTTGACGAAGTGCCGGTCCAGCCGATGGTCCACTGGTCGCGTTCACCTGGCGGCGCCGGTCGCCATTTCGCGGTATTTATCGAAGTGGGAATCGTCCATACACGCGCGGTGATCTTCCGATAATAGTCGGCGATGAATTGATTGCCGGCGATCACTCCGTCGCACGAGCGCGCCAGTCTTTCCGAAAAATTCGGCGCGTTCAACCAGATCGCGTCATCGACATCAAGCAGCCGTTTGGTACCGGCAAAGCGTTCGAGCGTGAATCTTCCCGGAATCATTTCGCGTTCGAGCCAGGTCACCGCACTCGATCGCGAAGCCAGCAGGCCGGGCAAACGTACGAGCATACCCAGGGGCGGCAATCTCCTGGTGTGATACTTGTTCAAGAGCGGGTAATGTTCTGAAACATCTATGCCGAAACTCTTGAGCGGCTCGACAAACTGCCGGACGCGAAAGCGGCTGGAGGGGAAATGTTTTCCGGAGGTCAGCGCGGTGACTCTGATCATGTCGCGGGTATCGTATCGGCAGGCCATGACCCAAGACTGTCTAGAACCGGTTTCATAACCTCTTGTCGGAGTCGATCGAGGTGAGTTGCGAGATAGAAGGCGCCAGCTTTAACGCCGAAGCGACGACGACTCGTAGAAGAAGACGGCGACCAGGCGTCATTTAGAGCGCTCAATGAAGGTCCCGGCGCCTACTATTCCTCCTCTATCCCCTGACTGATTCTGAAGACGTGGCCATCTGGATGACGCACGTGCATCTCGCGGACACCCCACGGCTCGTCGGTCGGAGGCCAGGTGATCTCGAGACCCTGTTCCAGGCAATGTTGGTAGACGGCATCGACGTCGTCGACCCAGATCGACATCCAGACGCCGTCGTCCGCCCCGTCGTCGAACCCATGCGTCGTTGTAAGAGCGCTTCTGCCACGACCGCCCTGTCCGTCCTCGCACAGGAAAATCTCGCACTCGCCCGAGCAGACGCCACCGAAAGTTGGCGGGCTACCCCAGTCCCAGCCTTTCTTCCACCCGAGCTTCTCAAACCAGGCGAAGCTCTGTTGTATGTCTGAGACGTTTAGGATCGGCGTCAGCCGTTTCGCGTGCATGGCATTCATCCTCCCGACGTTTGCGAAATAGGCAGTGACTTCAAGCCCGGAACGCACGATAACAAGGCCTGACGAAAGGGTCAAACACGTGTTGAAGTGGCTTTATGCGGGCGCCTGCTCTGCAGGCAAGTTGTTAGCGAATCTAAGGCTGGCCGCCCGCAAAGCCACGGACGTTCTTGTAAACGATACCGCCCTTCATCACAAACACGACGCGCCGAACCGCTCTGATATCTTTCAACGGATCACCATCGATCGCAATGATGTCAGCCTGAAGACCCGGTGCGATCGAGCCGATCTGATCGGCCATGCCAAGCGCTTCTGCACCCAGTGAGTTGGCTGAGACCATCGCCGCCATGGGGTCTACTCCACAGTCGCGCACGCGGTCAATGAACTCTTCAGCATTGCGCCCGTGCGAGCCCGCCAGGGCATCTGTGCCGAAGACAATTTTCAGTTTCGGAATTTTCAGCGCGCGTTGAATAAACTCGTGGTACATTGGGATCAACTTCTCCATTCCCGCGAACCCTTCCAAAGAAGTCGGGTAGCCGAGTGTGCCGACAAATCTTTCCTTGTTCAATAAATAGTTCTCCCAGACCAGGCCGCCCTGTGGATCGAGATAGGTGCCTCTCGCGGCCATCAATTTCAGATCGTCGTCTGTCGCCCGCACGCCGTGCTCGATCTGTGTGCAGCCGGCCAGAGTTGCCGCGCGAACCGCATCGCCGTAAGCGTGCACCAGCGTGCGCAGGCCCTGCTTCTTTGCTTCATCGCAAGCGGCGTTCAGTTGCTCCTGCGAAAGCGTCATCGCTGGTCGGCTCGGACCTCCCGCCGCGAAGATTTTGATCAGGTCCGCGCCCGCTTCCTTCTGCTTCCGCACGAAGGCGCGGATTTCTTCCGGCGTCCCAGTCTGTTCGCCTCGCCCGATGAGCGGCTCGACGGCGGTCAGGATGCGCGGGCCGGGAAGCCGGCCCTTCGCGATCGCATCGCGCAAGGGAACGTCGCCAGGCGCGCCAACGCTTTGCACCGTCGTGAAGCCCGCCATCAGCGTCACCCAGGCGTTCGACGCTACTTGATACGCGGCCTCTTCAGGTGTTCCTCCCGAGCTCCCATTTTTTCCATCCTTGCCGAAGCTCCAGGTGATGTGGACGTGCGCGTCAATCCAGCCCGGCAAAACCGTCAGGCCGCGCAGGTCGTAATCCACCGGTCCAGCCTTTGGATCAATTGCGACAATCTTCGCGCCCTCGATCACGATGCGAGTGTCGCGCAGCACACCGCCCTTGCCATCGAGCACCGTGCTCGCGGCGATCACGATGCGTTTCGGCGCCGGCGTCTGGGCAGAGATTCGTTGCGAGATAGCGCACGCGTTAAGGATGATCAGGAAGCATAGAATGATCTTCGCGGATCGCATGGCTGGCTTCTCGTTCGGCATAGTCTTATCACATTGATGTAGGATTACAGAACTATTGCGGCTGTGCCGCCGCACAGTGCGGAAAGGCTATGCCATTCCGGGCTAGAGAGGAATAAGTATATATTCATCCTGAGGCTGAGCCTCAGGATGAAGAAGAATAAAGCTCATAAACGGTAAGCCACTGGCTTACCGCACTGTGCTGCGGCAGAGCCGCATGCGAGTCCGGCAAACTTTCTCTGAAGGCTTATTGGCACGCTCAACCTAACTCAATCGGAGGTTACGTCGATGACTTTGAGGATTTTCGGCTATTCCCTTTTCTCGTTCGTGCTTGTTGTCGCGTTTGTCGCCGCCACCACGCCTGCTATCAGCTCCATGAACGTTCAGGACGACCGGGCGGCTGATCGCGAAGCCATTCGCGCGCACATCGACAGCATCTTCCAGGCCTTTATCAAAAAGGACGCTGCGGCACTGCGCGCGACACACGCGCAGAACTGGCTCGGCTACCTGGAAGGTTCACGCGAGATGATTAAAGGCATCGACGGCTACATGGACTGGAACCAGGTCGATCCGAAGAGTCCTTACGGCATGAAGAGCTACAAGATGCGCGAGTTCGACATGATCTTCAAAGGCGACGCCGCGTTTGTCTGCTTCGTCGCTGACGTCGAGTCTGTTACGCCCAACGGTCCGTACCATCGCGCGCTGCGCATTTCGGATTTCTACACAAAGCAAGACGGCAAGTGGATCCAAAACGGCAGCGACACGGCGCTTCATCAGGAATCGTTGGAGGAGCAGGTGGCGGCGGCTCGGCCTTTGGGCGATCAAATGAAGAAGCGTCTGCTCGATGCGCGCGAAGCTGTCTGGCGCGCTTACTTCGCAGGCGATCGCGCCACGCTCGAAAAGCTGATTCCTGAAGAGACGATTGCGATCGAGGCCGGCGACAACACCTGGTCAAACCGGCAGACGATTCTTGATGGCTCGACGCAGTTTGCGAAGAGCGGCGGCAAGCTTGTCAAACTCGAATTTCCCAAAACCGAAGTCCAGGTTTATGGCGCCACTGCTGTGGTGTACTCAAACTACGCGTACGAGCTGGATACCGGCGGCCAGCACATCAACCAAACCGGCCGCGTCACCGAAGTCTTCGTGTTGCGCAAAGGGCAATGGGTAAATCCCGGCTGGCACATGGACAGCGGGAAGTAAGATCAATTTCACGGCGTAGCCGTGACAGATAGTTTGGCGGTAAGCGCGCAGCGCGTCACCGCCGGAACACGAAACATAATTTGTTCCCAGCCCGCGAACGGGCGACAGATGCGGAAAACTGCGACCTTCCTCTCGAACGTTTCTCTAAAACGCAAGAAAGTGCAAGCCGAATCCCAATCACGACGATATAACCGAAGAGAACTGTAGCTGTTCTAATGAATCAGCAAACAAAGACGACGTCCGCGCCTGAAGGTCTCGCCGCCGGCGGGCCCGACCCGGATTATGCGGACAAGCTAATGCTGTTTGGCCAATTCGTCGGAGACTGGGAAGTTGATTTCACGGTTTATGAATCCGACGGTCGAAAAGAAACTGCGAAAGCCGAGTGGCACTTCGGCTGGGTACTTGAGGGACGCGCGATTCAGGATGTTTTTGTGATTCCGCGCCGTTCGGATCGGCAGAATTCCAGCTGGCGCAGACCCGATTATGGTACATGTCTGCGGTTTTATGATCCATCGATCGACGGCTGGCGCGTTGTTTGGATTAGTCCGCTTCACGGAGAAATACTCACCTTCACTGCGCGCCAGGTTGGTGACGAAATCATACTGGCCGGAAAAGACGCGGACGATAGTCCCATGCGCTGGATATTTTCAAACATCACACCGAATTATTTTCAGTGGCGCAGAGTTCTCTCGACCGACAATGGAGAAACATGGCAGTTGCACAAAGAGATGTTTGTGCGACGGGTCGGCACCTGAGACCTCAAGACTCCAACAAGTTGTTTAGAGTTTAGACTTCAGTTTGAGGCATCGATTAAAACCCAAACCAAAGCTCGAATTCTGAACCCTCGTTGAACCGAGGGAATTGCGATCAGTTCATCGTCTCGGATAATCTCGCCACGTAGCTATGAGCGAGATGGAAAATACAAGGGTTGACTTCGAGATCCGATCGGCGAAGACGTCCGATGCTCCAGCGTTAGCGAAATTGCGCTATGCGTTGCGTTCGGCTACAGGCGCAGTCACGGAGCCCGAGGTTGAGTTTCTCAAACGTTGCGCGGGATGGATGAAAGAGCATCTCAAGGCAGGAGGCTTCTGGCAATGCTGGGTGGCCGAGAGAGACCATAAGCTGCTTGGTTGTTTGTGGCTTCAACTTGTCGAGAAGGTTCCCAACCCAGGGTCTGAGCCTGAATACCATGCTTACCTTACCAACTTTTACGTTCACGAATTTGCGCGTGGCAAAGGAATCGGATCACAGTTACTGTCTACCGCAATAGCCTGGTGCGAGACGCGCGATGTTCATGCGGTGATACTGTGGCCGACTGAGCGAAGCCGATCGTTGTATGCGCGGCGTGGGTTTGCCGTGCACGATGACCTGATGGAATTATTAATCGCCGATGCTTCTGCGAGGCATTGAGCTAGCGTGCCGTTTCTAAAAGTTCGCTCAATTGTTCATCGCGGGGCACTAGCCCGTTCTGGGTGAGCCCCGGGCGTTTTTTGCTCTTCGCGCCTGGCGGGCCAATGGGTAAATCCCGGCTGGCACATGGACAGCGGAAAATAGAATCAAACCGTGCGACAAAAGTCACCGCGAGGGGAATCCAGAAGCAAAATGT
>WNGQ01011955.1_pt1 | contig 11555 bp, 9 predicted proteins | sample 5407661 | NCBI WGS metagenome assembly WNGQ01 (sample SAMN13153382, study PRJNA577476) | soil metagenome | isolation source: 60 cm soil or saprolite under Garry oak tree replicate 2 | place: USA:California | collected 2016-06-15
AAGGCGGCCCAGTTCCTCGCCGCCTGCGTCAACGGGAAGCTGAACATCCTGATCTCGGGCGGTACCGGCACCGGTAAGACGACGACCCTGAATGCGATGTCCGCCTACATCCCGAACGTCGAGCGAATCGTGACGATCGAGGACGCGGCGGAGCTCCAGCTCCAACAGCAGCACGTGATTACGCTCGAGTCGCGGCCGCCGAACATCGAAGGCCAGGGTGAGGTCCGCATCCGCGAGCTCGTACGCAACTCGCTGCGAATGCGCCCCGACCGCATCATCGTCGGAGAGGTCAGAGGCCCCGAGACGCTCGACATGCTCCAGGCGATGAACACGGGCCATGAGGGCTCGCTGACGACGATCCACGCGAACTCCCCGCGCGACGCGCTCTCGCGACTCGAAACGCTCGTCATGACGGCGGGCATCGAGCTGCCCCATCGCGCGATCCGCGAGCAGATCGCAAGCGCCTTCGATCTCCTGGTCCAGATCACGCGCCTGGTCGACGGCTCCCGCCGGATCACGCACATCTCCGAGGTGCTCGGCATGGAGTCGGACGTGGTCACGCTCCAGGACGTCTTCGTTGCGAAGCCCCCGGACGAGGAACAGGCGAGCTCCGCGGCGGGGAGACTGCTCGGAGCGCTCGAGTGCACCGGCCTGAAGCCGCATTTCCTCGAGAAGATGGCCACGAACGGCGTCGTCTTGCCGCCCCAGTTCTTCAACGAGGAGCTGGCTGGCTACGTCGGCAACTCGAACGCCTCGTACGGGAGCTTTCAATGAGCCGAAAGAGAGGCGTTTTCCGGCTCGGATTGGTAACCGGCCTGGCTGCGCTCGCCACGACGACGGGCACGGCAAGTGCCGGCGTCAGGCTCAACGGTGTGGACTTCGGCGCGTATCCACAAGTCCGCACGACGGTGGTCACCTCCGCGTTTTCGTCTACGCAACCGAGCCTGTTCGAGAACGGACAGCGGGTCGTCGGACTGCAGGCCGTCAATCTCGGCCGCTGTAAGAACGTCGTGCTCGCGCTCGACACCTCCCGCTCGATGGCAGGAAAGCCACTCGTTGAGGCCGCGACAGCGGCAACCGCCTTCGTGGCCGCGAAGCCCGCCTGCGACCGCGTCGCGCTGGTCACCTTCGGCCAGCATGCCTCGCAGGAGGGTGCGTTCTCTACCTCGACGATCGACGCGGACAACACACTCCGGACGCTCGCTGTCGGAGCGAACTCCGGCACGGCGCTGTGGGACGCGGTGGATCTTTCTGCCCGTCTGCTGGCAAGCCAGCAGGGTGGTCGCGTCGTCGTCCTGCTCACCGACGGCGACGATGTCGGCAGCAGGGCGTCGGAGAGCGACGCCATTTTGTCGCTGCACAAGGCAGGCGCAGTGGTCTACCCGATCGCATTTGGCTCCCGTGCCGACTCGTCCGGCCTCGAGCGGCTCGCACGCGAAACCGGAGGGAGCTTCCACGCAGCCGCCACGAGCACGACCTTGAGCGGCATCTACCGTTCAATCGGGCTTGAGCTCCGCCGCACGTGGCGTGTCCGTTATCTGACGACGGCTCGCCCGGGCGACAAGCTCGAGTTGAAGGCAAGCGTCGGCAGGTTCGGCTCGGACACGACGAGCGTGAGCGTGCCCGGAAGCGGCTCGGCCACGAACGACAAGCCGTCACCGCTGCTGCCCGACTCGTTCTACGGAAGGGCCGGCGACCTGCTCTTCACACTGCTCGCAGCCTTGCTCGTGCTCGCGGCCGGAATCCTCGCCGCCTCGACCCTCAGGGGCTCGTGGCTGAAACGGCGCCTTGCAGCTCACGTCGAGCCTTCGCGGGGCCGCGCCGCCAAGCACCGAACCGGCCGTGAGCGCTTGGCGATGCTCAGCGGCCTGTTCCGGGTAACCGAGAGCACCTTCGCACACCGCCGCCAGTGGCGGAACCTGCAGCTTCTGCTCGAGCGGGCCGACCTGCCCCTGCGCACGGTCGAGTTCGCCTGGCTCTTGATCGGCTGCTCGTTCGTCCTCGCCGTGTTCGCAGCGATCATCAGCGGAGGCGCGATTCCGATCCTCGCGTGTTTCGTGGTCGGAGGCTTTGTCCCGTACCTGGTCGTCTGGATGAAGGCGAAGCGGCGGATGCAGGCTTTCGAGGATCAGTTGCCCGACCTGCTGATCACGATGGCCGCCTCTCTGAAGGCCGGCCACAGCTTCAAGCAGGGGATCCAGAGCGTCGTCGACGAAGGCCAGGATCCCGCCGCCAAGGAGCTCCGGCGCGTTCTCACCGATACGCAGCTCGGCCGCCCGATGGAGGCAGCGCTGCAGGAGACGGCCGACCGCATCGGCTCGAAGAATTTCTCCTTCGTGATCACGGCCGTGAACATCCAGCGGCAGGTGGGCGGCTCGCTGGCCGGCCTGTTCGACATGGTCGCCGACACCGTTCGCGACCGCCAGCAGTTCGCGCGCAAGATCCGCTCGCTAACCGCAATGGGCCGCATGGCGGCCTACGTCCTGGTCGGGCTGCCGTTCTTCATCGCGCTCGCGATGACGGTGCTGAACCGGACGTACATGGACCCGCTCTTCAACACGCGCACCGGGCACATGCTGATCATGGTCGGTCTGACGATGATGGCGTTCGGGTCACTAGTCCTGAAAAAGATCGTCTCCTTCAAGGGGTGAACCCGTGCTTCTAATCCTGCTCGCAGTCCTCTTCCTCGCCGGCGCGGCCTACCTCTTCGGCGAGGCCGCAACGGCGCCCGCCCGCGACCGCGAGGTCTCGGTGAAACGCGCCGCCAACTATGGAAAGTTCCGGGCCGCGCTCGGGGCGCGGGAGCAACCGTTTCGCGACCGCGTGATCGAACCGGCCGTCGAGCGTCTTGCCAAGCTCGTCTTGCGGATTCACCCGAAGACGAGCGTCGACGGCGTTCGCGGCAAGCTACTCGCCGCCGGGCTCGGCCGGACAGTCTCTCCAACCGCCTTCCTCGCCGCCAAAGCGGCGGTCGGGATCGGGGGCCTCTTCGTCGGGCTGCTCCTCGGCGCGGTCGTCGGCGGCATCGGCCTTCTCCTCGCATTCGGACTCGGCGCATTGGGCTTTCTCGCGCCCGACTTCGTGGTCGGCGCGCGAGCCCGGAAGCGTCGCGAGTTGATCCGTGCGCAACTGCCCGACGCGCTCGACCTGCTCGCCGTCAGCGTCGAGGCCGGCCTCGGCTTCGACGGCGCGATCTCCAAGCTGACCGACCACATGGACGGCCCGTTGACCGAAGAGTTCGGACTGACGCTGAACGAGATCCGCATCGGCGAATCTCGCCAGGACGCGCTGAAGAAGCTCTCCGCGCGGTGCGACACGCCCGAGGTCTCGGGCTTCAGCCGGGCGATCATCCAGGCCGACCAGCTCGGGATCTCCCTGGGCCGGATCCTGCGAGTTCAGGCGACCGACACGCGCCTACGCCGCCAGGCCGCGGCGGAGGAGAAGGCGATGAAGGCGCCGATCAAGATGCTCTTTCCCACCGTGTTGTTCATCTTCCCGGCGATGTTCCTGGTCATCCTCGGCCCCGCGTTCCTCAACCTGTCCAAGATCTTCTAGGAGAAGACAATGGCGCCCGACAAAGACACGAACGAGACCAAGAAGAAGGAGTTCGGCACCGGCCTGCGGGCACAACTCGAGCGCAGGCGCGAGGAGCCGGAGGCGGCGATCCAGCCCGTCCATCAGCCGAACGTCGAGCTCCGCTTCGAGCTGACGGCGCGACCGGCAGACGCCGAGCCTTTCACCGTCACTTCCGACGGCGCCACAGACGAGCTTCGGAAGGAACTAGCCGCCGCCCAGGCGCGTGAAGCCGCATTGACGGCGGCGCTCGCCGAGCAGCAGGAGGTCTTCGAGGCGGGCATGGAGTCCGACCAGGGCTTGGCTCGCCGCGCCTCCACGCTCGATGAGCGTGACGCGAAGCTGGCCGAGTTCCAGGCAGAGCTCGAGGAGCGCGAGCGCAAAGTCCGCGATCAGCGGGAGACGATTGAGGCCGAGCACGCCCGGCTCGCCGAGCTCCAGGCCGAGCTCGCGGCCGAGCAGCAGCTCTCGATCGAGCGGCAAGAGCAGGCCGAACGAAAGCTCAATGAGCTGAAGAGCTTCGAGCGGGACCGCTCCAAGTTCTCGCACGAGCTGGAGAAGCAGCGGAAGGCCCTCGCCGACCGTGAGCAGAAGCTCTCTCGCGCCGAGCAGGAGCTCGAGGCGCGAGAGCGCGCGGGCATCGTCAAGCTCGAAGGCCGCGAGCGGGCGCTCGCGAAGCGCGAGGACGAGTGCCGTGCGCGCGACAAGGAAGTCTCGGAGCGCGAGCGCAAGTTCTCCTCGCGCGAGGCCGACCTCAAGAAGGAGGCCGCACGCGTCGCGGCCAAGGACGAGGCCCTCGGCGAGCGCGAGGCCGAGCTGCTGCTCAAGCAGGAGCGGCTGCGCGGAGATCTCGAGTCGCTCGAGCGCGACTACACGGACAAGACCGCCGTCGTCCGCGAGGCGGCGGTGCGCTCGGCTGAGCTCGATCAGCGCGAGGTCGAGCTGTCCGCCCGCGAGGCCGAGCTGAACAGGCTCAAGGCCGAGCTCGCGCATGCTCAGCGCGACATGAGCTTCGGCGCCGACCTCGAGCAGCGAGCCAAGCAACTCGAGGAGCGCGAGCGCGAGCTCGCGGGCCGCGAGTCCGCCTTGACGAGCCAGGAAGGCCTGACGGACTCCCAGGCAAAGCGCCAGGATCGGCGCGAAAAGCGGCTCGCGTCGATGGAAGAGGCGATCCGCGACCGAGTCCGCGAGCTCGACGAGCGGGAGGGGGAGGTCGACCAGCGCCAGGCAGCCCTCGACGCCGACATCGACCTTCGCACCGACAAGATCGAGGTCCGCGAGTCGGCCCTCGCCGAGCTCGAAGCGCACCTGACCCAGAAGGAAGCCGAGCTCGCCACCTACGTCGGCAAAGCGCAGACGGAGCTCCAGCGCCGCGAAGCCGTCTGGTGGGACAAGCAGCTAGGCCGCGAAGAGGCCGGCGCCGAGCCGGTCGAAGTGGACGCCGCGTAGGCCCGCGCAACCTCAAGTAACAGTCTGTTACTAACTCGGTTTCGGCCCGAGGACAGGCTTTTGGGTCTCTGAATTGTCTATCCGGGCCGTGTCGTTCCTTGCAACAGACTGTTACTTGGCTTGGGGTCGCGGGCTTGGGCGCTATCCTCGCTCCCGTGGCGCAGCGCGTTCCTGCCGTGGGGGAGGACCCGGCGCGGCTGGCCATTCGCGGGCGGATCGCAGCCTCCGTCGCGCAGCATGCCTTGCTCGCGGCAGGTGTCGTCTGGGCGATCTGGCTCGCCGCCGTCCTCGGGGTCGTGATCGGCGGCGTCGAAGCCGGAGCGATCTCAGATCCGCACCACAGTTGGCTCCACTATGGCGGGCCGCTCTGGCCCCTCTTCACCTGGGACTTCGGCTGGTACCGCGCCGTTGCCGAGTTCGGCTATCCGCACGGCCACGGCGGGCCGTTCTACGCGTTCTTCCCGCTCTGGCCGCTCGTCCTGAGGGCGTCCGGCTCGATTCCGGACTGGGCGGCGGCGCTCGCGGTCGTGATCGCGGCGAGCGGGCTCGCCTTCCTAGGAGTCGCCGCCTCGAACCCATCCGGACAGGCCCGGCGCGCCGCGCTCGCGCTTGCCTGCTGGCCCGGCTCGTTCATGCTGCTGCTCGCCTATCCGGACGTGCTTGCGCTTGCCGCGGCTGCCTGGGCGGCCGCGCTCGTCCTGCGCGGGCGACCCTTCCTGGCCGGAGCGCTCGGCGCGGTCGCGGCGGTCGCGCGGCCGACCGGCTTCCTGATCGCGATCCCGCTCCTCCTGGTCGCGCGCGGGCCTCGCGCCCGGGCCGTCGCCGCGGGAGCCCCTCTCGCTGCGGCCGTAGCCGTCCAGATCTACTTCTGGCGCCGAAGCGGCGATGCGCTCGCCTTCATCCATGCCCAGGAGCTGCCGGTCTGGAACCGGAACGGCCCGAGCCGCTTCTCGAAGTGGCCGGGCCACATCGCGCACGCCTTCAGCGTCCACGCCTGGCTGCTGATCGCAGGGGCTCTGGTCGGCGTGGTGCTGGTCGCCCTGGTCGCCCGTCGCTTTGGCCGCTGGTACGCAGGCGCCGTTGCCTATGCGCTGGTCGCGGCGGCGCTCCTCTTCGGCGCGCAGACGCCCCAGTCCCGGATCGAGAGCGCAGTCCTGGCCGTGGCGGTTCCGATCCTCGGGGTGCTCTGGTGGCTCGGTCCCCGGTACCGCCCATGGGCGCTCTTCGCGACGGCCGTCGTCGCGGTGTCCTTCCTCTCCGGAACGGTGACGAGCTTTGCGCGGCAGGCGCTGTTCGCGTTCCCGATCTACTGGGCGGTCGCCGACGGGCCGCGACCGCTACGGCACCCGCTGGTCGCAGTCGCCGCCGTCATCGCGAACGTCGCCTTCGCGCTGACGCTGGCTAAGTACGCGCCCTAGCCTCCTAACTTTGAGCGGTGCGGAAGCCAAGGTAGGCGCCGAGGCCGAGGATTCCAGCGCCGGCGGCGATGTCGATCGCTGCGAGGAGCCGCGGCCCGACCCGCCGACGGGCAAGCGCGATCGCGCCCGCGAACGCCGTGTACCAGGTCAGCGGAGGACACGGGCCGAGCCTAGTCTTACATCGACGGTTTGATAAAAACAAAACAATCTGCGTGTTACGGTCAGCGCCGTGATCGCAGACGCGGACATCGCGGCCCCGGCCTCGCTGATGGGCGACGCCACTCGAGCTACCTTCCTGATGGCCTTGTCGCAGGGACACTCCCTTCCTGCAAACGAGCTCGCCCGCCGGGCACACGTCACCCCCTCGACGGCGAGCATCCAGCTGGCGAAGCTCGTCGAAGGCGGACTGCTGACCGTGGAGAGAAACGGCCGACACCGCTACTACGGCCTCAGCGATCCGAACGTCGCGACCGCGATCGAGTCGCTCGCGGTGATCGCCCCCCGCCGGCCGGCAAGCTCGCTCAAGCAGGCGCGGGTCGGCTCTGAGCTACAGGCGGCGCGGACGTGTTACGACCACCTCGCGGGAGCACTCGGTGTCGCGCTCCTCGACGCCTTGCAACGTCAGCGGCTGCTGACCGCCGAGCTCGAGCCGACGAAGCAAGGCGTGAAGCGATTCTCCGAGTTAGGAATCGACGTTGACGAGCTCGCCCGGCGCCGCCGACCGGTCGCCAAGCGATGCCTCGACTGGACCGAGCGGCGCCACCATCTCGCCGGCTCGCTGGGGGCGGCACTTGCCACCCGCTGCTTCGAGCTGGGCTGGATCGAGCGCCTGCCGTCGAGCCGCGCAGTCCGTCCGACTGAGAAGGGTCACCGCGCCCTGATCCGCGAGTTCGCGCTGGACCTCGAGCGGCCCGCAAGACACGTTTGACCGCCGCCGCAGGACAAGGGATGCTCTCGGGAATGAGCTCCCTCGACGTGCGGTCGATCGAGCAAGAGGCGCTCGATCTGACCCGGGAGCTGTGCCGGAAGCCGAGCGTCTCCGCCGAGGAGCGGGCGCTCGGCGAGACCGCGGAGCTCGTCGAAACCCTGTTGACCGGCGCCGGCTTCGAGACCAGGCAGCTCACTGTCGACGGGGCACCGCCCGCGGTCTACGGCGAGCTTGCCGGCGAGGGCGACGCCTCGCTGCTCCTCTACAACCACTATGACGTCCAGCCCGTCGATCCGATCGAGCTCTGGGATTCCCCGCCGTTCGAGCCGACGCTGCGGGACGACCGGCTCTACGCGCGCGGCGCGGCCGACAACAAGGCCGAGATCGGCGTCCGGCTGGCAACCATCCGCGCCATGCGCGAGGCCGGCGACGCGTTGCCGTTGACGATTCGCTGGATCGTCGAGGGCGAAGAGGAGGTCGCCAGCCCGCATTTCGACGCGATCATCGAGCAGAACGCCGACCTGCTCCGCGCCGACGGTTGCCTCTGGGAGGGCAGCGGCCTTGCCATGGACGGTAGGCCCGAGATTGCACTCGGTTTCAAGGGCAACCTCGCGATCAAGCTCGATGTCCAAGCGCTCACCAGCGATGCGCACTCGGGCACTGCCGGAGTGCTTCCCAGCGCGGCGTGGCGGCTGCACGCCGCCCTCGAGAGCATCCGCCGTGCGCGCGAGGCCGTCGCTGAGCAGAGCCCGAGCATCGAGGACGAGTTGCGCGAGTTCTTCGGCGTCGAGGAGTTCGTTGACGGTCTGACGGGCCTGGCGCTCCGAGAGCGGCTGACGTTCTCCCCGACCTGCAACATCTGCGGTATCCACGCCGGCTACGGCGGCCCCGGGATCAAGACCGTCCTGCCGGCACACGCGAGCGCCTGGATGGACTTCCGGCTCGTCCCCGACCAGCGTCCGGCCGAGGTGTTCGACCTGATCCGCTCGCACCTCGAAGCGGAGGGCTTCTCCCCGCGTCATCGACGTCGCCGAGCGAGTGATCGGCAAGCCTCCGTCGATCTTCCCGCTGGCGCCGGCGAGCCTGCCGGTCGTTGCTTCGCTCCAACGCCACGTCGGGCTCCCCGGCCTGAGCGCGCCGGACAACCCGGTCTACGGCGGATCAGCCGCGCATGCGCCGAACGAGCACGTCCGCGTCGAGGACTTTGCGCCGGCAATCGAGTTCACAATCGCTCTCTTCGACGAGCTCGGGCGCTGACCGTCGTCCCAACTAGATCGAAGCCGACCCACCCGTCAGAATTGCGCCGATGAGCCCCGCCGAGAGGAAAGCACGCCGCCAAGAAGACCGGGAGGCCAAGCAACGGCAGAAGGAGGAAGAGCAGCGCCTCCGTGAAGAAGAAAAGGCGCGCGAGCTGGCCGAACGCGCCGCCGCCAAGGAACGCGAGGCGGCAGAACGCGCAGAACGCAAGGCCGCGAAGAAGCGAGGCGGACGAAGGGCTCGCCGCGAGGAAGCGAAGGCGCTCCGCCAAGAAGACCGGGAGGCCAAGCAACGGCAGAAGGAGGAAGAGCAGCGCCTCCGTGAAGAAGAAAAGGCGCGCGAGCTGGCCGAACGCGCCGCGGCCAAGGAACGCGAGGCGGCAGAACGCGCAGAGCGCAAGGCCGCACGAGCCGGGGGGCGCCGCCGGGCGAGGAAGTCCGAGCGCGCCGAGAGCGAAAGAAGGCAAAACGAACCTGAGCGGCTCGACCATGACGTCGTGGCGCGGATCCGCCAGTACGGGGTGACGCCCTCCCCGGGCGAACCCGACGAACGAGGCGATGCAGAACCATCGCCGCAGCCTCCCCTCCCGACGGACCCGAACGAGCCCCGCGACGCCGAGTAGCACCGAGCGACCGTCCCAAAGAGAGCCGACGCACGACCCGAACCTAGGAGCGAGGGGCGGTCCTGGGGGCGTGCAGGAATGTCCGGACTAGGGCTGGTCTGGGTCGAGGTTGGCTGCTGGCGGTGCAGACGGCAGAGCGCCCGCGCTCGAGCATAGAGGAGGCAAAGCCCAGTCCGGACGGATCCGGAGGGATCCGTCCGCCAACCAAAGGAGCGAGCATGACTCGCAGCAGATCCATCTTCCTCCTCGCCGACGCCGCGCTCGTACTGCTGGCGACGTTCCTCCTCGCCGGCTGTGGCAGCGGCGGCGGCAGCGCGAGAGCGGACGCGGCTACGCCAAAGAGGGTGAGCGGACAGCCGGCGACGATCGGTGTCGCGAATAACCGCAGGCTCGGCAAGATTCTCGTCGACTCGCGGGGCCGCACCCTCTACCTGTTCAAGCACTCGGCGAGCAGGGGCGCATGCATCGGAGCGTGCGCCAAGGCCTGGCCGCCGCTCCGGTCGAGCGGCAAGCCCGTGGTCCGCGGGGGGGCGAAGGCCTCTCTGGTGGGAACCATCGCGCGGTCCGACGGCAGGCCGCAGGCGACCTACAACGGTCACCCGCTCTACCTCTTCGTAAAGGACACGAAGTCGGGCGACACCAAGGGCGAGGATCTGACGGCGTTCGGTGGCACCTGGTTCGCGGTGTCCCCCGCGGGCAACCTGGTGAAGCCAAAGCCGAAGGTCCAGCCGCCGCCCCCACCACCGCCGCCGCCCAACCCCATTCCCCAGAACAACGGCGGCGACCACGACGGCGACAACAACGGCGGACCGAGCGACGGCGACGGGAACGTCTGAGATGCCGAGGCGCAGCCGCGCGATTGTCGGCCTGGTTGCCGTCACCGGCGCGGTTGTGCTGATCGTAGGCCTGGCCGGCGGTGGCGAATCGAGCCCCCGCCGGCCCTCCGGCCCGTTCGCGTGGCTGCACCCGGCGTCGCCACCTGCGGGCTGGAAGGTCGCTCGGACCTCAGGCGGCGCGCTCGCCTACCCGCCCGGCTGGAGACCGGTCGAGACCGACCCCGGTACGGCGTCGGTGGCCCTCCTCGGCCGCGGCGGCCGGATTAAGGGGTACCTCAACGCGACCCCGAAGCAGGGGGCGGAGACGCTCGCGAACTGGAGTCGCTTCCGCCCGGAGCACAACGGTGGCGAAGGCGACCGAAGGGTCCACCTCATCGCCTCCGCGAGTCACTTGAACTTTCGCTCCGGGCGCGGCTCATGCGTGATCGACGACTACACGACCTCGAAAGCCAACTACCGCGAGATCGCATGCCTGGTGTCCGGCCCACGATCGAGCGCTGTGGTGGTCGCCGCGGCCCCGATCGCACTCTGGGACCAACAGGCCGCCAAGTTGGAGCGAGCCGTCTCGAGCTTCGTGCCTTGATCGAGCGCGACGCAGTTTTACCCCCGCAAACGGGCGACGTCCCCTTGGTTTGCCGTAAAACGCGGCTGACCAAAGCGTCGCGAGCTCGCCTTGGTCGACGCCAGCGGACTAGGTGACCGGTCCTGAAGTCGTGCCGGCCCAACCTGCGTGCCAGTGACGCGGTCTCCCACCGGCTGTGAGAATCGGGTTCGCAGACTGGCGAGTTCCTTCGCCGCTGAAAGGAGAATCGCGATGACCGGCCAGTTAACGGAATTTCACGTCGAGATTCCCGAGGCCGACCTGCGCGACCTGCGCGAACGCCTCGAGCGCACTCGGTGGCCGGAAGAAGAGACGGTCGAGGACTGGTCCCAGGGAGTGCCGCGCGCCTACCTGAGTGACCTAGGCGGATACTGGGCCGAGTGGTACGACTGGCGGGCGACCGAGACGCGGCTGAACGCGCTGCCGCAGTTCCGCACGCTGATCGACGGGCTCGGCATCCACTTCCTGCACGTCCGCTCCCAGCACGCCGATGCCCTGCCGCTCATCATCACGCACGGCTGGCCCGGCTCGATCATCGAGTTCCTGAAAGTCATCGGGCCGCTGACCGACCCCATTGCCCATGGCGGCGACGCCGCCGACGCCTTCCACATCGTCTGCCCGTCGTTACCCGGATACGGCTTCAGCGACAAGCCGACCCGGCCGGGATGGCGCATCGAACGGATCGCTGCCGCATGGAGCGTCCTGATGGGCCGGCTCGGATACGAGCGCTACGGCGCCCAGGGCAGCGACTGGGGGACGAGCATCAGCGCGAGCCTTGGCCAGCAGGACGCTGCCCACGTCGCCGGCATTCACCTCACGCCGCCGCTCGCGCCGCCAGACCCCGCAACCTTCGACGACCTCACCGAGCGAG
>WNGQ01016416.1_pt1 | contig 11554 bp, 7 predicted proteins | sample 5407661 | NCBI WGS metagenome assembly WNGQ01 (sample SAMN13153382, study PRJNA577476) | soil metagenome | isolation source: 60 cm soil or saprolite under Garry oak tree replicate 2 | place: USA:California | collected 2016-06-15
CGGTGTTGGCGGATCAGCGCGAGCGTACCGTCAGATGAAGTAATCAGTACTCGTGCACCCGTCTGATCAAGTATTTGTTCCAGGTACGTAAGAAATGGTTCCGTGCTTCGCTCATATGATGGGGCGATAAATTTTTGTCTGCACCAGCGTGAAGAGAAAGTAGGCGCGGTGCTTGCCCCCCCCAATTTGTTAGAGGCCTCCGCAGCAGCGACTCTCAGCCCCCGGCGGCCTAGCGAGCGAACTGTGACCAGGGATTGTCGTAAAATTGCATCGAGTACTAGCGCGTGATACGTCAATTTGGGATTCTCTAGCTGGAAATCAAGGTTTCCGTGCTCATTAGAGTGAGCAACTTGCAACTGCGCACTGTTGCCAGGAGGATGGTGTAAAGTATCTTTCATGATTTTTCCTCAGTTTTGCTTATAATGAGCGAGTGGGGCTTCTGGTTTTGTCAAGTAGGCTTTATCTCTCTCGGCGGATACAGCACTTTTTTTCTTCCACAGGGGGGAGAACAAATGCCACACGCCTGAAGTTTCTGCCGCCATCACCAGCCAATGACGGCTCACATCACCTAAAACACGCCGGAGTTGGTGCGGGTCACTCTGTCGAGTGTTTGTGCCATGCATAGTGTGTGCGCCAAAAGAAACCCAGTCGCTCTCTTCCATCTCGTGCACCTCTGCCCACGTCAAACACCGTTCGATCTCTCCCTCCACTATGACACCCTCAGTCACCCCTAATAGCTCGCGTGCAGATGCCAGGAATGCTTCACGCTCCTTCACTGAGCCTGCATGGCGTAACCGCGTATCGATAGCCAGCGCCAAAGCTCTTCGCTCTCCCGTCTTTCCCAAATAGTAGGTGCGATCATCAATGGTGACTTCGCTCACCTGTGTATTGCTCGCCAGCCATTTGCCCTCCAGCCACCAGAAGTGCTCGCCGCTGTGGATATAGGCCGGGATGAGGAAGATGGTGATGGGCACCTGCAACTCGCGGGCCAGCGCGAAGGCGTGCGTGTAGTTGTCGTGATAGCCATCATCGAAGGTCAATACCAATGGAGTGCGTCGATCTAGATCGCCTTTCTTTTGCTTGTGCGGTGTGTAGAGTTCTTCCAGCGCCGCCTCCAGGTGCAGCAGGCGGTAGTGCCGGCGCAAGTCGCCTCCGCTCGCCCGGTGGTAATTCAGGATCACCAGGCATGGCCATGAGCGTTCTGTGTGCCAACGAGCCAGCTTTACTAGCCCACTGTAATAGAAAGATGCGGCAACGATTATCCCTAACTGCCTGCGCATGAGCTGTTTCCCCTCCTACTTCGTATGTGCCACCTGTAATATCGTCGCATCAGGGCTCGGGACGCAACGGCTAAAAAGTGCGACCCCGTACGCTATTACCAATGCAATTATTGAGTCTGACGCGCTCTGAATTTTTTCTTTAAGCGAGAGATAATACCTAATAGGCCGACCAGTTCTGACGCCATCACCAACCAGTGCTTTTCCAAAACCCCCGGTAAACGGCGTAGAAGATAAGGGTCGTATAGCGGCATATTGACTTCTTCGATAGTGGAGACAGCCCACTGAAACCCTGCCGCTTGCACTGCACGCAGGCCGTGCTCACCGATGTGTTCGGGCTTGCCAACCGGGTAGGCAAAGGTACGCACCGCATGGCCCAATTGCTGCTCGAGTACCGTGCGACACTCTTGGACTTCGCGCTGGACTTCCTGCGAGTCGGCCAGGATGGGATGATGCATGGTGTGTGCGCCAAAGGAGACCCAGCCGCTCTCCTGCATCTTGTGGACTTCTGCCCAGGTCAGCGGTCGCTCAACTTCTTCCTCCGGCGTCAGCTCGCCAGGTACCCCCAGGCGCTGGCGTACTGTCAGCAGGAAGGCTTCGCGTTGGGTGACCGAGGGGGCATAGCGTAAACGACTATCGATGGCTCGTGCCAGCGCCTCTCGCTCCCCTGGCCGATCCAGGTGATAGGTGCGCTCCTCAATGGTCACTTCGTCCACCTGGGCCTGCTGTGCCAGGCGTTTACCCTCCAACCACCAGAAGTGCTCACCGCTCTGGACGTGACCGGGAATGAGGAAGATGGTGATGGGCACCTGCAACTCGCGGGCCAGCGCGAAGGCGCGTGTGTAGTTGTCGTGATAGCCATCATCGAAGGTCAGCACCAGTGGCATGCGCCGCTGCCGTGCTGGCTTGTCGGCTGGCTGGGGGGCAGAGAGTTCTTCCAGCGCCGCCTCCAGGTGCAGCAGGCGGTAGTGTCGACGCAGGTAGAGCAGGTGTCGGCGCAAGTCGCCTCCGCTCGCCCGGTGGTAATTGAGGATCACCAGGCGTGGTCCTGAGCGTTGTATCCACCAGTAGGCCAATTTCACCAGGCCAGCGTAGTAGAAACACGCTGCGACCAGCACACGTATGCGCTCTCGCATTATACTCCCTTCCTCCTTGATCTCCCAAAGAACACATAGAGTGGACGTTGTATGCTTTATGGACGCTTATTTCGTGTGCGCTACCTGCCGTGCCGCTGCACCTGCGACACGCCGTGCCGCCGCATCAGTTCCAACCACGAAACGGAAGAGCGGGCCGCAGCTGGACAACGAGGAGATTCCTATAAAGTACAATCCTGATATACTACTCTCAAAACGATTGCTCAAGATCGGTGCTCCCTGATAGGTCTGCACTTCGGATACAAGCGATGGAGCTAACATGGGCAACTGCTTGGCGTCAACACGGTAGCCGGTGCCAAGGATAACGTGGTCTACCTTCAAGGTCTCGTTGTCTGAGAGCATCAGCCTCCCAGTGAGCGCCGGCGGGTCCATATTGACCTCGCCCACGCAGCAGTCTATCTTTGGCAACACGAGGAAGTAGCTGGAAGGTATAGGGAAAGTTTTCTAGCCCCCAGTTAAACCAGCCAGGAGCGATACCCGCTTTTGGATAGCGCATACGCCTGATGAGTGTGCGGTTATGTAAAGAATCGCCTGTGAGCCAGCGAACAGTACGGCGAGAAACTATGTCCACATCGGCGCCGTTCTCGTGTAACAGGGCCGCCGTCTCTAATGCGCTCTGCCCGCCGCCAATGACTGCCACTCGTTTGCCTGCGAAGTTAGTGAAGGTGTAGTGCTCAGAAGCGTGTGTTACTAGTTCGGCTGGCATATGGCTGTATTCGGCGGGACGATAGACGTAGTAGGCAAGCCCTGGTGCCATCACCACCGCCTGGCTCTGTACTACCCGGCCATCTACCAGCGTCACTTTGTAATGTTGCTCTTCTCGCTCAATAGAGGCGACATAGGTTTCGTCGACATCAGGTACAGCGTGCTTTTGAAACCACAACGCGTAGTCGATAAATGTCTCAATTGAGAGGGGATCGGGCGGCTCCAGGTTATGCTCCCCGAAGTACTGCGTGAATTGATACTTCTTGCGCGGATCGGAGAGGTTCGTGGCCCACCAATATGAACGCAGAAGCATTCCTTCAGGCATATGTTCACGCCAGAGCTTCAAAGGCTTCCCGAAGATTGCTACCTTCAGTCCACGTTCTCGCAGGTGTGCAGTAGTTGAAAGTCCGTAGGGGCCGGCTCCCACCACCACGACATCGCACTGCGAGGTGGATAGAGAGGGTTGCGGCTTCTTCACGTCCATAGATATGTTCATAAAAAAAATTCCTCCTCAAAAAATAGATCTTCAATTAGAATTGCTACTGCATCGGGTGTTTGAGGGCAAGTGCTTCCATCACATTTGCCATCAATTTTTGTGCGCCTGGCACTACCTGACTTGAGGGGCACAACGTGTCAGGGTGAAGTTGGTAGTTATCCAGAGCAGCCGTCCAATTGATGGAACCTGTAGCGAAGATCATTGCTCCTGATTCAGCAATATAATAGGTAGTATTACTCGTGTCAGCATTATTGGCGCTATTTACAGTGTTCGATGTAGCAAGCACCTGTAATCCTGTGGGTGTCGCCCCATTGGGGAAGATACGGTCCCACTCGTAGCCCACAAGGTCGCAACCATATTGCCGTCCCGCTTGTAGGTCGGTCCCATTAAGCAGTGGTGAATTTGCTGACGGACTCAGCACCCAGGGAAAGCCCAGCCGTTGTGGTGTGAAGCCAGCGTACATAATGCCGATCAGAGCATTCTCTGGACGAGCGAGCACAGGATCTCGCCACTGAGCAGTCACGCGACTGTTGTCCTTCCTATAGAGAGGATCACGCGCAAGGTCTTTTAGTGATGTCGACACTTTGTAGCACACAACTGTTCGATCAGCCGCACCAGCGCTATTCCGCTCAAAGCGCACTTGCCAGTAGCTCGCGTTTGCGCCTAAAAACGCCAGGCCCACACCATGATCGCGTGCCTGCTCCACACCATCTCGCATCTCCTTCGTCCAGTATTCATCATGACCAATGGAAATATAGACACTATGGTGGAGTAACTGCCCAGGGTCGTTATGCAGGTCAATGTCACTGATGTAGGACAGATCATAGCTCTGGCGCTCCATCCAGTGGATGGCATCTGCTTCAAAAGCGAGTACCTGGCTGGAGCCAGCTTCCTGCGTGTAGGGTCTATCGAATGAAACCTTGTCCGCTTTCGTCCTGGTAGGAACAGTTGTTTCGCCGGGCTGGCCATTAGCCGCGGTATATAGACTGTAACCTCCCCAGTCGTTGTACGCCGCGTATGTCGTATCGGGCGTGACAACTACGTAGCGGGAGTTGGAATTGCTGAGCACATCGAATGGGACATACGTCTGCAAACCATTAGCATCAGTGAGTTTAGCCAGGTAAACTCCTGTCGTCCAGTTTGACGGAACGGCGAGTGTGTACGAAGGTCGCCAGTTTGCCTCAACAAGACCGGTTGCATCGTAATACCCTTGAGCATGCCCAACCTGATCCTCTATGGAAGTCATCAATCGTCCGCCATCACCATCATACCAGCCAAGTCGATAGATATCGGTCCAGAAATGAGTCCCTTCCTGTTGGGTACTCACATAGAAGGTGAGTGTCTTACCCGGCTGCACAGATGTCGCATTGGCATATGCCTGGATCTGCGTGGAAGCAGTTCGAGCCACTGAGATCTTCCAGGTGCTTGTCCCCAATTGGGCATTCTCACGCTCGATTGCATTACCAGCAATCGCCGCAGTTTGTGATCCTCCAGGTGCATCGTTCGCGGGTGAAAGAAAAGCGGGACCAAATAACGCGATTCCTAGCACGACTCCAACCAGGGCGATCAGCGATATAACACTTCCAACAACTCGTAGTTTCAAGTAGAGCCTCCAGAGGACAAATAATGCAAGCTATTAGGTAGGCTTAAGCACAAGATCTACTATCTCATTACCTCATAAAGCAGATAGTACAAATACCCCCGGTAACAAGATATAACCTGGTAGTGTTGATATCATGCTCAGGAAGGTTAAAAATCAGTGAAGCTTTGCGGAAAAGCGTGCAGAAATGCTCATCCAATGCCATTCAAAAGGAGAGGAATGTAAACCAGGTTCTGGTTTTCACAACGATATCTCAACGTTGTCAACTACCAAATTCTCAAGGGAGTCACGATATCCTTGAATGGTACAAAGATAGGTATATTTGGAATGTTCATGCATTAGGAACTGCCTGCTGTGCGAAATCATACAGTAACACATAAGATTAGAACTATATTGTCACGAAGCTACTTTTAGAAGTAAGGATGGTCATGATATGCAAAGTCCGTTGAGACGATATGCAAAGCTTGCCAAACACTGGTTGTGGTTGGTAATACTCGGCATAGTGCTTTGTGGTGGCACAGGCTACGTCATTAGTAAGTTCATGAAACCAGTCTACCAGGCCTCTGCTCTCCTGGTGGTTAATCTAAGTTCAACCACCACTCCCTATGACGTCAATGGCAGCCTGGCAATCGTACCCACATATGCCCAATTGCTCAATAGCCCCGCGGTACTGGATACGGTTCTAGCAAAGCATCAGGGGCTGACATTAGCCCAACTCCAGGGGATGATCTCGGTAAAGCCTCAATCCAATACCCAGAATATTGAACTCGATGTGCAGGATGCCGACCCGGCGCTGGCAACACAGCTGGCCAATGAGATTAGCCAGAGCCTTGCAAATTTTGCAAATACACGTCTCTCAGGAGGTGTCCAGGTTGTGCCTGCGGAACTTCCCACCTCTCCAATTAGCCCCAAAGCAACATTAAATGCCGCTATTGGTGCCCTGGTCGGCCTCGCGCTTGCCGTAGCTTTGATTGTTCTATTTGAGTGGATCGATGACCGTCTGGATAGTCCCGAAGAAGTGCAAGAGATTTTGGGCCTGGACACGCTGACAACTGTTCCGCAACTTTCGCGCAGACAGCGTGTCAAAAATCCTGAGGAGGTACCTGCTTTTGCAGAGGGATGTCGTATGCTCTGTGTTAACCTTATTGCTGCGCAGGCGATCAAACCTTTCAAGCTGGTAATGGTTACAAGCGCTCTCGCCGCAGAAGGTAGAAGTACCATTGCTGCAAACCTTGCCACTTTTTTAGCAATGTCGGGCAAGCGAGTGCTGTTAGTAGATGCAGACCTGCGCCGTCCCAGTCTCCACAAGCACTTTCAACTGTATAAGCTCCATGGGCTTTCAAGCGCCCTTTTGGATATGTGGATGGAGGATGAGACTGAGCTAGATGGTCAGCCAACTGAGATTCAAACGCTGCGTGTGCTGACGGCAGGTGTGCTTTCCTCCAATCCTGCGGAGTTGCTGCATTCACCGCGAGCACACCAACTCTTCGAAAATTTTAAGAAGACAACCCAGTTTGATTACGTTATTTTTGATACTCCTCCACTGCTTCCAGTAGCTGATGCACAGGTACTGGCCACATATGTACAGGCGGTGGTATTCGTTGTTGATGCCTCGCGTACGCCTCGTAAGATTCTCTTACGTGCCAGGCAGGTATTGAACAGAACACGTGCAACCATACTGGGAGTCGTCATCAATAAGAATCGCTGGTCAGAGGATAGCGAGATTCGTGAATATCTGAACGATGTATCGCTACGGCAGAGTAAACTTGGAAAAAACATGGGCATGCCTCCCAATACACCGCCGGTGAACGGTTTGGTAAAGCATGACGTGAACCATGATGCGAACCAGGAGAACATGGATATCACGGTTACGCTGGCCCGTCCACAAAAGGAAAAGGATAGGGAAAACTAGGATGCATCATCAATTGCAGGAGAAAATCTCTACGCGTTCCTTGCGAGTTGCTGTCATCGGCCTTGGCTATGTAGGCTTGCCACTGGCTATCACATTTGCAGAAGCAGGCTTCCAGGTCGAGGGCATTGACGTGGACAAGCAAAAAGTCGACCAGGCTAACCGGGGGGAAAGTTACATCCCTGATATTTCGAGCAGTACATTACAAGCTCTCATCCAGAAAAATCGTCTGCATTTTAGCAGCGATTACGCTGTTTTGGATGAGATAGATGCTATCAGTATTTGCGTTCCAACTCCGCTGCGGAAAACACGTGATCCGGATATTTCCTATATAGTCTCAGTGACCCATGAGGTTCAGTCCCACCTGCATGTGGGACAGCTTATCGTATTGGAAAGCACAACTTACCCAGGTACAACCAATGAGGTTTTGTTGCCAGTATTGCAGTCAACCGGACTGAAAGTAGGAGTTGATTTCTTCCTGGCATTTTCACCGGAGCGTATCGACCCGGGCAATCCCGACTTTGGCACACAGAACACGCCCAAAATCGTTGGAGGCATTACCCAGACCTGTACAGAACTGGCACATGCCTTCTACGAAGCGGCAATCAAAAAGGTCATACCACTCTCTTCTGCGCGTGTTGCCGAGATGGCAAAACTACTGGAAAACACATTTCGGGCGGTCAATATCGGTCTGGTCAACGAAATCGCTATTATTTGCGATAAACTTGGTATTAACGTCTGGGAAGTCATTGAAGCGGCAGCGACAAAGCCGTTTGGTTTCATGCCATTCTTTCCTGGGCCGGGATTAGGAGGACACTGTATTCCTGTTGATCCGCATTATCTTTCCTGGAAGCTCAAAACGCTCGATTACACCGCCCGCTTTATTGAGCTGGCTGCGGAGATCAACAGCAGTATGCCACATTATGTCGTGGACAAGATCGGCCAGGCTCTCAATGAGCAGCGTCGTTGTTTCAATGGCGCGACTATTCTCGTGTTGGGGGTTGCTTACAAACGCAACGTAGGTGATGTACGCGAGTCACCCTCTCTAGACATCATCCAGGAGTTAATTGAACGCAAAGCGGTGGTACTCTACAATGATGAGTATGTGTCCTCCCTGCAATTACTCGGTCGAACACTTTACTCACAGACCCTGAGCAGTGGCTTATTGCAGGCTGCAGATTGTACAGTCATCGTCACTGACCATAGCTACTACGATATTCCCTGGATTATACGTGAAGCGCGCTCCATCGTAGACACTCGCAACTCGACGCAGGGATACAGGGATGAGAAAGTGCTTCTGCTCTGAAAGTTGTAAAGAGGTTTCACCAATTTTGTTATGTATGTGCTATTTGCTTTCTTCCGTAGAACGGTCGTAAACCATGCCTGATCCTTTTATAGATGCTGACATTACGCAGCCTACAGGTACTAGCAGCGCATATCTGGCGGCGGTACGCCTTAAATCTCCTAATAAAAACATCTTTCGTGCGCTGATGAGCCTGGCATCTGCGGCGCTGTTGATTCGGGTGATGGGCCTGGTCTATCAGATTATCGTGACTGGCCGCTTCGGCTTAGGGGATGCGATGGATGCGTATTTTGTCGCAGCTCTGGTACCCTCCCTGGTAGCTCAGTTAATAGGTGGTACGGTTGAATACTCGGTCGTCCCGGTTTATATACGTGTCCGTTCCCAGGAAGGAAGGAAGCGCGCATCCGAACTCTTTAGCACTTTGCTGAATGTATTGTTGGTGGGCACCGTGGTGCTCATGGTGGTGATGTTCATCTTTCGCTACGAGGTTGTTCATCTCTCTGCCCCGGCGTTAGGTTCGTCAAGTACAGGGCTGGCGGCCAGCCTGGCGCCCTTTATTATGCCAATACTGGTGTTGCAGGTGTTGATCAGCCTTCTGGAAAGTGTTTTGAACGCGGAGGGTCAATATGGTTGGCCTGCCTATGCAGGCATGCTGGTGCCGCTCACTACAGCCATATTTGTGCTGGTGGTAGGCAAGTATTTCGGTATAGTTGCGTTATGTGTAGGTGGGCTGGTTGGGCTTTGCCTCCAACTCTTTGTGTTCTTCATACGTGTGCGACATGCAAAGCTCGTCTATCGGCCAAGCATAAATTTGCGAAACCCGGCTATCGCTTCGGTCCTGGCAATAGCCGGGCCTGCGTTGCTAACGGCTTTGATCATTCAGGTGAGCCCTCTCGTCGATCAGATCTTTGCATCATCTCTCTCGCAAGGCAGTATCTCTGCCTTAAATTATGCGCTCAAGCTGAATAGTGTCCCCGTCGGGATTATATTTGTTTCGGTCGGGCGCGCGGTTCTTCCCTATCTCTCCTATCAAGCTTCTAGCAACAATATGAAGGCCTTCAAGGAGACGTTGCGGCTGTATCTCTGGGCTGTTGCCATTACTACAATAGCGTTGAGCGCATTCATGACGATACTAGCGCACCCAATAGTGCAGTTACTTTTTCAGCGTGGAGCATTTACCTCTGAGGATACAGCTCTGACTGCGAGCACATTAGTAGGTTTCACTTTGGGCCTGGCGCCTATGTCGTTTGGCTTTATCCTCTCGAAGGCTTTCAATGCCCTCGGCAAAACTCGCGTGCTGATGTTCGTCACCATCTTCAGTGTGAGCGCCAACGCCATCTTTGATTATGTATTCGCGCGTTTATGGCAGAGCATGGGCATTGCTCTGGCTACCTCGGCAGTATACTGCTGCACCATGTTTATCTTGCTCTTCGCGTTGCGCCGCTCAATCGGCAATCTCAATCTTCTTACACCACCAGGAGAAGTGTTAACAGTGATCTGGAAACTGGGCCTCGGCAATAAGTACACACGCTGGATATCATGGAAACAACGCAATTCCTCCTGGTTCAGAATTCCGTATTATGTGAGTCACCAACTCGGGCGCGTCAGCGTCATATTCGCTGTCTTCTTAGCCGGAATGATCGGCATGTTCTTCAACTCCCTTTATGCGTTGCGCGTTTCCTTCGGCGGGATCATCATACTGGTCTTCCTGCGCTATCCCTACATGCTGTTGATTGCCTGGGCACTGATCAATGCATTCATCGGCTCAAACCTGCCATTCTTCAACGGGAACAACTTTCTCTCGGCTTTGACCATTCCGACCTTCCTTCTGATGGCCTGCGTGCCCATCAGACAGACACTTAAACGCATGCCAGTTCTCGTCTTCCTTGCGATCTACCTGGTATGGGCATTAGCTAGCATTGGGCTCTCTCCCCTTGGCACCGTACCATTTCTAATATTCTGGCTCAGTCTCGTGGATTTTGCGGCTCTGAGCGTGCTGACGATCAATGTAATCACCACGCGGCGGCGCATGCTCGGCCTCATCGATGCGATACTGGTGCCAACTACGTTCATTGCTCTGTATGGCATTTACGGTTGGTTAACTAAGCAATATGGTGTTCTCGACTCTACTGGAGTGTTCCGCGCTTACTCAATTTATAACGCGGCGCCAGGGCTATCCTTACTGCTCTCCATAGTGATTCCCTTTGCCATCTATCGCACATTTACATTGCGAGGCATCAAGCGCGTTGTCGGTTTGATCGTGACCCTCATCCTCCTGGTGGGAACCGGAGTGACTTTCTCGCGCGGCGCCTATATCAGCTTGCCGGTGGCCATCATCGTCATGATCTGCTTCCTCCCCTCGCGTAAGCTGAGAATGGGCATGCTCAGCGGCGTCGCGGCGCTTGCTGTGATCCTGGTTCTCCTGGAAACGGTTGGGCATGTCCCTCTCTTCGACCGCTTCTTTACTCAGGACATAGCATCGATCAATGGACGCACATATCTCTGGCAGGCACTCCTTCAGAGTTTTGATCCGACTCGATTATTGGGTAATGGTTTACAGGCATCCGATGCTCTGCTGGCTAGACTGACTGTTGGCAGTATTGCGACTGCGCCATCCAATCTCTTTATCGGTACCCTTTACGATCACGGCATCATCGGAGTAATCTTGCTCTCTTTGGTTTTTATTGCGATGCTTGTCGGTTTGATGGCGGGAATACGAAAAGCCACTGGAGAGCGCCGTATGCTGTACGCGGCAGCGTTAGCAGCCTTTATCTGTATGTTGTTCCAATCTCAAGAGTCGAACGATTTCTGGATTCAGGCAATCGCGGTCTACTTCTGGATCTTCATGGCCTTGCCGTTTGCACTCAACTGGTCAACGCCCAAACCATTACCGGAGGCCGATGAAGAATCACTCGATGAGACAACGTTGCCGCGAATGAAGGTTGTACGACAAGAAATGCTTGAACACACTTCAGCAGGCCCTGGAGTTTAGGGCCTGCTATGAGATATTGAGGAGATTTATTGTGGAAGACCGTATATGTGCCTGCCTTCTCTCATTTCAGTTCTGGCCTAGGGTTGGTGGTGCAGAGGTTCAGGCGGAGAAACAAGCC
>WNGQ01006254.1_pt1 | contig 11552 bp, 14 predicted proteins | sample 5407661 | NCBI WGS metagenome assembly WNGQ01 (sample SAMN13153382, study PRJNA577476) | soil metagenome | isolation source: 60 cm soil or saprolite under Garry oak tree replicate 2 | place: USA:California | collected 2016-06-15
CGAGACTCTTCCGGGCTTCGAGACCGGCTCCTACCAGGGCATGCTCGCGGCGGCCGGCACCCCGCGCGACATCGTGACGAGGCTGAACGCCGAGCTGACCCGGATCCTGAATACCGGCGACATGAAAGAGTTCCTGGCGAAGCAGGGCACCGAGGTGCGCGCGGGCGCGCCGGAAGCGCTCGGCACGTTCATCGTCAATGAAAAGGCGCGCTGGGCGAAAGTGGTCAAGGAAGCCGGCATCAAGGCCGACTGAGGAAGAGGAACTCGAACGATGAAAGATCGCTACGCAACCACGCTGGCAGGAGCATCGCTCGCCGCGATTCTCGCGGGCTGTGCCGCTTCGAATGTCGGAACGAATCCCCTGGTCCCCGAAAACCTCAAGGTTCCGGCCGGCCAGACCTTGTCGCTCGTGTCACCCGCCACAGGCGTGCAGATCTACGAGTGCAGCGCAATCAAGGCCGATCCGCAGCGGTTCGAGTGGCTTTTCAAGGCGCCGGAAGCCGAATTGTTCGACCTTTCCGGGAAGAAGATCGGCAAGCACTATGCGGGCCCGACCTGGGAATCGAACGATGGAAGCAAAGTGGTCGGCGAAGTCAAGGCGCGCGACGACGGCCCGGCCGCGACCGCAATCCCGTGGCTGCTGCTCGCCGCGAAATCGACTTCGGGGAACGGCGCCTTCAGCCGGATTCAAGGGATTCAGCGGCTGTATACCGTCGGCGGGAAGGCTCCCGCGGGAGGCTGCAGCAAGGCGCAGCTCGGCAAGGAGGCGCGAGTCCCGTACAAGGCCACGTATTACTTCTATCTCGCGAAGCCGTAGCGGCCGCGTCGGACGCCCGCGCCTGGACGCGGTCGCGATGGGTCGGAGGAACTACGTTCAGGACGCATTCGCGCCATTTGCACCGCGCATAGTCGCCTCTCCATTCCAGCTTCCGGGGGGAGGTTTCATGCAAGGGAACCGATTCGTTCGCGTCGTCTTCGCGATCGTGGCAGGGCTCGTTTTCGCCGCATCGGCACGCGCTGCGCCCGAGATATTGGTGCTGTCGAACCGCGCCGACCTGATTTCCGGAGGCGATGCGCTGGTCGAGATCAAATGGCCCGCGGGGACCGACACCAATAACGCGCAAGTCACCCTCAACGGCGTCAGCGTCAAATCCGCTTTCGCGACGCGCAATGGGCACTACACGGGCCTGGTCACCGGTCTGGGGAACGGCGACAACGTGCTGACCGCGTCGCCCCAGGGAGGGACTGCAGCGCAGATCACCATCACCAACCACCCGATCACCGGACCGATACTGTCGGGGCCGCACATCACGCCCTACGAGTGCCGACTGCCGGATAACAACCTCGTCGCCACGGGCGACGCCGACTGCTCGGCAATGACGCAGGTGGAGTACTTCTACGCGTCCAGAAGCAACACTTTCAAGCCGCTCGACCACCCCACCGGCAGGCGGCCGCGCGACCTGGTCTACACCACGACCAGCGACGGCAACACCGTGCCTTACATCGTGCGCGTCGAGTCGGGCACGATCAACCGCGGCGTGTACCGCCTGGCCATGCTCGACAACCCCGGCGTCACCCCCTTCCCGGGGCCGGGGTGGAACAGCAAGCTCGTGGTCGCCTTCGGCTGCTGCGGCGCAGCCCAGTACAACCAGGGCGTTCAAGGGGTCACCTCCGCGCTGAGCGACCGCGAGCTCTCGCGCGGCTTCGCCTACTTGAATTCCACCGAGCTATGGAACAACCAGCACGCAAACCCGCACCTGCAGGGCGAGACGCTGATGATGCTCAAGGAACAGTTCATCGAGCACATCGGCATGCCCAAGTGGACGGTCGGCGTCGGCGGCTCGGGCGGCTCGATCCAGCAATACCTGATCGCGCAGCTCTTCCCGGGGCTGCTCGACGGCCTCCAGCCCAGCATCTCGTTTCCGGAGACGCTGATGCCCAATGTGTTCGAGTGCCGGCTGGCGAACACCGTCTTCCAGTCCAACCCCGTTCGCTGGACCACCGCAAAGCAGGTTGCAATCCAGGGATTCAACGCCGGCACGTGCAGCAACTGGGACTTCTCGTTCGCCAGCGCCCTCGTCAGGGCGGACGCCACGGCAATGGGCTTTTACGGCATGGGCGGCTGCGGCGTCACCGACCCGGCGAACGTCGCGAACGTCTACAACGTCGCCACCCAGACCGGCAGCATCCGCTGCGACGTATTCCAGACCAACGCCAACCTGCTCGGCACGAACGCGAAGGGCTACGCGCGGCGGCCGATCGACAACGTCGGCGTGCAATACGGCCTGGGCGCGCTGAACCGCGGCGAGATCACGGTCTCCGACTTTCTCGATTTCAATTCGCAGGTGGGGGGCTTCGACGGCGACGGCTATGCGCAGGCCGCGCGCCACGTGGCCGATCCGGACGCGCTGAGCCTGACCTACGAAGGCGGCTTCGTGAACGGCTTCAACGGACCGGGCCTGGCGAACATCCCGATCATCACGCAGCGCGACAACGCCAGCAACGTGGGCGACATCCACGACACCATGCAGGACCTGATCATCCGCGCCCGACTGCAGCGTGCGAACGGCCGCGCGGACAACCAGGTGATCTGGACTTCGAGCGCCGAAGCGGCGTCGGCGGGCTTCTACCTCGCCGGGACTTCGCTCGACGTGATCAACGCCTGGCTCGACAACATCGCCTCCGACTCCACACCGGCTTCCACCGACAAGGTGGTCCGCAACAAACCGGCGCTGGCGACCGATGCGTGCTGGGACAAAAACGGCACGCGCATCGCCGAACCCGCGTCGACCGACCCGGCGGCCGCCTGCAACGTGGTCTATCCACGCTTCAGCACGCTCAGGCTCGAGACCGGCGAGCCGCTCGTCCAGGACGTGATGAAGTGCCATCTCAAACCGATCGATCTGGCCGACTACCCCGCGGGGGTTTTTTCCGACCCGGCGAATCTGGCGCGCCTGAACGCAATCTTCCCAACCGGCGTTTGCGACTGGAGCCAGCCCAGCGTGGGGCAGTTGCCGGCGACGGCGATCCAGTGGTCGACGTTCGCGGGAGGCGCGGGCTTCGTGCCGCTGGGTGATCCCCCGGTTTCCAGATGATCTCTTTATGCGCCGTGTCCGAACCTGGCGCGCAAGCGCCGCACCTGAAGCGTCGCACCGATCAGGAACAAGACGCCCAACACCGCGCTCGCCGCCTGCAGGGCCGGTGCTTCGGCGTTCGGCAGCAGAGGCGCTCCCAGCGGCAATCGGGTCGTGGTTTCGGTGATCCCGGGAATCAGGTGGAAGAGGAAGGTCGCCGAGTAGCTGACCGTCTCGATGTAGGGCGAAAACCGCCCGTAGAACTTGGTGTATCCCGCCACGTACGCGACCCCCAGCACGACGAGCGTGATGATTCCGAGCGCATGGGGCTTGCCGAAGCCGCCGTGCTGGAAGATCCCGAAGCCTGTCAGGCAGGTGAGGACGGTCGCGATTATGTAGATTTTTCCGACGCCATTCCTCGGAGAAATCTCCTTGTCACGAAAAAGGGCGATAAGTCCAGCGGACACGGCGATCAGGCTGATCGCGGTGTGAATCACGCCTAGCGGTGTCAATCCGAACATTTTGATCTCCCCTTCTTGGATGGTTGAGATGCGGGAGGGCGCAGGGTACGAGCATGCCAGCTTACTCGTGCAGCACGCGATGAACCAGCTGGACGCACGCCGATCCCTCGCCCACCGCAGCTGCAACGCGCTTCGTGCTGCCGCAGCGCACGTCGCCCACGGCGAAGATACCGGGCCAGTTCGTCTCGAAGAGATGCGGGGCCCTTGCGTGAGGCCACTGTGCGGGCACCAGGTCCCCGGCATGCAGGTCCGAACCCGTTCGTACGAACCCTTTGTCGTCCAGGGCGATGCATCCCTGCAGCCAGCGCGTGTTGGGCACGGCGCCGGTCATGAGGAATACGTGCTTGATTTCGCGCGTCTGGCTTTCCTTCTCGCTTCGCCAGGTCACCCGCTCCAGCCGCGTGTCGCCCTCCAGCGCCGAAATCTGGGTGCGCACGTGCAGCGTGATGTTCGGACTCTGCTCGATGCGGCGAATGAGGTAGCGGGACATGCTGTCCGAGAGACCGCGTGAGCGCACGAGCACATGCACATGCCGGCAGCCGCCCGCGAGAAATACCGCCGCCTGGCCGGCCGAATTGCCGCCGCCGACGACGATGACCTCTTCCGCCTTGCACAGGCGCGCTTCGAGTGCCGTGGCGGCGAAATAGACGCCCACGCCCAGGAAGCGGTCCAGGTTCTCCAGCGCCGGGCGCCGGTATTCCGCGCCCGTTGCGACGATGACCGAGCGCGCCCGGACGACGTGCGTGCTCGAAAGATCGATTTCATAGGGCCGTTGCTCGCAGCGCAGCCGCACGGCGCTGCTTGCGACGGCGACTTCGGCGCCGAACTTCTGCGCCTGTACCAGCGCGCGTCCGGCCAGCGCCTGCCCGGAAATGCCCGTCGGAAACCCCAGATAGTTTTCGATCTTCGAGCTCGAGCCGGCCTGCCCTCCGGGTGCGCTGGTCTCGAGCACCAGCACATCGAGCCCCTCCGAGGCGCCGTAGACGGCGGCGGCCAATCCGGCGGGGCCGGCGCCGATCACGACCAGGTCGCGGATTTTTGCGTCATCGATCTGGGGATTCATTCCGAGGCACGCGGCGATCTCCTCGTTGCCGGGATTCTTCAGCACTTGCTCGCCGCGGCAGAGAACGACGGGGATGTCGTCGACGCTCACGTGGAAGCGGTCGAGCAGAGCCTGCACCGCCGGGTCGCGCTCGACGTCGATGCTGACGTAGGGAAATGCGTTGCGCGTCAGAAACTGTTGCAGGCGCAGCGTATCAGCCGAATGGCGGGAGCCGATCAGGACGACGCCGCCCCGCTGGGAGGCGATCAGTCCCACCCGGCGCAGGATGAACGCGCGCATGAGGATTTCGCTCAGCTCGGCATCGGTCTGAACGATGTCGCGCAGGCGTTCGTCGTCGATGACGAGGATCTCGCCTTCTTCGCGAACGCGCGCGCGGACCACGCTGCCCAAGCCGCGCAGCGAGCTCATCTCTCCGGAAAACTGGCCGGGAGTGTGCACCACGATCGGTTCCTCACCGGCGATTCCGGGGCGCACGACCTCGACGCTCCCCGAGAGGACGAGGAGCAGTCCGGGGTGACGTTCTCCGGCCTCCACCAGCACTTCGCCCCGGCGCGTGCGCATCCTTCTCCCGTGCGGCTCGAGACGGGCAACCTGCGCGGGGGTCAGGGTGGGAAAGGCCTGTTCCCAACGTGCTTCGATGGGATTGGGCGGCGCGACTTCCCCGCCATCCGTCGCCACGCTCATTCAAGCTCCATGTCGATCCCGTCGACGAAGCACCAGCTCCAGCTCTCCCCCGGCTCGAGCGAAGTCATGATCGGATGCCCGGTCTTCTTGAAATGCTTGGAGGCGTGCTTGTTCTTCGAGTCGTCGCAGCAGCCCACATGCCCGCACTGCCGGCACAGGCGAAGATGCACCCAGCTGTCTCCCGTGGCGAGGCATTCCTCGCAGCCGTCCGTTTTTGGCTTATCTGTCTTCACGAAACTCAAATGAGCGCATCGGGCAGGCATTGCGGCACCCCTCCATTCATCGAGAAGAAAATACGTGTACCGCGAATGCTATCACCACGAGCCTGCTCCGCTTGCACCGGGGGCGTGTCACGCACATACTTCGCAACGAACCGCAATTCATTTTGCGGAGAAGACGCGCACGACGCCGACCCGAAACCCCGTATCAAACGATGAAGCTGCCCGAGCTGCTTGGCATTGACCTTCCGATCATTCAGGCGCCCATGGCGGGGGTGCAAGGAAGCGCGCTGGCGGTGGCCGTGTCCAATGCAGGCGGTCTCGGCTCACTGCCTTGCGCCATGCTCGGCATCGGCGCCATGCGCGAGGAGCTCGCGAAAATCAAGGCGCAGACCGGCAAACCCTTCAACGTGAACTTTTTTTGCCATACTCCCCCCGCGCCGGATGCCGAACGCGAGGCGGCCTGGCGAGCGGCGCTTTCGCCTTTCTACGAGAAATATGGAATCGATCCGGCGGGCATTCCCGCCGCGCCGGGACGCGCACCCTTCAGCGCCGAGGCCGCCGACGTGCTCGCTGAATTCAAGCCCGCCGTGGTGAGCTTTCATTTCGGTTTGCCGTCGAAGGAATTGCTCGCGCGCCTAAGAGCGTGGCGCCCGAAGGTGATCTCTTCGGCGACCACCGTCGAAGAAGCGCTCTGGCTCGAAGCGCACGGCGTCGATGCCGTCATCGCACAAGGTCTGGAGGCCGGCGGACATCGGGGAATTTTCCTGTCGAACGATCTGAGCACCCAGGTCGGCACGTTCGCGCTGTTGCCGCAGATCGCGCTCGCGGTGAGGCTCCCGGTCATCGCCGCCGGCGGCATCGCCGATGCGCAAGGCATCGCGGCGGCGATGGCGCTCGGCGCGGCCGTCGTGCAGATTGTAACGCCTTACATGCTTTGCCCGGAAGCCACGACGAGCGCAGTGCATCGCGCGGCGCTTAAGAGCGAGGCCGGGCGCCATACCGCGCTCACCAACCTTTTCACGGGCCGGCCCGCCCGAGGAATCATGAATCATGTGATGAAGGAACTGGGCCCGATCAGCAGCGCCGCGCCTGAGTTTCCCTTGGCGACCTCTGCCATCGCGCCCTTGCGCGCGCGAGCCGAAAACGAAGGCTCCGGTGATTTCTCCCCGCTCTGGTGTGGCCAGAATGCCGGCGGATGCAAGGAAGTCCCGGCGGCCCGGCTTACGCGGGAATTGGCCGCAAATCTCTAGTCTTCGGTCGGCGCACAGGCAAAGGCAGACACATGACCAAAGGACGACTGGAAGCCTTCACCGACGGCGTGATCGCGGTCATCATCACGATCATGGTGCTGGAGCTGAAGGTTCCGCACGACGCCGACCCGAGCGCCCTCATGCCGCTCGTCCCCGTGTTCCTGAGCTATGTCCTGAGCTTCGTTTTCACCGGAATTTACTGGAACAACCACCACCACATGTTCCATGCCGTCCATCACGTGAACGGCGCGACGCTGTGGGCGAATCTGCATCTGCTTTTCTGGCTGTCGCTCGTCCCCTTCGTCACGGGGTGGATGGACGAGAACCACTTCGCGGCGGTGACGGTCGCCGCCTACGGCATCGTGCTGCTAGGGGCGGCGTGCGCGTACACCATCCTGACGCGCGCGCTTCTGGCGATCCACCCCAAGGATTCGCCGCTCGCCAAGGCGCTGGGGAAAGACTTCAAGGGCAACATCTCGCTCGTCATCTACATCGCCGCGATTCCGCTCGCCTTCGTGCAGCCCTGGATCTCGGGCGGCCTGTACGTGCTGGTGGCGGCGATCTGGCTGTGCCCCGACCGGCGCTTCGAAAAGCTGTTCGACGAAGCGAAGGCGTAGCGCCGATGGAACCGGAGAAGATCAAGGTGCGCGTGACGGAAACCGGGCAGACCCTGGACGTCGTCGTCTACAGCAAGCGCGCCGACCGCATAGAGATCGTGCTCGGCGAAGGCATTCACAACGTCAAGTGCGAGCTGACCCCGACCCGGATGGGCCTGTCCTACTCAGGCAGCGTGAGGGGGCGGGAATTGATCTACGAACGCAGCCGCGAGCAGGTTCAAGCCGATCTGGACAAGCTCAACCCGAAGCTGCGCGAACCCAGACGGCGTTGAGGACGACGCAGAGACAAGTTCTAGTCGATCTCGTCGATCCACGCCATCTGGATCGCTTCGAGGATCTTTTCGCCGCAGTGCTTCGGGTCGTCGTCGAATTCGTCTAGCGCCTGCACCCACTCGAACAGGTCGGTGAAGCGCACGGTGAGCGGATCCACGTCGGGATATTTTTCCGACAGGGCAATGGCGATTTCGAGCGTGTCGGTCCATTTCATTACTTGATTTCCTTGACCATGTTGATGGTGTATTTCGGGATCTCGATGGTGAGGTCGCTGTCCTTGACGATCGCCTGGCAGGACAGCCGCGAGTTCGGCTCAAGTCCCCAGGCTTTGTCGAGCAGGTCGTCCTCTTTTTCCTCCGAAGGATCGAGCGTATCGAAGCCCTCGCGAACGACCACGTGACAGGTGGTGCAGGCGCAGGATTTCTCGCAGGCGTGCTCGATCTCGACGCCGTTCTCGAGCAGGTTGTCGCAGATGGACTCGCCCGTCTTGGCCTCGATGACGGTACCTTCGGGACAAAGCTCTTCGTGCGGGAGGACGACGATCCGCGGCATCGCGCTAGAGGCTCTCGACCTTCCTGCCCGCCAGCGCCCGCTTGATGGAGCGGTCCATGCGCCGGCCTGCAAAGGCTTCCGACGCGCGGTTGACGCGCTCGATTCCCGACTTGATGGTGCGATGATCGGTGCAGGAGAGCGTCTTGCGCAGCGCGTCGAGCTCCGAGCGCAGCGCGGACGATTCCTCCGCGGAAAGCAGGTCGGAGTCCTCGCGCAGCGCGCCCTCCGTCGCCTCGATCATGCGCTCGCCCTCGACCCGCTGTTCCCTGAGCGCGCGCGCATGCACGTCGTCCTTCGCGTGGTCGAACGAGTCCTTCAGCATCTGCGTGATCTGCTCGTCGGTAAGCCCGTAGGAAGGCTTGACCGCGATTGCGGCCTCGACGCCGGTGGTGGCTTCGCGCGCGGAGACCGAGAGCAGGCCGTCGGCGTCCACCTGGAAGGTGACGCGGATGCGCGCGGCGCCCGCGACCATCGGCGGAATTCCTCGCAACTCGAACTTCGCAAGCGAGCGGCAGTCGGACACGAGCTCGCGCTCGCCCTGCACCACGTGGATGCTCATCGCGGTCTGGCCGTCCTTGTAGGTGGTGAATTCCTGCGCGCGCGCCACGGGGATCGTTGAATTGCGCGGGATGACCCTTTCCGCGAGCCCGCCCATCGTCTCGATTCCCAGGGAGAGCGGGATAACGTCGAGCAGCAGCCAATCGTCCCCCGAAGCCTTGTTACCGGCGAGCACATTGGCCTGGATCGCAGCGCCCAGCGCGACGACCTTGTCCGGATCGAGATTGTTGAGCGGCGCCTGGCCGAAAAGCTCGCCGACCATCTGCTGCACGTGCGGCATGCGCGTCGCGCCGCCGACCATCACCACGCCCTTCACCGCGTTCCAATCCAGCCCCGCGTCGCGCAGCGCCCTGCAAGAAGGCCCCAGGGTCTTCGCGACGAGCGACCGGGTCATGTCCTGGAATTCTCTCTGCGTGACGCTCGCATCCACCGTCTCGCCGCTCGCGAGCGTCGCGGAAATGCGCGCCTCCGGGTGGGCCGTCAGGAACTCCTTCGCCGCGCGCGACTTGGTGAGCAGCAGCCGCGTGTCCTCCGCGGAAAGCGGCGCGAGTCCTGCGCGCTCGACGACCCAGCAGAACAGGCGCTGGTCGAAATCGTCGCCGCCGAGCGCGGCGTCGCCGTTGGTCGCCATCACCTCGAACACGCCCTTCGAGAGCTTCAGGATCGAGATGTCGAAAGTGCCGCCGCCGAGATCGTAGACGGCGTAAATGCCTTCGGCGGCGTTTTCGAGCCCATAAGCGATCGCCGCCGCGGTCGGTTCGTTCAGGAGGCGCAGCACGGTCAGGCCCGCGAGCTTGCCCGCGTCCTTGGTGGCCTGGCGCTGCGCGTCGTCGAAGTACGCGGGCACCGTGATGATCGCACCGGTGAGTTCCCCGCCCAAACTCTGCTCGGCCCGGGCGCGCAGCACCTTGAGGATCTCCGCCGAGACCTCGACCGGGCTTTTCACGCCGGCGACGGTGCGAATCTGCACCATGCCGGGCGAATCGAGGAAATCGTAAGGGCTGTTCTCTGCGTGCGTCACGTCCTTGAGCCCGCGCCCCATAAAGCGCTTCACCGATACGATGGTGTTTCTCGGGTCGCGCGCCAGCTCCGCTTCGGCCTCCCGCCCGACGGCTACTCCTCCATCGCGCAGATAGCGCACGATCGACGGCAGCAGTGCGTGGCCGTCGTGGTCGTTCAGCACCACGGATATGCCGTTCCTCACCGCGGCCACCAGCGAATTGGTGGTGCCGAGGTCGATGCCTACCGCGAGGCGGTGCCGGTGCGGTTCGGGCGACTGGCCTGGCTCGGAAATCTGCAGGAGCGCCATTTCAGACCCCGAAACTCATGTCTCGAGCTCCGCCAGCTTGTCGTCGATCTCTTCGGCCAGCTTTTCGTAGAACATCAACATGCGCGCGGCCTGCGAGGCGGCTTGGTCGTCGCGGCGTTCGTCAAGTCGCCCTTGCAGCTTTTCATAGATCTTCCCGCTCTCGTCGCGCAAGCCGGCCCGCAATCGAAGCAGCGCTTCGGGGTTTTCTGAGCCGGCCTCGATGCGTTCGCGCCAGCTTATCTGTTCCATGAGGAACTCGGGCGGCATCGCGGTGTTCGTCTCGAACTCCGGATCGACGCCGCGCAATTGCAGAATATAGACGGCCCGCCGCAAGGGCGACTTCAGGGTCTGATAGGCCTCGTTCACCCGCGTCGCCAGCTGCATGGACACGCGCCGCTCGGCGTCGGGGGCGGCGGCAAAGCGGTCCGGATGCACCTCGCGCTGCAGCTCGCGGTAACGCCTATCGAGCGTCTCGGCGTCGAGGGCGAAGCGCGCCGGCAGGCCGAACAGCTCGAAGTGGGTTTGATTCAGGTTCATTTCAGCTTCCGGGATAGAAAAAAAGGGGCATTCGCCCCTTTTCTCGGCACCGCGAGGCCGGGCCTCGCTAGACGTTGAACGATTCTCCGCAGCCGCACTCGTCCTTCACGTTGGGATTGTTGAACTTGAAGCCCTCGTTCAGGCCTTCGCGCGTGAAGTCGAGCTCGGTCCCTTCCAGGAACTGGAGGCTCTTCGGATCGACGACGACCTTCACGCCGTGGCTCTCGAAGGTCCGGTCATCCGGGTTGACGGCGTCGGCGTATTCGATCCGGTAGGCGAGCCCGGAGCAGCCCGAAGTGCGCACGCCCAGGCGCAAACCCACTCCCTTGCCGCGCTTGACAAGGAAATTCGAGACATGGGTCGCCGCGCGTTCTGTAAGGGTAATCATGGTTTCTCAGGCCGCCTTGGCTTCCTTCTCGGCGGGGTGTTCGATCCCGTGCTTCTTGCGGTAATCGACGATCGCCGCCTTGATCGCGTCCTCGGCGAGGATCGAGCAGTGGATCTTCACCGGCGGGAGCGCCAGCTCCTCGGCGATCTGGGTGTTCCTGATCGTCTCCGCCTGGTCGAGGGTCTTGCCCTTGACCCATTCGGTGACGAGCGAAGAGGACGCGATCGCCGAGCCGCAGCCGTAGGTCTTGAACCGCGCGTCCTCGATCACGCCCTGCTCGTTGACCCGGATCTGCAGCTTCATCACGTCGCCGCAGGCCGGCGCGCCGACCATGCCGGTGCCGATGTGCTCGTCCGCCTTGTCGAAGGAGCCGACGTTGCGCGGGTTCTCGTAATGATCCAGTACCTTGTCGCTGTATGCCATGCTCTACTCCTTCACTTCAATGTGCTGCCCATTGCACGGTATTCAAGTCCACGCCTTCCTTGTACATTTCCCACAGGGGCGA
>WNGQ01006258.1_pt1 | contig 11552 bp, 8 predicted proteins | sample 5407661 | NCBI WGS metagenome assembly WNGQ01 (sample SAMN13153382, study PRJNA577476) | soil metagenome | isolation source: 60 cm soil or saprolite under Garry oak tree replicate 2 | place: USA:California | collected 2016-06-15
CAGGCGCTCCTGCAGGGCGTAGTGCTGGACGTCCAGGCGGTCGATCTCGGCCGGCTCGGCCTGATGGTGGGGCAGTAGGTAGGCCACGTCGCCGCCGGCGCTGCCCTGGCCGGTCCGATCCGCGGCTCCGACCTCCTCCTCGTTCGGCACTTCCAGTGACCATTGCACCACGCCAAGCTCCCCGGCCATCCCGGCCAGTGAGCTCAGCGTGCTCAGGCGACGGCGGATGGTCGCCCGAGCTCGGCCGCGCCGGCGCAGCTCGACCGCGAAGTCCAGCGCCAGGCGGTGGCCCTGCTCACGACCGGCCAGCAGCTCCCCGACCGCTTCCGCTGGCGACCGGCGCCGAAACCGCGCCAAGTCCCGCAGGTCAACGGCGTAGGCCTGCCGCGTGCGGCTGGAGCAGCCGTCCAGGAACCGCTCCACCAGCTGCTCGATGCGCGCCCCCGCGATCCTCCCGGCGGCCATGTCAGAGCCACTCTACAGGCCGGTCCCCACCAGTGCTCGATCCCCCGCTCCGGCCCGAGCAACGCCGCGGGGCCAGCGCAACCACCGGCTCCACCTGGCGGCGTTCAGGCTCGGCCAGCTCGTAGGCGCGGGGCTGGTCGACAGGGTGACTGTCACCGACGCCCTCGTGGCCGCCGGATTGGCAGCTGGGCCGGGCGAGAGGAAGATCCGGTCCACCGTCCAGCGCGGGCTCCGCGCGGGGATGCGCCAGCCGCGAAGGGTCGTGCTGCAGGGGCCGACCGGGGAGGCCGAGCCGTGCTGAGCCACCTGCTCGCGGCGCTCGCAGCCCACAGCCCGTCGCCGTTCTGGGACGCGGTCCTGATGGTGGTCCTCCTGCTGGTCCGCCGGAGGCGCTGCCGGGGCCCATACCGACTGTCGCGTGTGGTGCCCAGACGGCTGACCCGCCGCCCGAAAGTCCGATGGCTTGAGCGCCCGTTCTTCGGCTGGAGCCGGAGCTGGCTCGGCCTCACGCGCTTCGCGTTCGGCCGCGAGGAGGACTGTGTGGCGATCGTGGGGCCGCCCAGGGTCGGCAAGACCGCCGGCGTCCTGATCCCGCAGGCGGCGATGTGGGCGGGCTCCCTGATCTCGACATCGACCAAGCCTGACGTGCTCCGCGCCACCGCGGGCCGGCGCCTGGACCTGGCCCGTCGCGCCGGCGGCCGCCTCTACCTGTACGCGCCCACAGCTCCCGGGCCCGTCGAGGGCCTCCAGCCCATCCGCTGGTCGCCGCTGGCCGGCTGCCGGGACCCACGCATCGCCGCTCTACGCGTGGACGCGCTCATCACGGTGGCCCAGGTCGGGCGCGGTGTCGAGAACGCCGACCACTGGCGCGCTGGCGCCGCTCGCATCCTGCGGCCCTACTTCCTCGCGGCGGCGCACCATCCGCAACGGCCCGGTGACTTCGCCGTGGTCCGCGAGTGGCTGAGCGGCTACGCGTTCAAGGAACCGCGGGACATCCTGGACCAGGTGCCCGGCGTGGCCGGCCTGCAGTGGGCCAACGAGTTGGACGGCGTCGCAGCCACGCCGGCGCGCGAACAGGGCAGCTTCTTCAGCGCCGCGCTGACCGCCGTCCGGGCCACGGCCGACCCGACCGTGCTTCGCTCCTGCAGCGGCACCGACATCGACCCGGTCGAGTTCCTCAGCACCCGGTCCACCCTGTACGTCGTCAGCCCCTCCGAGCATCAGGGGGCGGTCGCGCCGCTGATCGCAGCTCTCATCGAGTCGATCGTGACCGCCGCCTACGCGCTCCATCGCGAGAGCCGGCTGCCGGCCAGGCTCCTGCTCTCGCTGGACGAGCTGACGAACATCGCGCCCCTGCCCTCGCTGGAGTCCACCATCAGCCAGGGCGCCGGCCAGGGCGTCCTGACCTGCTGGGCCGTCCAGTCCCAGGCCCAGCTCCGCCAGCGCTATGGCGACCACGCGGCCGAGGCGATCTGGTCCGCGACGAGGTGCAGGGTCGTCTTCGGCGGCCTGGCGGACGCGCCATCCCTGGAGCAGCTGTCGCGGATGATCGGGGACCACCGGGTCCGCACTCGCACCACGTCCGATGACCCCTTCTTCGCAGGGCGGCGCGTCAGCCGGGGACACGAGTGGCGACCGCGCGTCTCGCCGGCTGAGCTGCGCGGGCTGCCGCCGAAGTGGGCGCTGCTCCTCTACCACCACCGGAAGCCGTACGCGCTGCGGGCTCCGGTCGCCGCCCGGCGCTGGAGGCTGCGCCGGGCGTTCCTGCCATGGCCCGTCGCCTTGCCGGCGCCGGTCGTCCGGCTGCCGTTTGGCTCGTCGATGGACGAGGTGCCCTCAGGTGAGTCGGATCGCGGCGAGCGCGCCCCCGCGCTGCGGCCCGCGTCGGATGAGGGGCGAAACGCTGGCGCCGGGGATGGCCCCCCGGCGCCGGTCAACGAGGAGATCCGGAGTGAACGACATGAGCGCTGACGCGGCCGCGCGCGACCTGCAACGGCGGTTCTTCGACCTGATGAGCCGTGCCAACCAGCCCGACATCGTCAGGGACGAGGACGGCCCGCAGTGGGGCAACACCTGCACCCAGGCGGAGAGCCCACAGCTCAACGCCGACGTGGATCGCGCCGAACGTGAGCTCTACGGGTTCCTGAGGGAGCACAGGTCCGAGCTCGCGGGAGACCCCAGGTGGGCTGGCCTCTACGCGGACATCGACGCCGGGCTGGCGACCGACGCCGAGCCGGAGGCGGAATGGTAGGCCCGACATCGGACGGAATCTGGGCGCGCCCGCGCGCCGCGGTCCGCGCCCGGAAGAATGAGGTGCCGGCGTCGGGATGGCCCCCGGCGGCGGTGGAGGAGGTCCGGAATGAGCGATGCGTCTTGCGCCCACGTCGAGCTGACCGACTGCGTCGCCGCCGTCCGGCAGGACGCCGCCGAGCAGGCGGCACTGCTCGGCGAGCCGTGCCAGGCACCCGGCTGCGGCCGGCGGCACGGCGACCATTCACCGGAGGAGGTCACCGCGTGCCTGGAGCGGTGGCTGGTGGCCCGAGCCGGGCAGGCGGCGGCGCGGTGAATCGGCATGGCGCCCGGGAGAACGACACGGTGAGGGTCACCGAGGCGGAATGGCAGGCGGTCTTCCTTGGCTCGCGCTCGCTCCGAGCCGTCGCGGCAGACTTCCTCCGGGTCGGTGCCCACGAGCTCGCCGCTGAGCACGAGGGCCACGCTGCCGCGCTGGAGGCGCTTGGCAGGCGCTCGGTGGTCGTGGCCGCTCGCGATGAGGCGGTCGCCGAGCGGGACCAGCCTGAAGCGGCATCGGAGGTGGGGACGATGAGCCACCGCGAACTTAGCGAGATCAGCGAGGCCGCGCCTGGCCTTCCGTGCGCCTTCACGGACAACCGCCCCTGCGGGCGGCCGGCGACGACCTATGTCGAGTGGGACACCGGCGGCTCCCGCCAGCGCGAGGCATGCTGCGACGAGCACGCGGCGCACGAGCTCGCCGCGCAGGGGGCCGAGCGATGACCGAGGTTACCGATGGCGGCCTTCGCGTTCGCCCCATGTCCGGCCATGGCGCTGCGCCGCCACCTCGGGGCCGTACCGGGGCCGAGATCGGTCGCCGGCCCAGGGACCGGCGCTCGACGTCCCCGCCGTACAGCGTCGCGGTGAACGCGGCGGAGCTGCGGCACCAGATGCGTCTCCGCGGTCTCACGGCGGCCGAGGTCGCCCGCCGAGCGAAGGCACGGGGCCACAGGGTCGCCGAGGCGACCATCTCTCACGCGCTGAACGGCTGGCGCATCCATCCCGCCAAGCTGCGCGCCATCGCCGGCGTGCTCCAGGAGGTCGAGCGGCTGCCGGGCGTGGATGGCCTCGTCCTGGCCGACGCGCCCCCCAGCGACGCCCGGAGGCGTCCGGATTGACCACCGATGACCGGGGGACGAGGTCGGGGCCGCGGCAGCAGAGCGATGACGCCGGGTTGACCAGAGCGGCGGCCAGGACGCCGCCACCCTGGTCAACCGCCGTCGGCCCGGTCACACCATGACTGTGTGTGTTCCTTCGACTTCGTTGATTGTTATTTCGGTCACTCTGTGCTTCCGTTCGCGTCTGCCGAGACTGTGTTCATAGACTGCACGGGTTCTGTGAACCGGGGGTCTGGGGGCGGAGCCCCCAGCGGCGTCCTGACAATGAACTTTCCAGTCAGAGGCGAGCCACACAATACGCACAGGGTACTTTTCCGGCCTTATCATGAGGTCCTGTCATGGCGATCGGCTTCAAAAAGTTCATCGTCGGAGGCCACGAGGCGACCGACTCAGTCATCGACTACCTGGCCGACCCGCAGGCGCGCGGTGACTACTACACGGAGGGCGGCCAGGCCATACTGCGCTGGCTGGCGACACCGCGCCTGCAGCGCCTGTTCGCCCTCGGCGGCCCGATCGTGCTGGGCCGGACCGGAATACGGATGCTGCTCGAGGGTAGGCATCCGGTCACAGGCGAGCAGATCCGGCGTTGGGGGCCGAACGGAACGGTGGTCGGCGCTATCGACGTCACCATCAGCCCGGCTCCGAAGTCGGTGTCCGTGCTCTGGGCGCTCGCCGACCGGGAGATGCGCCAGGAGATCGAGCGCATGGTCTGGCTGTCAGCGGACCTCGCCATCTTCGAGCTGATGAAGAAGCCGCTGGTCCGGCAGCGGTTTGGCCGCGGAACGAACGACATTCGGCACGAGGTGATGGCGGACATCATCGGAGTGCAGACGCTCCACACCACCGCCAGGCTGTCGGAGCGCGGCGACGGCGTGCCCGATCCTCAACTCCACGTCCACTCGCTGCTCATCGGAGCGGTGGACCCAGCCGGGCAGCTCCGGGCGTTGGACAGCCGGCAGATGATGGTGCATCAGCGGGAGATCGACGCCTACGCCAGCGCGACCCTGGCCGAGATGTGGCGCCTGCGAGGCTTCCCCATCGCAAGGACCGTGGACGACAAGGGCATGGTGAGCTGGGAGCTGGACGGGATCCCAGAGGCCGTGCTCCGTCTGGCCTCCTCACGACGGGCCGAGATCACCGCCGAGGGTCCCGGCAGCCTGCGTGAGCGGTACCGTGCCTGGTGCCGCGAGCAGTACGGCACCGCGCGGGAGCCGCAGGGGCAGGCGTGGGAGGAATTCCTGGCCGCGCATCGCGGCCCCAAGGCAACGCTCCAGGGTCTGGAACTTCGTCAGGCGTGGGTGGATCAGTTCGCGACGGCCGGATGGGGCATTCAGGCGGCGCACGAGTACGTCCTACGAGGCGTCCGCCGCGCGCAGGCCGGGATCACCGCGAGTGACGACCAGGAGGACGCCGTCGAGCGGTTCCGCCGGGAGTTCCTGGCAGACCTGTGCCGCGAGCACGCCCTGGTCCCCGAGTCTCACGTGGACGCGATGACCTTCGAGAAGGCCAAGGGACTGATCGACGTCACCACCGCCCTGTCCGTCGTGGGCGCCATGTTCTCGGACGGAGACCTGCTGGTCGCCCCGGACGGCCGGGTGACAACGCTCCAGGTCATCGCAGACGAGCAGCGGGCGCGGAAGGCGGCGGAGCAGTTGCTGGACGCCGAGTCGGTTCACGCCCCCAGCTCCGAGGCGGTGCGGCGAGCGATCGAGGAGGCAGCCCGACAGGGCATCCCTTTAGACGACCACCAGGCGGCGGCGGTCCGCCTGGCGACGAGCGGACGTAGGCTCGTCTCGATCACCGGGCCCGCGGGGACCGGGAAGGGGGTGACCAGCGGCGTCATCACACCGCTGTGGCAGGCGCAGGGCCGCGAGGTGATCGCGCTGGCCGTGATGGGGCGTACGGCCCAGCAGGCCGGCCACGACGCTCGCGCGGACCTGGCGAAGACGATCGACGGCTTCGTGCACTCGGTCGAGAATGGGTACTGGACGATCGACGCCAGCACCGTCCTGGTCGTGGACGAGGCCGCGATGATCGACCACGCCCGCTATGCCTCGTTGCTGGAGGTGGCGGCCCGGGCCCGGTCGACCGTCATCCAGGTCGGCGACGACAGGCAGCTCTCACCTGTCGGTCCGGGCGGCCTGTGGACGCTGATCCATGCCAGCGCCGGGGCTCGCGGCTTGGCCGCCGAGCTCCGCGTCGTGCGCCGCGCGAGCGAGGCTGCCGAGGCCCGTGCATGGACCGATGTCCGAGAGGGCCGGGTGCTCGAGGCCCTGCAGCACTGGCAGGCCCTCGGGCGGCTACGGCTCTACGACTCCCGGTCGGACCTGCAGGCCGGAATGGTGACCGAGTGGTGGGCCGACGCGGCGCGCGGTGCGATCGTCGTCGACACGTCCAACGCCGAGCGCGACGTCATCAACCGGCTGACCCAGGAACAGCGCGCCCAGGCCGGTCAGCTGGGGCCTGACGTACTGACGCTCGACAACGGATGCCAGGTCCATGCGGGCGACCACGTCCTCTTTCGCAAGATCAAGGAGCTGCAGCCGGCGACTGGGCCGAGCCGCCTGCCGCGCATCGAGAACGGGACCGAGGCCCTGGTCGCCAGCGTCGACCAGGCTCGTGGGCTGGCCGAGCTGGTGCTGAACGAGCCGCACGGCGAGCGAACGGTGACCGTAGGACGCGACACCGTGCTCAACCTCGGCTACGCCCGTCATATCCAGCTCGGCCAGGGCATGACGGTCGAGGGCGCCGGCCAGGTCGGAGTCAGCGCCAGGACCGACCGCGAGCACTTCTATGTCATGGTCTCCCGAGCGAGAGCCGGCGCTGTGGTTCACGCCGTCCGGGGTGAGATTGCCGCCATGGCGGCGCCGGGCCTTGGCCGGGTCACCGAGGCGCAGGAGGAGGCCCTGCGGAAACTCGGCGTGGACGAGGCTCCGGAAGACTGGACCTGGGCCGACGCGTCGATCGAGATCGATGCGCGCAGGGGAGCGCCTCTCGGCGGCTGGGCCATGCGGCACCTCACCGAGACGATGCACGTGGATCCGGTGCTGGCAGCTCACCTCGTGGCCCAGGCGATCGTTCGTCTGCAGGCGGAGACGGAGGAGGCGGTCGACCTCCGCCAGGTGGCCGGCTCGGTGCGGACGGCGCTCGCGGGCCAACTTAGCGGTCCGGAGCCACGCGAGGCGGCCCAGCTCCCGACCCAGCCGATCGCCGTGGACGCGCCGCCCGAGGCCGAGCCGTCGACCTGGGAGGCGTTCCTGGCCGAGTTGCAGGCCCATCGGGAGGCGGTGGAGGCCCGCCAGGGCCTGGCTCGCCTCCTGTCGCGCGAGGGCCGCAAGGAGGCAGTGGGCGACCGGTCCGTCACGGCCGATCCGATGCGCGAGCAGGCCCGCCAGGCGCGGCGGGATCGCGTGGCACTCGCCCGCGAGTCCCGTCCGGCTGACGTGGACTACGCGCTGGCGCGGGCATGGCGGGCCCAGCAGGAGCAACTGGCCGAGCTGCCACTGCCCCAGCGCGAACCCGACCTTGCGGCCCTTCGCTTCGACGACGGCGTCGAGATCGCCCGCGGCCAGGTGATCAGGTTCGGACACCCGGACTGGCTGGCAGGGGCCGCACGGCGTGAGGTGCAACCCGGCGACCTGGGCGTGGTGCTCGGCTGCCATCGGGGCGGCATGACGTGGGACTACGTCACCGTCGAACTCGTCGGCGGCCGGCAGATCGAGGTATGGCAGACGGCTCAGGGGATCACCGTGGACCCGGATCTGCCGCCGGCGGTGGTGCGGGAGGCGGTCCCGCGCCCCGATCAGCGCGACCCAGCAGCACTGAACGTGTTGGAGCTGGCCAACGGTCTGCGACTCATGGCGGGCGACCGAGTCAGCTTCACCGAGACCGCCACCCTCGAAGGCGCCGGCTCGGTCGAGTCCGGTGCCGAGGGACTGGTGGAGGATGTCCAGCGCCACCGGCACAACCGCGCGGTGGTGGGACTGGACGACGGCCGCCGGGCCCGCATCTACCCGCTGGCGGAGCTGGAGATCGTTCAACCAGCTCAGGAGCCGACGCCGATGCCGCCGACGGCCCAGCCCGTGGGCCACGAGCTCCAGCGGGAGACCGCTCTCGCGGAGAGCCTCGCGTCTCATCAGGAGCGATGGACCCGCCCACTGGCGGCAACAAAGCCGCTGGAGCTCGTGGCGAGGTGGGAGACGACCGACCAGGTCCCCCGTGCGCTGGCCCTGTACGACACCCTGGGCCAGCTGCACGTCAGCGCCACCCCGACCGCGGAGGTCGCCTGGCTCTGGCTGGCCGACCCGCAGGCCGTGATCGTCGTTCATGCGTGGGAGCAGGCCGCGGAAGTGCGGCAGGCGATCGCCGAGGCACATGCCCCCCACCGGGCCGAGCCGCCCGAACAGAGCCAGCCCGGCCAGGGGGCTACGACAGGAGGCGAGGAGCCGGCTGTGCCGGTCGTCCTGATGGCCGAGGCTGCCTATCGGAGCCGACTCGATGCCGAGAGAACGGGGGAGCCGGCCCTGGCTCCTGAGCGGGCTTACGTCCTGGCCGAGTTGGAGGACCGCGATGCGCTGACGAAGGCCCTCTCCGTGGCCATGGAATCCCACCTGGTCACGTCCCCGCCGGACCATCTCACGGCGCAACTGCAGGCCCTACACGCCCGCGAGATCGCCGTATCCTTGGAAGCCGCCGCGGACGAGGCCACTGCCATAGCCACCCCTTCCGCCGCACCCGGCAGGCTCTCGATGGAGCTGGCGATCGAGGCCGCGCTGCAGGCGGCGGCCCAGCGCCAGGCCGAGCAGCAGGCCGACCGCGATGAAGCGACGCCGGGCGGTGGAGGCGGCCGTTGATGACCCAGGCGGCCACGCACCGTCTGGGCCTGACGCTCGACTCGGATGAGTACGAACGAGTCAGGGCGTATGCCCGGCATGCCGGGAGGCCGGTCGCCACGGCGGCCAAGCGCCTGCTCCTGAGCGTGATCGACGGCCACGACCCAGACGCGGCCGCCGTCGCACTCAGCCGCGAGCGGGACCGCGTTCGTCAGCTTGAGGACGAGGTGACGCGGCTGCAGGCCCAGGTCGCTCGGCGCCACCCGGCGGCCGACCTGGAAGCCAGGCTCCCCCGCTGGCGCTGGCCGCTGGAGACGCTGCTCGCAGATCGGCCCTGGTGGGACGAATGGCTCCCCGCGTTGGGCGAGCTGATCGGAAGGAACCTGGAGTACGAGCGGGGGTACAGCGACCGCCAGGCCAGACCGGTCGTCGATGATCGGGGCTTCGCCGACCTGATGGGCTACCTGTTCCCAGCGCTGATAGACCAGCGAGGAGAACCCGTCTCCTGGCAATCGCGCGAGTACCCCCGCCTCGCTCGAATCGCGTGGGACAACACCGGTGCCGGCGCAACATTGCGGCATCGCCCGGTTCGAGCCGAGGTGTGGGAGCCCGTGGTGAGGCACGTTGCCTGTGCACTCACTGCGCTGGAGATGACCAGCCAGGCCGCAAGCGACGCCTATACCCACCTCCGCGTGCAGGCCGAGGTCCGCGGCGAGTGGATGCGGACGCTGGGCACCATGATCGGCGCCGGGATCTCTCAGCGCCCGGACCACCTGCCGCGCGATCCCCTTCCGTGAACCACCGTTCGTTGGGCGGTGGGCAGCTATCGACGGCACCTCCATCGGGGCATGTCCATCGGTCACCGTGGGCCTGCTCGTCCGCCGAACCTGCCGCCGGGGGGGACAGAGGGACTGCAGGCACCTCAGGAAGACGAGGACTGCCTGGAAAGGCGTCGGCTGGAACGGAGAGGCGAGTGGCTGGACGTGGCGCGGGGAGGGGCCAGGGGGGCCGTACCTACAATCGCGATCAGTTCGCTTGGACGTCGCCAAACCCGAGGTGCACGTATAGGTGGCGCGCTCGGGCTTCTGCCTCCTCGGCGGTCAGACGACCCCGACGAGCGCTATGATCGGTTGTCTCGATGGCTCTAACCGGTCCGGAATTCGAGGACGAGGTCCGCCGTATCGCTCGGGCGTTGTGGCCTGGCGCCAGGTATCAGGGCGCGACGACTGCCTCCGGCCGGGAGAGGGACGGTCTCTTTGAGGAGGAGTTTGCAATCCATCTCATTGAGGCCACCACTCTGCGTACCAAGGACAAAGCCAAGCAGGACATTGATAAACTCAAGACGTGGCGAGCTGAGCTAAGTGGCAGAGGTAGTCGCAAGCCAGTATTCTGCTGGTTCGTCACTCTTCACGAGCCCACCAACGAGCAGCGTGCCCTAGCACCGAAAGACCTCTCATTCAGAGTCGTCTCGTTTGAGCAATTTCGTGCTCAGCTCGTTGATGCTCACGCCTACCTCCGCGATCGCGATCGAGTCCGATTCGGGAGCGCGCTCGACCCGGCAACCGGCTCGAGCAAGGTTGATGACGAATATCTTCCGCTGCGAATCGAGGCCATGGATGGGCGCGGGACGCATTCTGCGTCCATTGCGTCCATGTCGGAGGCTACCGAGGCGGGCACACGCTTGGTGCTGCTCGGAGACTACGGAGCAGGAAAGAGCATGACGATGCGGGAACTGTTCCGATCCCTTGCCAGTGCCTATAGACAGGGCAGAAGCGCCCGATTCCCTATCCACCTCAACTTGCGCGAACATTACGGACAGGACGATCCCGTCGAAGCCTTACATCGGCATGCCCGCAAGATAGGTTTCGAACCGGCAAACCAACTCGTGCGGGCATGGCGAGCTGGCTATGCTCATGTGCTACTGGACGGCTTCGACGAGATGTCCAACCTCGCAGGGCCCGCGACGCGCTTGCGCGAGGTTCGCCGAGGTTCAGTGATCCTTGTTCGCAACTTCTTCAGCGAGACACCGAGGGAAGTCGGCATTGTCGTTGCGGGACGCTCGCACTTCTTTGATTCTGCGGGTGATATGCAGCGCGCTCTAGGACTTCCGAGGGAATGCGTAGTGCTCCAAATCGCTGACTTCGACGACGAACAGGTCGCTGTATATCTAAAGAGGCGCGGGTGGAGCGGGAGCGTACCGAGCTGGCTGCCGAGCCGGCCCTTGCTCGTTGGATACCTTGCACATGAGGATCTCCTCTCAAGAGTCCTGCAGATTCCTGCTGGGACCGCTCCGGCGGCCGCTTGGGACGCTTTGCTCGACCTCGTTTGCGATCGGGAAGCCTTGGTGGACCCTAGCATCGACGGTGCTATGGTTAGACGGGTTGTCGAAGCTCTTGCTTCAATCGCTCGTGAACGCACCGATCAGCTTGGCCCTCTTGATATGCGGGACATGGAGGATGCTTGGCGAGAGGCGTGCGGTCGAACAGCTGACGATAGAGCCCTCGTCCTTCTCCAGCGTCTTCCCGGCCTCGGACCGATGGATGAGGCAGATGGTACGCGACGATTCGTTGATCAGGATTTGGCTGACGTTGCTGCAGCTGGGGACCTCGCGCGTACGTCGTCCTTGCTCGTTTACAGGGCACAGACTCCGACTGTCCGTAGATGGCGCATACAACTTGGCGACCTAAGCGGCTCTCCTCAATTCCTGTCCGTAACCCGCGGGTAGCCACGGGGAGCTGAGGGGAGCCGCGATGGCCAGCATCTGGGCTGGGATGCGGGAGCAGAAGAAGGCGTGCACCTGGTTCAGCCGGCCCTGCATGGTCAGCGTCGGCGAGTTGGCCAGGTACGT
>WNGQ01020028.1_pt1 | contig 11550 bp, 12 predicted proteins | sample 5407661 | NCBI WGS metagenome assembly WNGQ01 (sample SAMN13153382, study PRJNA577476) | soil metagenome | isolation source: 60 cm soil or saprolite under Garry oak tree replicate 2 | place: USA:California | collected 2016-06-15
TCAAGGTGCTGATAGATGTCAGCGAGGTTGGAGCGGACACTGTATAGGCAAAGTAGCCTCCACTGTTGTTGTTTAAGTTACTGTTGCCTGTATTGTCAAACGCGATGATGTAATACTCAACATGAGCGCCTGCAGCAAAAGCCGGTATTCGGCCGATGGCAGTTGTCGTGGTCGCATTGTAAGTAGCGACGATTGTAGTGTTTGTGGACTTCCAGTTATCGGTGGTGTAGGTAATGGTCACATTCTTGATGGTGGAACGCGCGCTTGTCACATTCACTGAGACAGTAACAGCGTCGCCGAATGCTGGAGATGTCGGGTTAATGATAGGTGTACCTATCACCGGTGGTTGTGACGGAGGAGCATGTGCAAGAGCGACAGAGCCAGCAACCAAAGCTAGGGTCAAGAAAAGTATAGGTAGACTTCGTTTGGTCGTCATGTTCATCACGATAATAACCGAGGGAGGGCTTGATTTTGATTCTGTTACCATCGATCCTTGGAACACGTAGAATTCGAATCATCGAACGAGAGCTGCTACTGTCATAGGTTTAGTTCGAGGCCTCCGATGGCAGAGCATGCCATCCTGCGTCCCCGGGGGGTTTTCCAACCGCTTGGGTTGTCAAGATCCTCCAAAGGTCTACGTTCCGTAGAACCACATCCAGAGGGTCGAGTACCCTTTGCTTTGAAGCCAAATCTAGGAGAAGGTGGCCTTTCTAGCGAACATTTGTTCGAGCCTTGAAGCTCATAGATTTTCTACCTCGATCTGCGGATCGATGGTTCAAACTGTTAACTAGGACCTTTACCGACCTAATGGAATATTTCCGAGGGCTTAGCATTACGTTTTGAAGGATGCCCGAGGGTCGCCGTCGGCGACGCTCACTGGGTCCGATGCCTAGTTCGGTTCGCCGGCGATATTAGCGGTTGATATCGCCTAATTTCGTGACCATTGATGCCTGGGTGGTCGAGGAATTTATTCGATTCCGGGCTCAGCGCGTTGAGCGTCCTGACGATATCCTAGGGTTCATTCATCATCACAACGATTGAAACTGACACGCTGTCCGAGGAAGCATTAAGAAGTTGCATACCTGAAAGACCTACAAGCGAAAAGAAAATGAGCCGGAAGTCTCTCCAAAGCAGATCTAGTGGAGGGGAACCAAGACCGTCTTGCAATTCGGGTATCCACACGATATCGGGTTGATGACCGTGTTAGGTTTGAATAGATGCTGGGGGCAGCTGTCCCCGCGCTATAGTATGAGAGACTCGCTCTCGAAGAGAACGTCTACAAAATTGAGGAAGAGTTTGTCATGAATTGCTCTCGAACCACGCAACAGATCGAGCGGTCAGAATCTCCAAATACATAAGGCGTCGTTGAGATGAACGCAGCTAGGATAGCAGTGATGGGTTCGGAATACCAGGCAAAGAAGTCCATGAGCTTCCGGAGAATAGCAGAAGCACTGAGCGAGTTCAAGTTTTCGAGGTAGTTGACAACTCCCCACAATGCTATCTCAGTGCCAGCGAGAGTCTGGGTCCTTGGCTATAGACTACTTCACCAGAACCTGTTCACAGACGCCGGACACCCACGTGGACACAGTTGCACGCCAAGAAATCCAAATGGAGACTGTTGATGGACTAGTCAGGCTTCGCACTGTAGACCGCGGACCCGATATCCGATATTTCCAAGTCATTATCGCGTTCGTGAGAGAGCTTCGAAACACGGTGCCTCCGGATTAGAACATAGGTTAGGTGAGGCTCAGATTCCTCTATTCGAAATCTTGTTCTTCACCGTTTGGCTTACCATCTGTGCGGTGTACAGTCTCGCCTTCGCTGTTTTTCTGGGCCATCCAACGCCTGATACCATGAAGGCTGTCAACGGTCCTCGGCCTACTGTGTGCATAGTCGTTCCCACTTACAACGAGGCGAGCATTATCGATAGAAAACTTGAGAACATTCTCCAGCTGAATTATCCCCGAAACAAGCTACGGGTCATGGTGGTCGACAGTGCGTCCATCGACGAGACCCGGAGCATCGTTAAAGAATTCGCTAACCGACACAAGAACCAGTTGGCTGTAGCGTTACTAGAACAGCCCGTTAGGATGGGAAAGAGCCAAGCGATAAACGAAGCTCTAAGGGTTTCCGACGCGGAAATATTCGGCCTGACTGACGCTGATGTGATAGTTCCTCCCGAGGCCCTTTTAAAGCTCGTACAGAATTTCCAAGACTCCAGCATGGGAGGTGCTTCAGGGTTCGAAGTTCCCTTGGCAGACGAGAGCTTCCTCTCAAGCCTAGAGGCTGGGTATCGAGCGGTATACACGGCTATAAGGAAAGCTGAGGCGAGCGTCGACACCCCGTTAATGTGCGAGAGTGAATTTTCTCTTTATCGGAGAGATGCGCTAGGGCCGCTTCGTCCCGGATGCATGTGCGACGATCTGGAGCTGACTGTGATGGTAAGGTCGAAGGGTCTGAGGTGCGTGTACGACTTAGAGGTCCCATTCTACGAGCGGGAGGCAAGTAGCCTGAAACCGAAGTTCTGGCACAAGCTTAGGAGGAGTACGGCAAACCAACACGCGATATTTCGTAGCCTTGCCGTTTTCTTCAACAGGTCTTTCGGAAAATACGGCAGTTTAGTCTTCCCATTCGAACTATTCGCCAACATAATATCCCCCGTCTTAGTTACGACGGCGCTAGCGTTTTTCGTGGGTATTGTGATCACGGAGCCTGGGGATGCATTACCAGTCTTGGCGTACGCGGCTTTGGTAGGCCTTCCAGGAGTTGTTCTCCTCCGGGTTCTAACAAACAAATATGGGAGCCCTGAGATTTCAATGATGCAGCGAAGCCTTTCATGGGTACTCGGCGTCGCAGCATTTCTGGGCTTCCAAATCGCCTTGGTTGCGAGCCTTGTCCGTCTGGGACTAGGGGGACCACAACTCATGTGGGAGCAAGTCCCCGGAACGCGAACCTCGGCCGTGAAGACTGTAGAATTGAAGCTAGAGGAGGCGGAGTAATTCATTCAGATGACCGAGACCCAATCTCGGCAATCAGACACCGACTGGTCCAAGGCCATAGCAAAGATTCTGTTTGGCAAAGCCGAAAGCAAATTAGGTATAGCGTCCGAGGCTGAACTCAAGTCATTAGTAGTACAAGCCAAGGCCAATAAGGCGCTGGCCAGAACCCTCATCCAAGTTGAGGGCCTGACCAATCGGATTGAGAGACTTCTTGACGGTATCCGTCATGAGGTTGCGGACCAGCTAGATGACTCTCTGAGGCTCCTAACTGATGCACAGAAGATTTGCATGGAAATGGGCGTACCCTTTGCGGTGCTGAAGTCTTTCGATGCGTTACCAGACGTTGGCCATGACATCGACCTGCTTGTTGGTAGGAACCTAAGAAACGTTCGTTCCATGATACTCAAACGGTTCAATTGCAGTGCGGTGACCTTGACATTTTGCGACCGACAAGCGGGAAAGTTCAGTACATTCGTACAGGGTTTCCACTCCGACTTGGAGTTGTATACGCGTTTCAGTCAGCTTGGGGAGGAGTACGTTCCCGTAGACCAAGTGTTAGAGAGAAGGGTAAGTTTTCAGTTGGCCGAGGGGTTCACTTACCTTTGCTGTCAGGAGGATAGGCTGATAATAACTTGCATACACACTTTGTACCGGCACGGCCGCATCCGGCTTTCGGATCTTGGAATCGCCTATGAGTCGCTTAAGGCCGGTCTTGACGTTAGGAAGATCTTGGAGACAGTTGAGTCAGCGGGTGTGAGCAGGGGTTTTGCTGTTTTCATTACCATTCTAGATCGCACTTTCAAAGAGATGATTGGGGAAGACCCAATTCCTTTTCCCATCAGGAGTTATGTGAATAGGATTCTGGCCGGAGACAGGGTCCTCGCTTTGTTGATGGACATGATGGAGCGACGGTTTCCCTTGAAGGTTCCGGTCTTAATCACGGCTCTTCTATTCCTCTACAAGGGTGCATCCGACCTAAGCCAATCATGCGTGCAGAGCGGGCTGAGGTCGCTGACAGCGCCTTTTCTTCTGGCTCTGGACAAGGTAGTCCCCCTGAGGTTTCAGAAGGCAATTGGAGTAAGAATATGGTGAACTGGTCAAGGGAGAAATAGGAGTTGACAAAGCTCGCGGTTTTTTTCCTAGATGCAATTCGTTTCCAAGACATGACCTTCCAAAACACTCCATTTCTTGCTAGAATCTCACGGGAGGGAATAAGCGGCCCGCTGGCAACGCTCCTGGCATACGAAGGATTGGCCGCGACTCTGTTCACGGGTACCTTTCCGTCCATCCATGGCATCTGGACACGATACTACGCAGACCCAGAGAGGAGCCCTTTCAAGTGGGTCGGACCAATCGCCCGCTGGATCGACGATCTCGACGGAGGGCTGTCCTTCCCGGCAAAGGTCCTCCGGTACGGAATCATGCGCCTCTCCAACGCGATGGCTGGTATCTCCTATTTTCCAGGGCTAGACGAGGTACCAATAAGACAACTGGCAAGGATGCGCCTCTCTCTGAGAGGCAACTTGTATGAGCCAGGCTCCTTCGGCAATACCAAGTCATTCTTTGATATCCTTCGAGAACGGGGCTTGTCTTTCGATTACTTTGATCATGGTGTCTTCGACTCAGACCTTGATGTATTCAAGAGGGCTATAGGAACCGAGCACGAAAAGGACGTCAATATAGTCCGCTTACTGGACTTGGACACCGCGTCTCACCGGTTCGGTCTGGGAACGAAGTCAGCGCTCCAGGTCTTGAAGAGGACCGACAATTTCGTAGAAAGGATAGTCTCCAGATGGCGTGAGAGGGATCCCGAGCTGGCGGTGCTGTGCTTTGCGGATCATGGGATGATACCTGTCAAGGGGTCTGTGGACGTGGCTCGAGCTCTGATGGACGCAGGTCTTCGCCCGTTCGAGGACTTTGGAATGTTCTTGGATTCAACAATGGCAAGATTCTGGGGGAAAGAGGCCATCCTGGCAAATGTGCGTAAGGCGCTCGAGGGGCTGGGCTACGGGAAGATACTTTCTGATAAGGAGAGGGAGCAGTTCATGATTCCATATTCAGATTCTTGGGGACAGCTAATATTTCTTCTTCAACCCGGGCTAGTAATCAGACCTAGCTTCTTCGACACTGAGACCCAGCCCAAGGCGATGCACGGCTACGACCCAGCTACTCCGGGCCTGGAGACTATCGCCGTTCTCCACTGGTCCAAGCGCCTCGACGGGCGGAGCCTGTCAGGCGCCGAGATGGTAGATATCCTTCCCACGATGCTAGATGTTCTAGGGATAGAACGGCCCTCCTACTGCCAGGGCACCTCTTTGCTGATGATATGAAGGAGGAATGGACTCTTGCTCGGCCAAACTCGGGGTTCTGGGAGGACGGGAAGGGCACAAATGAGTCATGGATTTCTTGTAACCTTCAGCGGACTGGACGGATCGGGCAAGTCCAGTCAGGCAGTCACGCTCCAGAGGTCGCTGGCTGGCCGCAACATCTCAGTGGCGCGGGCTTGGGCGGGCCAAAAGCCCATGCTGTCGTATCCGTTCTTAGCATTAGTGCGGTTCTTGGGGTATACCCACAGGCGGAAGATTCAGGGAGTTGCATTTGTAGAAAGAGACCTACGACGAAATCGTGCGCTCGCGCGGCTCTGGCCCTTGGTTTTGGCCTTAGACTTTGTTCCCAAGACCATAGTCTCGGTCAGGCTTCCACTTCGGAAGGGGAGGATTGTCATCTGCGACCGCTACGTCTACGACCTCCTGGCTGAACTTTTGCACGAGGGAATGTTGGGTGAGAGGACTAAGAGAATGCTGATAGAGCTGACGCCGAGAGCGGACTTAGCCTTCCTTATGGATGTAGATGAGAAGCTCGCTTGGGAACGGGCTTTGGTTCCCGGCCGGGCGAGGGAGCAGCCATACTACGACTTGTTGCAGAGAAGGAAGGTCTACTTGGAACTTGGACGGGAGATGGGAATGGTTGTGATGAACGGACAAGGGGATGTTGCGCAGAATCATCGGATGATTCTCACGAAAACGATGGACGGCTTGATGCCCGCCGTGGAACGAGGCGGTCAAGAACATGGCCTACGAGTTGGCACGCCAGCTTACTCGTCTTGGTCACAGCGTTTTGCTGATCACCACTGAGAGGGAAGGGACGACTATGGACGATGGTGTGAAGCTCAGAACACTTCCGCGACCGGGCTTTGGCAAGGCTGCTGTCAAGACCATCTTGGAGATGGAGGAAGCAGGGGAGCTAGATATCGTGCACCTTCAGAACATGATAATCCACCGAAATCTGGCCCCCGCTCTCTGGAGTCTCAGTAGGAAATCCGAACTTCCAATAGTGGCCTATTGTTGCCAGCTGCCCACGCTCTCCTTATCCAACTGGCTCCATGTCTTCAGGAAGGATCCGATAGAGGCACTTTCCACGAAGCTAGGGATGTTGGCGCCCGCCTTTATCACGTCTTGGACCATCAGGAGGATAAGCCTTGTCGTAGCCTCTAGCAGGTTCATCAAACGTAAACTCGCCGCCTCTCGGCCCAATAGAGAGATAGAAGTTGTCCCGCCCTTCCTTAGGAACGAACGTGTGGCTCTTCAGGCTACGAGTGTAAGGAAGAGTCACGAGCATCCCCAAATCCTGTATTTAGGGAACCACAAGGCCTTGAGAGGAGAGGAAGATTTTCTCCGAATGCTTTCCCTGGTGAAGAGGGAGCTTCCAGAGGTGAGAGGCGTAGCGGTCACAACATATCCACTGCCTAGCAGAGTCTCTGCGCTTCTCAATAGCTTGAGCTTAGAAGGGTCCGTAGAGTTTCTGTCCAGAAACGTCGACCTGGATATTCCAGGACTTATTCGGTCTAGCGATTTGTATGTTTTCACCGGGCAGAGTCCCGCTGGATCCATCGACCCCCCCTTAAGCATCATCGAGTCCCTGATACTTGGGACCCCAGTTCTATCATACGACACGGGAGGGATAGGAGAAGTCCTTGACCAAAACAGCTTGGTCGGGTATGAGGATTACACATCACTGGCAGAATTGGCTTGCAAGGTTCTGCGCAGGAACGGAGCGAATAATCCGCGACCTGAATTATTGTCAACTTACGGGTCAGAAGCAGCAGCCAAACGATTCGAGGAAATATATCAAGGATTGATCTGAGGATTAGTGGATGAATTCCCAGGACACTTTGGCTAGGGCCGGCAATAGGCTCACTTCCTTCGACCTTGGACCATGGGCGGGGCTACCATTCATCTCTGTTGCAATAATTACTCTTAACAATAAGTCGACCATCGAGCGGTGCCTGGAATCAATCGACACTCTGGACTATCCTAGGGACAAATACGAGATCGTGGTGGTAGACGGAGGCTCCAGCGATGGGACCCTAGACCTCCTCCAGAAGTTCCCTGTGAAACAGGTGATCGACAGAAGACCCTGCAGAGGTGCGGCACGCAATACAGCGGTGAAAAACTGCGCGGGAGAATTGATAGCCTTTACCGACGCTGACTGCGTGGTAGATAGAGGATGGCTCAAAAACCATGTCTCAATACATCGCGACCCGAGAATCATGGTCGCGGCCGGGTCAGTACTTCAGGGAGGAGACTTCGGACTCCCAACGAGCCTCTACCACTCGACGTACTTCGCGACCCAGTCCCCGGCGACCGCGCGAAGAAATACTTGGGAAATAGCCACATGCAACGCGAGCTTCAAAGCTTCCTCCTTCAAGGTTGCCGGGCCTTTTCAAGAGCTTGACAGAGGCGAGGAAAGTTTGCTTTGCTGGAAGATCATACAAAAAGGGTTCCAGGTCGTCTTCGATCCTTCCCCAAGAGTCGTTCACCTCCACAGGCCCATGAACTTCAACGCTCTCTTCAAGAGGAGTCGGGAAGAAGGATATTCAGATCGATGCCTGCAGGGAGCCTTCGGGGACAGGGCCCCGTTCCGGCTACCGAAAAGTTACGCACTCGTGGCTATACTAACCCCATCTCTGGCGATGGCAAGATTGGCTAGATACTTCACCAAACTATTATCTGGCGGATACAAGAAGACCAAGGCTCTTCTATCAACACCGGTGCTCATCGCCTCATCCTTCTGCTGGCTACGGGGCTATCTGACCGCTTCCCACCGGGGAGGAGAAACAACTCTTGGGTAGAATACTCGATCTAGCTATCAACCAGGGTTTCATCGGGATACTCCTCGGAGTCGGAGCCTTAACATACAATCTGAGCCTTTACTCAGAGGCGAGCCGTAACCCGTTCCCAGAGTTTTTCATCTACTTTGGAATATTCATTCAGGCCACTAGTGTAACTCTCTTCGTCGCACAACTGGCTCATAGCGAGCCAGGCAGAGTTCAGCAGAGATTCCAACTCTTTTTCTTGTTCCTACTCTCCATTTCCCTCAGCTTCACAAGACTCTCCCGGTACGCGGGTTTCAGCGGATTTGATCTCATCAGAGAAAATTCTGTGCTGCAGAATACTGCTGCAAGCGGTTTCTGGGACCTTGCTCTGGGAGCCAGCTCGCCATACCAGTCTAGTCTAGCCATTACCGTCCTCCCTACAATGACATCGGCGATCAGCCAAGTCTCCGCTTCTCAGCTTCTTCTCTTCCAGACATTCTTCTTCTTCGCACTCTTACCAATTGCGGTCTATGCCGTGGTCAACTCCATCACGAACGACTCTAAGCTCGCGGCACTTTCCAGCCTTACTCTGGCACTAAACTGGTTTTTTTTCGGTGCCCATATTATTGGAAAGACCGCGCCTGCGCTTCTGCTTTTCTTCCTGGCCTTCTACGCTCTGACCGGAAAAGAGCACAGCGTCAGATCCTTAGGGATAATCCTATGTCTAGGCGTTGCCATGTCCCACTATACGATCTCAATCGCCCTGGCATTCGTACTTGTGGCATGGCTCGTCATATCCAAGATAGTAGTGCCAATTCTTCAGCGTCTGCCATTCTTCGAAAAGTCCTCGCCAATACAGGTAACTGTAACGCCCCTTCTAGCCTCCCTGGCTCTAGTAACGCTCTGGTTGGCTTTCGCGGCGCCAACAATACTTTCTCAAGCTTTCACATCGATCCAGCAAGTGCTCTTCTCCATCAGCCACCTCTCATCTGGGCCAAAAAGGGCTGATACCTCTCTAGCGATCTCAAGCGCTGCCGGGCCAATAGTCACAGGCTGGTTTGACTTTCAGAACGGTCTCATAGCACTCGGAGCCCTCTTGTTTCTTAACAGATACCGAAGGGGGTTGACCCGCGGAATTTTCGCCACTTGGAACCTGATGGGAGCATCCTTGATAGGTCTCTTAGGCGCGTGGCTCGCGCTTCCCTACGTATCCGTCGCCATCGAGTCCACGAGAATCCTTGCCATAATACTCCCCTTCATCACATTCTTTCTCGCGGGTCTCCTTTGGAGAATCTTCAAATCTCATCAGAATCTCTGGAAGGGAACCGTCTTGGTCCTCATCTTCGTCATGTTGCCTATGAACCTGATGCTGCCGAACCAGGAGAGAAATTCCCTGTATCACTCCAGGGACAGCCTGCCTCTCGACGCGAGGCTGGACGTTGACTCGTCACTTATTCCCAATGCAGCGAACGCGGCTGTCGCAGCTTGGGTAAACAGCAATGTTCCCGCGAACAAACCCTTGGAGGTCGATTCCGTGGGAAGATACGCTATCATCACCGCGGTGCCCTTCCCACCAAAACTAGGCTTCGCCCAGGAACCGTCCCCACCGTATAACTTCAGCCGGTACGCCATTCTATCCTCCTACTTTGTCGACCATGATATTTGGAGCACCTCAATTCTTGGCTCGAGCATACAAGTCACTGCTGACCCATCTCCCTTCTTCAGCCCAACACATAACATAGTCTATTCATCCTCAGTGTTCTGGGTCGCTTCACCGCCATGACGAGCAAAACTCAAGAAGTTTCAGCGGTCGCTGCTGTCCGCGTCGGTGAGAATATACCCGAAGCTGTTCGAAAGATTTTCGACCTAGTTGGCGCTCCCGTTCTTGAAGACGGAAACACTGTTACCATAAAACTGAACTTGTGTTTCTTTCGCACCTACGACACTGGAGCCACCACCGACCCGAGGGTTCTGGAAGCGTTGATACAGTTTCTGAGGACTCTTGCTCGGGACTTAGACATTGTACTAGTCGAGAGCGACGCCACGAGCGCCCGGGCCGACCTGCTCTTCAAATGGCTCGGATTCGCCGACCTTGCACAGAGGCTGAAAGTCCGAACATTGAACCTCTCGAACGATAAGAGAGTAAAGGTGGCACTTCCTCCAGCGTGTTTCCTTAAGGCGCTCTGGATGCCCAAGACTCTCCTGGATGCAGACTACTCAATATCTCTGGCTAAGTTGAAGACGCATGGCCTGACCAAGATCACCTGTGCCCTCAAGAACCAGTTCGGTAGTATTCCATACCGGGGAAAGAAAAAATGGCATCCAGTGCTCTCCCAAGTGATAGCAGATGCTAACGTGGCCGCAAGACCCGACTTCTCCCTGGTTGATGGAATAATCGGGATGGAGGGCGTGGATGGGCCGGACATGGGAACGCCTCGGATTGCAAACCTCCTCATCGGCGGGCGAGACCCTGTGGCAGTGGACTCTGTATGCGCCAAAGTCATGGGTTTCAACCCCGAGAGCATCGGCCACATCAGAGAAGCGGAGAAGAGAGGAGTGGGTAGCCGTAATCACCGCCTAGTAGGAGCAGAACTCGCTCAAATCCAAGAAAGATTCGACTACAACACGTTCTATCATGTAGTGGAGACTGTGATCAGGAAGATTCGAAAATGAGCGGCGAAGCGTTGAGGGTAGGGGTAATAGGTTGCGGCCCAATTGCCGAGCGAGGCCACATCCCGGGAATAATCAAGTCTAAAGAAGCCCGCGTAGTTGCCGTTGCGGATCTCGATACCAAGGTCCTCGAAAAGACCTCGAAAAAGTTCGGAATAGCAAAGACCTTCACTGACTACCATCAGATGCTGGAGGAGAAACTCGACCTTGTCCACATCTGCGTTCCCAATCACCTACACTCAAAAGTCGCCATTGACGTGATGACACGAGGGGTCCACGTCTTGGTCGAGAAACCCTTGGCAACCTCAGTTCATGAAGCGGAACAAATGGTCAAGACAGCCGCGGCCCAGAAGGTGAAGCTGTGCGAGGCAAAGCAGTGGCGCTATGTTCCTGCTGTCCAGCGAGGCTACGACATTTACAAGAAAGGGAAACTTGGAAGAATCGTGAGCATGCTGGCCCAGTGGCATACCGATATTCCTCTCACCTGGTCCCATGCTCAATGGTATTACAATCCAGAGAAGTCAGGTGGAGGGATAGTCTCAGATATTGGAATACACATGCTGGACCTTCTGCTCCTTTTCGGCGGCCCCGTCAACCATGTATCAGCGTCCGGCGGCGACTACACGGGAACAATGGGCTTCGACACCTCAGTGCAGGCACTCCTACAATTCTCCGGCGGAGGAACCGGAATTCTCGACGTTTCATGGCTCGCACCCTACTCAAAAATTCTCGACATCGTTGGGACTGGAGGTATCGCAACCGTCGACATGCAATATTATTCGCTCT
>WNGQ01013169.1_pt1 | contig 11548 bp, 9 predicted proteins | sample 5407661 | NCBI WGS metagenome assembly WNGQ01 (sample SAMN13153382, study PRJNA577476) | soil metagenome | isolation source: 60 cm soil or saprolite under Garry oak tree replicate 2 | place: USA:California | collected 2016-06-15
GGGATCGGTCCGCCGAAGATATAACCGGTGAGCGGAAACGTTGTGATGTAACGAGAGGCAGGACGTCTGTGAGCGTCTAGATAGATTTCCAAAGTCTGACCCCAGACGAAAATTCTATCGTCAGGGCTCGAATGCGTGGACAAATATCGTCCCGCCTCGGATGGGACGCGTCGCGGAGCCAGCCCCGTCCAGTGTTTGATTGAGAAGGCAATAACTGTGAGAGCCAGCCACGCGTAGGTCAGCCTGGGTCGCAGTATCCAGGACGGCGGCTGCATCGTCCGGGACCAAAGGCATGCGTAGTACGGCGCCGCGAGCAGGGCGAGCGGAGGGATCAATTGGACGTAGTAGTGAGGGTAAAAGCGAGCGCCCGCTGCAGCGCCAATCGCCGAGGCGGCAAGTAACCCGAAAAGCGCTGTTCGTTCTGCCGTCCTTCCAGCCCAAATCTCACTCTTATCGCGGCACGCCATTATCACCCCGATTACCAAAGGCAAACAGGCTCCGAGGAAGATCAGCGTATTCACGATTCCCTTCTGCCAAAAAACGTGCGGAACGTCATGATCGGCAATTGTCCAGTAGAACGCCTCATGGAGAATGCCTTGCTTCCAAAGTACAATCGACACGAGACCCAAGGCTACGAAAAACCCTACCGTGAGTATAATTGCCTCAATGATCGAATTCGTTCGTGTCAAACTGCGGCTGGTTCGATAGCTCGGCAGGAGCAGATAAATGCCAAGCGGAACAGCTGCTATGGCGGCGGGCTGTTTGAGCAGGAACGCCGAGCCCAAGAGCGCACCTGCTAGAAAGAGTTTGGGTCGGACTCGCGATGAACTGCGACGGAACGCGATTGCCCACGCCCAGATGATAGGGAGATTCATTAGCATCTCGGCATCGAATGTGAGGTTCTTCCACGTCCACCAGGGTTGGAAAACACTGTAGAAGAGCGCGGCAATCAAACCGGTATTGCGATCAAACAACTCGCGGCCGATTACGTAGAGGCCCGCCATCGCGCAAAGCGTCCACACTAGTGCGACTATATGAAGCGCCTTCCAATTGAACTTGCCTGCTATTTTGAATACTGCGGCGTACGTCCAGAAGAGAAGTGGCGGCTTGCGCTCTACTGCGTCAGCGTAGGGCCGACCTCCATCGACGATCTCGTTCGCCACCACGGAATACATTGCCTCGCTGTCAATTGGCTGAGGATGAAAAAGAGACGGAAGGCGAATTGCAACCGTGAGGAGGATTATCCCGAGCACGGCGAAGCGAAATTGGCGCGACCTATGAGTTGGCACACCCATCATTCGGCAGATTAATTTCCGGATGTGCTCCCCTTAAGAGAATCGTAAATGCGCGTAACTTCTTTAAAAACATGATCAACCGTGATTGCTTGCATGCAAAGATTGTTGCGGCATACCGATTGCCGGTTGTTGTAGGCGTTCACGCACGGACTGCACGCGATGCCGGCCCACAGGGCGGTCGTGTTTGGTGATCGCGCGGCAAATAGCGCCGGTGTCTCCGGCCCGAACAACGTGACGACGCGAATCGGCGTCATCGAGGCAAAATGAGCCGGGCCACTATCATTCGTCACCAAAATCTCACTGCGCGTGTAAAGCACGAGCACCTGTCGCAGAGTCGTTTTTCCGGCAAGCGGGATGACGCGGCTTGAACCGACCTCATCTGCAAGCCGGTTATTGGGAGCGGCTTCGGCCGGGGCACCGGTAAATCCTATAAACAAGTCTGGGTACCGTTCGAGTAGCCGCCGCGCAAGTTCGACATAACGCAGCGCCGGCCAACGCCTCAGCGGCAGCAAGTCGCTCGCGTTCGGGTTGAGCAGGATGAGTGGCGCAGAACCGATCCGAGGATTTTCGCGCTGCAGCAGGGCATCGATTTCAGCAACGTCGGACAGGGAAGGCCGAAATCTTGCGAGTGGCTGGTCTGCGGAAGGCGTAAAGTCGAACGTCGGGAACCCCGCAGGATCGCGAGTCAATGCTTCAACCATGGCTTCGAACATCTGACTTGTATGGAGATGAGGATTGTACAAAAGCCGGTGCGTCATTAAGTCGCCGCGGTACGGTCCGTCGCCAAAAAAAGTATGAAAACCCACACGTGACTTGGCCCCGGAGGTGAACGTCAGAATCGCGGAGAAGCGTGTCAGGAATTCCATATCAACAACCGCGTCTATGCGGATTTTCCGGATCCGAAGCACTGCTCGCAGCGCACTAAGCGCGAGCCCGAAAGGGCTCTGCGTTGCGATCGTTATCACATTTTCCTCGGGAATGATTTCCATCACGTCGAGAATGAATCGATTGTCTTCGAATACGACGAAGTAAACATTTTCACGTCCAACCATTTCGGTCGCACGACGAATTGCGGGATAGGCAAGAACGGTTGAGCCCTGTTCCGCGAACTTGACGAAGAGAATGCGCTGGACTTGGTGCGGTCCTAGCTGCCGCGCGGATTCAAAGATTCTTCTAAGAAGGGTTAAGATGGCGCAAAGCGGCGCACCAACCCAGCGATCGGTGCGTTGCAAAGTTGAAATGCCTGCCGGGAGATCCATTTTCTGGCCCTCCTAAGATGCTCAATCCTTGCGAAAACTTCTTAGCTCCGGCAAAAGATCGGTTTTTCGCGGTTTTATGCTGGAAAATAGGAGAATTGCCTTCGCCCCTTTCCGTTTACACGTGATCGCTGGAATGCTCATGCAGTTTGGGCATAACGGACCCAAGTCTAGCGAGAATCTCCTCTCGACGCAATAAAGGCTGCCACGACCCGCTGATGTGTAACCAAAACACTTGGCGAAAAATTTTTGGCGGCTTCAAGCACTCGATTGTAGCGTCGGGGAATATGAGCGCGAACGCTGGTCTTAAGCTCCGTTACATCGAGAGTATTTCGATGAAAAACTGAATCAAGGCGCTCTTTTTCATGGCCTATAACATTGAAATTGCCCAAGCCCGTGACCGGCTTCGCGAGGAGCCACTGAGCACGGCCGAAGGCGTGCTAGACGTCCCGCCGCCGGCAGTGGATGCACCGGCGCGCGTAGACGAAACCGGAGTGGAGCTAAAACGCGGCGCCTTTTTGAACACCATCGCGATGTTGGCGTCGAATTTCCGCGGCATCTTCACATTTCTCGTCGCGCGGATGCTCGGGCCGGCGGCGCTCGGTGTATTCTCCGTTGCCTGGTCGACCACTGACATTCTCAGCAAGATCGGCGTTCTCGGTCTCGACAATGCGATCATCACATTTATCGCGCGCTCGGAGGCGGTTGGGGACCACGCCCGCAGCCGCGTCCTCTTTCGAGTCGCTGTGGTTCTTGGGGTCGCGCAATCCGCGGTTGTCGCTGTCGTTGCGATCGTCGCAATTCGGCTGTTTCACCATCGTCTGCATCTCCAGCCCGGGATGGTTTCCGCGCTCGCGGTTGTTCTTTGCGCCATGCCAGGCTTGGCGTTGTACCGCATCAGCACGTCGGTTTCGCGCGGCATGAAAGTGATGAGGCACGATATCTTGTCGCGTGGAATGACCGAACCGATTGCAACAACGCTGGCATTTTTGGTTGTATTTATTATCGGATTGAAAACCTTTGCGCCCGAGCTGGCTGCAATCATAGGAACGGCCACATCCGGACTTGTTGCGCTCGCGCTCGCTGCCAAACTTTTTCGCGGCGCTTCCGAAGATCGACATGTTGTGTCACATCTTGCAGAAGCGCGGCAATTAATCGGCTATTCCGCTCCAATCAGCGCTTATCAGTTAATCAATGCATTCATTGCGCGACTGGATCTCATTATGCTCGGCTACTTCGCTGGGCGTGCGCCCGGTGTGACGCTTGCAACCGTCGGTGTGTACAGTGCAGTCATCGGTACCGCGAACGGCCTGCGAAAAGTTAATCAAGCTTTCAACCCCATTTTCGCGCCGGTCGTGGCCGGCATGACCGCGACGGGCGATCACGAAACTGCCGCCGCGACTTACGCTCGGCTTGCTCAATGGATGCTCTGGATCCTGTTGCCGCTCGTAGCAGTGATGTCGTTCGCGGGCGGCACGATTCTGCTCATCTACGGCCCAGCGTTTCGGCAAGGCGGTGTCTGGCTTGGCATCGTCGCTCTCGCCAGCGTCGATCACATGCGCCGTCGCCGCTGGCGGGCTTCTATGGTTGATTCCACGGTTCGGAGTAATGGGCGCGGCGTTCGGCATTCTTTTGCCCTATGTCGTCCAAGGGATCCTACGTTACGCAACGCTGCGATGGGTGTTTCACTGGAAAGACTCTTGGAGCGATATTCGCCCACCGCTGATTGCTGCGGCTATCGCGCTTGTTCCGGCGCTCGTCTGCCGCGTATTCCTGGGCGGAATTGTCGGACAAGTCACCAGCGCATCAACTTTCCTGGCAGTTTTCGGTGTTCAGTGGTTGCGGCACCATACCCATCGCAAGGACGAGCGCGCTTAGTGGGAAGCGAAGACGTCCCAAGTCTTCCCAAAAAATGCGATCGTCTCGTTATTGTAATATTGGCGCCCATCGGGCACATCGTGCAGCGATAAGGTCCGTCGCTGCCGAAACACGCTCCGCATCATGGCCGATGCAGGCACAACGTATCTCTTCACGTTGCGACGAGTGAGACATCCACTGATCCAAATATCGTCCATGTAAAATGCTCCCTGCGGCGCTTGAGAATAATCCCAGAGCGATTCGTCGAAGAACCTCGGTTGAATTAAGTAACTTCCGCACCCTGTAATTACCGCTGCGGGTTGCGGCTCGCGAAGCTCGCTCGCGCGAATCATTTTGGCGTTACGCCAATCCAGATTTGGCGGCATTGCTGCACCGCGAAAACAAAGAGCCGCGTCAGGTAATTGCTCGTTGTAGTGGAGATACGTTTCGAGCGCATCTCGCGGATAAACCCGATCATCATCCACCACCATTACCAATGTATTTCCCCGGCCCGCCGCCAATTCTTCTCGAACGATGGGGATAAACTTTGTGGCTGGTCCCCAATCCCTGCGACAATGTAAAACACGCAGCCGTGGCAATCGCGAAACATACTCGGGCACCGCGTAAGGCTGTTGTTCCCGAATCGAAAATTCCGGAATGGACAGGACAATCTCATCCGGCGGGCGTGTTTGCTTTAGAAGGGATCGAATCGCCGGCCTCAAATTGTTGATCCGGTCGGGCACCGTCGATAGTGAAGCAATGACACGGCGACAATCTGGTTTCCCGCTGCTTGCCAAAGTTTCACGGATGAAACGGACTTGTCGCCGATGTTTTCTGGCGGCGGGAAGCGGACGCTTAAGACCCAGCGCACTCAAGATGGCAAGAACAGTCGAAATCAGCAGCCCCATTGCGACAAGATCGACCTCCTTAGGTCGGACGAGTCTTTAACACGACTCGCACAATAATGAGATTGCTACGCAGGAACCCTTGCATCCGGACGATAGTTAAAATAGGAATCAATGCGGTAGCAACGCGCAATGCGCCGTGCGACGCAAAACCATTTTCCAAATCGTGAGAAAAGTTTTTCTTACCGGCGCGAGCTCGGGCATTGGTCTGGCCACTGCGAAGTTACTCGTCGCTCAAGGTCACGAAGTTTGGGGCACATCGCGCAATTTGGAACGCATCCCAAAAATGCCGGGATGGCATCCGGTCCGCCTCGATCTGGGCGATCCGCTTTGCGTCGAGGAGGCATTCAATGCCGCGCTCACCGAAGCCGGCTACTTCGACGTTTTGATCAACAACGCCGGGGCCGGTCACTTTGGGCCCGCTGAGAGCGTTCCCATGGAAACGATTGCGAGCCAGTTTCAAATTCTCGTTTTCAGCCAAATCCAATTGATGCGACTCGCATTGCGCGGCATGCAGACGCGCGGCGAAGGTTTGATCATTAACGTCACTTCGCTAGCTTCTCGGCTTCCAGTGCCGTTCATGGCGGCTTACAACGCTGCGAAAGCAGCCATGGCATCCTTCACCATGTCAATCCAGCTCGAGTTGGTTCATTCCCGCGTGTACGTTGTCGATCTTCAGCCGGGCGATATTTGCACACAATTCAACCACAGCGTGATTAAGAGCACCAAGGCAGATCGGCGCTACGACGCAAAAATCGCCAAGACATGGGAAGTGGTTGAGCGGAACATGAAAAACGCGCCAACACCGGATCTGGTCGCGCGGCATGTTCTCAGATTAGTCGATGCTCTCCACCCGCCGCCGCGGATAACCGTTGGCGATGCCTTTCAATCAAAAATTGCGCCGCTAATTTTCCGATTTCTTCCGCAGCGCGTCCGGATTTGGGGACTCAAAAAATATTACGGTATATGACTGCAATCTCCGAGGCAGTGATCTTGATGGCGGGCGAGGGTTCGCGTCTGCGCGGTTTCGATAAAACCCTCCTCAAGCCGTTCGTCCCAGTCCTGGGCCGTCCGTTGATTTCCTATACGATAGATGCGCTGATCCACGCGGGAATCAAAAAGGCGAATTTTATCGTTGGTTACGAAAGCGGTCGTATCATCGCAGCAGTCAAACAGTTGATTCCGTCCGAGCTTGAACCCTGCTTCATCGAGAATCCCAATTGGCAAAAACAAAACGGCATTTCTCTGCTCGCAGCGGTAAATGACCTGACGTCGCCATTTCTTTTGACCATGAGTGACCATTTGTTTGATCAATCAATCGTCGGTCTTCTGCTCCGTAACGCGGTCCTCGATCAACTCAATCTCGCGCTCGACCGAAACCTGGATTCGATTTTCGATATCGATGATGCGATGAAAGTTCAGACCCAGGGGGACCGAATTCTCAAGATCGGAAAAGATTTAACGGTTTACGATGGAATCGATACCGGTCTTTTTGTCTGCCCACTAGACATTTTCGATTACCTCGAGCGAGTAAAGTCCCGCAGCCGCGGGAGAGATTGCAGTCTTGCTGACGGAGTCCGATTGATGGCATCGGCGGACAAAGCCCGCGCCGTCGATATTGGAGATGCCTGGTGGCAGGACATCGACACGATCGCAATGCTGGCATGCGCCGAGACGCATTTACGATCGCGGCTCGCGCGTCACGACATCGCCACGGCCACTGCCGGCCCTGATCGCGGCGATCGCGCTGAGAACCAGGCTTGCGCCGGCAACAATCATCCAAAGATGAAGGATCCACTCGGCCAGGCCGAGTAACGCAAGCATAAGAAAAACGACGAGAGCCATGTCGCGTTTAGTCAGTTGGAAGAGCCACCACACAAATCGTTGGCCGAGATTGAGCAAACCGGAATGCCCGATCATTCCGCGGTGTCTGGCGTAAAACGACTCACGTAACGTGGACGAATCAACCGACGTTTGGTTCTTGCCAGCTCGTAGGAGCCACTCGTTGGCCGTAATCAGGACCGCACACACAATTCCTTCACTCGAACGATGAAGCCCCAACCCGAGAGCGAGAACGTAGAGGAGGCTTCCCATAAAATCGCAAAAGTAATCCAATCGTTCCCCGAACTTTGATTCCAATTTTTTGGCGCGCGCGATTTCGCCGTCGCAACCATCAAGAATACTGAACGCTTGAAAAATCGCCGCGCCGATGACGACGCTGACGTAATCACCACGTACCAAAAATACGCAGGCGGTTAGCGGCAAAACAAAGATCGATATCGTCCAAGCGGTGGGATGGATCGGAAACTTGAGCAGAAAACTCGTTATGCGGCCCGAAATCGGCCGATTTAAAAACTGTGAAACGAAACCGTCCTGAGGTTTGCTCATTAGGTCAGTGTCCTCTTTAGTTGGACGCGAGCAAAGTTCCCTTTTCACATTCGCTGGCAAAACGCTGGCGCAGCAGCAAGTTTGACGCCCTTCGCAACGCGCCCTAGACTGCCGCAACGAACTTGCTTTTGGAGAAATTGCCATGTTGAAACGATCATTGAGTGCTTTCCTGATTCTGGCGTTCGCCTGCGCAATCCTGAGCGCGCAGGAGCTCTCGCCAATTCATCAACCCACACTTACTCCGCAAAACAGCGGCACCACTAACGGTCTGATCGCGGTCTGGCCGGTGAACCCGCAGGTGGTCTGGGCGTCCGGTCGCGCCGGCACGTTCACCGTCACCACCGACGCGGGACAGACGTGGAGAGCCGGTGTAGTGCCGGGCGCCGAACTGCTGCAATTCCGCGATGTACAGGCCTTCAGTGCTAGCGTCGCCTATCTGATGTCCATTGGAACTTCAGGGGACCCAACAGATTTTCGCATCTATAAGACGGTGGACGGCGGGGCCACCTGGGCGATACAGTTCGAGAACCAGAATCCGAATGCCTTCTACGATGGCTTCGCGTTCTGGACGCCGCAGCGGGGCATTGCGCATAGCGACTCGGTAAATGGAGTGTTCCCGGATTTGCGCACCACCGACGGAACGACCTGGCAGGATATCAGTAACAATATGCCGCCGGCATTGCCGGGGGAATTCTCCTTCGCATCGAGCGGCACTTGCGTCACAACACAAGGTGGGAGGAACGCCTGGATTGCGACGGGCGGCTCGGATATTGCCAGGGTCCTGGCCACCAGAGACGGAGGCAACACGTGGAACGCGTATGACACTCCCCTGGTGAGTTCGCCTAGCGCGGGCGCCTTCACCGTCGATTTCCGCGACCCGTGGCATGGCATCGTAGGAGGCGGTGATTTGGATCCCGGCAATCCCAATAGCGCAGGCACCGCAACTTCGGGCGATGGCGGTCAAACGTGGACTCTTACGAACCCTCCTCCGGTGACGGGAGCTATTTTCGGCCTAAGCTACCTGGGGCAGACTGGTCGCGGCGCCGGAAACAATCTCGGCCGCACCGTGGTGATCACGGCCAATGACGGAGGCGCGGCTTGGACTCCCGATGAAGGAAACACCTGGTTCACGTTGCCCGGTGTGAGTGGTTACTGGGCGGTAGCTTTTGCCAGTCCCAAAGCCGGATGGCTGGTGGGTACGGATGGTCGCATTCTGAAGATCAGCTTCTAGCGACTGGTGAAAGGCCCGATCCCGTTCCAATTCCTTTTTGGAAAAATGCCCGCGTTCTGAGATCCGGCGAATTGCAGAGAAGAGGCTCTAAGCGAGCATTAGGTGCGCTCGCTCAAGCGGCGGTAAGACCCGCCCGGATTACAGCGGATATCAGGATTGACGCAAGCGCGACCTCATCGCGACGATTCCGGAGTTGCTTTCGCGTGCTCTTGAATGCGTCGCGCGTTAACACAACTGCTTCCCGAGGATCATCGGTCAATCGAGAAGCGAAGCTGTAAACGAGCGACCAAACTATCAAAACGTGAGCTTTTCGCTTTCATCGGGGGCATCCTTTTTTGATTGGTCGCAGCGCGACTGCCCTTCCTTACATGCCTTGCCCGGAGCGCCGCGCAATCGATCGTCACTCCGGTTGGTGTTTCCATTTCTCACCTCATTCTACGGAAACGACGGAACGAAGTTCTCGGAAAAAGCTGAACGGCGATTGAGCCTGTCCTCAAGCAGCCCAGCTAAAAGGGGCCATATGGAGAATCGGGGAAGGCACCATCGGTGGGCATCTCTTTTGCCGCGCTGCATTCCTGCTTCCCAGTAATCGAGCAGTCGTGATTCAGTTCGTTCGGGCTGATAGGAGTCCCGAAACATCAGCATCCGTCTACGCGATTGATTTGCTGAAAATGCGATATGTTTTGTAACGCTCTGCTCCGATCGTTTCGAGAAAGCGATTGATCGTAAAATTATCTTCCAGCGTGAGACTGAGTTCTCCTGTGAATCCACGTTTGATCATTGCGTCTTCGACGATCCGCAGCACAAGCATTTCGGCAATGCCGCTACGGCGATATTTTTCGATCACGCCAAGCGCAATAAGCCGGGCGGTTCGCGTGCGGCTCTTGTGATAAAGAAGTTTTACGAGGCCGATTGGCAATCCGAAAGTGACAAGCCGGCCATTGATATGACGCAGGGCGACGTTGATGTCCGGCACACATAGGATGAAGCCAGCCGGCTCGTCGCCGACTTCCGCGATGAGCGTGAACTCCGGAATTACGAGCTGCTTGAGCTCGTGGGTCATGAACTCGATCTCCGGTTCCGTGAACGGCACAAAACCCCAGTTCTTTCCCCACGCCTGATTGTAAATTTGGCGAAGCCGCCTGCTTTCTTCGCGAATATTCTTGAGATTTCCAGTCCGGATCGTGACCGGCCAACGCTTCCGAAAACGTTCGGCCAGCGGGCGCAAACGCGCCGCGGCTTTTGCCGGATCGGCAAACCACCAAGCGTACCAGTCTTTGGTCTTTGTAAAACCGCAACTCTCGATCAGCTTCCGGTAATATTGCGGATTATGTGCGGTCAAAATCGTGGGTGCGAATGGGAATCCGTCGATTAAGAGACCGCAGACGTAATTCGTTGAATAATCGATCGGCCCCATCATCTCGGTTCGACCTTTTTTGCGGAGCCAACTGGCTGCAGCCTCGAAAAGTGCGGCGGCGACGTCGCAGTCGTCAATGCACTCGAAGAGGCCAAAACAGCCGACGTTCGATTGATGCAGCGAATTGTAGTTCGGATCGTCGCTCGCCATGATGCGGCCAACGATTTCACTCCGGCAGCTGCCGGATCGCGCGAGAAATAATGCGGCGTCACCATGCTTGTAAAACGGATGTCGGTTGCGGTTGAGGAATGCCTTGCGTTCGATGATTAACGGCGGCACCCAGACCGGATCATTCGCATAAATTCGCCATTGAAATTTGATGAACGCATCGCGATCCCGGCGCGAGCTGACTTCTGAAATTTCGATCTCCGACATGCGAAAGGCCGTCTAGGCCGTCCGGCAGCTGCCGGGCCACTTCACCGTCGCTTCCACCAGTGATTCGGACATGTTTTCCTGGCGGATAATCAGATAGACGAACAGCAAATTAAGCGGGATGAATTCGAACCAGAAATAGTAAATCGGCTGGCCGATGAACAGCAGGGCAAACAAAACTAACATCCGTGTGTTCGTCATCAACAGGCGCCACCACCTGAACGTCGGGCTGACCAGATTTCGATAACGCGTTCTTAGCCAGCTGGGGATTTCGCCGTGGAACAGCTGGCTGGTTGTATCGCGCAACTTTTTCAAGTGCGGCGCGAGCATTTCCTGTTGGCGAGTAAAGTTCAAATACAATGCGAGGAGGAACTTATTCCATGGTTCGGAACGCCAACTGAGCTTTTGATAATCGGATCGCAGGGCAGAGGCAGAATCTAATCTCAGGCGCGCTCGGTTCGTGACAAAATAAAGATAGGTGCTGCGGTAATAATCGGCCGCAGCGCCTTGCAATGCGTGACTGATCCCAGCCGCAAGAGCGAGAAGACAGATCGCAGGCGATGACCCTTCCGCGAGGTAACGGAGAGTCAGATGCACATAAATACTTAGGAAGCCGAGGTGGTCCGCAATGCTGTCAATAATGCGACCCTCCCGGCTTTCCCGGTGAGTCAAACGTGCGAGCTGACCGTCTGCGTTGTCGAGCGCATTGGCGCAGACATGAAACGCCATACCCACAATGTTGATGCGTAAATCGCGATAGTAATAAAGATGCCCTGCAACCACTCCGAAGAGACCGGCAAGCCAGGTCACGCTTCCCGGCGTCATCT
>WNGQ01006263.1_pt1 | contig 11543 bp, 9 predicted proteins | sample 5407661 | NCBI WGS metagenome assembly WNGQ01 (sample SAMN13153382, study PRJNA577476) | soil metagenome | isolation source: 60 cm soil or saprolite under Garry oak tree replicate 2 | place: USA:California | collected 2016-06-15
AGCGTCCCTTCTAGAGTCGTGATGTTGTTCTGGTTGTTCAGAGTGGCATTTGCGCGTGCGTCCATCACAGCGCTCGGCTGCGACTCAATGGCAATTACACGCGAGGCGCGAGAAGCCAGGAACGTAGAAAAGAGCCCTACGCCGCTATACCCATCAAGGGTAACGTCGGTACGTTGAGGTTCCAGCATCTGCATAGCACGTTCGATTAAAACTCCTGTCTGCACGAGGTTGACCTGGAAGAACGAGTCGGCAGAGACACGGAAACGGCGTCCTAAGACGGTATCGGTCAAGAATTCCTGCCCGGCAACCACGCGCCCATAGCGACCACCGACACGCTCAACAATTACACCAACGATGCCGGGGGCGATTGTTATCAGCTCGTGTGCTAGCTGCTGGGGTGCTTCTATCATTGAACCTGGACGTGCATGTAGACTCAGTAATGTAGGAACAGCTTTCACCGCATTTGTGCCAGGTGCACTCACAGCACCGATAGCGCCGCGAATAGTGAACCCTTGAATCATCTCACTGAGGGAATCGCCAAAATATTTGATGAGCTTGGTGCGTACCCGCTGGTAAACGATATCCAGGGCAGGATGGAGTAGTGCACAATCTTCCAGGTCTTGCACATCGTGGCTTTCCGTAAGTTTAAAGCCTACTTCACCTGCCGGGCCAACGGAAAATAAGGCGATATTACGATAATGCCAGGGAGAGAGACCATTGGACATACCGATGGTAGGGTGAACAATCGCATCGGGCTGCTTGCCAATACGTACGAGGAGTTGACGTACGATATGAGCTTTCCAGGTCAGTTGCGCCGGATAGGCTATGTGTTGCCACTGACAGCCACAGTCCGTGAGTAATGGATAACTGGGCTCGACTCGCTCCGGTGCAGGGCGCAGGATTTCTAACAAGGTAGCGCGTGCATGTCCCCGGCGTTCCTCGACAATATCTACTCGTACTCGTTCTCCTGGGATCCCTCCAGGCACAAAAAGTACTCTTCCCTCGTAGCGTCCTACAGCGTCCCCTCCGTAGGCAAGGTCTGTTAGCTCAACGTCAATGCTCATATTCACCTCGGCGGCCACCTGACGGCCTGCGGCGTCGTTTGTGTCCGTCCCATCTTTCCAACTATTTTTATTGAGAAGGCGATGTAAATCCTTCGCAGTTATCTATAGGGCGCTTCACATAGTAAGTGGTTGCCTGGGCTGATCGTATAGCCGTGTTCCGAAACGGCTTAAGAAAACGGCCCCGAGCCCTAACAATCCAGCACCAATACTTATGAGCCAGCCAATATACGGCAGAGACCCTGCCAGTATCAGCACTGTCAGTCCTACCACTATTTGCATAAGGCGTGTGTTTTGCTGTGGTGCTACCTTGCGCATAATATAATCGCCGAGGTTCCCACCTATAGCTACCGTTCCCAATGCCCAAGCTGCTATGAGTCCTAATCCTACTATAATTGCTAACGGAATAGATAAAACGAGCGCAATCAGTACAACAAGTACAGGTGGGGCGAGTAGGATGCTGAGCAGGCCGATAATGAAACTCCGCCGCGCCTTACTTACTACTGTTGTACGGACAAACATCACGTGTTCCGGGAATAAAGTGGTAAACAATATTCCCAGTGCTACCCATATCAAAAGGGACCAGACAGAAAATCTGAATCCACCGTTGCCAAGAAGTAGTGAGCCTATGTCTTCGGTACGGTCAATAACCGCACCATCGATTTGGGTGCTTGTAGCTTGTGTCCAGTGCCCTCCGTAGAGATTAATATCTCCATGCACATGGGAACCACTCTGCAAAATGAGATTGCCACCATACAGCTCAATATTCCCCTCGACGGTTCCTGTAATCACTACATTGCTATTGAAGGCAGCGATGTTGCCCTTAACCACGCCATCAATTGCTACAGTCCCACCAAACGTGGTCAGATTGCCACACTCTGTCTCATTGGCATCAACGACAACAGCGAGGCCAAATGTTGGCCCACGATGTTCATAAGTACAATCGCTTTTAGCACCGGCCAGGCCACTTTGCGCGGCCATTACCGTAGGCGTTATACCCGTTATTCCTGCCAGGAGCTCTGCGCCTGCGGCTATGAAAAATGCCAGGGGCAATAAAAACGCGACAAGGGAGAGTAGACCCCATCGTCTCTTTCTGACATCGTGCATACTGGAACTCCCTATCATGGTCAAACAAATTGATAACCATGACCTTCGCTACTACGCCCCGTGTGGATGACGCATTAAACGAAGCCACACCCCCAGCATGACCACTAAGACGAAAGCCACGCCCAACAAGAGCCGGTCATCCCGTGTAATAAGTGTCAACCCGGCCTGGAAGTACTGGACAAGTAGGATAAGCACTCCAACTATATCGCTCAGTAGTGGAAACGTTTGCCCCAATAGATCAGGTAGAAGAATGGCCAGAGCGAGCAGCAGGAGTGGGAAACTTACCAGGGTAAAAAGGGTTATTGCTGCCAGAGGTGCACCGACAACACCCATGCGTGCCATTCGTGACCGTTGTTGCGTGCGAATGTCCTCAAGCTGCTGGGAGATCCGTTTCTGCTGCTGTACTGCCAGCATAATACGTTCAGTGGAAATGCTGGAATACACGCGAGGAGCCGGTGTCAGAAGCAGAGTGTTTAGACTTCGGAGACGCTGCTCATAAGCGCGACAGACTGGACAATGCTTCAGGTGCTCCTCAAGCGCAAGGGCATCCGACTCGGTCAAGTCCCCATCACGCTGAGCGGCAAGCCAGAGTTTAGCGTCGCGGCAGGGCATCTGTCTGCTCCTCCTCATTGAGTGAATTTTGTTTCATGTAACGAGCTAATAGTTCACGAGCACGATGCAAACGAGCCTTTACCAGGGCCGGTGTCAAATCAAGTGTCCTGGCTATTTCTTCATACGAGAAGTCGTACCAGTAGCGTAACACAATGACAGCACGATACTTGCCTGGTAAGCGTTGCAAATAGGTTTGTACCTCGTCTTGCTGTTCGCCTTCTAGTGCGGATTGTTCCGGGCTGGTTCCCACATCAGCAATCCAGTCTAAAAACGGTACATCTTCAAGTGGTAGTGCCAGGAAGCGCCGCCGTCTCAACTGGTCAATTGCCAGGTGCGAGGCAATTGAAAGCAGCCAGGTACTGAATTTGTGAGCAGGTTTATAGGTAGCAAGCTGTGTATAAGCTCGTACAAAAGTCTCCTGTGTCACATCTTCTGCCTCCGCAGCATTGCTGAGCATGCGGTAAGCCAGATTTTGTACAGCATCTTTATATCGCTCGACGAGCACCGTGAAGGCGTCTTGGTCATCTGCAAGCACTAGCTCGACAAGCGCAGCATCGCTCATCGCCTCCACGATAGCCTCTCGCGCATATCCTCTGGATGTACTGTGTGCCCCCGGTGTTGTCCGGCTACTAATAGACTGCCCTGCACTTGAAATACCCTGCGAGCCTGTCAACGTCCCAGTATTCTGGCTGCGACGCGTTTTTCGTGCTGGTTTTGCCAACGAGCCTATGGCTCCCAGCGTACTTGAAGCTGATAATGTCGATTCCATTTTATATCACCACTCGTTCTTAGTTGCTTTTTTCATAAGTAAGAGAGAACGGAACAAATGCCTTTTATGAATACATACGAGCAGTGTCTAAAAAAGTTGTAATCTTTTCAGGAAGTGTAACATGATAGCGACCAAGTAGCAAGAGGGAAAGTACTTCAGGAGGAGAAAGATATTCTGAATAAAAGTTCATAGAAAAAGTTCATAGGAAATTTAGGGGAAGTATTTGCCAAGGCATTTGCTTTAGTACTAAGATAGCAGCAACCAAGGTAAGTTATGTAAGGCAGAAGGAGAGACAGCATGCGTGCTTCAGCGCCTGCACCTAAAGTACTCGTTATTGACGATAGTGCTACTGTGTGTCTTTTCATGGCCAGTGCCCTTGAAAAAGCAGGATATCAAGTGATTATAGCCACTGATGGTCGCGAGGGATTGATGAAGGCACTTCAGGAAAGGCCGGATTGCCTGGTGCTTGACGTTGTACTACCGGGAGTCAGCGGTTTTGATGTGTGCCGGCAACTACGAGCTAAAGACCCATTGCGTCGCCTCCCAATTATAATGGTGAGCGTCAAGGATACACCTCTAGATCAAAATTGGGGCCTGGGGCAGGGGGCAGATCGTTACTTGCCAAAACCATTCTCAGAAGAGACGCTTGTACAACTTGTCGAGGAAGTTTTGTCTGAGCGCTTTCGGCCTCCCTGGACTCAACGAATTGCCGTAGTAAATCCACCAAGTCCTCCTAGAGAGGAGCCTTCGCTAACCCTGAATAAACTGATACCGCACCGTAGTGAAGACGCTAATTTAATGAGTTCGAGTAATCCGTTGTCCAGGTCTGTTGTCATTTCAGATAAACAGGCACGTCGCCTGTATGCGGCTATAGATGGCCAGAAAAATGTGGAAGAACTGTGTATGGTCATTCACCTGGATGTGAAGCAGGCCCCTAAAGTTCTACAGCTTCTATTGGATCAGCAACTCATTCATCTCTACGGACCAGGACAGCGGCTAACGGAGTAGTACTAACTAATGCATCGTTTTTGCCGCCCAAAAGGAGACCAGATGATATGAATCAGAATCTGATCGCGAATGTTCTTTCGTTAACACTCTTTACCATCTCGCTTTTCATAGCGTTCCGTGCGTTCTATCTTTACTTCCTGTCTCGTCGTCAACGCCTGTTTATCCTGGGGTTGTCGATGACCATCATTTCATTAACTGCTATAGCTAGCTACATTGGAGATAATGTTCCAAGCTTTCCCCTCAATTTGAACTGGTTCAAGTACGTCAGCCAGACCATCAGCTTCCTGTTTATTTTATTGAGCCTCGTTCGCAATTCGGATCGGTATTTAAAGAACCTGATGATCTGGCATATCATCGTTTCGGTACTGCTCTTAATTCTATTGACACCACTTGCGCCCACTGAAATTTCTTCTACGGCAAAAATATTTCTGGGGAGCTCCCGTAGTGCGATTTGTCTGATCATCTTCTTCTACTACGTAACCTCCTTTTTCACAAAGGAGACACGCTTTAGTTTGATGATGGGGATGGCTTTTATTTTGCTGAGCGTTGGCTATATGCTCAATGTCCCAAAATACAGCAATCACCTCTTAGCACTGCTTGACAACATAGGGGATGTCACGCGTATCTTTGGTCTTATTATACTGCTTGTTACTGTTTTAACAGGGTAAAACAACCTCGAGGCATACTTTCCGATTTTCTTTGATGAAAAGAAAGAGCAGGAAAGGGCATACAACTCAGGCAGTGGGGGATTTTTTTACCCTTTGTTCCTATCCTTATAGCAAGGAGGCTACAGATCTGTGGAACATCAGGAAACGAAGTCGAGGAGAATCGCTCCCGATGGACGAATTGTGATCCTTGCCCGTTCCCTTCGCACCTTTGGTTATGGCTTTACGAGTGTACTCCTGGGAGTTATGCTGGCAGATACGGGAGTGCCAACCATACAAATCGGGATTCTCCTTGCAGTTGTAGCTCTCGGCTCGATTGCCTTCAGCCTTATAATGGGGATATATGCAGATCGCGTGGGGCGAAAACGCATGCTGGTGGCCTCATCAATATTGATGATGGGGACTGGCTTCGTTTTTGCTTTCACGCAGTATTATCCACTCCTCTTAATTGCCGCCTTTTGTGGAACCATTTCTCCTTCAACAAACGATAATACGCCTTTTAGTGGTATTGAACAAACAATTCTGGCGCAATCCACTAGCGAAGAACGGCATACCAATGTGTTCGCCTTCTATAATTTGGCAGCGCAGCTTGCCGGTGCTGTTGGCGGCCTGGTTGTAGGTCTACCTGATGCTTTATCTCAATTTGGAATCGATGCAAGTACCAGCATACATGGCCTCTTTGCTTTCTACGGTTTGTTAGCAGGACGCACAACGTTGTTGTTTATTCAACTCTCGCCAGCCGCGGAGATACAGAAACCGAAAGGGAGAGAAGGTGCACTCCTTGCAGGTACCTGTCTGGCCTCGAAACAAAAAACGCAGCAGAAAAGCCAAAAGCCGAAAGTTCGAAGCATTATCTTTAAACTCTCAAGCCTGTTTGCCATCGATGCATTCGCCGGCGGGCTTGCCGTACAAACAATGTTAGCTATCTGGTTTCGCCAGCGTTTTGGCGTCTCACTCGAATCGCTTGGCCTGCTCTTTTTCGGTGTAAATATGCTGGCGGCGCTCTCATTCCTGGTTGCCCCCTGGTTGACCAGGCGCTTTGGACTCCTCAAGACCATGATAATACCGCATTTTGTTTCAAATGTATTTCTTCTCCTGGTTCCATTTATGCCTGCTTTCCCCCTGGCCGCTGCATTTTTGTTGCTGCGTCAATCCCTTTCCAAAATGGATGTTCCTGCACGGCAGGCCTACATTATGGCTCTGGTGTCTCCTGAAGAGCGTACCGCTGCTGCTTCTTTTACGACGACTGCACGCAGTATAGCCGTTTCTGCCAGTCCTCTTGTGTCTGGCTTCATGCTCAGTGGCGCTATGCTTGTGCTCGGTCTACCTATCTTATTAGCAAGCTTGATCGAAATCTGCTATGATGCCACCCTTTGGAAGGTGTTCAGGCATGTATCTCTGTACACATGGCGCAAGGAAGGGAAAAACGTTTCTGTTCAATTCCAATATTTGCACTTCCCAAAAAGAACTGCCTCTGCGCCGCCCCAACCTTTGTATATCCCGGAGCCACCAATTTATACCCTATCCCAGCCTCTATATACCCCAAAGGGAGCTCTTGCCGCTGCACAAGCTCAATATTTGGATTTTCCAGAAGCGCCTGTTCCTACACAGTTTAAGTATTTGCATTTCCGAAGGCGAGTTACTTCTACACCGATCAGCCAGGGAGGATAGCATGAGCATACCCCACACCACAGGCTGGAAGCAGGTTACAGGCACTGAGCCTGGTCAGTCCGTGCACTCGCTGTGGAAGAGCGCCCTCTTGATCCTCATGCTCACAGGCGTATTCGTCGTCTATCTGCTTGTCAAACCAGGACCTCCTCAAGCGGTAACCCTGGTTGACAACCTCTCGCAGGGGCTGCTCGAGGGGGTAGGCTTGTTCCTGGCGCTGCCGCTCTGGTTAATTTGGGGTATGCGAAAGGGACCATCTGATGGCTCATTGCTGCCAAACGCAGCAGTGACGAACCCCAGCCAGCGATGGGTCCCTTTCCTCCTCAGCCTGGGTATTCTGAGCTACGTCATAGGACAGGGAATTTGGACGTACAATGAGAATATCGCCCACCTGTCTGTGCTCTTTCCCTCCTGGGCCGACATGGGCTTTCTAGGATCCTATCCCTTTGTGCTGCTGGCCATCTTGTTGCTGCCCCGTCGACCGCTGCCCGTCCAGACGCGGGTACGTATTCTGCTTGACGGTCTGATAATCATGGCGGGAGTGGTTACATTTAGCTGGTATTTTGTTCTGGGTCCGACGATCCTCCAGGGAGCAGAAACGGTAGCCGGCCAGATCATTGGGACGGCTTATCCCCTGGCGACGCTGGTCCTGATCTTCTGTCTCCTGCTGCTGGCGGCTCGCAGCCAGGACCGTGAGATGCAACCAATAGTGCTTCTCCTCTCCCTTGCTCTCATCACGATTGTGATCACAGATAGCATCTATGATTACCAGGAACTGCACAATCTCTATGCCACAGGAGGGCTGCTAGATGTTGGGTGGCCGCTGGGCTATATGCTAGTCGGTCTGAGCGCTCGCGGGATGCAGCTGCACCTGACCTCCAGAAGGCCTTTTGCACCTTCTGCACCCGCTCCGGTTCCTTACCAGGAGAAAGGTGAAAGCATAGGACCGCCCTCCTCGCTCGAGCGAGCCCTGATCCCCTTGCTCTTTGTTTCCTCCGTGGTCTTGCTGCTGATCTGGACGAAATATGAGGAAGCCAATATGGCCCTGCAAGCAGGTGTGTCTCTCGGGGTAACCATTGTGCTGGGACTGATGGTCGTACGGCAGGTCCTCCTCATCCAGGAGACGATCAGCCAGAACCGCCTCCTGCACACGATACAGCAGGACTTGCTGGTCAGAAACGAGGCACTTCGCCAGGCCAATATGCAGCTTGAGGCGCAGGCACGGCTCGAGGTGGCCTATGAAGAGCAGCGGCGTCTGAATGAGATGAAAGACCAATTCATCTTGAATGTGAGTCACGAGTTGCGCACGCCGCTCACACAAGTCTTTGGCTACCTGGAATTATTAGAAATCTATCACAACACGCTCACAAGTGACAAGCAGATGGGGTACATTCATAAGGCGTTGCAGGGGTGCGCAGCCCTGGTACCACTTATCGACACGATCCTAAAAGTAGGAGTGACAGACTCTCACATGAATCCCCTACAAGCAGAGGAGCTTTTAGTAGCCGACGTCATGCACGAGGTTCTGGAAGAGTTTCAACCGTTGCAGCTCCAGGGGCACCCTGTCGATCTGGAGATTGCTGAAGGGCTTGTCGTCCAGGCCGACCCGCAATCCCTCTGCCAGGTGCTACGCAATCTGCTCTCCAACGCTTTCAAATATACTCCTCCCCCCGCTCCCGCCCTTGACCACACAAGAGGAGGCAACTGCCGAGATGACGACAATGGGCAGATCAGGATACTTCATCCTCACTTGTTGAATGACCTGCACTCCATCAATGTCTCCCGAAAGAATTAAATCGACAAGCAGTACATCAAATGGTGAGATGAGGGTCGTTGGCTCTTCCAGGTGAAGTGCCGCTAAGAGAGCCAATCCGTCGCGGTAAAAGGTGATAGGCCTTTGAAAAGCTGGGCTAAAAAGTACTACTGCACTATACAATCCCTGCCCTCTACCAGTACTCTAGTAGACAGAGGCGCTACAACATCAAGTAGAGCAAGAACTTTTGTCTTGCTCCTCCGCCTATAACAAGCAGGGTAGTGATCTCTCCTGACCACTACCGAAGGAGCGCTACACAATATGAAAATACAACATATGCGATGGCAAAGTGGGTTGTGGGCGCAGACTGTCCCTGGCAAGCTACATGCGGCTCAACTGGTGCTGCTATTTGGCTGCCCATCCCTTCTTAAAGAGCGGTACCTGCTCCAGGAGATCCAACAGGCCTATCCCAATGCCCATCTTCTCGGTTGTTCGACAGCTGGTGAAATCTCTGATACGCAGGTGCTCGACGATTCTTTAGTCGCTACGGCCATCCAATTCGAACATACCACGCTGCACGGGGTACGTGTCAACCTCATAAAGGGCATTAGTGACTTCAAAGCAGGCGAACTCCTGGCTCAGGAGCTTGACAAGGTAGGACTCGTTCATGTCTTCGTCCTCTCTCGTGGGGTGAATGTCAATGGAAGCGATCTCGTTGCGGGGCTGACTCGCCACCTGCCTCCTCATGTTAGCATTACTGGGGGGCTTTCGGGCGATGGCACCAGGTTCCAGGAGACGTTGGTAGTCTGGGAGGGTAAGCCAGAGGCAGAGAGTATTGTCGTGCTTGGATTCTATAGTAAACGGCTCCGCGTAGGCTACGGGTCATTGGGAGGCTGGGACACTTTCGGCCCCAAACGATTAATTACTCGTTCGGCGGGTAACGTGCTTTACGAGCTAGATGGCAAGTTAGTCTTACCCATGTATAAAGCCTACCTCGGTGAGCATGCGCAAGGTCTGCCTGCTACAGGATTGCTCTTCCCATTATGTCTGCTCACCCCAGATAGTTCTGACCCAGTTGTACGGACGATTTTGTCTGTCAACGAAGCTGAACAAAGCATTACGTTTGCTGGAGATATGCCTCGGGGAATGTACGCTCGCTTCATGCGAGCCAATTTCGATCAACTGGTGGATGGAGCAGTGGGTGCGGCAAAGACGAGCTATGAAGCGATTCGCACCTCTCCTGATCTAGCTGTGCTTATCAGCTGCGTGGGGCGAAAGCTCGTACTCAAGCAGCGCATCGATGAAGAAGTGAAAGGGGTACGTGCCGTTCTAGGAGATCGAGCTGTGCTCACGGGGTTCTACTCCTATGGTGAGATTTCCCCTTTTACACCTGGGGCTACGTGCAAATTGCACAACCAGACGATGACGATCACGACCTTCTCAGAGAGGTAAACGTTCGTCCAGGACCGGGCAAAGCGCTTCCAGTCCATCATCGGATTATGTTATAACACGATTTGGCCCGTGAGAGTTGTTCTTCAGAGTAGATGGCTCCTCTCAGGTTGGCTTCGTCCAGGATAGTCCCACTCAGGTCGGCCTCGCTCAGGTCGGCAGATTCGAGGTTGGCTTTGTAGAGGCGAGCCCCATTCAGGTAAGCTCCGCTCAGGTTGGCCTCGCTCAGGATTGTTCCGGTGAGGTCGGCAAACATGAGGTCAGCTCTATAGAGGTCGACGTTGCTCAGGTTGGCCTCCCTCAGTTTTGCTCCACTCAGGTTGGCCCGAATGAGTTCACTCCTGACGAGGAATGCCAGGCTGAGGTTTGCCTTGCTTAAGTTAGTTTGATTGAGGTTAGCCTGGAAGAGGATTGTACCATTGAGGTTGGCCTCACCCAGGTCAGACTCACTCAGGTCTATCCTGGAGAGACTCGCCCGGCTGAGGTCCGTCCTGCTAAGGTCTGCGCGGACAAGGTTTGCTTTGATAAGCCTTATCCCACTAAGGTCTGGAAGTATATGTGGATGCTTTTTTCTCCACTGATTCCAGACTGCGACCCCCTGTTGGAGAATATAGTACTGCTGCTGGTTTGCCATGCTGTAGGTTTTCCTTCCAGCTAGTTTACCATGTCGTTCCCTCCCGAACTGCCCTTTGGTTATCCTTGCAATTACCTTACAATTGATTGTAGAGATAACTTTTACGTTTGTCAAGAAAAGAGAACATGATTACAACTATCGGGTTAATTCTAGCCTGGCTTCTGCTTCTCCTGAGCATTGGGATGGTCCTTGTCGCTCCCTTCTTAAGCCGAAGAACCATCCACAGGATTAGAAGGTGGAGGGATTGGAACTTGTACAGGCAGGAAGGAGTTAGTGAAAAATAGAGATCACTGAGACAGTGTAGATGCACTTCTCAGGCCAATTTATCACCTGTGTGCCTGGCAACCATGAGCTTCTCAGGCTGATTTATAGCGTGAAGCGAGTCCCGAAGGGAGTTCATACCCTTGTATTTTGCAAAAGCGCGTGTTATACTCCTTCATGGTAGAGAAGTAGTGATGCCGCTCTCCAGGCTCAACAATACAACTTTGAGATGAAAGTGGCATGTGTTGATTGTTGTACGGTTGATAGTATGTAAGGAGAATAGTGATCCTATGGCAACAAAGAAAGAAACAACAAAGAAAGAGACAACCCCGAAGAAAGCGACATCAGGTGCAGTTGGCCGGCAGGAGCTTTCACGGCGCGTTGCTCAAAAGACCAATCTGTCCCAGAAGCAGGCTGCTGAGGTAGTGGAAGCGACCATCGTTACCGTCCGCGAGGCGCTGCAAAGCGGAGATGAAGTCCGTTTAGTCGGATTTGGCTCCTTCAAAGTGCGTACGAGTGCTGCACGCAAAGGAGTCAATCCACAGACGCGCAGGCC
>WNGQ01010273.1_pt1 | contig 11543 bp, 7 predicted proteins | sample 5407661 | NCBI WGS metagenome assembly WNGQ01 (sample SAMN13153382, study PRJNA577476) | soil metagenome | isolation source: 60 cm soil or saprolite under Garry oak tree replicate 2 | place: USA:California | collected 2016-06-15
CGGACGAACGCGTCAGGCCGGCGAAGGCGCAGCCTCAGCCTCAGCCTCGGGCTCGGGCTCGGGCGGCCCCACCATCGGTCTGCGGCGCCGCGCCTGGCCGAGCACCAGCCGGGCGAATCCGCGCGCGCCGACCAGACGGACCATGGTGCGCGGCGACATGAATTCGCGCAGCGGCACCGCGCCCGTCAGGGCGCCGACAAACTTGTCGGCGTCGGTTTGGCGCTGCGCCACCGCCTGGAACAGGGCCATTTCCGCCGGCTGGGGCGGGGCGAGTGCGGCGAGCTGGCCACCGAATTCCCGCGGAACAATTTGCGTGATCGCGGTGGATTTCGGTGTCCAGGTGGCTGAAACGGCCGTCAGTATCGAGCGCTTACGGCAGCCGGGACCCCTTGGTTCGGGCACATGGAGCCCCGGCGGGCGCCTTTCAGCGCGCGGACTCGTACTCCGCCACGATGGAGGCCGGGATCCGGCCGCGCTCGTTTACCTTGAGCCCGCGGCTCTTTGCCCACTCCCTGATCTCGGCGCTTTGCTGCCGGCCCGCGGCGGCTTGCGGCTGGCGCTTGCGCCCACGGCCCGGCGCCGACGCCCGGCGGGCGTGTTCCATGAAGGGGTTGATCTTTTCGCGCAGTTCCTTGGCGTGCACAGCGCAGGCGTCGATCTCATAAGCTGTGCCATCGAATGAGAAGGCGACGGTCTCGTCGCCCTCGGTTTCGCTGTTGTGAGGCAGGTCGCAGATGACCGAGACCTGGACTTTCTGAACCATTGCGCTCTCCTGACGGCGCGGCGACCTGCGTCGCGCATTATCGTCCAAACCAGCAATGGAAAGATTATCGGCAAGAAATCGATTGTCAAGCTGTCCGCCGATATTGACTTAGTTCGCGATGCCGAAGCACTCAGGCGAGGTGCGCAAACTCCGCGGCGGAGCCTTTTCAGTGGAGCGGCCTGCGCGGCCGGGGACCGGGCCGGCGCGAGCGGCCCGGTCCCCGAGGTCGGCTTACTTCAGTAGTTCAGCACTTCAGTTGCCCGACGAGACTCTTACGTTGACCCTGCTATAGGCGTTGACGGGCAGGCCTTTCACGTGCACTGCGCTGCTGAGCCAGATCCCGTAATAGTTGTCGTGGATGAAATTCCGGGCAATCGTCATGCTGACGGGAGTGCCGGCCGAGAACACGAGCACACCGGTCGTCAGGAGATCCGCGGGCCCAGGGGGCCCGTCCAGCGTGTCACCGTCGACGTTGTTCGTGCCGATGTCGTTCTGGACGATGTTGTTGCCGCTCAGATCCTCGTGCGCCCCGGGAGGGAGCCCGTGGGCGTGCAGCGTTACGCCGGCCAGTGAAGCCTGGCGGCGGTCGCTGGCCGGCTCAGGCGGACGCCCGCAGGACAAGCTCCGTGCCGAAGACCGTGCAGCGGGGGCCCCGGTCGGCGCCGCCCACCAATGAGACAAGCTCATTGACCATCCGGGCGCCCATCTCTTCGATCGGCTGGCGGATGGTGGTCAACTGCGGCATCGTGTGCCGGGCGAGCGGCGAGTCGTCGAATCCGACGACGGCGACGTCGTCGGGCACCTTGCGCCCGGTCCTGTGCAGGGCCCGCAGCACGCCGGCGGCCATCAGGTCGGAGGCGGCGAAGACGGCCTCGATATCGGGCCGCCTGTCGAGCAGCCGGTACAGCGCGTGTTCGCCGGAAATCTGGCTGAAGTCACCATAGACGATCAGACCGGCGTCGCTCATCCTGGCGTTGGCCACCGCCTCACGGTAGCCGCGCAACCGGTCGACACCCGGCGCCATGTCGGGGGGCCCGGCCACGGTCGCCACAACCTTGCGCCCGCTCGCGATCAAGTGGCGGGCGGCCAGCGTGCCGCCGGCACGGTTGTCCGCGTCGACATAGGACAGGGTGCCCGCGCCCGATACCGGGCGGCCACAGAACACGATCGGTATGCCAATGGACTCAAGATCCATCCGATGTCGGCCATGCATGCTGACGAACATCGCCCCGTCGACATGACCGCTGCGCAAATATCGCGCCGCCGCGCGATATTCACTGGCCGCTTCCGCGGTCAGCAGGACAAGTTGTTGCTCACCGTAATGTTGCTCACCATGAGTGAGTTCTCTTCTAACCCCTCGCAGAATCCGCGAAAAGTACGCATCAGAGAACAACTTGCTTTCTGCCTCGCAGACGACCAGCGCGATGACACCGGTGCGGCGAGGCCCGGCGGACCTCGCCGCGCGGTTGCGCACGTAGCCCAGGCGGGCCATCGCCTCCTCGACCTGGCGGCGCGTGGTCGGACGTACCCGTGGCGACCCGTTGAGGACGCGCGACGCCGTCGCGGACGAAACCCCGGCAGCTTGCGCGACATCAGCGAGAGTAGGCGGTGACAATGTCATTTCCGTGCCCGGCACTATGCCCTCCTAGCGGGTTGAGAGCCGGCCTCTACGGGCCGTCCGTCACGTGAGGTACCGCGCGGCCCACGGGGGCTGATACTCAGTTCTGCGTCTCCGGTTACTGGAAGAACTGTTAACCGAAATGAAACATTTGATCGGAGATTCCGGTCAGCCCGCGCGCATGTCAAGGGCTATTGCCCACATTGTTATGTCCCATCTGCCGGGCTGCATGTACACCCGCCGGATGGCAGGGGCATACATGTAACTTACACCCGCTCTTGCCCGCCTTGAGCTGGCGCGTCAGCAGGCGTGCGCCGCGCCGAGTGCCTGTGCGACAGCCCTTAGCTGGGCCGCCTGCCACTGCTGGAAGGTCGCCGAACCCCTAACCCGGCACGGCGGCAACGATGTCGATCACGAATACGAGCGTGTCGCCCGAGTTGATGTACGGCGGCTGGGCCGACCGGCCATAGGCGAGGGACGGGGGGATGACCAGCAGCACCCGGCTGCCAACCGGAAGCCCGCCCAGGCCCTGCTCCCAGCCGGGCAGCATCTGCCCCGACCCGAGCACGAACGTCTGCGGAAAGCCGCGAGCCCAGGATGAGTCGAACGCCTTCCCTGTGCGCCACACCACGCCGGTGTATTGCGTGGCCACGGTCTGGCCGGCCAGGATCCTCGGTCCGTGGCCGCGCCGCAGCAGCGCCACCACAAGGTGACTCGGCGGCGCGGTCCGCGGCGGCACGGTGATCTGCGGGCCGCCGCCGGCCCAGGCGACCGTCGGCATGCCCGGGCCCGGCCGGTACGGCACGGCAGTGCCGTTGGCGCCGCTGCGGTCGGGGAAGGCACGCAGGATGTCGAAGACGAACACCAGCGTGTCGCCGCCCATGATGTTGAGCCGCGAGTAGCCCTTGGGCCCGAAGCCATCCTTGGGCGGCACCACCATCACGACCCTGCTGCCCACCTGCTGCCCCGCGAGGTGGCGCCAGGCGGGCATGCCGCTGCGCAGCGGGAGACCCTGCGGCTGACGGTTGGTGAAACTGTCGACAACCAGGCGGTCGCCCGCCCATACCTTCCCTTCGACCTGGGTGATCACGTAGTCGTCCGCCCGTATCACCGGTCCGTGGCCTTGGATCACGGTCTGGATGGTCAGTTGGCCGGCCGGCGTGCCGCCGGGGATCGAGATCGCGGGATCGGATCCGAAACCTCCGGTGACCGTGGGCATGGGCCCGCTGCTTCCGCATCCGGCCACGATCCCCGCGGCGAGAGCAGCGACAACAAGAACGGGAGGCAGGTGCGCCACCCCGCGCCGCCGTTTGGCCACCGACCGGGCCATTTCCATCACCTCACCGGGAGCGGGCGGGGTGCGCTCGCCAGGTCGGCGCGCGCACCCCGCTGCGGATGTGACGGTTCAGAATCCAGACGGCGGCTGCACGTTCGGGAACAGGAACGCGAACGCGTCGAAGGCCGTCGCGACATCAGCTTCCGCCCAGAACCGGTGGTAGTTGAAGACCGGAGCGGATCCGCCGTTCAGGTACGCCTGAACCTTGGACCACTGCGGATCGCTCGTGTACCACGGGCGCAGGGACAGGAAGGTATTGGTGGAGGAGCTCAGCTTGATTCCTCCCGGATATGTTCCCGTCCAGTTGGACGGGATGAAGACGCCCTCAAAGTTGGTCGTGTTGTAGGCGACGTTGAAATTCTTGTAGTCGGTCCGGGTTTCCGGCGCCGAGTAGCCGAGCGAGTCGGCGTAGTACTTGTGGATGATGTCGATGATGTTCTGCGCGGCGGTCTGCGCGGTGGTGTCACCGGCCTTGGCCGCGTAGTACTCGTACACCTTGGCCAGCGAGGCGGCGACCCCGATGTCGGTGTCGGCGCCGGACACCGAGACGTGCAGGCCGGTGTTGGCCGGCGGCGGCGTCGTACCAGAGGTGTAGTTCTCGCCCGGCTGCCCGGTCCAGGTGAGCTTGTCAGGAATCGTGAGGGTGCCGGTCGTCGGGTTGACCGTGGTGACCGACTCCGCCCAGCTGACCCACTTGGAAAGGATCGCCTTGGCCTGGGCGTTGCCCGTCGCGAAGTAGTACTCCGCCAGGCGTTCCATCGGCCAGGTCTGGAACCCGAACCACTGGTTGCTCGGCGGGTTGTGGTACTGCGGCTCCCAGTCGTAGTACATGCCGTCGAAGGTGGCGTCACCGGACGGCGGCTTCCCTGCGTCGCCGTAGTTGCCGCCCCAGTTGTTGGACACGCCACCGGCGATGGCGCCCTCCGCCGACTGGAGCCACGAGTACAGGTTGAGCTGCGTGGACAGGCTGGTCGTCCAGTCCGACTTCGCCGTGGGTGACAGCGGAATCAGGCTGGTGTCGGAGGACAGCGCGAACGCCGCGAGCGGGTTCTGGTACCCCTGGTGGATCCCGGTGCCGCTGATCCGCCACGACCAGGCACCGTTGCTGGCGCCGCCCCATGCGTAGTACCACGACAGCAGGAAGGTGTCCTCGTTGGACTTGCTCGTGCCCGCCGGGCACGCCACCGAGCCCCCCTGGCTGCAGTTGGCGCTGATCTGCTTGAAGTACTTGTCGACCATCGAGTACCTCAGGTAGTCGCCGAGCTTGGCCGCCTTGGCCAGCGTCGCCGAGACCGACGAGCTCTTGTTCTGCGCCTTGGCGTACGTGTCGGCCCAGTACGCCGCCTGCACCAAGCGCGCGTCGGCGTCAGGGGCGTCGGTGTACTTGTACTGCGTGGCGAAGCTGCCGCCGCCGTTGTTGAACAAGTCGAGGAAGCCGTTCGGGCCGCCGAACTTGAACAGGTCGCAGTCGGGCTGGGGGATGGTGTCCCACACCGACTCCATCGGGCCGCGCTGGTAGGAGTTGATCCAGCTCGGCGTGGACGTGCCGTCCTCGCACTGGCCGAAGCCGTAGCGGTTGTCCGTGTCCATGATCCAGAACGGCGCGTAGATGTCGGATGTGCCGTAGGTGGACTTGAGCTCGCTGGCGACCGGGTCGGAGCCGACCGGGACGGACGAGTTCAGTGCCACCGGGTAGTTGTTCGGGTCCGCTTCCTCGGGTCCGTACTGCGCCGGGGAGGCGGGGTTGTAAGTCGACTGCCCGGGCTGCTGGGAGTCGCTCGGCATCATGTTGGTTTCCATGTTGGACCAGGCGTTGTTGAACCCGGTCCAGTCACCGGTGACCCGGCCGTAGTCGGCCTCCAGCCAGAGCCAGTAGCTGTAGGTCTCGGACGTGGTCTCGTGACCGTAGTCCGGGGCCTCCACGATGAGCGTCTCGACCGAGTGGTACGGGATGCCCTTGGGGCTGAAGTATCCGTTGGCCGGGTTTTTTATGGTGGTGTAGAGATTCGTGAACCACGTGTCGTAGCCGGACGACGCGGCCGATTCGGTCACCGATACCGTCGCCGAGCCGTAGCCGGTCGCCGACGCGGTGAAGGTCGCGTTGCCGCCCACGTCCGCGGAGTTCGTCCCGGCCGCGATGGTGACGTTCTGCGGCTGGCTCCAGTTGGCCGTGGTGAAGGTGAGCGTCGCGCCGGAACCGATGCTCAGATCCGGGTCGCCGGTCTGGGTAACCGTCACCGTGACGCTGGCGCTCGGCGCCGCCGACAGGGCCAGGCCGAACGTGCCCGAGTGGCCCTGCTGCACGGTCAGCGACGTGGGGTTGGCCACGATGCTGGCCGCCTCGACCGTGATCGCGACCGGGCTGGACGTCGTGGTCTGCCCCGCGCTGTCGGTCACTACCGCGGTGAGCGAATAGCTGCCCGCCGGGACGTTCGCCCACTGCAAGCCGTACGGGCTGGTGCTCGATGTGCCGATCAGGTTGTTGGTCGTCGCGCTCGTGCTGTCGTAGAAGGAAACCGACGTGACGGTGCAGCCCGTGCCAGCGGTGGCGGTGGCCTGCAGCGCAATGTTCGAGCCCGGGGTGAAGATCGCGCCCGCGGTCGGGCTGCTGATGCTTACCGACGGCGCGGTGCAGGTCCCGCCGCCTGAGCCATTGCACGGGGTGCCGTTGAGGGTGAATGTGGTGGGCGCGGTGTTGGTGCCGCTGTAGCTGAAGTTGGCGCCGATCTGAGTGGAGGCGCCGGTGCCGAGGCTGCCGTTCCATGCGGCGTTGGTGACGGTGACGTTCTCGCCGCTCTCGGTCCAGTTGCCGCTCCAGCCGTTGCTCAGCTTCTGGTTGCCTGAGTAGGCATAGGCCAGCGTCCAGCTGGTGATCGCGGGCCCGTTGTTGGTGATGGTGATCGAGGCGGTGAAGCCGCTGCCCCAGTCATTGACGGAGTACGCGACCTGGCAGGCGGGGGTGGTCGCCGCGGGTGCCGCATGCGCCTGCGGCGCCGCGGGTGCCGCAGGGGCCGCGGGGGCCGCGGGTTTCGTGGTGGTGGCCGCGGCCAGTCCGGTGCCAGCGATGCTCATCCCTGCTAATAACGCGGCACAAGACAGCCAGCTGGCGAACACCCGGAGACGCGATCCTCGGGTTCTGACGCGCATACGGGGGGCCTCCTTACGGGCCGGTTGCAGAAGGGGCCTCGTGGCCCGCGCGGCGGGACACCTGGCGGGTGAGACAGTTCTCACGCTGCGTGGACTGTAGGCAGGCGGGCGGCGGGCTGTGAAGAACGCCGTGAATGACTCCAGAATTTACAACGCAAGCGAAGCGAGATCATTTGCCATTCCGCTGCGGGCAATGAGGGCAAGCTACGTGCATATCGCGCTGCTGACCAGGCAGGATACGCCTTTCAGTGGCGGTCGGCGCACGCACTGAACGCAGGGCGAGGCCATTGCGGTCAAGGCCTTCGTAACATCGGTCAATGGAACGAGGTGTACCTTTCACCACCGGCTTCGCGGCGGGTGGTCAGGAATTGGTGCCGGCCGGGAAACCGCCTGGGCCGTCCGGACATGCCAGTGCGGTCCTTGCCGCCGTACCTGACGGCGGCAAGGACCGCTGCTGACCCTCCCCAGCTCGCGAACTTTGTCGAGCCGGGCAGCGTGCTCAGCTAGCCGGCACGCTTAGCGGATTATCGTTACGGAAGGGACGGGAAGGAGTTCTTGACCAGCATCTGGAACTCAGCCGGGAACCACTGGCCGGCGGGAACGTCGAATCCGGGTATCGAGCCGGTCGAGTAGGTGCCGCCATTGCCGTCAGTGTTGGTGCCGCCGGGGTCGCAGTGCGGGTCACCGTGGGTGTGCGAGCCACTCGGGTAGTCGCCGTCCGACTCACCCGGCGGATTGATCCACACGAACGCCAGGATCGGGCTGCTCGCCCCGAACGGGACGTCGGCCGGCCGGGCGCCGATCCCCGAGTTGTTCTGGTTGCACCAGTCGCCGCGGAACGGCCTCTTGTCGATCTTGTTGTCGGCGACGTAGGTGTTGACGTCCGACGCATTCGTGATCGTCGTCGGATGCGTCGGGCCCCAGCCGTTGCGCGAGGTGTCGATGAGGAACTTCTTGCTGGACGGGAACCCGGCCGACACCAGCGTGTTGTACATCTGCGTGTCGTAGGTCAGCTCGTCGAACGTCGGGTTGAACTGGTAGAACGTCGCCGAGTCCACATTCTGGCCGCCGATCTGCAGCGTCGGGTTGGTCAGCAGCGGCTCCTGGGTCGGGGTGTAGTTGGCCGTGTCGCTGATGAACCCGTCCATGCTGGCGTACTTCGCGGTGGTGGCGTTGACCACGGTGTTGTACACGGGGGGCGTGCCACTCATGTTGTTCGGCCAGCCGAGCCACGCCGAGTGCGCGATGTCCAGGTAGTTGTACACGTTGGAGATCGCGTGCAGCTTGTTCAGCGCGTACGTGATGCCCTGCTCGTAGAACGGTGTCGAGGTCGCACACGCCGACTTGCTCTGGTTGGTGACGACGTTGGGCAGCGAGTCGGGCTCGATGATCGCCACGATCCGGAGGTTGGAGTACTTCGGCATGGCGAGGATCGAGGTGATGGGGTCGATGTACTGGGTCTCGTACTGGGTGAGTCCCGCCGAGGTGGCCGGGATCTCGCCGTTGGACGCGAGCGCCGCGCAGTCACGGCCGGGCAGGTCGTAGATGACGACCTCGAATACCTGGGGTGTGGTGCCCTGGTCGGTCGTTTCCGCGTTGTCCAGCTGAGCCTGCAGGCCCATGTGCGTGCTGTCACCGGTGATCGCGGCGATGCGGTCCATCCAGATCCCGGTCTGGAAGTTGCCGACCGCTCTCTCCGCGGCACTGTTGCCATCCGCGGCGGCCTGCGAGTTGACCTCGGCGACGTACTCGGGGTTCTTGTAGGTGGTCGCACCGGCGAACGGGTCGGCCACGTGACCGCCGTTGTTGCCTGACTGCTCGGTCGCGGTGACGGTGGCCGAGGTGTAGCCGGTGGCGCTGGCGGTGAAGACGGCCGAGCCGGTGCTGGTCGCGTCAGCCCTGATGGTCACGTTCTGCGCGGTGTTGAAGTTGCTCGGGGTGAAGCCTGACTGCTCGGTCGCGGTGACGGTGGCCGAGGTGTAGCCGGTGGCGCTGGCGGTGAAGACGGCCGAGCCGGTGCTGGTCGCGTCAGCCCTGATGGTCACGTTCTGCGCGGTGTTGAAGTTGCTCGGGGTGAAGGTGAGCGTGCCGCCGGCGCTGACCGACAGGCCGGTGTTGCCCGAGGTGCGGCTCACCGTGACGGTCACGTTCGACGTGGGGGCCTGGTTCAGGGTCACGCCGAAGCTGCCGGTCTGGCCCTGGGTCACCGAGAGGGATGTCGGGCTGGCCACGACCGAAGGATTAGTCATGGCAATGACGGTGACCGACACCGCCGACGAGGTGGCCGTGTTGCCGCTGGCGTCGGTCGCCCTGGCGGTGAGGGAGTAGGTGCCGGCCGCGACCCCGGTCCACGTGAAGGTGTACGGGCTGGTCGTCACGGTAGCCAGCACGGTGGATCCGCTGAGGAACGCCACCGAGGCGATCGACCCGCCGGTCTCGCTGGCGGACGCGGCGAGCGCGATGGTGGCGGGCGCGGTGAAGGTCTGGCCGCTGGTCGGGCTGGTCAGGCTGACCGTCGGCGAGGTGCCGCCGCCGCCGGCGGGAGTACAGGTGATGCTGGTGGGCGCGGCGTCGCTGCTGGTCCACGTGCCCTGCCAGCCAAAGGTCGTATTGCCGCCCGCCGCGATGGTCCCGTTGTAGCTCATGTTGACCGCGGTGATGTTCTCGCCGCTCTGGGTGACGGTGGCGTTCCAGGCATTGGTCACCTTCTGGTCACCCGGATAGGTGAAGGCGACCGTCCAGCCCGTGATGGCCGTGGTGCCGGTGTTGGTGATGGTCAGGTTCGCGACGAACCCGCCCTGCCACTGGCTCGCGGTGACGTAGCTGGCCGAGCAGGTCGTCGCCGCGCTGGCCTGGGTGCTCGCGACAGCGACCAGACCGAGGCCCAGGGCAAGCGCCGCGCCGGCCACGATGATGCGGCGGCCCAGGCGTGACCGCCCGGCGGCGCCTAAGGGATTGGATCTCATGCGCGGGGTCCTCCTTAACCGGTTAAGGGACTGCTGCGAGCGCCATTTCGCCCGTGTGTTTCTTGACAGCTCCCCGATCGGGACCGTATGAGCGCGCATAGAGCCTGACAAGAGGGGCGTTGCGGGACGGTATCTGCACATCGCGTTAGCGCTGCCAGCCAGCGGTTTTGCCGTGGTGCGCCTGATGAAAGCAGATGCAAGTAGATGAATGCAGCCATTCACCGCCTGCCCTTGCGGCGGCCCGGCGGCACGGACCTGGCGGCGTAGCCGGCCTGCCCCCGCAGGCGATGTCCGGCCGCCGCATGTCCGGCCGGCACCTGGCGTATATCCAGCGTGAACCGACCGCCGCGAACTGTTGCGAAGCGACCACCGCGCGCCTAGTGTTCGCTCATGTCCGGATATGTCCAGGAAGGTTCGAAGCCGTTCTTGTCACGTTCCGTTGACAGCAAGGGAGCGGCGAGCCATCCGGGCAGGGAGAAGGGATGCGGTCGATGGATGATACTCCCGGCCATTCAACCGGCAATTCAACAGGCCACTTGATCAATGAGCCCAGCGCTCGTCCGGTCGGCGGCCGGGCATGGTGGCTGCCCCAGCGGAGAGGGGGCAGGCGCTTGACCGCAGGCGGGCCAGATCGCCGCGGCAGGCCGTGGCGTGCCAGCCCCATCGCGGGCGGTGTGTCGCTCGCCATGCTGCTGCTCGCGTCGTCGGTATCGGCCAGCCCGGCTCGTGTCGCGAACGGGGCTCAGCAGCGGCCAGCGCCTCTGAGCGTCAACTGGGCCCTGTCCGGCCAGGCCAGCGCGACGTCCGTGCAATCGGGCAGCGCCGCGGCGAACGCGATCGACGGTGACGCGGCCACATCATGGTGCCCGAACACCTGGCAGGACAGCCTCACCATCGACCTGGGCCAGGTCCGAGAACTGAACGGCGTCGGCATTACCCTCGCCCCGAGCGATCCCTCCGCGAGCGCCTCGGTCGAACTGGCGAGCCAGGCCGGCCAGTGGCACACAGTGCCCTCCGCACGGCTGCTCGCCGTGGATCCTGGCAACCCGATGTACCTGAGCTTGGACGGCAGCGACGGCCAGGCGCGGTATGCCCGCCTGACGGTCACCAGCGGCACCGGCGCACCGGTCTGCATCGGCGAGCTGCGGGTCTTCGGGCCCGACCCGGCGGCATCCAACACCGAACTTGGTGGCGATCTGTCCTTCACGCCGCAGGAAGAGGCGGTGCAGCCCACGGCCGCCCATTTCACCGACCACGGCATCGCGGCTGATCCCGTGACGATCATGCGGAACAACGGCGCGAATTACGTCCGGCTGAGGCTCTGGGTCAACCCGCCACCCGGCTACAGCAACCTGGCCAGTGACCTGGCCATGGCCCGCCGCATCAAGGCCGCGGGCATGAAGCTGTACCTGGACATCATGTACTCCGATTTCTGGGCCGACCCGCAGCATCAGGACATCCCGGCCGCGTGGCAGGGGCAGGATCTCGCCCAGCTCACCCAGACCGTCCAGGCCTACACCACGCAGGTGATCTCCGCCTTCGCCGCGCAGGGCACCGCGGTCGACATGGTGTCGATCGGCAACGAGATACGCAACGGCATGCTGTGGCCGGTCGGCCAGGTCGACCCGAGCACCGGCAGCGGCTACGACGCGCTGGCGACCCTGCTCAAGGCCGGGGTGGCGGGAGCGCGCGCGGCCGACCCGCGCGGCCATC
>WNGQ01010850.1_pt1 | contig 11540 bp, 7 predicted proteins | sample 5407661 | NCBI WGS metagenome assembly WNGQ01 (sample SAMN13153382, study PRJNA577476) | soil metagenome | isolation source: 60 cm soil or saprolite under Garry oak tree replicate 2 | place: USA:California | collected 2016-06-15
CGTTCAGGCCCTGGCAGGCTTGCCAATAGAATTTGTGCTTGGCGAACACCGCCATGAAGATTTTCTGTGGGCTGAAATGGTCATTCGCAATCCGGGTATACCTCTGACCTCGCCCTACTTGCGCCTTGCTCTTGAACATGGCGCGAGCATCGAAATGGAGATCGCCCTCTTCTTTCTTGCCTGCCCAGGTCGCATTATTGGAGTAACCGGCACACGTGGTAAAACGACAACGGCTAGCCTTATCTACAAAATACTTCAGGATAGCGGCGCTTCCACAGTTTTGGGAGGCAACGTGGCAGGTGTAGAGACCCTGTCGCTGCTGCCACGGATTACACCTGAGACGTTGGTTGTCCTGGAGTTGTCAAGCTGGCAACTTGAGGGGTTGGCTCCTCATGCACTAAGCCCGCCGGTTGCTGTCATGACAAACGTGTATCCCGACCATCTCAATACCTACAACGGTATGGAAGATTACGCTGAGGCTAAGGCCAATATCTTTCGCCATCAACACACTGATGACCTGGCGATCTTTAATTTCGATAATCCCTGGACGCGTCGCTTTGGTGAGGAGGCGCCGGGTCAGGTATGGTTTACCAGTATAGAACGTGGCGGTAGCTTCAAGCGTGGCACGACTACTATTTCGCCCTTTATTTTCAATGAGACGCCGCTTGTAGGTAAACACAATCTTGCGAATGTGCTACTGGCTACGACGGCAGCCCGCTTGCTGGGAGTTCCTGATGAGATCATTGACAGGGCGGCGCGGAGTTTTCATAGTGTAGCCCATCGACTGGAGGAGGTAGCAGTTGTAAACGGTGTGCGTTACATCAATGACAGTGCCAGCACGACTCCGGTGGCCGGGCAAGTGGGCGTGGAGGCATTTGAGGGTTCCATAGTACTGGTTGCAGGCGGCAATACCAAGCACTTGCCATTGGAAAGCTGGCCTGCGACTATTGTACACCGCTGCCGCGACGTGGTTTTGCTCGCAGGAACAGGCACCGATGAATTGTTGTCTATCCTGCATGAAGAAGTAGCGAAACAGGGAGTTAGCAATCCTGTACGTGGAGTCTTCGATAGCCTTAACAGGGCTTTAGATACAGCTGTAGCATTGACGCAGCCGGGCGATGTTCTCCTTTTCTCACCTGGCTTCACGAGCTTTGGTATGTTCCTCAATGAATTTGACCGGGGGGATCAGTTTGTCGCCTACGTGCGCAAACTGAAGGGGGAACAGAAGTAAAGCCCGAATGTTGGCGGAGGGTGCGTTAAGTTAGAAAAGGAGGTATTTCGATGAAAAAAAGAGGATTATCAAGATTTGCTCTTCCTCTAGTCGTACTTGCACTCGCTGCTATCGCAATGATCCCTCTGAGTGCCTCAGCTGTTTCGTCTTCAGCGACGGGGTACCACAGACACAGTTCGCATCATCAACCCCATTTCTTTTTGAAACCTGGCCATCTGACCCCGAATGCCGGTAGTAACCTGCAGTATAATGGGGGTCCAGTTATGACTGGCACTACCAATGTCTATGCCATTTTCTGGGAACCCACAGGCAATGTCTCAAGCACCTACCATAGCCTGATAGAACGCTATTTCACTGATGTGGGTGGCACTGGTCTTTACAAGAACAACACGCAGTATACGGACTCAAGCGGTAACGCCTCATCGAACACGACCCTGGCGGGCAGCTGGGTCGACAGCACGGCCTATCCCGAAAGCCCGCTGGTGGACAGCGACATTCAGAATGAGGTGAGCCGTGCGCAAAGCGCGAATGGCTGGACGTCAAGCGTGGACAACATCTTCTTCGTATTCACTGAAGCCGGTCAGGATCTCTGCGCAGACAGTTCGCAGACCCAGTGCGCTTCCAATACTTTCTGTGCCTATCACAACTTCTTTGGAAGTAACACTATTTACGCGGCCATGCCCTACGCCGCCAGCTTTAGCTGTAACGGGGGACAGGGTCCTAATAGCGACCAGGCGGCTGACGAAACCATCAACGTGACCTCGCACGAACAAATGGAGGCTGCCACCGATCCGCTCTTGAACGCCTGGACGGATAGCAGTGGGCAAGAGATCGGAGATAAGTGTGCATGGACTTTCGGTTCCCTCAATGCCGATGGCTCCAATGTCAACTGGAACAGCCATCCCTACCTTGTCCAGGAGGAATGGGATAATGCACAGAGTGGGTGCGTTCTGAGCGGTCCGTAACCCCTCGTCAGGCCTGCCGTAGTCTCGCTCATTCCGTCATTTAATCAGGAGCCTGCCAGTGTCATGCTAGCAGGCTCCTTTGAAATTTGGCGTGGAGCCCGGCACCCACAAGGGGTGCCACTACATTTCTGTCTCACAACCTATCTGGACTGACTACTAGCAGGCTCCTTTAAATTTTGGCCTCACCATCTTCCTCTAGCCTCTGTAGCGGTAAAACAGGCAATTCGGAAAAACCAAAAAGCCCTGATCTCAAACCTGTTTAGGTTGCGTAACGAGCTGAAGTCTGATAGACTAACGGTAGTTAGTCTATCAGACTTCAGCTATCTAAGGCTTCCCTAAAACGAACCTCAACGAAGGGTCTCAAAGGAGAGATGCAGATGAAAATGATGATGAGTCGGAAAGCCCTGGAAGAGTATGGGCTAGTGAATCTAGGTACTATTAACTGGAATCTTTCGCCTCCTGTTTTAGTGGAGCATGCTTTAGCTCGCAAAGAAGCAATGCTGGCTTCTAATGGCGTGTTAGCCGCTACGACCGGAGCGCGTACAGGCCGTTCTCCTAAAGATAAGTTTATTGTCTCGAATGAAGAGTATGCTGCAAAGATCTGGTGGGGCGAAAACAACCACCCGATATCGCGGGAGAACTTCGATGCTGTACGCAGTAGCCTTTCAGCCTATTTGCAGGGCCGCGATGTCTATGTGCTAGACGCTGCCGCCGGTGCTGACCCCGCCTATCGTATGCCCATTCAAGTGATCACCTCACTGGCATGGCACAACCTCTTTGCTCGCCAGCTCTTCCTGCGTTCTAACGAGAGCGATGTAACCAGTACTCGTCCAGGCTTTACGATCCTCTGCGTGCCGCATTTCCACGCGGACCGGCGTGTGCATAGTACACGCTCGGAGACTGCTATTATTGTCGACTTTGAGGAGCGGGCACAGAGTATGCTGGCGAAATGAAGAAATCTGTTTTCACTGTGCTCAATTTTATTTTGCCTGCTGAGGGTGTTCTACCCATGCACTGTTCCGCCAATGTTGGGCCGAAGGAGGATGTGGCGCTTTTCTTCGGCCTCTCAGGAACGGGTAAGACGAGTCTCTCGGCTGATCCAGGTCGTCGCTTGATTGGTGATGATGAGCACGGCTGGGGAGACAACGGTGTTTTCAACTTTGAAGGTGGCTGCTACGCAAAATGTATTCACCTGTCAGAGAAATATGAGCCGCAAATCTGGAACGCCGCCCGCTTTGGTACAGTTTATGAAAATGTAGTTCTGGAGGAAGGGTCACGGGTACCCGATTATGACGATGACTCGCTCACTGAGAATACCCGCCTGGCTTATCCCATTGATTTTGTCGAAAACGCGGTTGAGTCGGGCATGGCTGGACATCCACAGGCGGTCATCTTCCTGACGGCAGACTCATTTGGTGTTTTGCCTCCGATCTCAAAGCTAACCACCCCCCAGGCCATGTATTACTTCCTGTCGGGCTATACCAGTAAATTGGCAGGTACCGAGGCGGGTGTGACTACACCTCAGGCGACCTTTAGCTCTTGTTTCGGAGCCGCCTTCCTGCCCCTGCGCCCTGGCGAATATGCAAACTTGCTTCGTGAGCGCATAGAGAAGCATGATGTGCGCTGCTACCTGGTTAACACGGGGTGGACTGGTGGCCCTTATGGTGTTGGCGAGCGCATCAACATCAACTACACCCGTGCCATGGTACGAGCGGCTATCGAGGGTGCATTGGATGATGTCGAGTATGTGACTGACCCTATCTTTGGGCTGCATTCACCTACATCCTGCCCTGGTGTACCGGACTCGTTGCTTATCCCGCGTAATACCTGGGAGGAAAAAGAGGCCTATGATCGTCAGGCGGCTGAGCTGTCTGAGCGCTTCAAAAAGAACTTCCAACAGTTTGCGCTTCCCAGCGACGAGGTACGCAATGCTGGTCCAAGATAATTTTTTAGTGATTGGTCAGCTCAACGCTTCAGCTCCCCTATCTATCTAAAGGAGGAAGGACCATGGAAGTACGCATATTGACAGAGGCAGATGGAGAGGCATTCTGGACCATTCGACTCCGTGCATTGCGCGACGATCCCGAGTCATTTGGCTCATCATATGAAGAGATACTTGAACGAGGTATCGCAGGCGCGACGCAGAGTCTGCGCAAGAGAGATACCTCTCCTGATGACGCTACCTTTGGTGCGTTCGAGGGAGGGACGCTTGTCGGCATTGCCGGCTTCCGACGAGAGGAAGAGGTCAAAAAACGCCACAAGGGCGTCATCTGGGGGATGTATGTTCCGCGCGAGATGCGTGGCAAGGGCATAGGCAAAGCATTATTACAGGCCGCGATTGCCTATGCCAAAACGCTGCCCCAGCTCGAGCAGATCAACTTGAGCGTTGTGCTCACCAGCAGGGAGGCCCGCCAACTCTTTATCTCCCTCGGCTTCGAGACCTATGGCCTGGAACGCCACGCCCTCAAGTTGCACGATCGCTATTTTGACCACGAACTAATGACCCTCCATTTGATTTAAGTCTAGTGAATAAAAAGGAAAGTATTGAGAGCCCAGCAGGCTCCTTTAGCTTGCTGGCCCTATTTTCGTCTCCTAAATTCACCTCTCCAGGTACAGTACCTGGGAAGTAATTCAGGCTGACCGCGAGAGGATAAATACACAAAACGCCGCGTTTTGCGTTCTATACTAATGAACATGGTGAAATTGGGGGGCCATACGAAATCCAATATTTCCCTTTACTGTAAAATAGTGTAAAATGACAATATCACGTATGCGAGAATATGCTACTTTAAGGGACGGAGAGGGAATAAGAAGATGAGACAGGGAAACGGCTCGGACCTGCTGAGCGCAAATGATCCCCGCAGCTCAACCATAGGTATTATTTATGTGGCTCCTCATGACGATAGGGAAAGCGTCCTGACTGCCATTTGGACCCAGGAAAAGCTGGGACGCAAACACATCGCTATTGTCCTCCCCACTCAGAATAAAGCCTTCCAGCGACCGGTGGATTTTGACGGCCTGAAAAATATGCGGCGCAAACTCCAGGCCAATCTGGTGATTGTGGCATTGCAAGGCTCGAGCCCCGCTGAATTTGCTCGCCAACGCCGTTTTACCTACTTTACCTCTTTAGAGAATTATGGACAATCGCTGCGAGAGGAAAACGACGTTTCCAGGGCGACAAAAAGGGGCTGGTTCGGTGGACGTACCCGCAGGCCACCGGCTGAGACGAGTGCTGGTCAAAGTATCGAAGACATACCAACAGGAACGCTGCCTGCCAGTCATGAATCTCAGGATCGCTTGCAACCTGCGCCTGATCCTGTTGATAGGAGAGCGGATGAACGGCGTGCCTCTCCCAAGAGAGATGCGGCTGCCATGGGCGTGGGTATAGGAGCAGGAGCTTTCGCCGCTGACGAATTGATGCGTAGGCCGGCCGGTGAAGTTGAGCCAATGCCTCCTTTGGTGCAGCATGAGGATGCTGCCGATGAAGACCTTGCCCTTTCTGCACCACCGCAGGGTGCCGGGAGTTCACCCGCAGGTGGGGAGTCTGCTCAAGATGAGATGCAGCCACTGCCACCGGCCCACGCGCCTGCCGAAGGTGATGCAGAAGATATCATTCGATTCCCTCAATCCTCGCGAAGCAGAGATGCTGAGAATGTCCCCCTTTCTCCTGAGAGGCCAGAACCTGAGGCAGAGCCGGACCCGGGAGGTGTTCCTCCTACCCCCATCGGGCGACGAAGTTCCGGGCAGATGGCTGCAGTTGGTGCAGCAGGTGTGGGGGCAGGCGCGGGCATGGTAGGTCGCACTGTGACTCCAGGAGGTGTTCCCCCCACAGTTGGTACCGCTGGGGGCGGAGGCGCTGCTGGAGGTCCTCGTCGTCGTCGCAGCGGCTGGCAGTTGTTATTGCTGGCCCTGGTAGGCTTGCTGGTGTTCTCCTTGTTGCTCTGTGGGGGTATAGCTGTGGCCGCCCCCGGTACATTGGGCGCCTTTGGTACCTCTGTCTCGCATGTGTTCTCAGGCGGCCCTCCTTCAGCGACGGTGACGATGACGCCGAAAAGTGTGGATGTGCATAACACGTATGTGATCACAGGAGTGACAGGGACGCCCGATAGCACGAAGCGCCAGGTGCAGGCACGAGCGCTCTCTGCTACCTCGCAGCCAGAATCCAAGACGGTCAGTGCGACCGGTATTGTGAATACCCCGGGGACGCGGGCAACGGGCACCTTGACCTTTACGAATGGTTCGTTTTCCGCGTATGGAGTGGCTGCTAATACGGTGTTTACCGATGCCCACGGGGTGCAAGTGGCTAACGATGTCCTGGCGTATATTCCGGCTGCCAATCCTAATGGAGGCTTTGGGAGAGTGACGGTGCCTGCTCATGCCGTCAACGTGGGAGCAAGTGGCAACATGATGGCCTTCGATTTCAACAATGTCCAATGTTGTGGGAGTGCTTCCGTTCTGGTCAGCAACACGATGGCCTTTTCGGGTGGGCAGGATCCCCAGAAATATACGGCGGTGCAGCAGAGTGATGTGGACGGGGCCGCCAATCCCCTGAAGGGTCCACTGACCCAGAGTGCCCTGTCCTCCCTGCAGGGGCAAAAGCACGCCAATGAACAATTCGTCACTCGACCCCAATGTACCACGAGCGTGACTTCGAATCCTCCCGTAGGTGCTAAAGCGACAAGTGTCACGGTGACGGTGACCGCCAAATGTAGCGCTGAGGTCTATGATCAGATTGGGGCGCAGGCGATAGCGGCCAATTTGCTCAAGAGCGAGGCGGCGAAGGTACCAGGTCCAGGCTATGCCCTGGCGGGCAACGTGGTGACGACGGTGACCCAGGCTACCTTGGGGAGGAATAGGACGGTCATGGTGCTGGTCAAGGCGGAGGGGATCTGGGTGTACCAGTTGAGTACGGCGTACAAGATGCAACTGGCGAAGCTGATTGCCGGCAAATCTCCGAGTCAGGCCAACGCCTTGCTGCTAGGACAGCCGGGAGTGGAGAAGATTGATGGTATCAATGTATCTGGCGGTGGGAGTACCTTGCCGACAGATGCCACTCAGATTACTCTCGTGGTGCTGAATGTGCCGGGATTGCAGGGCAGTCCAACACCGACAGGAAGTCCAGGCTCAGGCACTCCGACTTCGACGACTTCATCACCGGTTCCGCGCCCCTCTCCGAGTTCGGTACCCGGAAAGTAAGGCAGGCAGCTAGGAAAGGATAAACGTAGGCGATGCTGGCTCTGGAAGGCAGACAGCTTGGCAATTACGATGTCGTCCGACGCATTCGTGTGGGTGGCATGGGAGCTGTTTATGAGGGAAAGCAACGCACAGCTTTTGATCGACGCGTAGCTATCAAGGTTATCCTTGGGAACTACGCTACCGATCGTGATATGCGTCGTCGCTTTGTTCGCGAGGCCCGCACGGTAGCACGCCTGCATCATCCCCACATTCTGCCCCTGATCGAGTATGGCGATGAACAGGGCCTGTTGTACCTGGTCATGCCCTTTATTGAGGGAGGCACGCTCACCAGCTACCTGCGCCGCAGCCTACCCGATTTGCACGAGGTCGCAGCCATCTATCAACAACTCCTTGACGCTGTAGAGTATGCTCATGATGAGGGGCTCATTCATCGTGATATAAAGTCCTCAAATGTCCTGTTAGAGCAGCGTCGAAGTGGAACGCCATATGTCTACCTGGCTGACTTTGGTCTGGTACGCACTTCGCGTCAGGCTGAGCTAGAACAGGCCGGGGTGCCTATTCCCCTGGATCAAGTCCCAGGTACCCCCCACTATATGGCTCCAGAGCAGACAAGAGGTATTGTTACAACAGCAAGTGACATCTATGCTCTCGGTGTACTGCTCTACCAGATGCTGACCGGCGAACTGCCCTATGATGATCCAGACGAAGTACAGGTTATTCAGATGCACCTGTCCGCGCCAATACCCTCCCCCTGTGACCGTGATGCATCGATTCCTGCTGATCTGGATGAAGTCGTACGTACTGCCATGGCGAAGCGCATGGAGGATCGTTATGGCAGCGTGTCAGAGTTGCGCCAGGCCTTCCTGGCAGCCATCCAGGAGACCGCGGTCAATGATGACGATTTGCCGGTCAACGAGGTTTTTCCTATACCCGGGTCCGGTCGCCCTATTTCTACCCCATTGCTGCCAGTGGAGCCGCCCGCTCCATCGTCAATATTGGAGCGTCGTGCCAGAGCTGTTGCTAATCCGGCCCTTGCGCGTAGGGGACAACGTGTAACAGATGATGCGAGGAAGAACAGGCAGCGCATTACAGAGCCTGTATATGAGCAGGCCCGGCGCAAGCGTTTTACCCGGTCGACGCTGGCAGCAATGATAGTCCCTGTTGTCCTCCTCGTACTGCTCATTGTGCCGCGACTATTGGGTGTGGGTTTGTTTCCCGTGGGAGTTCCCCTGGTTGGTGCTGATCCCACGACTACCATTTCTGTCCTCCCGCAAAGTAAAGCATTGCAAGATACTTTTCTGTTGACGGCTTCACCGCAAGTCAAGAATCCAGATGTGACAACTCGCATCATTCCTGACCACCCTGTACGAGCAACGGCGACAGATAGCCGTTCCACGCTGGCAACGGGCACCACAACGATTGCAGGTGTACAGGCCAGAGGAACGGTGCTCTTTGTAAATAGCAATGATTCAGTGATCTCGGTGCCACTCGGTGTAACGTTTACCTCTACTTCGGGTGTGCAGGTGCAGATATCCCAGTCAGTAGACGTGCCGGCGCGACATGGTGGAAGGAATGGTACGATTTCTACTTCTGCGGTGGCTCTCATGTCCGGCACAGCCGGAAATATCCCGGCTTATACCCTTAGTACGAAATGCTGCAATGGCCTTACTGTCAGTAATCCGTATCCTTTTAGTGGCGGTGTAAATGCTCACCAGGCACATGTGGTGAGCCAGGCCGACGTGAATGGCGTTAGTGGACCTTTGAGTTCACAACTCCAGCAGCTGGTGTTGAAGCAGATCTTAAAACAGTTACATCCCGGTGAAGTAATTGCTGAACCGCCTGTTTACAACACTACTGTTGCACCGGATAGTCCCGTAGGAACGCAGGTAGATCATGTGAATGTACAGGTAACCGCATCTACCATGGTCATGGTCTATAACCGCAATGATGCAAGCTTTGTTGCCGGGCAATTATTGAGTGCACAGGCTTTGCAGGCGCTCGGCAACAGCTACCAGTTACAGGGTACAGCAACTGTAGATCCTCCTCGCGTAGTTAAGCCTGGGAAGAATGGCATAATCTACCTGAGCGTGACAGTCCACGAGGTCTGGCTATATTCTTTCTCGTTTCAGCAACTGAAACAATGGAAGCAAACTATTAAAGGGAATACCCTGGTAAAGGCTCTTGCTTTCCTCAATGAACAGCCAGGGGTAGCGGCAGTGCAAATCCATCTCCCTTTCGGCGCCGATCATCTTCCTACTTCTGTAGACCAGATTAACATAGCGTTAACGGCTAAGTAACTGCTGGCTGCTGGTCGTTAGCTCATCAACCTGATGAGCTAACGACCAGCAGCCAGCTTGCATAGGAATAGCAGGCGAATTATTAGATGTTTGCAATCTTGTTGCGCCGGGCAATCAGTTCATAGGGGATACCACGAATATGCGCGGCAGCAGCACATTCCTTCTGATTGAAGCTTGCACTCTTGATCGAGCGAACATCGGGGAAGAAGAGGCCGCTTGATGAAGAGCGTTCCCGGATATCGATGTTGCCCTTGTAGAGCTCAACAACATACTCGCCGTTTACAGCCTTCTGCGTAGTGGCAATGAAAGCGTCGATAGCATCTTTTAGCGGGTGGAACCACTCGCCGTGATATACCATCTTAGCCCATTGAGCGTCAAGCTGCCGCTTCCACTGAATTTCCTCTTTAGTCAGGCAATACTGCTCGAGGTCGCGATGCAGTTTCAGCAAAATGGTCGCAGCGGGAGCTTCATAGATCTCGCGAGACTTCAGCCCCATGATGCCATCCTCGAAGATGTCAATCTTGCCGATGCCGTTGGCCCCACCGGTGATATTCAGTTGCTCGATAATCGTATCGAGCGGCAATGCTGTACCATTCAATGCCACAGGTAGTCCGTTTTGCCAGCTCAAAGTAAGAGTAGTCGGCTGATCAGGAGACCTGAAAGGTGGTGTTAGCCACATCCAGATCGAATCTGGTAGTTCTGTTGTGAGATCAATGCCACCGCTGGCAATAGAACGACACCACATGGTCTTATCATCACCGCCGGTAATTACTTCTTCGACTGGCACGCCATAGTATTCCATCAACAGCTGTTCTTCGCCACGTGTGAGGTCAAAGTCTCGCACGGGCACAAAGATGGGGGTGCCAGGTGCGAAGAGGCTGAAGACATTGTGCATACGATACTGATCGTTACCTTTGCCGCTGGAACCTTCCATCAATGCATCGCAGCCAATCTCCAGGCCCTTCTGTGCCACCTTGGCAGCAATGAGTTGACGGGTCATCGAGGTAGAGACAGGATAGCCGTTGTAATCAGAATTTGCCTGGATTGCCTTACTGAGCCATTGTTCGGTAAATTCTTGCTTCGCATCAATGATGAGCGGCGAGATGCCTAACTGTGTGGCTCTTGCGGTACTCTGCTGTATCTCATCCTCTCCCTGGCCGACATCGACAGTAATAGCAGTGAGGCTGCGTGCATGGTATTTCGACTGGGAGAGTTTGACGCAGAGCGTTGAGTCGAGTCCTCCGGAATAGGCTAAAGCGATGTGCTTGCCTTGCGGTACATCAACTGCAGCGACTTTTTGCAGTGCGAGATGGAGAGCACTGTTGCTGCTATCTGTAGTCTGGACAGCGCCGGTTGAACTGTAAGTTGCCATTGTTTGTTACTCCTTCGACAAAATGAACTCTGGAAGGAGCAGAGCAATAAAAAACCCTCACCCCTTCCTTGACATTCGAAGAAGGGACGAGAGTAGGAAAGCGAAGCTCTTTGCCACGCCCGTTTCTACACCCGTGGTGCCACCCTTATTGCCTTTCTTTGTTTTTCTGGAATCCAGGCGTTGGTGACGCCTTACGTCTACCACGTCGTAGCAGCAAGGTGGAAAGGCCACTTATTTCTGGTTATTGCGCTGCGTGGGAACCACCCACCTGTCCTACTTGCCTATGTCTGTCAGGATACCTCCGGATGTAGTCTGATAGAAGGCTTTCTCGGGACAACCACTCACGAAGGCGTTCTGAGAAGGCGCATCCGTTCCGAACTCTCACCATCTATCGAATCGCTGTTGGTCGCCGTTCTCGTACTATTTTCGTTCAACGCGGGTCAGCTTGTATAAAATTGTCTTTTAAAACATAACATCAT
>WNGQ01012998.1_pt1 | contig 11538 bp, 8 predicted proteins | sample 5407661 | NCBI WGS metagenome assembly WNGQ01 (sample SAMN13153382, study PRJNA577476) | soil metagenome | isolation source: 60 cm soil or saprolite under Garry oak tree replicate 2 | place: USA:California | collected 2016-06-15
GAGATGTGTCGTCGGTCGCGACGTCTCAGCACAACCACCTTGGTCAATCGAGATATCTACCAGCACGCTGCCCGGTTTCATTTTTTTCAACATTGCACGCGTGATTAATTTTGGAGCCTTTGCCCCCGGAACAAGGACAGCACCGATTAACAAATCACATCCCGGCATCAAATCGTGCAGGTTCGCTTCGTTGGAATAAAGAGTGTCCGCATTATTCATTGTGATGTCGAGAAAGCGCATGCGTTCAAGATCTACCTCAAGGATCGTAACATCCGCTCCGAGGCCGATCGCCATGCGCGCGGCGTTAATGCCCGAAGTTCCTCCGCCGAGTACGGTAACGCGTCCGGGCAAAACCCCGGGCACACCGCCCAGCAGCACGCCACTGCCACCGTTGTGCTTCGCCAAAAAATACGCCCCCATCACTGCCGACATTCGGCCAGCGATTTCACTCATTGGCTCGAGCAGCGGCAGCTTGTTGCCAACTTGAATCGTTTCGTAGGCGACACCAGTTACGCCAGATTTTAGCAACGCCTCCGTGAGCGGTTTACTGGCAGCGAGATGCAAATACGTGAAAAGGATCTGCCCTTTACGCAACAGCGAAAACTCCGCCTCTAATGGTTCCTTCACCTTCACAATTAAGTCGGCGCGCGAGAAAACCTCATTCGCTCGATCGACAATCTCCGCGCCAGCTTTGACGTATTCTTCATCTGGGTATCCCGAGCCGATGCCGGCACTTCTTTGCACCAGCACCGAATGCCCGCGTCGTGTGAGTTGATTCGCCGCCGAAGGCAGCAACGCAACCCGCTGCTCCTGCTCTTTAATTTCTTTTGGAACGCCAATGACCATGAGACAAAGTGGATGGTGATCAGTGAAATGAGTGAATAGTGATAAAATGAGGCGAAATGTGCGACCAGCAGAATCTACTAATCACCAGTCACTATTCACTAGTTCAATGACGGATCGTCCGGTGCCGCCGCAAGCATTTTATACCACGGCCCCAGACGGCGCATAATGTCGAACCAAAGTTTCGGCAGGCGATCAAGCTTGAGGACAGAGCGACTGGGTTTTTGCAGGAGCCAGGCTTTCTGCTCCATTTCGGCCTCGAGCTGACCCGCTTCCCAACCGGCATAACCTACAAATGCACAGATCGAGCTTCGTTTCTGACCAGCCGCATCACTCGACTGCTCAAAGTCGACGTTGTGATTGAGCTTAAGCCCCTCGCCTTTTTCCCATTCCAGCGCCGCAAACATGAGCTGGTTTTTCCCGACTGGTCCCCCCAGAACAATCGTGGAAAACTTCGACGCTAGTAAACGAGCTTACGGCTGGTGGCAACAAGTTTTTGCCTCAACTTACCCGAGGCACTATCGGGATTGCAAAGAAGATGTCGATCTCTGGCAATCGCCGGTTAAAGCATATTCGGATGAGCCACGAGCAATGAACCGGCGAGACTCCGCGGCGTTTCGCCACCCAAATTACGCATACAAAACTAGAACCCTCCAAGCGAGAACGCGCAAGCGCCACATTGCGTTCGATCACACAATGAGGCGAGATTTAACCGGCGATTGCCAGAGATCGACATCTTCTTTGCAATCCCGATAGTGCCTCGGGTAAGTTGAGGCAAAAACTTGTTGCCACCAGCCGTAAGCTCGTTTACTAGCGTCGAAGTTTTCCACGATTGTTCTGGGGGGAGTTCTGGGGGGAACAGCCGCCCTTCACGCCCATCGGGCGTGGGGGGCGGTACTTTTTTGCGGTAACTCTGAGCCGTATGAACAAAAATTCTGCGAAAGGGCCACGATTTTCCTGGCCGACCGCTTTCGCCTTGATCGCGCTCATGATCGCGTCGGTCGTGGTGCTCGTTTTTCTGCGTCTGGAAACTTGGCCAGCACGCACGGCGAGGCAGGGAACCGGCGAGCTGGAACGCCTAGGCAAAGATGTGCGTTCCGCTTTCATCGACATCGCGCACTTGCAACCGCGTATCACAATCAACAACCGCGTCTACATGGAACAAACAACACCAGTTAGCGAGCTGGCGGTTCTTTCACGGCGGATCGAAGTGGAACATGAATTCTTACATACTTGGATGGGCAGCTCGAAGCGCGTAAGGCTGCACGGCACGTTCACGGCTAAAGCCGGCTTCGATTTGCAGCAGAAACTGGCAGTCGATGTTCAACCGGACCAAATCGTCATCCAACTCCCACATGCTCAGATTCTCGACGTCACACAAGACCAGGTGGACGTCCTCGCATTTGAAAACGGGTTTTGGAATCGAATTTCGGGAGATGATGTCCAAAACGAATTGTCGATCTTGCCTCAACTCGCCCGGCAGGAAGCGGCAGAGACTGACTTACCGGATGAAGCGGAACGCGCGTTGCAGCAACAACTCGGCGAGCGCATTCACGCGCAACAGCCACTGCGATTGATTTTCACCAGCACAGGAAAGAAAGATTAGTGACCGATGCGAGCGATCAAAAACCAGTGAGCAAATGTTCTTCACCAGGCACCATTCACTCGTCAGGCCAGCAATTTACGGCTAAAGCAATGTCGTGCCGTGGAGAACAAGATTTTTGCTCGGTGTCCTATTCCTCTTGCTGGCGGCGCTGTTCGCAATTGGGTTTACTCCGTTCGCCGTTTCCAACGGTCTTCGGTTGTGGGTTTGGTGGAAGGCGCGGCAGGAAGGGCTAATTGTCAAGATCGACAAGATAGACGCGCCAATCTTGCGTCCGGTAGTACTCCGTGGTCTTCACATCACGAGCGCCCCCGAGAACGCATTCCACATCGATCTCACTGCGACACAAGCGAGCCTCGATTTAAATCTCAAGAGGATCTTGCTGCGCGACCGCGGCCATGCCCTTCGCAATCTTTCGATTCAACAATTGCGTGGGGATCTCCGCCGCAGCCATCCAACCGGGCGAGCGATAACGCAGCGTGGCTGGGCGACGCTGCACAAATTGTTTCCCCAGAATCTTAGCGTCACCAGCTCGGATGTACGTGTTGAAGACGGGCCGACAGTGATTTTGCTGCGAAATGGTTTCCTGTCCACGAGCGAGACCGAGGCGGGTCGCTTTAACGCGACCGAGATCATGGTTGCATCGCCCTGGTTTCGCCAAACTTTTTCACAACTGCGCGGTTCAACTGGCTGGCAGGGCAATCGCCTGACCCTTGCTGGGCTCACCTTAACGCGAGGCCTCGACCTCCAATCCATCACGGCTGATTTGTCTCGCATTGGAAAACAACGCATCGGCCTGGAATTTGATGTCGATGCGTTCGGCGGAAAGCTTCGCGCAAGCATCTCGCATGAGTGGCGCTCGCCACGTTCCAATTGGAAAATCGCGGGATCAGCTACTGACATTTCTCTCGCACAAACGTCGCAGGCAATCGGATTCACCGATCGTGTCGACGGTTTACTTCACGCCTGCAATTTCACTTTTCGCGGAAACTCGCGCGAGTCGGCCCGCGCGACTGCATCGCTCTGGACTGAACTGACCGGGCTTACCTGGCGTGACCGCACGGCCGAAGCGATCATGTTCGGCGTCGCGCTCTACAATCGGCAGATCCAACTCCAGCAGCTTTATATAAAACAAAAGACAAACCAGCTCACTTTGAGCGGCGAAGCATCTTTCCCCTCCAATGCATCGGACTGGTTGAGTCCGGATTTTCGTGGAGACATCTCTGCTTCGATCAATAATCTTGGCGATTTCGCCAGTCTTTTCGGCGCCGATCCGGGTGATTTCGGCGGAGAAATCGTCATCGACGGAGCGATGAACGCGCGCGATCGCAAAATCGGCGGCCAGCTCATGGCGAATGGTGCATCACTCAGAGTTTTCAAAACCTCGGTCGATGCGTTAAACGCGAAGCTAAATTTGAAAGCAACGGAGTTGGAACTTGAACAGTTGGAACTAAAGCGAAAGAGCGATGTCTTGCACGTGCAAGGAAAAATCGACCTGTCCCATGGGCACAGCTATTCCGGCGCGCTCAGCACCACGATCGGCAATTTGGCGGAATATTTGTCGATCTTCCGCGGCCCCGGCGAAAACAATACCAAACCAACGCCGGCCAATATTCAGGCAAGCATTGATTCCAACAGCTGGGACGTTCACGGCACGATCGGTCTATACGGTTCGAGTTCGATTAATTTCACCGCCAAGTTTCCGTTGCCAGTCGGAACGAGTTGGAACGCATTTCTGGCCTCTCCGGTCAATGTCACACTTGATTTTCCGTCAATCTTTCTCGCGAACGCGCCTCGGCTTTTTCATCCGGAGATTTTCCGCGACGGCATTCTGAGTGGAAAACTTTCTCTTTCCGATACGTTGCAACATCCCCGTCTCATTGGCGACGCGCAGCTACTGAACGGAAAATTGCAGAATACTTTCCTGAATCTAACGGAAGCGAGTGGTTGGATCACTTTAAATGGAACTCGCGCGTCGCTGGATTTTTTTGCTGCCGCAACGAAAGATGTCGATCTTTCATTTCGCGGAGAGATCGATTATCAGGATACAAACGCACTTGCGATCAAGATTGCCGCGTTGACGCCGATCTTTGATTTGAGGCCGCGCGCGACCGATTGTGTGGGCAAAATCGAAATCGAATCCGTTGCCGTAACTCTCGCGCCTGTAATCGCGGAGCTTGAGTTTCGCGGAGGATTCTTCCAGTCCGATTGGACGATGAATTTGAAGGAGTCGATTGGCATGGAATCAAACGGCGCTTTGATCTTGAACATTACAGCGCGAGAACTGCCGCTTTGTTTGGGTACGGGCCCGGATGAGAAAACTTTATTGCTTGGCGTGCATCCGCGCCCTGAGCCGGTTAAACCGCAAAAACGCGCGAAACGACGTTAGGCGTTTCGTCGTGCCGGCTTCGGCCCGACAAGCCAGCGGGAAAGCCTTTCCTCGAGATCGCGTGTAAGATCGACACAGAAATCCGCGCCAGCATCCACGCGCAAGGAATTGCCGGTTGCGCGATCAAACAGCAACTGAACCGGGCGACGGCCCGGTGAGCTGGCCAGAATCTCGCGGACCTCGCGCAATTCGTTGCTCGTGGTCGCGGAGGAAAATTGCAAAAACACGGTCGGTTCTTGGGATGTACATGCCGATTCTTCATTCGCAGCCGCTCCATTCGCTTTTCCTGGCGTCGGCGTCGTCACGTTGTCAGCCGTGGCGCGGATAGTGTCGTCGCGTTTATCGAGCGTGCCTCGAATTTCCACAACGCGTCCTGGCGCGAGAGCGTCTGCGACCTTCATATAAACCTCATTCCAGAGAACCACCTCCAGCGTGCCACTCAAATCTTCGACCCATACGACCGCGAACGGCTTACCCTCTCTCCTTGTAAATTTTTTGTCGATCTGCACAAGTGCCCCGGCAATTTTGAATGACGCGCGGTCGTCGAGATCGCCTAACGAAGCAATGGTCCGATAATTTTTCGTTGCGAAAACATCGGCATACGCGTCGAGTGGATGTCCGCTAACGTAAAAACCGAGCAGCTCTTTTTCGTAGGAAAGCTTTTCATGCTCGCTCCATGGAACGATCGATCTTTTTCTCGAGGTTGTGGGCGCGGTTGTCTCATCGAATAGCGAAACTTGACCAGCAACGCGGTCCCGTTGGGCCGCGGCGGATGCAGTTAATGCCTCGTCAATGCGGGCAAAAAGTTCGGCGCGATCGCGGCCAAGAAAATCAAAAGCGCCGCCTTTGACCAAGCTTTCCAGCATTTTGCGATTGGCAATGCGTGAATCAAGCCGACTGCAAAAATCTTCCAGCGATCGAAAATCTCCTCGCTGCTCGCGCTCACGAATGGCCGCTTCCATCGCGCCTGTTCCAACATGTTTGATCGCAGCAAGGCCATAGCGAATGGCATTGAGTCTGGGAGCGACCTCTGCGTCGCGATTATCGGGGCGCTGAGGCGCCTGCCGCATTTCAGGAATAAATTTCAAGCCGCTACGATTGACGTCCGGCGGCAGGATTGATATGCCCATGCGTTTGCATTCGCCTACGAAGACCGAGATTTTCTCGGTATTATTGATCTCATTGCTGAGCAGACCGGCCATGAATTCAACCGGGTAATGCGCTTTCAAATAAGCGGTGTGATAACTGATCAAGCCGTAGGCCGCGCTGTGGCTCTTGTTAAATCCGTAGCCAGCGAATTTTTCAAGTAAATCGAAGATCGCATTTGCTTTTTTTTCCGGGATTTTGTTGGTGCGCGCACAGCCCTCGATGAAATTTTTTCTCTCCTTCGCCATCTTCTCCTTATCCTTTTTGCCCATGGCGCGCCGGAGAAGGTCGCCTTGCGCGAGTGAGTAGCCGGCGAGTCTGCTTGCCGCGGCCATGACCTGCTCCTGGTAAATCATGACGCCGTAAGTTTCGGCGCAGATTTCCTGGAGCAGCGGGTGTTCGTACCTGATCTTCATCAGGCCTCTTTTACGCTTGATGTAATCGCCGATCAGATCCATCGGCCCTGGTCGATAAAGCGCGATCAACGCGATGATGTCGTCGATTTTCCGCACATCGAACTGCTTTGCCGTGCTGGTCATGCCTCCGGATTCCATTTGGAAGAGGCCGATCGTTTCTCCGCGGTTGTAGAGCGCAAATGAATCCTCATCGTTGAGTGAAATACTCTTCAGCGAAAATTCCGGCTCCCGTTTGTGGATCAACGCCAGCGTGTCCTCGATCACGGTCAGGGTCTTTAACCCGAGGAAATCCATCTTCAACAGCCCGAGGTCGTTCAGCGGTCCCATCGGATATTGGCTGATGACATCGTTGCCCTTCACATCGCGGCAAAGCGGGATGTAGTCGGTGAGATCGCGATCGGCAATAACGACACCAGCCGCGTGCACACCGGCGTTGCGCGATAAGCCTTCGAGAATCTTTCCGTACTCAAACAGTTGCTTCGTTTGCGGCTCGGTGGCTATGGCCCGTTTCAGTTCCACGTTTTTTTCGGCAGCCGAGTCGAGGGTGATGTTCAACTCGTTCGGAATCATCTTTGCGATGCGATCGGCGTCGCGATAGCTCAGTCCCATCACGCGGCCAACATCGCGCACTACGCTCTTTGCTTTCAATTTGCCGAAGGTAATGATCTGCGCGACGCGACGTTCGCCATATTTCTGCCGCACGTATTCGAGCACTTCGCCGCGACGCGCCTCGCAGAAATCGACATCAATATCCGGCGGAGAGATGCGATCCGGATTCAAGAAACGTTCAAAAATCAATCCGTATTGCAGCGGATCGATGTCGGTAATGCCAAGAACGTATGCAACGAGTGAACCCGCAGCCGACCCACGGCCCGGGCCGACCGGAATGCCGCGCTGTTTGGCGAAGTGGATGAAATCCCAAACGATCAGTATGTAGCTGATGAATCCGGTCTTCTCGAGGACCCCAAGTTCATAGTCGAGACGTTGTTGCAGTTGACTATCGGTCTTCGCTCGGTCGCCATAACACTGCTCCAAACCTTTCGCGCAAAGATCGCGCAGATACGCTTCGCGTGAGACCCCCGCTGGAACCGAATACTCGGGATACTTCGATTTTCCGAGTTCAATCTCCAAATTGCAGCCCTCGGCGATTTTTAAAGTATTCGCGATCGCTTCGGGGAAATCGCGAAAGATTTCGCGCATCTCCTCCGGCGATTTGAAATAAAGTTCCGGCTTGTAACGCATCCGGTTTTCGTCCTGCACCATTTTTCCGGTGCCGATGCAAAGCATCACATCGTGTGCGTCGTGATCGCTCCGTCGCAAGAAATGCACATCGTTTGCGGCGACGAGTCCGACCCCCAAGTCCTTTGCGATTTTTGGCAAAACGCAATTGCATTGCCGCTGCTCTTCCATCCCGTGGTCGTGCATCTCCATGAAGAAATTTTCCGCTCCGAGAATGTCGCGATACTCAGCCGCGCTTTGTTTGGCAACGTCGATCTTGTTCGCTTGGATCGCGCAGTTCACTTCGCTCGCCAGACAACCACTGAGCCCGATCAATCCCGCCGAATGCTGTGCGAGAAGTTCCTTATCGATCCGCGGCCGGTAATGAAATCCATCGAGATGGGCGGTCGAGATCAGTTTAACCAGATTGTGATAACCGGTTACGTCGCGAGCGAGCAATGTGAGGTGATAGGCCGACTCGCGCATCGAGTTCGGCCGATCTTTATGCGAACGCGGCGCGATGTACGCTTCGCAGCCGACGATCGGCTTGACGCCGGCGCGTTGTGCTTCCTGGTAAAATTCGATCGCGCCGTAAAGATTGCCGTGATCGGTCATCGCGACTGCGGGCATCTTCAATTCGACCGCTTTTTTCATCAGCTCTTTTATTCGAATAGCGCCATCGAGCAGCGAATACTCGGTGTGGAGATGCAGGTGAACGAAAGAGTCGCGAGGCATTCGCGTTCACTATAAACTTGCCGATTGCGGCAGCAAGGCGAAGCCGTTGAAACCTGAACAGTTGGAGAGCGCCGGGGAGAGACCGCGTTAACCCTTCATCGCATCAAGGCTTAACTGGCCGAAAAACGATGCTTGCATCGTTCGCTCGGCGTTGTTATGAGAGCGCGTGCCGCGCTCAGCTTTCAATTGCAAAGCACGATGCGACGCCGAGTTTACACCGACATGAAAAAACTGGAAGCGATCATCAAACCTTTTAAACTCGAAGAGGTCAAAGAGGCACTCGCCGAATTGGGAATTGAAGGGATGACCGTCACGGAAGTGAAAGGGTTCGGCCGGCAGAAAGGCCACACCGAGATCTATCGCGGCAGCGAATATACCGTGGATTTTCTCCCCAAAGTGAAAGTGGAAGTCGTGCTCGCCGACGACCTGGTCGAAAAAGCGGTCAGCGAAGTCGTCCGCGCCGCTAAGACCGGCAAGATCGGCGACGGGAAAGTTTTCGTTCTTCCAGTGGAACACGCGGTCCGTATCCGCACGGAAGAGATCGGCGAAAAAGCGGTGTGAGGCGCGCCGCTCGATCTCCTAAAATTGCGAACAAACGATTCGTCCCTGGGGCGAGTTGCATCTCAAACGACATTTAGTGATCTAGTGGATTAGCGATTTAGCCATTCAATTTCTTCAGCCTCTCAACCATCAACACAATTAACCATCAACCTCCGCACCCAATGGCCAAAGAAAAAACTCCATCCGACGTTAGCAAAATGATCAAAGACCACGAGGTAAAACTCGTGGACTTCAAATTCACCGATCTGCCCGGGACGTGGCAGCATTTCACCACGACGCTCACCGAATACAACGACGATATTTTTACGGAAGGACTCGGCTTCGACGGCTCGAGTATTCGTGGTTGGAAGGTCATTAATGCCTCCGAACGCTGAGTTTGATTTGCACGATTGTCGATCCGATCACACGCGAGCCGTACGATCGCGATCCTCGTGGCATCGCGGAAAAAGCGGAGGCTTACTTACAGAGCACCGGTATCGCCGATACCGCGTTCTTTGGGCCGGAGGCCGAGTTTTTCATCTTCGATGATGTCCGCTTCAGCTACGCCACGAACTCGTCGTTCCATCTCGTCGATAGCGTGGAAGGACATTGGAACAGCGCGCGCGAAGAATTCCCGAATGTTGGTTACAAAATTCGGGCGAAAGAAGGCTATTTCCCCGTTCCGCCGATGGACACGTTGCAGGACATCCGCAACGAGATGTCACTCGAGCTGGAGAAAGCCGGCGTCCCGATCGACAAACAGCACCATGAAGTCGCCACGGCCGGCCAAGCCGAGATTGATGTCCGGTTCGCGCCGCTCAAGGTCATGGGCGACTCGATGCAATATTACAAATACATCATTCGCAATGTCGCCAAAAAGCACAACAAGACGGTCACTTTCATGCCGAAGCCACTATTTGCCGACAACGGCTCGGGCATGCACACCCACATGTCACTCTGGAAAGATGGCAAACCGCTGTTTGCCGGGAACGGTTACGCAGGATTAAGTGAGATGGCGCTTTTTTTTGTCGGCGGAATTTTGAAACACGCGCCCGCGCTGACCTGCATCACGAATCCGACCACGAATAGCTATAAGCGTCTCGTGCCGGGATTCGAAGCTCCCGTCAACCTCGCCTATTCGGCGCGCAATCGCTCCGCCGCGATTCGCATCCCGACTTATTCCGCCAGTCCAAAAGCCAAGCGGATCGAATTTCGCACGCCCGATGCATCGGCAAATCCATACATCGCCTTCTCTGCGCTGTTGCTCGCCGGTCTCGATGGAATTCAGAACCGGATCGATCCGGGTGATCCGCTCGACAAAAACCTTTACGAACTGCCACCGGAAGAACTCGCGCAAGTCGCGAGCGTACCCGATTCACTCCGCGGCGCGATCGAAGCGCTCCAGGCCGACCATTCCTTTCTCTTGCGCGGCGACGTCTTCAACGCCGACTTCATCGCCAACTGGATCGACATGAAGCAAAAGGAATACGACGCTCTCCGTCTCCGCCCGCATCCGTACGAGTTCGCGATGTACTACGATGTGTGATGGTTTCGCGGCATTTCGAGTAGATTGGAGGGCCTCTTCGCGAAACACTAGTCTCCATGCAGCCTTTTGACGCTCCACCCCTCAGGAGGACAAGAAATAGACGCAGAACGGCGCCTTATTTACGCACCTTGTCCGCACAATTCTCGTTAAACCGCAGAAAATTCCTTCTTTCGAACAATCTCCGCTGAGCGTCCTCAGGCGAAAGAGTACATCACTAGATGAGGCATTGTGGTCGAAAACAGGATGCATAGCGAATGGAACGACAGTCAGCCGATTTATCGACAGCTCCGGGATCGTGTCGTCGCCATGATTCTCGACGGCGTGCTCAAAGAAGGCGACCCGCTGCCGTCGGTGCGCAATGTCGCGGCCGAATATCGGGTCAATCCGCTAACGGTTCTGAAGGCCTATCAACAACTGGTCGACGAGCAGCTAGTCGAGAAGAAGCGCGGTCTCGGCATGTTCGTCAAAGCCGGCGCGCCCAATCTGCTGCTCAAAGGCGAACGCCAGAAGTTCCTCGCGGAGCATTGGCCCAGGGTCCACGCAACCATTCAGCGGCTCGGTCTGACACCAGAAGAGCTGCTCGATGCTGCGATAAAGCGCCGGTCGTCGAAAACTGGAAAGGAGAAGCGCTGAAGCCATGGCTTGCATAGAAGCACGCGGTCTCCGCAAAGTTTTCGGCACAACCATCGCTCTGGACGGCGTCGATTTGCGTGTCGAAGAGGGCCGCATCCTCGGACTCATCGGTCCCAACGGCGCCGGCAAGACCACTGCACTCAATGCAATTCTCGGCCTCACTTCATACGACGGAGAATTTCATGCGCGATGTCTCGTTCATCGCCGATGTCGCTGTGCTGCCGCGCTGGATTCGGGTTTCGCAGATGCTCGACTACGTGGCCGGCGTGCATCCGCGATTCGATCGCGCGAAGGCGGAAGGTTTTCTTGCGAAGACCACGATCAAACGCACCAGCAAGGTGAGGCAGTTGTCGAAGGGCATGGTGGCGCAGCTGCACCTCGCGCTTGTCATGGCCATCGACGCGAAATTGCTGGTGCTAGACGAACCGACGCTTGGCCTCGACATCCTGTATCGCAAACAGTTCTACGA
>WNGQ01008780.1_pt1 | contig 11537 bp, 5 predicted proteins | sample 5407661 | NCBI WGS metagenome assembly WNGQ01 (sample SAMN13153382, study PRJNA577476) | soil metagenome | isolation source: 60 cm soil or saprolite under Garry oak tree replicate 2 | place: USA:California | collected 2016-06-15
AAGGGCTGGCGCAGGGGCGGTGGGTGCTGTTGGACTACGTGGATTTCGTGGTGCACGTGTTTCACCCGGAGCTGCGGGACTTCTACCAGCTCGAGCGGTTGTGGGGCGATGCCCCGGTGGTGGCCGCAGGCGATTCGGGCGCGACGGGCGCGAAAGGATAGGGAGCATGCGACGTATCGACGGCACGCTGGCAGCGATTCTGGCGCTCACGACGTTGGGCGCAGGTCCTCTCGCCGCGCAGTACTTCGGGCAGAACAAAGTCCAATACCGCACCTTTGATTTCAAGATCATCCAGACCGAGCACTTCGAGGTCTACTACTATCCCGAGGAGCGCGCCGCGGCCCTCGACGCGGCGCGCATGGCCGAACGGGGCTACGCCCGCCTGTCGCGCATCCTGCACCATCAGTTCCAGGGTCGTAAGCCGATCATCCTGTACGCGTCGGGCTCCGACTTCCAGCAGACCAACGTCACCGAAGTCGGCGGCGAGAGCGTGGGCGGGGTGACCGAGTTCTTCAAGCACCGCATGGTCCTGCCGTTCACGGGCTCGTACGCCGACCTCGAGCACGTGCTGCAGCATGAGATGGTGCACCAGTTCCAGTTTGACATCTACAGCCGCGGGCACCCCGGCGGCGGCGTCCAGACCCTCGTCAGCGTCAACCCGCCGCTCTGGTTCATGGAGGGCATGGCGGAGTACCTGTCGCTCGGTCCGATCAACCCCGAGACGGCGATGTGGTTGCGCGATGCCTCGCTCGAGGGCCACCTGCCCACGATCGAAGAGCTCTCCTACGGCGACATCTTCCCCTACCGGTACGGGCACGCGCTGTGGGCGTACATCGGCGAGAAGTGGGGCGACGAGGTGATCGGGGAGATCCTGCAGACCTCGGCCACCTCGGGCGTGGAAGCCGCCTTCAAGCGGGCCCTGGGCCTCAGCCTCGATGAGCTGTCCGCCGACTGGCGCGACGCCGTGCAGACGACGTTCCTGCCGCAGCTCGGCGACCACTACCGCGCGCGTCGTGTCGCGCAGGCAACGCTCACACGCAAGCGGTCGCGCGGACGCATCTTCCTGGCACCCGCCCTCACCCCGGACGGCCGCGAGATGGCGTTCTTCGGCGACCAGGGCGGATTCTTCATCGACCTGTTCCTCGCCGACGCCGAGACGGGCCGCGTCAAGCGGCGTCTCGTCAAGTCGACGGTCAACAAGAACTACGAGAGCCTGCGATTCATCAACTCGGCGGGGACGTTCTCGCCCGACGGCCGCTATTTCGCGCTCGCGGCCAAGCGCCGCGACCGGGACGACCTGGTGATCCTCGACGTGAAGCGCGGCCGCGAGGAGCGGCGCATCAAGGTTGCCTTGAACGGCGTCCAGACGCCCAGCTGGTCCCCCGACGGCAAGCAGCTCGTCTTCACCGGCTTCGATGGCGGCTTGTCCGACCTGTACATCATCAACCGCGACGGCACCGGGCTGCGGCGGCTCACCGCGGACAAGTACGCCGACCTGCATCCCGCCTGGTCGCCCGACGGCAAGACGATCGCGTTCGTCACCGACCGCGGTAGCGACACCGACTTCGAGCACCTGCGGTTCGGCAACCTGCGCGTCGCGCTCTTCCATCTCGACGCCGGCACGATCGAGCTGCTGGGCCACATGGAGGAGGGGAAGAACATCGATCCGGTGTGGGCGCCGGACGGCCAATCGCTCGCGTTCGTGTCCGACCGCACCGGGATCAGCGACATCTACCTGTACGATTTCAGCGACGGCAACATCTATCAGCTTACGAACCTGTACACCGGCGTGCAGGGGATCACGCCCCTGTCACCGGTGCTGTCGTGGGCCCGCCAGGCCGACCGTCTCGCCTTCGTTTACTACGAGGATGGGCAGTACAGCGTCTACTCCGTGGAGAACCCACGGTCGCTGCGCGGCACGCCGTTCCGTGGACCGGCCGTGCGGGTGCCCGTGTCCTTGGTGGCCGCGCGCGCGGCGCGCGACGCTGCGCGCGATACGGCGGGGCGTGCCGCACCGGGGGCGGCGAGCACCGGCACGACCGGCACGGCCGCGCCGCTCGAGCGGCCGGGCGAAGCACGGTCGGTGTATCGCGCCCCCGCCGGCTTCCGGCCGTCGGCGTCGCCGCAGGCGGCGGAGTCGCTGGGCACGCCTGGGCCGGTGTCGGTGCGCCAGCTGCTCGATTCTGCGACCCTGGCCCTCCCCGACACGACCGAATTCACGTTGCGGCCCTATCACGTCCGCTTCACCGCCGATTACGTGGCGCGGCCGACCGTGGGCTACCAACGCGACAACTTCGGCCGCGGATTCTTCGGCGGCACCGCGGTCTCCCTCTCGGACATTCTGGGTAACCGCACCATCGTGCTGTCGGGAGCGGTGAATGGGCGCATCAGCGAAGCGCAGTTCCTGGGCGTGTTCGTCAACCAGGCGCATCGCTTCAACTGGGCGACGGGTTTCTCGCAGGAGCCGCTCTACTTCTACGCCGGCAGCTCCTGGGATCGCTTCGACCGTGGAGCGCCGGGCGGCTCGGACAGCGCCGACGTCCTCACGACGCGCATCCGTCGCTTCGTGATCCGTGACGGCTTTGTCGAGTCATACTATCCGTTCACGCGCTTCAGCCGGGCCGAGCTCGGCCTGCATATGACGAACATCAGCGACGCCACCCTGGAGCTGCAAACACCGTTCGACACGCAGACCGGGGTCCCGCTCTGCTGCCAACAGTACAACACCGTGTCCGGCGGCTCCATCTCGTACGCGCAGCCGTCGCTCGCCCTGGTGCACGACAATGCGCTGTTCGGGTACGTCGGACCGTTCGCGGGCTCGCGCTCGCGGTTGCAGGTCTCGCCGTCGTTCGGCACCTGGCAGTTCACCGCCGGCCTCGTCGACTATCGGCGTTACATCTTCCTGCGCCCGTTCACCCTCGCCGTGCGCGGCTTGACGTTCGGCCGCTTCGGGCGCGACGCGGAGCGTTTCCCGATCTTCCTCGGCAGCACGGAGCTGCTGCGCGGATACACGTACGGGTCGATCAGCACCCACGAGTGCGTCGCCGACCCCGGCACCAGCAGCACCCTCACCGGGTGCAACCAGCTCGATCAGCTGATCGGCTCGAAGATCGCCGTCGCCAACATCGAGCTGCGTTTCCCACTGACCCGCAGTCTCGTGCTCGGGTTCCTTCCAGTCGGCTTCCCGCCGATCGAGGCCGCGCTGTTCTACGACGCCGGCTTGGCGTGGAGCGAGGGCTCGACCGTGAAGCTCAAACGGTCTGCCGGCGACGACCCCTTGCTGGTGCGGGCACCGCTGCGCAGCTGGGGCAGCTCGATTCGGGTCAACGTGCTGGGCCTGATGATCTTGCGGTTCGATTACACGAAGCCGATCGACCGGCCGGTGACGAAGAGCTACTGGACCATCAGCCTCGGTCCGACGTTCTAACTCCGCGTCGCTAAAACACTTGCAATGGCCTCGCCGGTTGTCTATCTTGTGCGGCGAGGCCATTTTGCGTATCCCAGCTTACGTCCTGCTCGCGACTGTGGCGCTCTGGGGCTGCGGGTCCCAAGCGCCCGCCGTTGCGTCTTCGCAATCCAAAGATTCACAACAAGTTAGCCAGCAGCACCGTCCCCTCACGCGGACCACCGGCGTCGCCCTCCGGCTCGCCGCTCAAGGGGGCGTGCCCAGGCTGTATCGCCTGCCCCGCCTGATCGAGGTCGCGGGCGCCCTGCGGGGCCGACTGCCCCCGCTCGAGCGGGTCATCGGCCTCGATGCCGAGTCGGAGTTCCTCTTCGTCACGACCAGCAAGCAAGAGCTGCTCGCCCTCGATCTCGGCAGCGGCCGCGTCGACACGGTGGCGAAGGACATCGCGCAGGCGGCACTCGGTCCTGACGGAACGCTCTACGCCGTGGACACGAAGCGGCACGTGGTCTCGCTGGCGCGACGCACGCGCTTCGCGTGGCCGCAGCCGCTCACCGGGGTACCCCGCGATCTGTTCGGCTCGACCGATCAGCGCCTCGTCGCGGTGATCCCGGAGGCCGCGCCAAAGCTGCTCATCGCCGCCGCCGATCAGCCCCCGGCGGTGCGTCAGATCGCCGCCGGCGGCGACGTCGCCGCCACACGGTGGGGCGACCTCGTCGCCGTCGCGAGTGACTCCGGCGTCGCGCTCTACGACCCGCTGGGGCGCCGCGATCCGACGTTCGTGCCGCTCGCGGACAAGCCCCGCGCGCTCGCGTTCTCGCCGTCGGGGCATCGCATCTACGTGGCCCGCCGCGCGGGGCTTGGTCTCGCGGTGATCGATCGGTTCGAGCGACGCGAGCTGGATGGCGTCGCGCTGCCCGGCCCCGCCGCCGCCCTTAGGCTCGATCCGCTGGGCCGCTGGCTGCTCGCACGTCCCGCACTCGGCGACTCGGCATGGATCGTGGACTTGCCGATCAAGCGGCACACCGGCGCTATCGCCACGACGTGGCAGGCCGACCTTCCCGCAGTCTCGCCCGACGGCGTGCTGCTCTACCGCCGCGGCGACGACATCGTCGCCTTGCGGCCCGATTCCCTCACGGAGACGGGCAAGGTGGACCGGGGCGCAGCCGATCTCTGGGTGCTCTCGTCTTGGCTGCCACGCGGCAGCGCGACGGCGCAGGCGAGCGCCGATACACCGGCTGACACGGTCGGCGCCGAGGGCCCGCTGTACGTGCAGGTGTCCACTTCGCAGAACCCCGACTGGTCGGGCCGCCTGGCGCAGGACCTGGTGCGCGCCGGTCTCGCCGCCCGCGTCCTGCCACCACAGGGCGCGGACGACGGCTACCGCGTTGTGCTCGGGCCCTACGCGACGCGCGCGCAGGCCGAGGCGACCGGCCGCAAGCTCGGGCGACCTTTCTGGATCTACCAACCAGGCCAGTGACGGATCTTCCGCGCCAGCTGCCGCTCTCGCGCCTCGGGCACTTGATCCCGCCCCTCGTCGCATCGCAAGCGCTCGTGGCGCTGGTGCCCACGACCGCCGACCTCGTTTGGGCCGCGAAGGCCGCCTGGGACATTGCGCGCATCGCCGCGCGCGGCGGGCGTCGAGTGGCACTGATAGACCTGGGGATCGAGGAGCCTTGCCTGCACCAGACCGTGGGGCTGACGCCGAGCGACGGGATCGTGGATGCGTTCGAGTACGGCGTCTCGCTCGCAAAGGCGGCGCACGAGGTGGACGGCGTCTTCTTCATCGCCGCGGGCTCGTACACGGCGAGCGCCGGCGACCTGTACGCGCACACGCGGTGGCGCAAGCTGCAAGCGGGTTTCCGGTCTGAGGGCGCGCTCCTCCTGCTTTTTCTGTCGGCGACGGGCCTCGGCAAACTGTCCGCCGTGGCGGACGGGGCGATCGTGCTCGCGCCCGAGGGACTGGATCCCGCGTCCGCGGTCGGCGTGGAGCTCGCGGCTGTCGCGGAGCGCGGCACGCCCCTGCTGGGCGTGGCGCGCGATCGCTGGATGCCCACGCCTGGCCCCACCCCGACCTTCACGGAAGTGCCGGAGCCAGGGCGACGGCGGCGCGGTGCCCGCGCTGCGGTGGCGACCCTCGTGCTCGCCGCAGTCGCGGTCGGGGGTTGGGCGCTCTTCGCGAGCGCGGGCGATTCGATTCAGGCACCGTTTCCGGAGCGGGCCGCCACGCCGCCTGCACCCACCCCCACTTCCACGCCGGTCGCGCCGATCGTCCGGGCGGACACGCTCGCATGGACGATCCAACTCGCCGCTTACGGAACTGCCGCTAAAGCCCTCGCACACGCCGACCAACTCGCCGACGAGATGGGCATCGCGGCTCTGGTGACGCCGGTCCGGCAGAACCGCGCCGGCACGGTCTGGTACCGAGTGTTGGCCGGCTCGTACGCCACCCGCGATCAAGCAGCCGCGGCGCGTGATGCGTTGTGGCGGCGAGGCACGATCGCGCGCGGTATTGGCGATCTGCTCCGCGCGCCGTACTCCTTGGCGCTCGAGACGGATACGTCGCTGGCCGCGCTGCGGCACCGAGGCCTTCCGGCCATCAGATGGCGCAACCGCGTGCTGATCGGCGCGTTCGAGACACCCGAGCAGGCTGCCTTCACCGAAGCCAAGCTGACGCGCGCCCGCGTGCGCGCCACTCTTCTCCCACGTGTGGGGACCGCCCAATGAGATTGAGCCGGCTGGAGCTGTCGGGCTTCAAGTCGTTCGCGGGGACGGTGGAGCTGCCCTACGAGCCCGGCGTGACCGCCATCGTGGGGCCGAACGGCTGCGGCAAGTCGAACATCTCCGACGCGGTCCGTTGGGTGCTGGGCGAGCAATCGCCGCGCCTGCTGCGCGGCGGGAAGATGGAAGACGTCATCTTCCAGGGCTCGACGGGGCGCCGGCCGGTGAACGTCGCCGAAGTGTCCCTCGTGTTCGACAACTCGGACGGCACCCTCCCGATCGCGTACCAGGAGGTGGTGGTGACGCGGCGGCTGTCGCGCTCCGGCCAGAGCGAGTACCTGCTGAACCGCTCGCCGGTGCGGCTGCGGGACATCCAGGACCTGATGCGCGGCACGGGCCTGGGGGCCGATGCGGCGGTCGTGATGGAGGCGAAGATGATCGAGGCGTTGCTCTCCGAGAAAGCCGAGGAGCGGCGCGCGCTGTTCGAGGAAGCGGCGGGGATCGGGCTGTACCGCGACCGCAAGAAAAGCACGGAGCGGCGGCTCGAGGAGACCGCGGCCGACCTCGCGCGGCTCGAAGATCTGATCAGCGAGGTGCAGACGCAGGTGCGGAGCCTCGCCCGGCAACGCGGCAGGGCCGAGCGCTACGGCAAGATGGTGGAGGAGCGGTTCGGGGTCGCGCTGACGCTGGTGCGTCGCGAGATCGAGGACTTCGACCTGGCACTCGGCGCGCTTGGCGTGCGGGCGCGCGAATTGGCCGAGGCGCTGCCTGCCGCGCGCGGGCGTCTGGCCGACGCCGAGCGTGACCGGGAGACCCGGGTGCAGGGACGTCACACGGCCGAAGCGCGGCGCACCGAAGTGGAGCGCCGCCTCGCGGACGCGAAGCTCGAGGTCGGTCGCTTGGATAGCGACCTGGCGCTGGCGGCGGAGCGGCTCGGCAATGCGGGGCAACGGCGCCAGACGGCCGTCGAAGAACGGGTGCAAGGAGAGCGACGCGCCGCGCAGGCCGAGCGGGAGCGTGAGGCCGCCGCTGCCGAATGCGCCGCGGCCGAACGCGACCTGGCGGCGGTGCAAAGCGAGCTCGGAACACGCGCGGGCCACGAGGACGACGTGCGCGGCCGTTTGGCCGCACAGCGCACGGCGGTCCGCGATCTCGAAGAAGTCTTGCAGCGCCGGGCCGAGGCGGCGCACGCGCTCGAGGGCGAGCGCGCCGCGCTGGAGCGGGAAGGCGCCGAGCTGCGTGAGCAGCTCGAGGCCGCCGCGACTGAGAAGCAGGCGCGCGAGACGGCGACGCGAGCGGCAGCCGGTCGAGCCGACACCGTGACCCAGCGCGCGGCGCGCGAAGCGCACGGGGCGGTCCGCGCGGTCGAGGCGCTACAGCACGCCCGGCGACAGGTGGCCACCCTGCAGGAACAGGAGATGGGGGCGCGCTCCACCCGGCGCCACACCGAGGCCGCCCTGGCACAACTCGAGGCACGGCGCGATGCACTCGCCGAGCTCGACCGCGAGCGCGTGGGCCTCGCCCCCGCCGCGCAGGCGCTCCTCAAGGCGCGTCAGCGGTTCGGCGACGCCGTCATCGGGCCCCTGGCGGACTTCGTCCGCACCAGCCGGCGCGATGCGGAGCTGGCCGAGCGCTTGCTGGGCGAATGGCTCCACGCGGTACTGGTACGCGACGCGTCGGCCATCGAGGCGATTCGGGCCTGGCACGCGGAAGCGCAGCCCGGACCGCTCGTGCTCCTCCCCTGCGTCCCTGGTCCCCGGCTCGCCGCCGATGGCCATCCCTTGAAGGACGAGCTGCGCGTGGACGGGCCCGCGGCGGCCTGGGTGCGCGCGCTCCTCGCCGGGCACGAAGTCCTCCCTGGCGGGGCCCTGCGCCGCGCCAACGGGGCGGTCTTCCTGGACGGCGCGACGACGGCGGCCGGCGGCGCGAGTGGGCCGCTGCAGCGGCGCGCCGAGCTCGAGACGCTGGAGCAGGAAGTGCGGGAAGCCACCGCGGCGCGCGATCGCGCCGGCGCGGCCCTCGACCGGGCAGTGCAAGAGTTGGCCGCGGCGGAGGCGGCGTTCGCCGCGGCGGGCGACGCGGCGGAGGGAGCGCGCCACGCCGAGCTCGAGGCGGGAGCGGAAAAGGGCGAGGCGGAGCGGGCCGTCATTCACGCCCGCCGCCAAAGCGAGGAAGCCACGGCGCAGGTCGAGCGTCTCACGCGCCGGCTCGCCGAAGTCGATGCCCGGCTGGGCACGCTGCACGCCGAGCTCCAGGAGCGGGAGCTGGAGCGGGTGCGGGCCGACGAGCAGTTGGGTGCACAGCGCGCGGGGCTGGAGGGACTCGAGGCACAGCAGGAAGCGGCGCGCGAACAGCGCGTGCGGTGGCAGGTAGAGGCCGCACAAGTCGAGGCACGCCTCACCGCAGCGCGCGAGCGTGCCGATCGGGCGGCGGCGGAGGCCGGAGAATCGCGCCAGCAGGCGGCCACGCGGGCCGAAGAGATCGCGCGGATCGAGCGCGACAGCACCTCGCTCACCGCCCAGCGCGCCCAATGGCAGGACGCGCTCCAGGAACGCCGGCTCGCGCTGGTGGAGCTCGAGGCCGCCGCCAAGGAAGCCGGGGCGCATGTCGGCCTCGCAGAAGCCGACCTGGCGCAGGGCGAGGGCGCACTCGACCAGGCCCGCAAGGCGCTCGAAGCCCTGGGCGAGGAAGAGCATCGCCTGCAGCTCGAGCGCACCGAGATCGAAGGGCGCCGGCGCGGGCTCGTCGAGCGCGTGGAGACCGAATGGCGCAAGCCGCTCGACCGGCTCCTGGCCGAAGCCCCCGAGGTCGCCGGCGACATCGAATGGCTGCGCCAGGAGAACGACCGGCTGCGCGGACAGATCGATGCCGTGGGCCCCGTCAATGCGCTGGCGGTGGAGGAGCATGCCGAGGAAATGAAGCGGCTCGAGTTCCTGATGACGCAGCGCGACGACCTCGTGGCCGCGCGTAACTCGCTGCAGCAGGCGGCCCGCGAGATCGATCAGACCGCCAAGACCCTGTTCTTGGAGTCCTTCGGAAAAGTCCGAGACAACTTCCGCACCGTGTTCCAGACGCTGTTCGGCGGCGGTGAATGCGACGTCCGGCTCGCCAACGAAGACGAGCCGCTCGAGAGCGAGATCGAGATCCACGCCGCCCCGCGCGGCAAACGCACCCAGCGCATCCACCTGCTGTCGTCGGGCGAGCGCACGCTGGTCGCCGTGTCGCTGCTGTTCGCCATCTTCCTGACGAAGCCGAGCCCGTTCTGCCTGCTCGACGAGGTGGACGCCCCGCTCGACGACTCCAACGTGGGCCGCTACGTCCGGCTGCTCGCCGAGTTCAAGAACCAGACGCAGTTCATCGTGATCACCCACAACCCGCGCACCATGCAAGCCGCCGATGCCGTTTACGGGGTCACGATGCAGGAGCCCGGCGTCTCCACGATCGTCGGGGTGCGGCTCGGCCAGATGGAACCGGTGTACGCTCTTGCCGGCGAGCCTCTCGGCGCAACGGCCCGCCGTCTCTCCCGTGCTGCCCCGCGTCTGGGCGCGGGATACCGTCATCTCCGTGTGGCTGTTCGTCCGCTCCGGCTCGTCCCTCGAGGCGGTCGCGGCGCGCGCCGCCGGCCTCGGGGCGCGGATCCGCGTGCAGAGCCGGTGGCTGCACGCGATCAGCGTCGACGCCCCCACCGCCGCGCTGCGCGCCTTCGCCTTAGACCGCGACTTGCGCCGCGTTCAACCGCTCGGCCGCTTTCGGCTCGCGCCGCGCGTGACGGTCGAGCTCGCTTCTCCCCGCCCCGCTCCGGCCGCGCCGGGCGACACCTGCCCCGCCGGCGGCGATCCCGTGCTGGGGCCGTCGGAAATGCCGTATCGCCAGCTGCACCTGCGACCGCTGACCGACGCGGGCGTCGATGGGACGGGCGTCAGGATCGCGATCTTCGACAGCGGCTTCGACACCCAGAACGCGGCGTTCACGGGGATCACCGTCACGGCGCAGTACGACTTCGTGTTCAGCGACACGATCGTGCGCAACGAGGCCGCGGACGCCCCGTCGGCGCAGTTCCACGGGACGGCGGTGTGGTCCCTCCTCGCGGGCGACGTCCCGGGACGCCTGCACGGTGTGGCTCGCGGCGCCACGTACCTCCTCGCGAAGACCGAGGACGTCCGCAGCGAGACACGTGTGGAAGAAGACAACTATGTCGCCGCCCTCGAATGGTCCGACTCGATCGGCGTCGACATCGTCTCCTCGAGTCTCGCCTATCTGATCTTCGACAACGGCTTCAGCTACACACCCTCCCAATTGAATGGCGACGTCGCGGTCACCACCGTCGCCGCCGACCTCGCCGCGCAGCGCGGCATCCTGGTCGTCACCGCGGCCGGGAACTCGGGCCCCGGCGCGCGCACGCTGTGGACCCCGGCCGACGGCGACTCGGTGCTCGCGGCGGGCGCCGAAGACTCGCTCGGCACGCTCGCCAACTTCTCGTCGCGCGGACCGACGGCCGACGGCCGGATCAAGCCCGACTTCACCGCGCCGGGCGTGGACGTCTGCGTGGTGACGGGAGCCGGCGTGGTCCGCCGCCTGAATCGCACGTCGTTCGCCACGCCGCTGCTCGCGGCGAGCGCGGCGCTGGTCAAGCAAATGCACCCGACGATGCCGCCGATGGCGCTGCGCGCCGCGTTTCGCCGCTGGGCGACGAACCGCGCGGCCCCTGATACCTTCCGCGGCTGGGGCCACCCGGACGTGGCCGCGGCCGCCACGTTTCCCATCGGCGTCAGTCCGATCGCGCCCGTCACGGGGCCGCTGGCGTCGGTCACGCCGACGTTCACGTGGACCGTGGGAGACGTCCCGCCGGCGGCGACGCCAGTCAGGTATCAGCTGCGCATCGCCCGCGACTCGAGCGGCCCGCCGCTCGTGGACACCTCGCTCACCGGTGTGGAGACCTACGACTTACGGATCCCCCTCAAACCCGGCGCCCCCCTGCTGTGGCGGGTGGACGCGACCGCGGCCACGGGCGATACCGCGAGCACGGGCGTCATCGGCCCGATCGGAGTGCCGGCGTGGGCGACCCTCACCTCGCTCACGTCACCCGCCGGCGCGACCACCGATTCCGTGCAACCCACGTTCACGTGGACCTCCCCCACGATCGCCGCGCCGCCCGGGCCGTTCAGCTATGACCTGTTCGTGCAGCGCGTGTCCGAGCCCCTCCCCGACATCGGCGTCGCGGGACTGACGACCATGAGCTTCCGCATCCCCGAACCGCTCGAGCGCAACACCGCGTATCACTGGTACCTCGTGACGCACGCGGGAAGCGACACGAGCCTGACGGTGAGCCGGGGGTCGTTCCTGGTGCTCGACGGGTCGACTCCAGCCGCCACGCTGCTGTATCAGAACTTCCCCAACCCGTTTCCAGCTGCGG
>WNGQ01056381.1_pt1 | contig 11537 bp, 8 predicted proteins | sample 5407661 | NCBI WGS metagenome assembly WNGQ01 (sample SAMN13153382, study PRJNA577476) | soil metagenome | isolation source: 60 cm soil or saprolite under Garry oak tree replicate 2 | place: USA:California | collected 2016-06-15
CTGTCACCCTTGATGTGCTAGGCAGAAATGTAGGGGCGAGGCTTGCCCTCGCCCTGCCTGACCCCTTGCAATCGCCCTCTGGGGCATAACCATATCTTATGAAGGAGTTCCCTTTCATGACCTCATTCCTTCCCGGACGTGAACTCAGCTGCCGTTTCTACGAGGAAGCAGTGCGTCCTTTGCTCGATGAGCACTTTCCCGGTCTGCCACATGCCGCCGCCCATCTCGGCAGAGGCAGCGACGTCCTTGGCTTTGATACCGCAATGTCGACCGATCATGCCTGGGGGCCATCGGTCCTCATCTTCCTCAGAGACCAGGATGCCTATCTTGGAGAGAGCATGCGCGAGATGCTCAGTTACCACCTCCCCCGTACGTTCTACGGCTACCCGGTGAACTTCGACGAGTCGCCTCTCGAACCAGGAACACTTGCCATGAACATGATCGAAGACGGCCCTATCAATCATCGTGTGTTCCCGGTGACACTGCGAACGTTCTTTCTCACGCAGCTAGCCTATGACATAAACCACCCTCCAGATGTGGCAGAATGGTTGACCCTCCCGTCGCAGGCGCTGCGTGAAATCGCAGCAGGAGCAGTGCATCATGATGGCATCGGTGAACTAACGAAGCTCCGCGCAGACCTGGCCTGGTATCCCCACGACGTCTGGCTGTACCTGCTGGCATCCGGCTGGCAGCGCATCGGACAGGAGGAGCACCTGATGCCTCGCGCCGGCTTCGTGGGCGACGAACTGGGTTCAGCCCTCATTCGAATGCGCTGACCAGCTCTGGCCTGTACTCTGGCATGCACAGCAAGCCCCCACCTGGCAGGAGCGCGAAGAGGCACTGTGTGAAGCCTATGAGTTTCTTGCTCGCGCCCACAATGCTCTCAGGGTGACCCCTCATCTGCCGGAAACCGTCTCGCAGTTCTTTAACCGTCCCTTCAAGGTCATCGATGGCGGCTCCTTCGCTCAGGCGCTCGTCGCCCAGATCACCGACCCCGCAGTCAAGCGCGTCGCCTCGCGACAACTCATCGGCAGCATCGATCAATTCAGCGACAACACCGACCTCCGTACCGCCGGAGACCTCCAGCCGACCCTGCGAAAATTATACCAGTAAGAGCACGGAACGACCTCTGACCGTATATAGTAGTGACAGGGCTTGCCCCTGTCATGCCCCCTCGCCCCTGTCATGCCTGCTCACTTACCCCCGCCCCTACCCATCATCTGCGCTCGAAGCAAAAAAAGAAACGCACCCGTTTAAAGAATAGGTAACTGCTCAGAACGGGAATGTGACGAATACCCTGTTCTTCGGCTCACTCAATGGCGGTAGTCTAACCACATTCGCTTCAATTTCCGGGACAGCGTTAGCTCTCGTCGGCTGGACAACAATGTAAGGGCCAAAGTTTGAAAATGTCGGGCACCCTTTACGGATGCCCGAAACTTTATGCAGAAATGGTCGCTGTAAAGATTTCTTCGCCCACGGGCAGCCCGGTGGCAGGATCAATTGTTGCATCGAACCGGCCATCGGTCCAGATGGGATGGATGCTGCCGTCGAAAGCTACGATCCCCTCGTAGTCTCCATACTGATTGCCAGCATCGGCGAAAGGATTATTGGCGCTTTCGTCGCTCATAGCCGTCGTCACCTTCACATTGGCAGCGAAGGACAGGCCGCCGTCGGTCGACTGACTGAAGAAAATGTCGGTCTTGATATCAGCCGGATCATTGCGGGCATCGTTCCAGCTCAGGTTCACCGAGCCAGTGACCGGATCCACCGAGAGCCACTGATTGAACTGATCTTTGCGCACACCTGTTGGATCGTCGTTGACACGTACCGGTGTACTCCAGCTTGCACCGCGATCAGTCGAGCGCGCCACAAAGATATCCGTTCCGTTGCCCGGCGTCTCGTCCATCCACGAGCAGTAGAGCGTGCCACGGTTCGCACCAGCGCTACGGTCGGCATCGCAAGCCGGGTAGAGCAAGGCACGCCGGCTGGCCATGGCCGGAATACCATCGTCGAAGGCGACCACAGTGGGAGAAATCGTCACAGGCTGGCCGAAAGAGGCGCCGCCATCGAATGAACTATTGACCAACAACACGTTGTTCTGGACATCATGCCAGGCGACATAGACTTCACCGTTGGGTCCCACGAAAGGATCAGCGCCAATAACGGAGCTTGGACCACCAGTGAGATTGTTCGCAGCTAGCGGGCTGCTGAACGTCTGGCCCCCATCGGTGGAACGCGCAAAGAGCAGAGCATTGTTGGCCGATGATTTGCCCGCATTAAAAGAAGCGTTGTCCCATACAACGTAGACACTATCGCGAAACGGGCTACGCGGATTGGTGTCCACGGCAAGATACGGCTTGTCGTTGAACTTGCCACTTCCGCTGTTGAAATTGAAGAACGTGACCTGGGGCCATGTTTTCCCGCCATCAGACGATTTGGCAACGGCCATTTCGGTACCTTGAATTGACCTGAATGAACGATTGAAGAAAACAACAATGTAGGAATAGTAGACGTTGCCGCGCGTGTCGAAGGCCACGCCAGGATCAGAACCAAAGTCTGTGCCATTGGTGGTAGCAGGAGGCGGGAGCGGCAAGTCCACTGCGCCCCAGCTTGTACCGCCATCACTGGAGAAATAGCCACGCATCGGCAGACGAACGATTTCATTAGAGCCGCCGACGAGCATCTTTGGATTGTTAGGGTTCACTGTGATTGAGGTCTCGCTCTGTGGGGTGTCCTCGTTGCTCATGTCGACATTTGCGCCAACTGATAGCGGTTTTGTCCGAGACGAGGAGCTGGAGGTTCCCTGTAACAATCTCTGGTACTTGGCCCACCATGTTGGCTGATTATAGGAAGAATTAGAAGAACTGGAAGAACGCGCGTGAACGCCAGTCGGAGCAAAGGCGATACTGACACAGAGGATGAGTAGCAACGCCAGGCCGACAAAGCCGTACCTGCGCCCTACATTGGCAACGGGTGTATTGAACATGTTTCTTACTTTGACTTACTGTCTTGACGAAGAAAGGTTCGAACGTTGTACCAATATTGGTCAGGGCCTCGTAGTCTCCGAGGAACAAGCCACCCGCATTGGGTGCTAGCGACATGTCGAAGGAGGTAGAGGTGATGCGTACCTCGTTGTCGAAGCTCGCGCCATGGTTAGTCGACGTCACAAGCCAGTAATCGGTCGGCAGCCCCGTAGTGATTCCATCGGGGTTGCGCATGTCGTAGTACGTCACGGCAACCGTGCCCGCCGAGTTGACGGCTACAGTGGTCGTGAAGGCGGGAATGCTGCTGGGAGTCTTGCTGACTACAGTCGGCGCGCTCCAGGTCACCCCGCCGTCGGTGGACGTAGAGATAACGTCCTGATCGACGGCTCCGCCCGTGAAGCGAGCGTCCTCCCAGACCACGTACAGTTGTCCGGTGCTCGCATCGATGGCAACCGAGGGAAGGCCCGCGCCGGTGCGAAGGAGTGTGCCATCGGTGGCGAAATCATTCGGCGACTGCTGGGTCGAGACGACCGTCGGCTGCGACCAGGTGTTGCCACCGTCGGACGATGAGATGAAGTCGACGCTCAAGCCCCGCGGCGTGAAGTTGGGCGAGCCGGTCGTCTGGAACAGCTCGAAGAAGTCGTAGAGGACGCCCGTCCGGGGATCGACCACGACCACGTTGCCGATCGTCTGACTGTTCTGCCCCGGATCGAAGATCGCCCGCGTACCCGTCCAGGTCTGGCCGCCGTCAGTGGTTTTGGAGAACCAGGACGGTCCACGGAATGCGTGAGCGCGGAGGGCGGCATCCGGGCTGTGACTCGGGGCCACGAGGCGGTCCCACACGACGTACGCGGTGCCGGCCTGGCGCGGGTCGGCGGTGATGGACTCCTTGTCGTTGAAGAACTGGGTGAACTCGAAGACGGGGCTGGTCCCCTGGTCGGACTTGATCAGGTTCGGGTTGACCCAATGCTGTCCACCGTCACTCGAGGTGACGGTCGCGACGCCGGTGTCGTTGTTGCCGCTGATCGTATTGTTGGTCGCCAGCAGGCCGACGGCATACGCGGTCCCGTCAGGCCCGAAGGAGACCCAGGGATCGGAGGCCCGGTCGTACGGCGTAGCGGTGAACGGATCCAGGATGGCCCCGAGGGCACACCCGCTGAAGGGCAGCGTGCTCTCGCTCCAGCGCTTGCCGCCGTCGAATGAGAACCCGGCGACCAGGCCCTGGGCGCCTCCGTTATTCCAGCGGTCCTGCTGCCAGACACCGATGATGTTACTCGGGTTGGCCGGATTGACGGAAACCTGGGGCTCCACCTCCGCGTTGGGGAAATTGGCACCCGGATTACCAGGGATCGAACAGCTTGCATAGGGGTCTGTGCTGGAGACGGTGACCAGTTTGACCGAGCTAGCGCGTGCAAGGGCACCACTGGTAGTACCCAGGACAGTCAGGACAGCCAGCAGTGCTGCAAGGGGTGCGATCACCCTGATATGCTTCAAATGACGCATTGAAATTCTCCTGTTAGGGAACTGTGTCTCGAAATGAACATTAAAAATTTGCCATTTCATCAATAAAAGATAAACAGGCAAACATATACAGTATAGAAGGATTGCAGAGAATTGAGGAAGAGCAAAGCGGTTCTGATCTGGTTAAGATCGAGTTGTTATTTCATGATCCAGGTTGAGAGAAAGTCATGGGATTAGGTAATTATTCAGTTACCTAATAATGCTGCACCACGGGCAGGCTCGATTTTTGGAAAATGTCAAAATGTACATACTAATGAGGAGTAATCACTCAAGTACCTCTTGAACCTTACTTGGCGACGCTCGGGATTGGGGCATACCTGAGTAGTTACAAAAATAGCATTGACATTTCCCCCCTCCCAACATACAATTTGATATATCCATATGGAGATATCAAATCGAAAACGAAGCACAATATCAGCTAATTCCCGCCGCCCAGCAAAGCAGCGAGAAAGGAGGCCGTGATGCGTGAACTAATCACCTTACACGTCAACGGAGAACGTCACGAGCTGGCCGTGTTACCCCACCACACCCTACTCGAAGTCCTGCGTGAAGATATAGGGTTGATCGGCACCAAGCACGGCTGCGAACTCGGAGAATGTGGCGCCTGCACCGTCCTCATAGACGGGGCCCCCGTACTTTCGTGCCTCACCTTGCCCATCGAAGTGCAGGACAGCGAAATCACCACCATCGAAGGCCTGGAGAACAATGGCAAATTGCATCCCCTCCAGGAAACCTTCGCAGAACTCGGCGCGGCCCAGTGCGGCTGCTCCTCTCGGGCGCCGCCCTTCTCGAAGCTCACCCCCGGCCCACCCGCGACCAGGTAAAAGAAGCCCTCGCCGGAAACCTCTGCCGCTGCACCGGCTACACCAAAATCTACGAGGCCGTCGAAGCCGCCTCCCAACGCATCACCGGTAAACCTGAGACCGGTACCAGGCCTGCCCCTGCCGGAGGTGCCTCATGACAACCCAACAAAACGGGCACAAGCAGGCTCGTTCCTACCACGTCATCGGCACACCGCGCCCCAAAGTCGACGCCTACGCCAAAGTCACTGGCCGCGCCCTCTACGCCGACGACATCATGCTGCCGCGCATGCTCCACGGTCGGCTGCTTCGCTCGCCTCACCCGCACGCGCGCATCCTCTCCATTGACACCAGCCGTGCCCTGGAACTGCCCGGCGTCGTAGCCATACTCACCGGCGAAGACCTGCCGCAGAAATTTGGCATCCTTCCCTCCAGCCAGGACGAATACGCGCTGGCCATCGACAAAGTGCGCTACGTCGGCGACCCCGTTGCCGCCGTCGCCGCACTCGACCCCGATACCCTTGACGAAGCACTGAAACTGATCCAGGTCGAATATGAAGTGCTCCCCGCCCTCATGAGCATCGACGAGGCCCTGGCGCATCCCGAGGTGAAGATCAACGACGAGGCCCACACCGGTAACATCCACAAAGCCGTCAACTATGAATTTGGCGACATGGAGGCGGGCTTTGCCCAGGCCGATTATACCCGCGAGGACTGGTTCTACTACGAGGGCAACAACCACGCGCCCCTGGAAGCGCACGCCTGCGTTGCCAGTTGGGAGCCCAACCCCAGCGACCCCGTCGGCGGCAAGCTCACCCTCTGGACCTCTACCCAGACGCCGCACTACGTTCACCGCGAAGTCAGCAAGGTACTCAAACACCCGCAGTCCCACGTGCGCGTCATCGCTCCCAACGTCGGCGGTGGCTTTGGCGGGAAAACTGATCCGTTCTCGCACGAAATTTGCGCCTGCGAGCTCTCGCGCCGCACCGGCCGCCCGGTCAAATTCACCTGCACGCGCGAAGAGGTTTTCCTCATCCACCGTGGGCGTCACCCCGTCAAAATGTGGATCAAGACCGGCGTCAAGCAAGATGGCACGCTCACCGCCATGCATTTTCGTTCCTTCCTCGATGGCGGGGCTTACGGCTCGTATGGCGTGGCAACCACCTACTACACCGGCGTGCTCCAGACGGTGACGTATAAGCTGCCCTGCTACAAATTCGAGGGCATGCGCCTCTTCACCAACAAGCCGCCGTGCGGCCCCAAGCGCGGCCACGGCACAACACAGCCCCGCTGCGCCGTCGAAGTGCATATGGACAAGCTCGCCCATGACCTCGGCCTCGACCCCGTCGAGTTTCGCCGCCGCAACCTGGTCGAACCCTACTCCCGCTTGGCGAATGCCTGGACCAGGTCACCGCACGCTCCGGCTGGCACCAACGCCCACAATTCGTAGGTCCCCGATTTATCGAGGGACCGCGATTTATCGCGCCCGGGGAGGGAGAGGAGACCGTAGGGCCCGATTTATCGCGGCCAGCGCCGATTTATCGGCCCTCGCTGGCTGATCCGATACCCAGATTAATGTATGAAACCTCATTATCGGCCTCCGTCTCCCCGCTCAAACGCGGCCTGGGGCTGGCTGCCTCGTCGTACATCTGTGGCGCTGGCAAGCCCATCTACTGGAACGACATGCCCCACTCGGCCGTGCAGATTCGCCTCGACCGTGGGGGCGGCGTCACCGTCTACTGTGGCAGCACCGACATCGGCCAGGGTTCCACGTCCGTGCTTGCCTACGTCGTCGCCGAAGAACTGGGCATCGAACCGGAGCAGATTCACCTGGAGACCGCCGACACGACACTCACCCCTGTCGATCTCGGCTCGTATTCCAGCCGCGTCACCTTTATGGCGGGCAATGCCGCTATCGCCGCCGCGCGCAAACTGAAGCAGCAGCTCCTGGAAGCAGCATCCGAGCGCCTGCAGGTCCCTGCCGGTCGTTTGCAAGCCGGGGGAGGCGTCTTCTATGACGAGCATGACCCCGGCGTCTCTCTCCCCTTCGTCAAGGCCGTGCAACTGGCCGAGGCACGCTTCGGCGCCCTGGTGTCTGCCGGTTCCTACGCGCCCCCCGCGGATATCCACGGCGACTATAAGGGAGCTGGAGTCGGCCCTTCGCCCGCTTACTCTTACTCGACCTGCGTGGCGCAGGTGGCGGTCGATGTAGAAACCGGCGAGGTGGTGGTTGAAAAGCTCTGGCTGGCGCACGATATCGGCCAGTCCATCAACCCCTTGCTCGTGGCTGGCCAGGTCGAGGGCAGCGCCTATATGGGTTATGGCGAAGCGCTCATGGAGCAGCAGGTCTTTCGCAAGGGGCGGCACAAAATACCTTCCCTGCTGGATTATAAGCTCGCGACGACGCTAGATACGCCTGAAATCGAAACCATCCTGGTAGAGGTTCCCGACCGCGAAGGGCCGTTCGGCGCCAAGGAAGCGGGCCAGGGACCGCTCAACCCCGTCATTCCGGCCATCGCCAACGCCATCTATGATGCCGTGGGCGTGCGTGTCGATGAAACCCCCATCACGCCCGACAAGGTACTGCGCGCCATGAAAGCGGCGCAGGAGAAAGGTCCCGCCCGTGGCGTTGGCGTAACACCAACACAGGCTCCTTCTCCCTGGCCAGGCCGTCTCATCTCCTGGCAGCCTGGCGTTATGGAGGGACACACCAATGGCGAGGTCTCCACTCGTTCCCAGGAAAGTTCCGTAGGGGCGAGTGCGGAGAAGAGTGGCGGGGAGGGCCTTTATGGTCGCCCGCCGTACCCTAACCGCGATGATGGCACACCCGGTCCCATCCCCACGAAAGGGAGCGTGTCCTGATGCTGCGCCTTCCACCCTTTCGCTATCTGGCCCCCCGTAGCCTCGAAGAGGCTGCGCACATGCTCGCACAGGAAGGCGATACGGCCATGCTGGTTGCTGGCGGCACCGACCTCTTCCCCAATATGAAGCGCCGCCAGTTTACTCCTCCGGTCTTGATCGGCCTGCGCGCCATCAAAGCGTTGAAGAGCATCAGTGGCTCTCCCGACCAGGGCTTTCGCCTGGGCGCTGGCGTTACCCTCACAACAATCGCCGAGCATCCGGCAATACAGCAGCATTATAGCGCTCTTGCTACCGCTGCCAATTCCGTTTCGACGCCGCAGTTGCGCAACACTGGCACCATCGGTGGCAACCTGCTCCTGGATACCCGCTGCAACTACTACAATCAAACCGAGTTCTGGCGGCACTCCATCGGCTACTGCATGAAGAAAGATGGCGACATCTGCCTGGTTGCTCCTGGCAGCCCGCGCTGCTGGGCCATCTCTTCTGCAGACACCGCCCCCGTCCTGGTCAGCCTTGGCGCGTTTGTGCGCCTTGTCAGCGTGCGCGGCGAGCGTGTAATACCGGTACAGGAGCTGTTTCGCGACGATGGCATAGACCCCTACACGAAAGCCGCGGATGAGGTACTCAGTGAGATCATCCTGCCGCCCGCCGCTGGCTGGCAGAGCGTCTACTTGAAGCTGCGCCGTCGCGGCTCGTTCGACTTTCCTATCCTGGGCGTGGCCGTCGCCCTGCGCACCGCCGCTGACGGCGTCGTCACCGGTGCCCGCATCACACTAGGAGCCGTCGCGTCCCATCCCGTCGAGGCGACCGAAGCGACTGCCTTATTGCTCGGCCAGCGTCTCACGCCAGACCTGGCCTCTACCGTCGCTGCCGTCGCAGCCAAACGTGCCAAACCGCTGGATAACGCCGACCTGACCATCAACTACCGCAAACAGGTCACACCCATCTATATCCGCCGGGCGCTCGATCACTTTATTAAAAACTAAAGGACTCGCATTCCATGTCTGATCTGGAAACCGCTTCCCGCTCTGTCATCGCAGCGCACCAACTAGCGCGGCTGCAAGCTGGATTCTCACGTATCCTTCCGTCCAACCGCTTCTACCACCAAAAGCTAAATGTACGGGCAGGGCTTGCCCCCGCCCAGGACCTCGCCCCCGCCCTGTCAACAACGGACCAGCCTCTCATTGTCAATAACCTGGACGACCTCGCGCGCCTGCCTTTCACCACGAAACAAGAACTCGTTGCCGACCAGCAGGCGCACCCCTTATTTGGCAGCAACCTCACTTATCCCTTGAGTGATTACATCCGCCTCCATCAAACCTCTGGCACGACCGGGAACCCTTTGAAGATACTGGATACCCAGGAGAGTTGGGACTGGTGGGCCGCTTGCTGGACAGCAGTCTATCGTGCGGCTGGCGTCGGTCGTGAAGACGTTGTTTTCCTGGCCTTTGGCTTCGGCCCCTTTATCGGCTTCTGGTCCGCTTACGAGGGGGCTAAACGTATCGGTGCGCTCACCGTTCCTGGTGGCGGCATGGACTCGCTGCAGCGGCTGCGCGCCATACACGAGGTCGGTGCCACCGTACTGGTCTGCACACCCAGCTACGCCTTGCGCCTGGCGGAAGTAGCGCAGGAGTACGGCATGGACATGCGCGAGTCCCATGTGCGTGTAACCATTCATGCTGGCGAACCGGGAGCCTCAGCCTCAATTCCTGCCACTCGCGAGCGCATTGAACATGCCTGGGGCGCGAAAACCTACGACCATGCAGGCATGACTGAAATGGGTGCCTACGGTTTCATGTGCTCGCAGCAGCAGGGCATCCATGTCAATGAAGGCGAATTCATCGCGGAGATTCTCGATCCCCGTAGCGGCCAGCCCGTCGAGGAAGGCCAGGCTGGCGAACTGGTGCTGACCAACCTGGGTCGCTGGAGCGCGCCCGCCATCCGCTATCGCACAGGCGACCTCGTGCGACATGGCGGCTACAACTGTGCCTGTGGCCGTACCTTCCTTGCCCTACCTGGCGGCGTCCTGGGACGCGTAGACGATATGTTGATCGTGCGCGGCGTCAACGTCTATCCATCGGCGCTGGCTGACGTACTGCATCGCTTTCCCGAGGTAGCCGAGTACAAAGTAATCGTAACGCAGGCAGGCTCGATGGATGAGATTGCCTTGCAGGTAGAATGTCCCGCGCAGGTGGTCCCCCGTCTCCAGGAAGAACTACACATCGCCTTCAACCTGCGCATCCCCGTCGAGGTCGTCGCATTAGGCACCCTCCCCCGCTTTGAGCTGAAAGCCAGGCGCGTAGATGACCGCCGCCAGCAGTGAAGCCATGAATTACATCGCCATGTCCGTTGGAAGTGAATGAGGGAGTTATTTTGGCTGCAGGGAGTGAACCTTTTTGTGCATTGTGCATCAAGACTGAGATAAGCTCAGCCAATATTGTTAGACAAAAAACGTCTGGTGGGGGCAGTTTGGGAGGGATCCCGCGCTCATTTCAACAGCAACGACGCAACAGGGGTTGCTAACAATTACCACATTTGCGTCCCTGTCATATACTATTCCTAGCTCTTTCGTTTCTTCACATGAGCGAGTTGAACCATTTTTCAGCATACTGACCAGAGCATGGTGAGACACCTCCTGGTTGGAAGCATGCGTGGCTAGCTGGCCACCCGAAGAAGAGCAAAGCAATGACGAAACGAAGCAGTCGATGAACATGAGAGGGAAGGGGAACCATGATCAACGGAGCACATGTCATTCTCTACAGCACCGACGCGGAGGCCGACCGGGTCTTCATCCGCGACGTGCTCGGATTTGCCGGAGTCGACGCCGGCGGTGGCTGGCTGATCTTCAAGCTGCCGCCCGCCGAGATCGCAGTACACCCTACTGACGGGCTGGGGAAGCACGAGTTCTACTTGATGTGCGACGATATCGAGAAGACGTTGGCGGACCTGACCGCCAGGGGCGTCACGATCTCCCACCCGCTCAGCGACCAGGGCTGGGGTCTGCTCGCCTCGATGAAGCTCCCGAGCGGCTCTGATCTGTCGCTCTACCAGCCACGCCACCCCACCGCATACGACCTGGAGGGCTGATCCGTCAAATCCATCCAGAGGTGGAAGAACATCTCTCTGCGGGAACAGGCCACCCGTGAGGAGCAAATGGCAACCCCTGCGACCTCGCCCGCGAATGGGAGAAAGAAGTGCGTTTCATTCTCCTTGTGCAAACCTCAAAAAGGAAGAGTTTTTTTGACACCAATGTATCCAACCGACCGGGAATCGCTTGAACGCGATTGCGATCTCCAGTTCATTATAGCCAGTGGGCCAGGCGGGCAGCATCGCAATAAAGTCGAAACAGGCGTGCGTCTGGTACATCGCC
>WNGQ01006270.1_pt1 | contig 11535 bp, 18 predicted proteins | sample 5407661 | NCBI WGS metagenome assembly WNGQ01 (sample SAMN13153382, study PRJNA577476) | soil metagenome | isolation source: 60 cm soil or saprolite under Garry oak tree replicate 2 | place: USA:California | collected 2016-06-15
CGCCCGCCCTTTACTACTTTCGCGCAGCGGTTGATGAAAACGACCTTCTCGGTCGTATCACCCCGTGCCGCGGGCGTCCTGTCCGGGTTGCGCGAATCTGGTCGCCTGCCTGAAGTTTGTGCCATGAGTTAAAATTTTAAGCCGCCCGCGCGGGCTGCGTCTGCCAGAGCTTTCACTTTCCCGTGGTAAAAGAAACCGCCGCGATCAAAGACGACGCGTTCGAGTTTCTTCGCAAGCAGACGTTCCGCGATCGTTTTGCCTATCTGTTCGGCCGCTGCGCGGTTGGCGGCGGCTTTACTTTTACCGGGCGACGAACGCTCCATTGTCGATGCGGCGGCTAGTGGACGTCCGGCGCCATCGTCGATAACTTGCGCGTAAACGTGTTTCCCGGAAAAATGGACGGCCAGCCGCGGCCGTTCCGCCGTGCCCGCGACTTTTTTCCTAATCCGTTGATGAACGCGCTGCCGCGCCGCTTTACGAGTCGTCGCCATATTTATTGGACTGTCTTGCCTTCCTTGCGACGAATCTGCTCGCCGGCATAGCGCACGCCTTTGCCCTTGTACGGTTCTGGCGGGTAAAAACCGCGAATGTCTGCCGCTACCTGGCCTACCAGTTTTTTGTCCACACCTTCGATGTTAATCTTAGTGGCATCAGTGACAGTGATCTTGATGTCCTTTGGAATCTGAAACTGAACAGGGTGAGAAAAACCGAGGCTCAAATTGAGCATCGGGCCTTGCACCGCGGCCTTGAAACCGACGCCCTCGATCTCGAGCTGCTTGGCAAAGCCCTGGCTGACGCCCTGCACCATGTTGTGAACCAGGCTGCGCGAGAGCCCGTGGAGCGCTTTCACGCTGCGCGTTTCCGCTTCGCGCATGACCGAAACTCGGTTGTCCTTCACTGTTGCCCTGATGTCGCGCGGCAGCTTCCAGTTCAGCTTTCCCCTGGGTCCCTCTACCGATACCGCGCCGTCATTGTCGATGCTGACTCTAACTTTGTCGGGAATCTCGATCTCTTTATTTCCGATTCGTGACATAAAATTTACCAAACGTAGGCCAACAGTTCGCCGCCAACTTTTTGCTTTCTCGCCTCACGCCCCGATAAAACACCGCGCGAGGTGGAAAGAATCGCCACGCCCATTCCACCAAGAACTCGCGGGATTTCATCCGCGCCTACGTAACGGCGCAATCCCGGCCGGCTTACCCGTCGCAAATTCGCAATCGCACTGGAGCGATTCACGATTTTATTTGTGATCTTGATGCGCGGATGCGCGGCGCTCGTGTCGATCGAGTAATCGGAGATATAGCCTTCCTCCTTCAAGATGCGGGCAATCTCTGCCTTGATCTTCGAGTATGGAACCAACACCTCGGGCTTTTGCGCACGCGTGCCGTTGCGGACACGCGCCAAAAGATCGGCAATGGGATCAGTAACAGTACTCATGAAAATCAGGCGGGTTGCGCGGCGGGCCTTGCCCGGTCGCTGAACGGCATTCCCATTTCGCTCAAGAGCGATTTGGCTTCCTCGTCCGTTCGTGCCGTGGTGACGATAGTAACATCAAATCCGATGTTGCGCTTGATTTTATCGAGCTCGACCTCGGGAAAAATCGATTGGTCCGAAATTCCCAGCGTGTAGTTGCCGTGATCATCAAAACAGCGCGGCGACACGCCGCGAAAATCGCGAATGCGAGGGAGCGCTGCTTTGATGAAGCGCTCGAGAAATTCGTACATACGCTCACCGCGCAAGGTCACCTTCGCGCCGATCGCCTGGTCCTTTCGTAATTTGAAATTGGAAATGCTTTTCTTAGCCAGCGTTTCCACCGGGCGTTGGCCCGTGATCAAGGCAAGCTCCGCTTTTGCCTCCTCCAGCGCCTGCTTCACGTCCGATTGCGAGCCGACCGAGGTGTTAATCACTACTTTCTCGACCTTTGGAACCTGATGAACGTTCTTGTAGCCGTGCAGCTTTTGCAGCGCCGGCATTACCCGTTCTTTATAATCGCGATAAAATTCGTTTTCCATTTCTCAACAAAGCTGTCCTAGCTCTTCTTTTTCTCTCGTTTCGCTTTCGGTTTCTTGCTTTTCACCGGCTTTCCGTCGCGTTCGATCAATTTCACATTGGAAATATGAATCGGGCCTTCGCGTTCCGCGATCTTGCCGCTGGGATTGTCCTGCGATTTCCGGAGATGCTTCTTAATAATCCGCACGCCCTCGACCAAAACGCGCCGCTTATGGGGAAACACCGCCAGAATTTTCCCCGAAGAACCGCGAAAATTCCCCGAGACGACCTCGACATGGTCGCCTTTTTTAACGTGGCACTTAATGCGGTTCATAAAACTTCCGGAGCGAGCGAGACAATTTTCATGAAATTCCGCTCGCGCAATTCGCGGGCTACCGGTCCAAAAATGCGCGTGCCACGGGGATTCAAATCTTTATCGATAATCACGATCGCATTGTTATCGAAACGCAGCAGAGAGCCATCTTCGCGCCGGATCGGCTGTTTCGTGCGAACGAGTACTGCACGCACGACTTCGCCTTTTTTTACCGTTCCGGTCGCGCTGGCTTCCTTCACGTTCGCCGTGATCACATCGCCGATTCCGGCATAAAGCGTCGACTTACCGATCACGCTGATCATCGTCGCCATGCGCGCCCCGCTGTTGTCCGCCACATCAAGTCTGGATCGAAGTTGCACCATAAAAATCTTCCTCTCCCTCTTCTCTCTACTTCTGGATGACCTCAACCAAACGCCAGCGCTTTAGCTTGCTCAGCGGCCGTGTCTCCATGATCCGAACCGTGTCGCCCGTTTTCGCCTTGTTCTGTTCGTCGTGCGCGTAAAATTTTCTCATCTGTTTAACGATTTTGCCGAACTTGGGATGCGGCACGCGCGTGACCGTCTGCACCACAATCGTCTTGTTCATGCTGCTGGAAATCACTTCGCCGGTCCGCGTCTTGCGCGAGCCGCGGGTGAAGGATACAGGCAGCGGGGGCGGTTGTTGATCTTGCTCAGCCATAAATTTACTTTTTTTCAGTCTCTCTCGCCCGCTGTGAGAGCACTGTTTCAATGCGGGCAACATCTCGCCGCAGCAAGCGTAACCGGCTTGGCTGCTCGAGCTGGCCGCTCTGCTGTTGCAAGCGCAGATGCAACCTCTCCTGCCGCAAGTCACGTCTCTTGGTCAGCAGCTCATCCGTACTCGATTCGATGATTTCTTTCGTTTTCATGGTTCGCTAGGCAGCGGCGACGTGGTGCCGGCTCAGAAATTTCGTTCGCACGGGCAACTTGTCCGCTGCCAGCCGAAGAGATTCACGCGCGACCGATTCGGGCACACCATCCAGTTCGAACAAGATGTTGCCGGGCCGCACGGTCGCCACCCAGAACTCAGGCTGGCCTTTACCCTTGCCCATGCGGGTTTCCGGCGGACGCCCCGTGACCGATTTGTCGGGAAAAATGCGGATCCAGAGTTTGCCTTTGCGTTTCATATTGCGCGTAAGGGCAACTCGCGCGGCTTCCAGTTGAGTGTTGGTGATCCAGGCGCGTTCGAGAGTTTGCAAACCAAACTCGCCAAAGTCGATTCTGAGATTACGCGAAGCAGTCCCCTTGCGACTTCCTCGCTGGGACTTCCGATACTTCACGCGTTTTGGCATTAATGGCATAACGATGCTCCTTAAACTGACTCAGGCCCCGGCGGCGGTGGGGCTGAGGGCGGTGGCGGCGTAGCAGATTGAGCCGGCGCTTCTTCCTTTTTACAGATCCAACATTTTACCCCAATCTTACCGTAAACCGTATTGGCTTCGGCGAACCCGTAGTCGACGGCTGTCCGCAGCGTATGAAGAGGAACTTTACCTTCCCGATACCATTCCGACCGCGATATCTCCGCGCCATTGAGACGGCCCGAACAACGCAACCGAATCCCCTCCGCGCCAAAATCCATCGCGGTCTGTACCGCCTTTTTCATCGCGCGGCGATAAGCAATGCGCCGCTCAATTTGCAACGAGACGTTCTCGGCGACCAGCTGCGCATCAAGCTCGGGCGATTTGATTTCCTGGATGTCGATTTTGACCTGCTTTCCCTGCGCCATTTTCGAGATCTCCTCAGTCATCTTTTCGATCTCCGCTCCTTTGCGCCCAATTACGATTCCCGGACGCGCGGTGAAAATTGTTACCCGAATACTGTTCCACGCCCGCTCGAGCACAATTTTAGAGACAGCGGCGAACTGCAGCTTCTTCTTCACATAATTTCGAATCTCGAAATCGCTGTGCAAGAACGCGGGCAGTTCCTGCGGCGAGGCATACCAGCGCGAGCGCCAGTCGCAATTTACCCCCAGGCGAAACCCAATTGGATTAACTTTTTGTCCCATAACGTTCCTGATGTGGAGTTACTTCTTTGCCTTTGCGGCCGCGGTTTTCGTTCTCGGCTTCTTTTCGGCCGCCGTTGTTGGACTTTGACTCGCCTCGCCCGTCGTTTGCTTCTTTGTCTTTTTTCCCTGTTCGCGTTTCGCTTTTTTGGTTTCGCGCGTCTCAATTGGAATTTCATCGGAGAGCACGATCCGAATATGGCTGGTTCGCTTTAGAATGGTGCTGCCACTGCCACGGGCGCGCGCCATCATCCGCTTCAGTGTTGGGCCCTCGCCGACAATCGCTTCCTTTACGACCAAACCGTCAGGTTTCAGGTTGGCGTTGTTCTCCGCGTTAGCAATTGCACTCTTAAGCGTCTTGCCGATCAGAAAGGATGCTTTTTTAGGAGTGAAAGCGAGAAGATCGAGTGCGGCCGAAACCGGCAGACCCTGGATCTCACGCGTGACTTCGCGCACCTTGAATGGCGAAATCCGCGCATACTTATATATCGATCTCACTTCCATCGCTTCGCGACTTATAAGGTTACAACGTTACAACAGTTACATGGGTTACATCGGAAAGGCGTCTCCTCCTTTGTAACTCTTGTAACTTTTTTAAGCCTTTTAACGTTCATTACTTCAAACTCATATCGGACTGGGCATCCACCTGAAGCCGGTCGCCTACTTTTATTTTTTCCTTCTCCAAATCCATTTCTTGAATCACGGCGCCGCAAATTTTCTGCCTCACATCTACCACTCGCAGTGTTGCGATCTTTCGGTCGTCGCGCATTACGCGCATCGGCATGCCAATTTTGACACCTTGCTTTTCACCCAAGTTGCCGACCACAAACGACCATTCTTCCTTCACGCTGATGACGCTCCCGTCCATCAGACCGGGCTCCTGAGAATCCGGCGCGTCATTCGATCTTGCGACAAGGTCATTCGTGCTGCGCAGTTGCGTTTCCACGTCCATCCGCGCTTGCGCATCGCTACTCTGCGACGTTTTCAAATACCGCAACATCGCCTCGTTCAGGCGCAACATCTGGTCACGATAATCATCGCGTTCCTTTTGCGCGAGTTGAAGATCGCTCACCGCCGCCAGCAAACGCTGTTCCAGCTTCGCCCGATCCTTGTTCGCCGCCGCCAGACCCAGCGCCTCCATCCGCAATTCCAAGTCGGAATACTTGCGGCGAAACAATTCCGCCGCCGCGTTGGATTCCGCCAGGCTGCTCGTCAATACCTTGAGCGATTCCTGGTCGATGGACAGTTGCCTGCGCAATTGTTCGTTTTGCGTGAGCAATGTCTCGGCTGTCCCTGCGCCGTCCGCATTTTCAATTTTGGATTCTGACAAAGAACTATTTCCCTCTGCCGCCAGCCTTCCGACGGGCAACAGGCCCACAAACATAATCATCGACCCACGAGTCATTGCCCATTTGGGCAATCGACAATCGGAAATCGAAAATCGAAAATTCACATTACTTGGTCACCTTCGCCGTGTGGGAGCCGTGTTTCTTGAACACCCGCGTCGGCGAAAACTCACCGAGCTTGTGACCAACCATGTTCTCGGTGATGAAGACGGAGTTAAAGGTCTTTCCGTTGTGCACCAAAAACGTGTGGCCGACAAAATCCGGCGTCACCATCGAACGCCGTGACCATGTTTTGATCGGTCTTTTTGCGCCCGAACTATTCATCTTGTCGATCTTCTCCAGAAGATGCGACTCGACGAAGGGTCCTTTCTTCAACGATCTAGCCATAAATTGCAAGTGGATTTGTGAAGGGTCGCGCTCTGCAAGACCGGAGTCGCAGGAGCTTCGCCCTCCAACACATCACGTTTTTTTCTTTGATTTTCTCCGTTCCAAAATAAACCGACCGCTCGGCTTGTGTTTGCTCCGTGTTTTAAATCCTTTGGCGAGTTGCCCCCAGGGACTCACGGGGTGATGCCGGCCACCGCCCCCTTTTGATTTCCCCTGCCCACCGCCCATCGGATGATCGATCGGATTCATGGCCATACCCCGCACATGCGGACGGCGTCCCTGCCACCGCGTCCGTCCCGCTTTCCCGCTCGACACATTCATGTGATCGACGTTTCCCACCTGGCCGATCGTCGCGAAGCAGTTTTCGTGGATGCGACGGATTTCGCCGGAGGGCATTTTCACCAGCGCGTAGCCTCCTTCAAGGTTGCTTAACGTGGCCTGCTGCCCAGCGCTGCGCGCAACCTGACCGCCGCGTCCCGGCGCCAACTCGATATTGTGAATGTTAGCGCCAAGCGGAATCGCGCGAAGCGGCAGCGCATTTCCCAGATCCGGCGCCGCATCTTCTCCGGCGGCGACTGTCGATCCGGCACGGAGACCGTTCGGGGCAAGAATATAACTTAGCTCGCCATCCGCGTATTTGATAAGGGCAATGCGCGCAGAACGGTTCGGATCGTACTCGATCCCGACAACCTCCGCGGGAACACCGCGCTTATGTCGCTTAAAGTCGACTTTGCGGTATTTCTGTTTGTGACCGCCGCCGATGTGTCGCGACGTCAGCCGGCCATAATTATTGCGACCGCCGGATTTTTTCTTCGACTCAACCAAACCCTTGGCCGGCCGCCACTTCGTGATTTCATCGAAGCGCGGCAGCGATTTGAAGCGCAACGTCGACGTAAGCGGGCGATAGTTCTTGAGAGCCATAATCAAAATGACGAATGACGAATGACGAATGACGAACGAAATCCGAAGCTCAAATGACGAAGCAGGGCAATCGCGCTCGGCAACATTTGGTTTTCGTGCTTCGTCATTGTTTCGGGCTTCGTCATTCGTGCTTCGTCATTCCACTTCATACCAAATCGATCTTTTCGCCTTTTTTCAAGGTCACGATGGATTTCTTCCAGTGCGGCCGCCGTCCCAATGGCCCCCGGACGCGTTTCTTTTTGCCGGCGTAATTGCAGGTGTTCACATCGACCACCTTCTTTTGAAACAACCGTTCAATTGCGTTCTTGATCTGGATTTTGCTCGCGCGCGGGCTCACGCGGAAAACATATTTGTTCAGCTTTTCACTCATCAACGTCGACTTCTCAGTCAACGATGCAGTTTTAATGATCTCGTGCGGCTCGTTCATTTTTATTGCGCCGTAGTCACGCGACTGCGAGACGCAGGCGGGTTGGTTCTTTCCGCGAGCTGTTCCAGCGCTTTGTGCGTGACGAGAATTTTCTCGAACGCGAGCAACTGCTCGGTGTTGACATCGGAAGCGGTCGCAAGCCGCACTGGTTTCACGTTGCGCGCCGATTTAAAGGTAGTTTGATCGAACGCATCCGAGATCAGTAAAACTTTTCGCGCATCGGTCTGTTTTTTCAGCAACGACAAGAACGCTTTTGTCTTTAGTTCTGGCACCTCGAATTTGTCGATCGTCAAGATATCCCCGGCGTTGATTCGGTCGCTGAGCGCCTTTCGAAAAGCGAGATGCCGCACCGACTTCGAAATCTTTTTTGAATAATCACGCGGCTTTGGCCCGAAAACCACGCCACCGCCACGCCAGATCGGCGACGATTTATAGCCGGCCCGAGCGCGACCTGTTCCCTTTTGCCGCCACGGTTTTGCGCCAGAAAGGTTCACTTCAGCCTTTGTTTTGGTATTAGCCGAACCAGAACGCCGCGCTGCGCGCATGGCCAGAATGGTCTCATGGACGGCCTGCGTACCGCGTCCGTCTTCGATCAGCTCGATTTTCGCTTCTTTGGCCGCTGCTTTGGTTAACACCTTCGCGCTCATTTTTTGGCGGCTCCTCGTTGGGGCGTGGGGGTCGCGGCTCCGGTCGTGGCAGCACCTCTGCCGCCGGCCTTTTTCAATGCCGGACGCACGACAACGTAACTTCCATTGGCTCCCGGAACTGCGCCGCTGATCAGAAGCATTTTTTCTGCCTCCCGCACCTGCATGACCTGAAGATTTTGCACGGTCACGCGTTCATCCCCCAGATGACCAGGCATCCCCATATTTTTCCAAATTCGTCCGGGAGTAGATCGATTGCCGATTTCGCCAGGGCGCCGGTGTGTTTTCGAGCCGTGCGACGCGCCTTGTCCATGAAAGTTGTGCTTCTTCATCACACCTTGAAATCCTTTGCCTTTCGAACGGCCAATCACATCGACATAATCGCCCGGCTGAAATTGCGTAACGCTTAAATTGATCTCGCCTTCGGAAACATCACTCGGCAGACGAAATTCGCGCACGAATCTCTTCGGCTCGACCCCGGCTTTTTTGAATTCGCCCAACAGCGGCTTGGTGACGCGCGATTCCTTTTGCGCGCCAAACCCAACTTGCACGGCTGAATAGCCCTCGTTTTTCGCCGCCAGGCAACGTAACAAAACGTTATCCCCTGCCGCAATCACGGTCACCGGACACAACCGGCCCCTGGCGTCGTAAACGCTGGTCATGCCGATTTTCTGTCCAAGAAGTCCGATGCTCATGATCGTGGGTTTGCAAATCTTTCAGAAGCCCCTCCGCTTAAATCTTAATCGTAATATCGACGCCCGCGGGCAAATTTAATTTCTTCAGTTCATCCACCGTTTTTGCAGTCGGTTCGATGATGTCGAGCAAACGCTTGTGGGTGCGAATTTCAAATTGCTCCATCGACTTTTTATCGACATGCGGGGAACGATTCACGGTGAATTTCTCGATCAATGTCGGCAGTGGAATCGGCCCGGCTACCCGTGCACCAGTGCGCTTGGCCGTCTCGACAATCTCGACCGCGGATTGGTCGAGCATGCGATGGTCGAACGCTTTCAAGCGAATCCGGATGCGCTGCCCATTGCTCATTTGGTCTCCTTCTGGTCGAGAATCGCGGGGACCAGGTTCGCTGGCACTGGTTCGAAATGCGACGGCTCCATCGAATAACTGGAACGGCCCTTCGAGAGTGAACGAATTGCGGTTGCGTAACCAAACAGTTCGGCGAGCGGAACCTCCGCGTGGATGATAGTCAGATTACCGCGTGTCTCGATGCTGCTAATGCTGCCGCGCCGCCGGCTCAAATCTCCACAAATGTCGCCCTGAAATTCCTCTGGGGTGATGTTTTCAACCTTCATGATCGGCTCAAGCAGAATCGGCTTGCCTTGCTTGAAGCCGTCTTTCATTGCGAAGATCGCTGCCAGCTTAAACGCGAGCTCGTTGGAATCGACTTCGTGAAAGCTTCCGTAAACAATGTCCACCTCAACATCGACAACAGGGTAACCGCCCAGCACGCCGTTAAGCACCGCTTCGTCGATGCCTTTCTTGACTGCGGGAATGTATTCGCGAGGAATAATGCCGCCGACGATTTTGTTTTCGACGACCAAGCCGCTGCTTCGCGAGCCGGGACGCACATCTACTTCGACGTGGCCGTACTGACCGCGACCACCGGATTGTTTGATCAACTTGCCAACGCCGTGCGCACTCGTGGTAATGGTCTCGCGATACGCGATCTGGGGCTTGCCCGCATTTGCGTCCACTTTGAATTCGCGAAACATACGATCGCGAATGATTTCCAGATGCAGCTCGCCCATGCCGGCGATGATCGTCTGGCCGGTGTCTTCGTGCGTGTAAACGCGGAACGTCGGATCTTCTTCGGCAAGACGTTGCAGCGCGACCCCCATCTTTTCCTGATCCAATTTTGTCTTTGGCTCGATAGCCATTGAAATGACAGGATCAGGAAACGTCGGCGGCTCGAGCAGGATTGGATGATCCTCGTCACAGAGCGTGTCGCCCGTGGTGATGTTTTTAATGCCGACGATTGCGGCGATATCGCCCGAATAACAGGTCTCGATGTCCTCACGCTTGTCCGCCTGAATTTGGATCAGGCGCGAAATGCGCTCACGCTTGTTCGTACGCGGGTTGTAAACCGTGTCGCCTTTCGAAAGTGTGCCGGAGTAAACACGGAAGAAGACGAGTTTGCCGACAAATGGGTCGCTCCAAAGCTTGAAGGCGAGCGAACAAAAATTGCCGTTGTCATCGGTCGGCGCCTCCATCGGTTCGTGCGAATCGGGATCCATGCCTTTGGCCGGCGGAATATCGAGAGGACTTGGGAGGTAATCGACCACCGCGTCGACCAGGTACTGCACGCCTTTATTCTTGAGTGCTGAACCGGCAACGACCGGAACAAACTTGTTCGCGATGGTTTGGCGCCGAATGCCGGCCTTCAATAGTTCCGGGGTTACCGGTTTCTCTCCGAGCACCGCTTCCGCCACTTCGTCATCGAGATTTGAAATTTGTTCGACAAGGTCGGCGTAGGTTTTATCGACAAGATCGCCATACTCCTTTGGAACGTCAGCAAGTTCATATGTCGACCCAAGCTGATCGCTGTCCGAATAAATGACCGCTTTCCTATTAATAACGTCGATCTGACCTTTGAACTGATCTTCTTTGCCGAGCGGTAGCAGAACCGGCCAAGCGTTTGCCCCGAGTTTTTTACGCATGCTGTCGATCGACATCTTAAAGTCGGCACCGACCCGGTCCATTTTGTTGATGAACGCGATGCACGGGACATTGTATTTTGTCGCCTGCCGCCAAACCGTTTCTGATTGCGGCTGCACGCCCGCCACCGCGTCGAAAACGGCGATCGCGCCATCGAGCACTCGAAGTGAGCGCTCCACTTCCGCCGTGAAATCAACGTGACCGGGCGTGTCAATAATGTTGATGCGCTGCTTGATTCCTTCGAAAATTTTGTAGACGCCTTCTTCTTTCCGTTGCGTCCATGCGCAGGTCGTTGCCGCAGATGTGATCGTGATGCCGCGTTCGCGTTCCTGCTCCATCCAGTCGGTCACGGTGGTCCCTTCGTGCACCTCGCCGATTTTGTGGATCATGCCGGTGTAAAACAGAACGCGTTCGGTCAGCGTCGTCTTGCCGGCGTCAATGTGGGCAGCGATCCCGATGTTCCGCGTCCGCTCGAGCGGGAACTTTCGATTTGGCGAATTCGGATTCTTCGCCACAGGCTTTTGTTCGAGCGTAGCAGGCATCATCTTTTACCAGCGGAAATGCGCAAACGCGCGATTTGCTTGCGCCATTTTATGTGTGTCTTCGCGTTTCTTGATCGCGTTTCCTTGACCTGAAGCCGCGTCCTTGATCTCGTGTGCCAGCGCATCCGCCATTGGCGTACCGCGGCGATTATCCGCGTATTGCACGATCCAACGCATGGCGAGCGAGACTTGACGCGCGGGCGTCACTTCCATTGGCACCTGGTAAGTCGCGCCGCCCACACGCCGCGATTTT
>WNGQ01011159.1_pt1 | contig 11535 bp, 6 predicted proteins | sample 5407661 | NCBI WGS metagenome assembly WNGQ01 (sample SAMN13153382, study PRJNA577476) | soil metagenome | isolation source: 60 cm soil or saprolite under Garry oak tree replicate 2 | place: USA:California | collected 2016-06-15
GTATACCTGCCATTGGTACGTGAAGGTGGTAGGGCGGTGCTACGGATTATGCAATATAAAACGAGCTGAAAAGGGTAGATTCTTCAATGCCAAAGAAAAGGTTCCTGGTGGTAGTGCCACCAGGAACCTTTTCTTTGGCTTTGCAGAATGTGTGCAAGCTTATTCAAAACAATTCTTCGTAGGTGAAGGCGGTGGTGTCATCGATGGTAATACGATCTCCATTGATAAGGGCAAGTTGGTCTATGCGTTGGCCCTGGCAACTCATACCATTGAGGCTTTCGGCATCTTCTACTACCCATGAGCCGTATTTCCAACGGATAAGAGCGTGGAAGCGTGAAACACTGGGTGAAGGTATCTGAATATCGCTGGTAGAGAAACGTCCAATGGTGAGGATTGGTTTACTCAAGCGATATCTTTCGATGATCTTATCGTCTATTTCAACAATGACACGAGCTTTAACAGGTGTATTAACATTCCTGTTGGGTGAGTCGGTGTCTGCTTCTGGGAGCCTACGATAATAGAAATGGCGTGTATCTGTCTCAGGGTCTTCACTCAGATCAGGTCTCAGCTCTGTTGGTATCTCTGGAAGTTGCTGGGTCTGCTCTTCTGCAATATCTTGCGTTGGTGCGTTGCTCTCTGTATCTGGGGTTGTTGAAAGGCTTTGAGTGTCTGCTTCCGCAACATCTACTGTATCGTTTGTTGGCGATACAGATATATGCGGAAGGTCCTGGGTAGCAGCACCATCCAGCGGCTCGGTTTCTGGTTCTATAGGTTTATTACGCGGAAGCAAGGGTGTACTTGCAGGATTATCCTTGTCATGGTGTTGGCTGGTGTTATGCCCATTACCATTATGTTTGCCATGCTCATTGCTGGTAGTATCTCCGCTCCCGTTACCGTTGCCACGGTAGGTGTCAGTTCTAATTTCTGTGACCTGTAGAGGGGTCATGGAGGCCAAGACAGGAACAGGGAGGCGTGGGACGGTTTCCTCTACGTCGTCTTTATGAAGATGGTCTTCTCTCAAGATGGGTGAGGTTACTGGTATGCGTGGCGGGTTAAGGGATGATGGGACAGGGGTTCGTGGCAGGGTGCTGGTGCGTACCGCCGGTATGCGCGGGAGAGTACCACGATAAGCCGGGCGCACAACGGTATCTTCCTCACTGCGGTCGAGGTTGTAGCGATTCTGCTCTTCAAGGAGATGAGCAAACAAGCCGTTCAACTGCTTTAGTTCATGGAACGAGCCGCGCTCGACAATCTGACCATTCTCCATAACGAGGATTTCATCGACGTGGCCGAGGGTGCTGAGGCGGTGAGAGATGGTCAGGACGGTGCGCCCGACGATCAGTTTGCTGAGGGCATGCATGACCTCTGCTTCGGCTTCGACATCTAGATTGGCGGTTGGTTCGTCGAGGAGGAGAATAGGTGTATCGCGCAGGATGGCACGAGCAATAGCGAGGCGTTGTTTCTGACCTGCGGAGAAGTTGTTGCCCTGTTCACGCACGACAGTATCATAGCCATGGGGCAGACCCATAATCATATCGTGAATGTTGGCTTTTTTGGCAGCTTCGATGACTTCTTCAATAGTAGCCTCTGGACGTCCAATCTCGATATTTTCACGGATGGTGCCCTCAAAGAGGACAGAATCCTGTAGAACGACGCTAACGTTCTGGCGCAAGACCTGGAGTGGGTAGAGGGAGTTGGCTAGGTTGTCAATTTTGAGTGTGCCTTGCTCAACGTTATAGAAGCGTGGAATGAGTTTGACGAGGGTGGTTTTGCCGCTACCGGAATAGCCTACCAGGGCTACCTTGCGGCCTGCCGGGATATGCAGATTGATGCCTTTGAGCACGTTGCGGTCTTTGGAGTAACCGAAGACAACGTTCTCGAAGGTGATATCGCCTTGCAGTTTCTGCGGACCATCGTAGCGAACATCGGTTTCAATCACTTCTGGTGCCTGGTCGAGTATCTCCTGAATACGCTCAGCTCCAGAAGAGGCATTGCTGGCAAGAGTCGTCAGTTTGGAGAGGTCGCGCATGGGTTGATAGAGCATCTTGAGATAGGTCAAGAAGAGGATGAGGGTGCCGATGTCGATAGTGGAGGCACTGATGGTTAAAAAGCCGAAGTTGAAGCTATTACCGGCGGCGACGTAGCCACCTATGCCGATGACGCAAATGGTGCCCATGACGACAAGTACAGAGAGGGAGCCAACATGGATGCCGAAGCGGCGATTCTCACGTTTTTCAAGAGTAAAGGCTCGAATGACGGTAAGGGCGTTGATATCCTCGGTGGCAACATCGGCGATTTTACCAGCGGCTTTGGCCTTCTTTTTAGCGGCTGCTTTGATGCCACCGGTGTAGGCGGAGACGAGTACAAAGAGCAGGGGCGCGATTGCCAACGACAAAATGGTGTATTCTCCACTGATGAAGAGCATGATGACGGCGACGCCGATAAGGGTCAGGATACCGGCGAGCAGGTCTACCAAGCCATCGTTGACCAACTTTTCAAGATCGGCGATGTTACCGGTGACACGCTGAACGAGGTCGCCTTTCTTTTGCTGATCGTGCCAGTCCAAGGAGAGGCGTTGGAGGTGGTCGAACAATTCTTCGCGTAAGCGTGCGCTCAGATTTTGAGCGATGTAAGTAGCGGTAAAAAGTTCAAGGTAGACTAGTAATGCGCTCAAGAGGCCAAAGACAGCTAGCATGAGCAAAGAAAAGACGATGACGCCATTAACACTATGATGTGTGATCTGTGGATGCAGAACTGAGTTGACATTGGTTGGAGAGGCTGGACAGGGAGCCGGAGGGGGCTGTCCAATCGGTTGATTTGGCGGTGATGGTGGTGGTTGTAGAGATGGGTCTATGAGAGGAGTATCGAAGTATGAGAGTACTCCATCCAGAAATGGGAAGGTGCAGGCTGGATCGGAGCCTGGATTGTTGATCTTACTAGGAATAAATTTGAGTGGCATAGCTGCGAGCAGATCACAACCAACTTGTGCGATGGTCAGCAGAATAGCCAGAAGAATCAGGAAACGAAATCCCTTGAGGTTCCTATAGAGAAATTTACATAAGAAAAGCATGACTTATCCCCCTACTTTAAGATACAGAGATATGCGGCTACACTTCATGCAGGTTGCTGAAGCATGCATGATTAGCTGTACAATGGCATAACTACAGATGAGATAGGTATAACTACTGATGAGCTATCAGTAGTTATACCTATCCTACGGGCATACAGAGACAGACAGAATATAGCTGCAAGTCTTCTGCGTCTTTGCTTTGTTGTTATATTGGAGTCGAAGGTGCAAGGCGTTCCCCACGCCGCACCAGATTAAGAAAACCTTCCTATTTGGATAAGTAAAGTATAGCATAAATGTTGTCTCTCGTGAAGAGTTTGCGGGTCTGCTATCCTCTTCTCTTTAGCTGTGGTACAATGACTGGGATTTCTTCTAATTACGAGTAATTACGAGTGTAGGTTACACTATTGGGTATATATTTATTTGGAAGGTGATGACGATGTTAGAACAGCAAGGTTTGTTAGCGGGATTGAATGAGCCGCAGAGGAGGGCAGTGACGACGACGGAGGGGCCATTGCTTATACTGGCGGGACCAGGGAGTGGCAAGACTCGTGTGATTACGCATCGTATTGCCTATCTTGTACAGTATGAACACGTTTCTCCGTGGCGTATCCTGGCGGTGACGTTTACGAATAAGGCGGCGAAGGAGATGCGCGAACGCTTGGAGAAGCTGGTGGGCATCAATGAATCCAAAGAGATGACTGTAGGTACGTTTCATGCTATTTGTGCGCGGGTGCTGCGTATTGAGGCCGATTATCTTGCACCGTTGGGTCTCAACAAATCTTTTGTTATTCTGGATACAGATGATCAAACGACGCTGGTGAAGCAGGCGATCAAGCAGTTGAATATTGATGAGAAACAGTATAAACCAGTGGTGATGCAGGCGTTTATCTCACGGGCTAAGAATGAGCTGCTGGTGCCGGAGCAGATGGCGGAACAGGCATCGAAGTATGTGGAAGAGGTGGCGGCACGCGTCTATAAGGTCTATCAGAAGCTGCTGCGTGCTAATAATAGCGTTGATTTTGATGATTTGCTGATGTTGACTGAGCAATTGTGGCGGCACGAACCGGAGGTCTTGCGTCGCTACCAGTTGCGCTGGCAGTATATTCATGTTGATGAGTTTCAGGACTGTAATCTGCCACAATATAAGCTGATCAAGTTATTGGGTTATGGCACGGAGGAGCGACACGCGGGTTTGGGAAATGTGTGTGTGGTGGGGGATGATGATCAGATGATCTATACGTGGCGTGGGGCCAGTGCGGAGAACGTGCAACGCTTTGAGGAGGATTTTCCGAAGACGAAGATTATTCTGTTGGAGCAGAACTACCGCTCAACACAGACCATTCTGGATGCGGCACAGAATGTGGTGCGGCGCAATCGCCTGCGAAAAAATAAGAAGTTGTGGACGGCACTGGGGACAGGTGAGAAAGTTTTCCTGTATGAGGCTTACAATGAGGAAGAGGAAGGGTTGTTTACGGCGCGCGAGATTAATCGCTTGCTGGCGCGGGGGGAGATTGAGCGGCGTGGTGAGGTGGCGGTGATGTATCGCACTAATGCTCAGTCCCGCGCCCTGGAAGAGCAATTTCTACGAGCCAACATTCCGTATAAGGTGATCGGGAGTCGCAAGTTCTATGAGCGTAAAGAAGTGAAGGATATGCTGGCCTATTTGCGCCTGCTGTTGAATGCTGGTGATGAATTGAGCTTGCGGCGTATTATCAATGTGCCTAATCGTAAGATTGGTCCTAAGACGCTGGGTGAAATACAGCAGTGGGCGAACGAGAAAGGCGTATCGCTCTATCAGGCTATTCAGCAGGCTGAGCAACACCCGACATTGGGTAAGGCGGCGAAAAAAGCGCTGGGTGAGTTTGCACGTTTGATGAATGACCTGACGGGTGCTATAGATGAACTGTCTCTGCCTGAATTGCTGAATAGAATTGCTGAGCGGAGCGGGTATGGTCCTGAACTGCGCGAGGGGCCGGAAGATGAGCTAGATCGCTGGGCGAACGTGCTGGAATTACGGCGTGTGGCCGAAGATTACTCGGAGATTGAGACACGTATTGCTCTTGAGCTGTTCCTGGAGAATGTGGCCCTGGTAGGCGGGGCCGATACGGCACAGACGAGCGAGAATGGGACGCTGGTGCAGGAGGAGAATGGTGATGCAGTGACCTTAATTACGCTGCATGCGGCGAAGGGGCTGGAATATCCGGTGGTCTTTATTGTGGGTATGGATGAAGGTTCGCTGCCGCATGCGCGTTCAATAGATAAGCCGGAGCAGTTGGAGGAGGAGCGACGACTGGCTTATGTGGGTTTTACGCGTGCTATGCGCCGTCTCTATCTGGTGCGTGCTTATCGTCGTTCTCTATTCGGTGAGAGTATGCCGACCGAGCCGTCGCGTTTTCTGGCGGACATTCCTGGTGAACTGGTTGCAAATTCCGGTGGAGCTGGTGGTACACGTTCTAGTAAAGCGAGCCGAAGCAACAGACGTCGCGATAGTGGGGATGACGATGATTACAATCAGGATACGGAGGGAGAGAGCGGAAGGGTATTTGGGAGTGGGCGAGCTGGCACTTATGGTAGTGGTGGTTTGAGTAAGCCAAGCAGTGCAACGCCGAAATGGACGCCACATACTGGCTCATATTCATCACCGACGGTGCCCCCATCACCACCGCCTATACGCAAGGGTACAGGTGCTACGCCCCAGAAGACGCCTTCTCAGCCAGTACAGAAGGAGGCGCAATTTAAGCCGGGGGACAAGGTGCGGCACAATGTGTTTGGTGAGGGCATGGTGCTGAAAAGTGAGATGGTGCAGAATACGGAGTTTGTGGAGGTGCAGTTTCTGGGGAAAGTGGGTAAGAAGCGGCTAAGTATGGATTTTGCGAAGTTGGAGAAGATGTAGGACAGAATAAGACAAGAGTCCGGTATTCTGCATGGAATCAGGGCGATTGAAAAGTCACCCACATGACGACCGCAAGGGTCGTCACTACTATAGACGGCGAGTAGAACGGGCATGAGACGGAGTAGAGTAGTGACGACCCTTGCGGTCGTCATGTGGCGGGGAGGTAGCCATGTCGTCGTTTCTCACCTCGCGTGGACTTTTCAATCGCCCTGGCATGGAGTACCGGACTCTTGTCTTATTCTGTCCTCTACTATACTATAAAGTACCAGCCGCTCCGAAAGAGAGTATAGGTTGCGTTGATTTGTAGAAGAGGTATCCATACTAAGGAACCACTAGCTACAGATTCAATTTGGGGAGGCATGATTTATGTTTTCTTTTCGCAATCCAATGAGGCGTGTGCTGGGTGTTATAGGATTGTGTGTAGCCATTGCGCTATTGGTCACGGGCTGTTCATTGCCGTGGCAGCACGATAAAACGGCTCAGGCTACAGGTACCAGACCAACGACCCAACAATTGCTGACGAACCTCCAGAAGAATTTTCGCAATGTCAGTTCATTTCATGTGGTGATGAAGGTTGATAATCCAGGGGAGCCGACGGCACAGCAGGTACAGATTCGCAGTGCTGATGGTGATGTGATGATGCCTGATAAGGTCAAGGCGCAGGCTAATGTTCTGCTCTCCGCTCAGGCTGTGACCGTCAATCTGATTAGCATTGGCGACAACCAGTATATGACCGATCCGATCACCGGACAGTGGCGCGTGATTAAAGGTGTGCTTGATCCGCGCACGTTGACCAATCCTGATACAGGTATTGTTTCCCTAGTAGGGAAGGTCCAGAATGTGAGTTTGCCGACGGATGACAGTGTGAATGGCGTGGCATGCTGGCGTGTGACGGGTCAACTTGATGCAAAGTATCTTGCATTTTTCACCGGTGGTGGTGTACCACATGGTACAATGTTACAGACGACGGCTTGCATTGGAAAGGCTGATTATCTGCCGTACCAGTTAAAGGTGACAGGAGAGGCGACAAAAGGGGATAATGCGAACACTTCACGTACTTTTTTGATCTCGAATTACAACGAAAATATTAGGATTACGGCACCACAACTATAGTTTTGTATGATGATCCATCCTTCGATGTGAAGGGAAAAAGATGTATAGTTCCTAAAAGTCTAGCGTATTCTTACGCGGGACTCATGGGCTACCAGCGGGCTGGCGTTTTTGGCCATCCCTTCACTTCTACGGAAGAGAAGAGAGCGCGAGAGACAAGAGCAAGTTTTTTGAGTGATCACACCTTGGGATGTTGTTCCAGTTCCAAGCTCTGTGGGTCTGCATTAAAGGGAAGCGAAAGCCGAAGGTGTGCAGGCTGTAAAAACCTCATTGAACCCTGCAAGGGGCACCTTACTCTGAAAGGAGAGCTTAATGCTAGTAGTGTATGTACTTAATCAAAACGGACATCCTTTGATGCCTTGCAAACCCTCCAAGGCACGGAAACTGCTGCGGGAGAAACGGGCCAAAGTGGTTCATCTCACGCCTTTTACCATCCAGTTGGGTTGGGATTGCGAAGAGCATGTCCAGGAGGTCGTCATAGGCATCGATAAAGGGAGCCATGAGACAGGCTTTGCTTGCGTGGGCAAAGGCGAAGTGTTGTTGTCTGGTGCGATCAAACACCGGCTGGATGTGAAAGAGAAAATGGAGGCGCGTCGTGGGCATCGCCGAAGTCGTCGCAGCCGCCTTTGGTATCGCCCTAAACGCTTCAACAATCGGGCTTCAAGCAAACGGAGTGGTCGACTTCCTCCGTCGATCAAAACGAATGTTGAAGAGGTGATCCGTCTCATTTTGCACCTGCCTTTGCCCATGAGCAGGATCGTGGTGGAGGATGTCCAGGTGGATATCGCCCGCATCAATGACCCGACTCTCACAGGGAGTCGCTATCAGGACCCCAAACGCCTGGATGAAAATCTGCGGATGGCTTGCCTGATGCGTGATGGGTATCGCTGTCAACACTGCGGGAAACAAAACAGACGTCTGGAAGCCCATCATATCCACTTTCGCGAGAACGGCGGGAAAGATACGCTCGATAACCTGTTGACCTTGTGCGAAACGTGTCATCACGGAGTACACAAAGACCAGATCGTGCTTATGGTGAAGGGGGTGAGCGGGCATTTGGACCAAATCGCCCAACGAGCGATGCAAGGCAAAACCTATCTGTACACGACGTTGGGGAAATTAGTTCCCGTTACGACACTCTTTGGCTATCAAACGGCAACCTGGCGCAAGCACCTGGGATGGCCCAAAGAGCACGACGCAGATGCAGTTTGCATCGCTACCTTTGAAAGTGGTGAAGTGGTCTCGTATCAGCGTGAACGCTTCTATTGCGTCACCTTTCGCCCGCGACGAACCCGACGACAGTTTCATGACTTGCCGAGAAAGGGTCAGGGACGTGTCAAGTATCAGGTCAATGCATCCCTTTCGGGCTTCGTGAAAGGCGATGTGGTGCGGGTGAAAGGACGATTTGTGAAACAGATCAACTCGATTTACAGTAATGGCTATCTGGCGTTCAGGCGAGTCAAAGGTGAGCCAAATGCGGCAAAACCTCAAGATTGTCAGTTGCTTGAGCGACAGCGCACCATCCTTTGGGAGCGGGCAGGATTCGCTACGAGTATCCAGGATACGCTATGAATCTTAGGAACGTTTACAATACGTTAGAAGACGATAAAGAGACAACCTCGAGTCTGGGGAAACGGGATGAGGTCGAGGCGGCAGCTGCCGATGAGGTGCCGCGGTTACCGGTGAAGGAGCCAACGGTGGGGTTGGCAGTTGATGACAGAGGTGAGGCTGAGTACATGTCACTGAGGACACAGGTGACTAATGCGCTGAAGAAGATTACGACACCGGCTCAGGCACAAAAGAGTGGGAAAAAAGTAGCTGTGGCGGCTCTGGCTATTGCCTGTGTCAGCGTTTTCTTCACGGCGATGGATCAGACGGTGGTGGTGACGGCACTGCCACCTATTATTAGCGATCTGAATGTGAGTCCCGTCAAACTTAATGAGGCGGCGTGGATTGTGAGCGCGTACCTGCTGGGTTTTGTGGTGGCTATGCCGTTGATGGGGCGTGTCTCGGATATCTATGGACGGCGGCGCATTTTTCTGATCTGTCTGGGCATTTTTGGGATTGGCTCCATTTTTTGTGGCCTGGCTCCAGTATTTGGAGGCATGTGGGACCTGGGCTTCTTGAAAGCAATAAATCTGGATACTTCTTCTCCTGGTCTGATCTGGCTGATTGCTGCACGTTTTCTTCAGTCGGTAGGAGGTGGGGCGGTGGTGCCGGTGGCGATGGCGATTGTAGGCGATTTCTATGGGCAAGAGCGACGGGCGCTGGCTCTGGGGGTGATTGGTGCAGTGACGGAGGCAGGCGGTGTAGTGGGGCCGGTCTATGGAGCGTTGATCATACAGCAGTTTAGTTGGCAGTATATCTTCTATCTCAATGTACCCATTGTGATTGGATTGATGGTTGGGGCGTGGTTCCTTATTCCTAAAAAGACACGTTTGCATGAGGGCATTGACTGGATGGGGGCAGTGCTGCTGGGGCTGGCTCTTACGTGTCTCAGTCTGGGGTTAGCGCAACAGGGAACGGAACTGGGGCCACCGACGCCGAATAGTCCTGCTCCACAGAATAATCCTCTTTCGCTGGCTCTGGCGGTGATTTTCTTGATTGCCTTTGTACTGGTGGAGCGCAAGGTGCGCTGGCCGGTGGTCGATCTTGGGTTGTTCAAACGCTTGTCTTTCAGCGCAACTGCGTTGGTGAGCTTGTTGGTGGGTGCGGCTCTGATCATTGCGATGGTGGATATCCCCATTTTTGTGGATACGGTGTTACAGCGTTCGGTGCTGGATAGCGGATTGACTCTTTTGCGCTTGACGGCCATGATTCCCGTTGGTGCCCTGCTAGGTGGCTGGCTGTGTAGCCGCATCACTTGCCGTTTCACAGCGGTATTGGGGCTGCTGTTTACGGCGGTTGGTTTCTATCTGATGAGTCGCTGGCCTGTTCACGTTGACTGGAATCAGATTACGATCAGTACCGTGACGGGCGGTTTTGGCTTTGGGCTGGTGATAGCACCTATTGGTACGACGGCGATTAACGCGGTGCGAGCGCGACAGGTGGGTATGAGTTCGGCCATTGTGACGTCTTTACGTATGGTGGGAATGATGCTGGGGCTGGCGGCGTTGACTTCGTGGGCTTTGGCGTACTTTAAGCAATTGGTCTCGACCTATCCTTCGCTGCCGTCATCGCCTACGAGCGATCAGCTTGCTCAGTGGTTAAAGGGCTATGCAGAACATGTGATTGAGTCGGCGCATACAGTCTATAGTGCAGTGTTCTTTGTGTCGATGGTACTGTCCTTGATAGCTATTGTGCCTGCCTTGTTCCTGTGGGGGAACAAACCTGCGGTAGAAGAGGTGATAGAGGAGGTAGAGGAGCCGCAAGAGGAGGCGACGGTTGCGCCCAGCGAGGTGCCACTGCCAACAATATATGAGGCGACGACGTTGCCGGGTGTGGATGATACAGCAGCGGAACTCTCTGCGGAGGCAGCGGATATTTTGAAGGATCCCAGCCTGCCAACGGAACTGGTGCAACCACCGGTACCGCCAATCGATGATGGTAACGACGTCGGCAGGAAAGGACGCCATCCCAAAAGACGCCGTTTAATTATTGCTATTATCTGTGTACTGTTGGTTTTGCTGGTGATCGGTGGAGGGGTATTGGCGGCCTTCATATGGCTGGGTTCTGATGATACGGCGAGTAGTAATACGGTGACAGGTGGTGCTGCGACTGCCACGCCTACAGTCATATCAGGCACGCGGATGATTCAGCTGGCTCTCGATGGAGGTGCGCTTAGCTCGCTGTTCGCTGCACAACTGGGAACAAATGGGGGAGTGATGAGCGATCTGAGGGCTGTGCCGGTATCCAATGATGGTGTTGTGCTGAGCATGAACCTGCATATAGATGCCAACGGTATTCATCGAGTAATGCCCATTGAGATGGATGGGGTGCTAGGGGTTGATAACAGCCAGAATATTCACATGACTGTTCTGCATTTACGACGGGATGGCATAGATGCTGGTCCGTCGGCGGCAGCGAGTATGGGACAGGCTGTCAATCAGATGTTGCTGAGTTCGCTTACGCCTGCATTACGTGGTGAACTGAAGGGTGTGAAGCTGATCTCTATTCACACCAGTACAGCGATTGGTTGCGCGGCTGGGACAGAAATGCTGGTGTTGCTGGTACAGGCTCCTCCTATTGAGGGCGTGGCGGCTCAGTTGAAGCCGATACCGTTCTGTTTCAAGGGGCCAATTGATTTGAATAAGTTGTTGCTGGATTGAGGCGATAAAGGTGCAATGATGAAACGTATAGGCTATGTACAGGTGGGTGGAGTGTTGGTGGTGGTGGCAACGCTGCTGATAGGGTTGGCAGTGAGACCGGCACGCGCTGCTTATGCCACTCCGCGACAGGTAGACCATGTGACGCAGCAATTGGCTGCGACAACGGCGGTTAATGCAACGGTCTATATTACATT
>WNGQ01006271.1_pt1 | contig 11534 bp, 9 predicted proteins | sample 5407661 | NCBI WGS metagenome assembly WNGQ01 (sample SAMN13153382, study PRJNA577476) | soil metagenome | isolation source: 60 cm soil or saprolite under Garry oak tree replicate 2 | place: USA:California | collected 2016-06-15
CAGGCGTGCCATGTGGGCCGCCGCCGCTGGTCGTCTGTATGTCCGCGGGTGCCGGCAGGGTGCTCGGCGCGGATGGCGGGGGGGTCGGAGATCCAGGGGGAGGCGGAGGCGCGGGGGGCGCCGGAGGCGGTGGGGGAGGAGGCGGTGGCGGCAGAGGAGGCGGAGGCGGGGGCGGAGGCGGGGGCAGCGCCTTGCCGCCGCCGGTGCTCCCGCCGATGTCACCCAAGTCGCCCGTATCGCCGGTCCCGCCCGTATGGCCCGTGTCGCCTGTCCCGCCGGCATCCGAGCCGCCGGTGTCTCCGGAATCGGGCGGAGTCGTTGTGGTGTCGCCGCTGCCCGGATCGGTCGTGTCGCCGTTGTCGCTAGAGCCTCCTGAGCCGGGCGAGTTGCCCGCGCCCGGACTGGTGTCCCTAGCTGGTGGAGTCTTCGCTGGCTGGCTCGTTGGAGCCTGAGGCTGATCAGCGGTCACAAGCGTTGCCAAGTCGGGAGCCGGCGCCGAGCGCGCCGGTTGCGGAAGTGCGAGCTTTGCGTCGATCGCGTTGACTTTCGCGGCGGCGCGCGCACGAGCCCGCGCGCGCTTGGCGACCTCGGCGTGGTACGCGGCGAGAACTTTCTCGGAGACGATCGTTGCCGCCTCGGTTTGCGGAACGGAGGATGCGCCTCCCGCTTCGCCGCCCGTACCCGTTGCCTGCGCAGCGAAGACGACGCTTCGCGCGAGCCGGTTACTGCCTCCTGCGCCTGTCACCTGGGTAAGCACAGGCAGACCGACCGTGATCCAGAGAACGGCCACGACCGGGAGCGCAACAACAGCCGGCAGGAACCGGGTACGCGAAGGGGGAGTCGCGCGTGGCGCGCGAATGCGTCGTGGACGATCGATGTACGAGTGCCGCAAGATTCTCTCCTTGGGCCGCCGCAGGCCTCAAACGGACGCTAGGCGGGAGGGCCTGATCACGACGCCCCCAGGAGGGTGACTTCGCGCCCGGCGCGATTTCCCTCGAACGGGGACTCGCGGCATCCAGTTCTCGGTCGGGATACGCTCGCGTCGTGGCGACGGAAGCCGATTCGACCGGGGCCAAGCTGCGGGAGCTGGCCGAGTTGCGCGAGCAGGCGCGGCACGCCGGTAGCGAGAGCGCGGTCGCCCGCCAGCGCGAGCAAGGGAAGCTGCTCGCCCGCGAGCGCGTCGAGAGACTGCTCGACCCTGGCTCGTTCTTCGAGCTGGATCGCTACGTCAGGCACCGCGAGTCGAATTTCGGAATGCTCGAGCGGCGTCCCTACGGCGATGCGGTCGTCACCGGCTACGGCACGATCTTCGGCCGAAGGGTCTTCGTCTTCTCGCAGGACTCCACCGTCTTCGGCGGGTCATTGAGCGAAGTCTTCGCCGAGAAGATCTGCAAAGTGATGGATCTCGCCGCGAAGTTCGGTTGCCCGTTGATCGGGATCAACGACTCGGGTGGCGCCCGGATCCAGGAGGGCGTTGTCTCGCTCGCGGGCTACGCCGAGATCTTCTGGCGCAACGTCCAGGCCTCGGGAGTCATCCCCCAGATCAGCTTGATCATGGGCCCGTGCGCGGGCGGAGCCGTCTACTCCCCCGCGATGACCGACTTCGTGCTGATGGTCGAGGGCTCTTCGTACATGTTCATCACGGGCCCCGACGTCGTGAAGACGGTGACCGGCGAGGAGGTGACGTTCGAGGAGCTCGGAGGCGCGGCGACACACGCGGCGAAGTCCGGCGTCGCCCACTTCATCGCGCCCGACGAGGAGGCATGTCTCGAGGACGCCCGTTACCTGCTGTCGTTCCTGCCGCAGAACAACGTCGACCCGCCGCCCTATGCAGAGCCGACCGACCCGGCCGGGAGGGAGGACGCCGAGCTCGATTCGACGATTCCCGACGATCCTGCAAAGCCGTACGACATGAAGAGCGTGATCTCCCGCGTGGTCGACGACGGCGATTTCCTCGAGGTGCACGAGCGCTGGGCCGAGAACATCGTTTGCTGCTTCGCGCGGCTCAACGGCTATCCCGTCGGCGTGATCGGCAACCAGCCACGGGCGCTGGCCGGCGTGCTGGACATCGACTCCTCGACGAAGGCGGCGCGCTTCGTCCGGAGCTGCGATGCGTTCAACATTCCGCTGGTCACGTTCGTCGACGTCCCCGGATTCCTACCCGGCACCGCACAGGAGTGGGGCGGGATCATCCGCCACGGCGCGAAGCTGCTCTACGCCTATTGCGAGGCAACTGTGCCGAAGCTCGCCGTGATCACCCGCAAGGCGTACGGCGGCGCTTACGACGTCATGAGCTCGAAACACATCCGCGCCGACTTCAACTTCGCGTGGCCGACCGCAGAGGTGGCCGTGATGGGCCCCGAAGGCGCCGTCAACATCGTCTTTCGCAAGCAGATCGAGGAAGCTCCGGATCCCGAAGCGCGTCGCGCGGAACTGATTGAGGCGTACCGCAGTCAGTTCGCGAACCCGTACGCGGCGGCTGAACGCGGCTACGTCGACGATGTGATCGAGCCGCGCCGCACCCGGCCTGTGCTGATCGACGCCCTCGAGACCGCGTTGACGAAGCGCGAGCGCCGGCCGCCTCGAAAGCACGGGAACATCCCGCTCTAGGAGGGTTTGGCGGAATAGCGCTCGCACCCTGGTGGCACAGCCTCTATTTCGCCAAGCCTCCTAAACAGCGATCGCTTGGTGGAGCTGCGCGTCTGCTGCGGGGGCGGCCTGGTCGAGCTCAGCGGCGAGCGCCTCGACCACCGACGGGTCGAATTGGGTGCCGGCGCAGAGGACGAGTTCGCTCATCGCGTCGTTCGGCGAGCACGCCTTGCCGTAGAGGCCGCCGGACGTCATCGCGTCGAACGCGTCGGCGACAAAGAGGATCCGGGCGCCAAGCGGGATCTCCGTTCCGGCGAGGCCGTCCGGATATCCGGTGCCGTCCCACCGTTCATGGTGGTGGAGCACCCACTCCGCTACCGAACCGATGCCGAGGCTCTCGAGCATTCGAGAGCCGAGCGACGCATGCTCCTTGAGGACGGACCACTCAGGCTCCGTCAGCGGCGCCGGCTTCCGCAGCAGGTTCTCGGGAAGAGCCAGCTTGCCGAGGTCGTGGAGGCTTCCCGCAAGTTGTGTGAGCTCGATTTCTTCACGGGAGAGGCCGATGCGCGCGGCCAGCCGGACGGCAAGCTCGGCGACACGTTGCGAATGATTTCCGCTGTAGACGTCTCGCGCATCGACAGCATTCGCAAGACTCGCGGCAGCTCGGAGCCGCGCGGCCCGATCCTGGGCGCCCGCGAGCCGCTTCAGCTCGGCGAGCTCGACCACGTCCGGACGGTAGACCTCGGCCCGGTTCTTGCCCTCCTCCTTCGCCCGGTAGAGGGCGGTGTCGACCAGGTGCAGCAGCTCGTCGCGTTGCCGCGCGTGCTGAGGCGCCAGGGCGATCCCGGCGCTGACGGTGACCGGCCCCAGCTGGCCGAAATCGAGCCTCGAGATCCGCTCGACGATCGAGTTCGCAGCCGTCAATGCTTGCCCGTCCTCAGACCCCGGCAAGAGGACGGCGAACTCGTCGCCGCCGAGCCGAAATGCCTCGCCGCTCTGGCGGAGCCTTGTCGCAACCTGGGAGAGCACCCGATCGCCTGCTGGATGGCCAAAGTGGTCGTTGACCCGCTTGAAGTCGTCGATGTCCACGAGGCAGAGCGCCAGCGGCCTGCCGCAACGGAGCGCGTGCTCGAGCTCACGGGCAAGGCGTTCGTGGAAGTGGCGGTGGTTGCCGAGACCCGTCAGCGGATCGGTGAGCGCGAGTCGGACGGCCCGCAACGCCCGCAGCAGCGCACGCTGGTAGAGCTGGATCGCGAGCAGCGGACCCACGAGGGCCAGGGACAGCAGGGGCGCTCGTTGCCAGAGCACGACCAGTGTCAGGACTGCGGAGCCCATCAGCGTGAACGGAAGGATCGTCTTCCGAACGCTCGAGGCGATCAGGCCGCCCCAAGAGCGGCGCGTCCCGCGTGCAACCACAGCGGTGATCAGAAGGACGTTGACCAGGTAGCAGACGCAAGTCGCGACAAGTACGCGGGCCGCAGTGCGGGCCGGTGAGTCGCCGGCAATGGGCGCGATCACGAGTCCGGCGCTCGCCGCCGTCAGCGCGAACGCGAAGGAGTTGTAGGCGATCCGCACCGGCGGCCTGCGGTCCAGGAGCTGCATGACCGCGGGCGTCGCGGCGACGACGAGAACGCCGGCCGCCCAGCCAAAGAGCACGATCGCGGACAGTCCGAAGACGAACGCCAATGAGACCCCGTTGGCGTCAAGGTCGTCTACCGGAACCGGGAAGCGATCGGCGAGCAGCGAGGCGGCGAGGAACGCGGCGAGCCCGGCGAGAACCGTTGCTCCGTGCGCGGCCGTTACAAACGAGACGGTCGCAGCGACGACCGTGGCGAGACCCACGGCGCAGACGGGAGCGACGACCGGGTAAAGGCTGCGGCTGGCGGCTGCCGACTCGCTCATCGCTAATCGACTACCACTCGAGGAAGCTGGCAGCATCTGCCCAGCCGAGCGCGAGCGCAAGGGCGAGCAACGCGACGACGACGAACACAAGGCGAAGACGCGGATTCCACTTCAGCATGGGAGACCTCCATCTCCTAGACGACGCGATTGTCTCTCTCGCGGCCCGCCGGGCCATCACCCGGACGGGGGATCGCGGTTGCCTGCGCCTTCTAGGTGCCGAGACCGGCTTCGGCGAGCGGCCGGCGGCCCCAGGCGAACCGCTGCTTGTACCAGCCTGAAAGCTGGGCGAGCGCGACGCCGTAGCCCGAGGAGTGAATGAACCAACCGTTGCCGAGATAAATCCCGGTGTGGTCGACCTGCGCAGGCTTCGACCGAGGGCCGGCGGCTCCCCAGAAGAGCAGGTCGCCCGGCTTCAGCCGGGCAAACGGGATTCGTTTCGCCGCCGGCACCTCGCCGCTCATCGCGAAGGTCGTCCGACCTTTCAGCGTGCCCGCGAGCGCGGAGCCGCCAGCGTAGACCTGGAGCTTGAAGACGCGCCAGACGAATCCGGAGCAGTCGAAACCGCCCGGAGCCTGGACTCCGAACGGCGCCTCGGCGTTCTCGCTGGTGCCGCCCCAGACGTAGGGGTAGCCGATGAAGCGAACCGCCGTCTGAAGGATCCGCGTCTGCCAGGCAGAGAGGGTGGGTAGCGTGAAGGTGTCGGCGAGCTGCTGGACCTGCTCCGTTTCCCAGCCCCGGAAATTGAGGATCTGCGCCGCCGAGTAGGCGGCCTCGGCCCGCGTCGCCGGCTGGCTCGGCAGCAGCTCGAGCGAGTCGAGCTGGGCCGGATGATTCGTGCGCAGCCCCAGGAGGCGCGCGACGACTTCCGTGCCGAAACGGCTCGGCGGCGTCAGGCCCGCGCTCCGAGCTGCGGCGGCGAACTCGGTGGCCGCTCCGCTCAGACCGAGCCCTCGGACAAGGGTCGAGTCGAGCTGGGCCATCGTCACGGGGGCGGTCGACGCCGTGGTCGCCGTCGGCCGCTCGGAACCAAGACCGGAGACGAGCGCCGTCAGCGCCCCGCGGGTGAGCGGGTCGTTCGGATGGAAGGTCTGAATGCTGCTCGCCATCAGGCCGTGCGAGACCACGAGCTTGATCTGGGGCTGCGCCCAGGAGACAGGCTGCGCGCCGCCCTGGTTCTGGGCGGCGGCGGGCGCCGCAAGCACGGCGAAGACTGCGGTGGTCGCAAGGATGCGGCTCATCCGCTTGTTCGTATCGTCAGGACCAACGAGCGCCTTTAGAAACCGCGCAGAAAGACTCAAACGTCACGGGCTCAGCCAACCGGGATAAAACGGACGCCCCGGCAAAGCCGGGACGTCCTCCCGGTCGGCGTCGCAAGCGAACGCCTTTAGTCTCCGACGAGTGGACTTCATCGCCCGACCGGAGCCCGATCCCGAGGCGCGCGAAGCGATCGCCCTCGCGCTCGGGCGTCTGCTGGCGGGGGATGGGCCGCCGCCCGCCTATCGGAGCCGCTGGCGCACCGAGGGCATCGCCGAGAATCTCGACGGTGAGGACGAGGCGCCCGGACGCCGTCGCACTACGCACGCGTAGCGCATGGCCGTGTTCTCGAAAATCCTGGTCGCCAACCGCGGTGAGATCGCCATTCGAGTGTTCCGCACCCTGCGGGAGCTCGGAATCGGAACCGTCGCCGTCTACTCGGAGGCCGACCGGGGCGCGCTGCACGTCGCCGCCGCAGACGAGGCCTACCTGATCGGGCCCGGCCCAGCGCCCGAGAGTTACCTCAACCAGGAGCGGTTGCTCGAGACGGCCGCGCGCGCGGGCGCCGAAGCGGTTCACCCCGGTTACGGGTTCCTCGCCGAGAACGCCGACTTCGCGCGGGCGTGTCAGGCGGCCGGACTCGTATGGATCGGCCCGCCGCCGGAGGCGATCGACGTGATGGGCTCCAAGACAGCCGCCCGGGAGACGATGCGCGCCGCTGGCGTGCCGATCGTGCCCGGCACGACCGCGCCGGTCGAGTCAGCCGAGGACGTCCGAGGCCTCGGCGACGAGCTTGGCTGGCCGATAGCGATCAAGGCGTCGGCCGGCGGCGGCGGCAAGGGACTCAAGGTCGTGGCCGGCCCGGACGAGGCCGACCGCGCGTACGAGTCCGCACGCCGCGAGGGCGAGGCGTACTTCTCCGACCCGGACGTCTACGTCGAGCGCTACCTCGAAGATCCGCGGCACGTCGAAGTCCAGATCCTCGCGGACTCGCACGGCAACGTCATTCACCTGGGCGAACGCGACTGCACGATCCAGCGCCGTCACCAGAAGCTCGTCGAGGAGACACCCTCGCCGGCGGTCGGCGACGAGCTCCGTGACCGGATCGGCCGCCTCGGGATCGACGCCGCCCGGGCGGTCGGTTACCGCAGTGCCGGCACCATCGAGGGGCTGCTCGACGGCGACGGCAACTACTTCTTCCTGGAGATGAACACGCGGATCCAGGTCGAGCACACCGTCACCGAGCTCGTCACCGGCCTCGACCTCGTGCGCGAGCAGGTTCTCATCGCGGCCGGGGAGCCGCTATCGCTGCGCCAGGACGACGTCCGGCTGACCGGACACGCGATCGAGTGCCGGATCAACGCCGAGGATCCGTCGAACGGCTTTCTGCCCACTCCCGGGCGGATCACGAGCTACCGGGAGCCGGGGGGCCCGGGCATCAGGGTCGACTCGGGGGTTGCTGCCGGCAGCGAGGTCGTCGGCCTCTACGACCCACTGATCGCGAAGCTCGTCGTGCAAGGCGTCGACCGCGAGCACGCGCGGCGGCGGATGCTGCGCGCGCTCGACGAGTACCAGATCGGCGGCGTCACGACGCTGCTCGGTTTCCACCGGGCGCTGCTCGAGCACGCGTGCTTCATCGCAGGACAAACGTGTCATGGCGTCGTGGAATCGAAGGAGCTTGCCGAGCGAGCTGAGCAGTTGTCTCATCAGCAAACAAGCTTAGCGGCCTCTGCGGACGGCAGGCTTCGAGAACGCGTCTCGAGCGTCGAGCTCGACGGGCGCCTCTACGAGGTGAAGGCCTTGGTCCCTGAGCCGCCCTTCGCGGAGCTAGCGCGGCGCCGCCGGGAGCGAACCGGCCGCGGCGCGCATCACGGAGCCGCTAAGGACGCGGTCGTGACGCCGATGCAGGGCACCGTGCTGGCAGTCGAAGTGGCCAACGGCGACGAGGTTCGCGCCGGCCAGGTGATCTGCATCGTCGAGGCGATGAAGATGGAGAACGAGATCACGGCGCACCGCGACGGCGTCGTCACCGAGTTGTCCGTCGAGCCGGGCCAGGCCGTCACGACCGGCCAGGTCGTGTGCGTGATCGCCCAGGACGAGGACTAGAAGCTTCATATCGTCCGTTGGTACGCCCGGAACGTCCAGGTCGCGAAAGCGGCCGTCGCGACCGACAGCGCAAACAGCAGCGCGAGATGCAGCCCCACCGAGTTCCAGTCCGTGCCCGGCAAGACGACCTCGCGGGCCGCGATGACGCCCCAGTTGACCGGATTGAACTTCGCCGCGATCTGCATCCAGTGGGGGATCTGACGGATCGAGATCAGCGTCGAGGAAAGAAAGAAGAGCGGCAGCCCGATGAAGTTCGCAATCGCGATCATCGTCGCTTCCTTGCGGACGAGCAGCGCGATCCCCTGCGACAGCCCGGCGAACGCCGAGTTCATCAGCGCCGCCGCGAGCAGCACGACGATCCAGCCGAGAACCGCGGTGTGCACCCGGACGCCGAGCGTAATCGAGACGAGCAGGATGATCGCGCCCTGGATGACCGCGATCAGCGCCGAGCGGACGATCTGGGAGACCACGAGCGAGATCCGGCTGACGGGCGTTGCGAGGAAGCGCGGCAGCACGTCGCGGTCGAGGTCGCTGATCATCGCCATGCCGCTCCAGGTCGCTCCGAAGAAGGCGTTCATGATCACGATCGCCGGGGCGAGGAAGGTGATGTAAGAGGTTGTTCCGAAGCCGCCGCCCGGCAAGTGCGTGACCCGCTTGAAGAGCTGGCCGTAGAGCAGCAGCCAGACCATCGGCTGCACGAGCAGGAGCGCGATCCAGATCGGCTCGCGCATCAGGTTCCGGAGCTGCCGGCCGACCATGAACCACGTGTGCCGGACTGCGACGCTCATCGCCGCCCGTCCTCGCCGGAATCGCCTGCGCGGCCCTGCTCGTCCTCGGCAGCGAACTCGCGACCCGTGTAGTGGAGGTAGACATCGTCGAGCGACGGTCGGTGGGTCGTGACCGCCTCGACGCCGATCCCTTCGGCCTCCAGTGCCGAGAGTATGAATGGGATCGCGCGTGCCCCGCTCGCGACGCGGCTGTGGAGGCGCCGGCCCTCGATCGATGCCTCGAACACACCTTCCAGCCCGGAGACGACCGCCTCGGCCTCCGCCGCCCGCCCGTCGGCGAGCTCGACCTCGACGGCCTCGCCGCGAAGACTCTGTTTCAGCTGCTCGGGCGTTCCCTCGACGATCACTCGGCCGCGGCTGACGATCGCGAGCCGGTCGGCCAGCTCGTCGGCTTCCTCCATGTAGTGGGTCGTCAGCAGGATCGTCAGGGACTCGCCCTCGGCGAGCCGCTCGAGCTCTTCCCACATCGAGGCGCGAGCCTCGGGATCGAGGCCCGTGGTCGGCTCGTCCAGGAAGAGGACCTGCGGCCGGTGGACGAGCCCGAGGCCGACGTCGAGCCGCCGCTTCATCCCGCCGGAATAGCCGCGGACGACCCGGTCTGCAGACCGCGCCAGTCCCAGCAGATCGAGCAGCTCGGCAACCCGGGTTTCGAGCGCGCGTCCGCTCATCCCCTGGACGCGGCCCTGAAGCATCAGGTTCTCGCGGCCGGTCGCATCGCGGTCGACGCCGGAGCTCTGCGGGACATAGCCGATTGCGCGGCGCACGGCGTTCGGCTCCCGGACGACGTCGTGGCCGGCGACCTCGGCCCGGCCCGCGTCCGGCTTCGTCAGCGTCGCGAGCACCTTGACCGTGGTCGACTTCCCGGCTCCGTTCGGTCCGAGCAGGCCAAAAACCTCGCCGGCGCGAACGGCGAACGAGACGCCCTCGAGTGCCTGAACGTTGCCGTAGCGCTTCCGGAGCTCGTCGACGACGATCGCGTCCACGCCGGCCGAGTCTAGTCAGGAGGCCAAGCCGCCCGCGCCCCACGAAATCGGCGCGTGGGCGGTAGTCGATCTGCGCTCGAGCCACCCGGTGGCGGCTAGAGTCCGCCGCCGGTGGATCTCTACGAATACCAGGGCAAGGAGCTCTTCCGCCGCTTCGGGATCCCAACGTCGGAAGGCCGGCTCGCCCTGACCCCGGCCGAGGCCCGCGCCGCTGCCGAGCAGCTTGGCGGCCAGGTCGTCGTCAAGGCGCAGGTGCTGACCGGCGGGCGCGGGAAGGCGGGCGGCGTCAAGCTCGCGGACGGGCCTGACGACGCCGAGCAGAAAGCCGCGGAAATCCTCGGACTCGACATCAACGGCCACCTCGTGCGCAAGCTCTGGGTCGAGTCGGCGTCGGAGATCGCCAAGGAGTACTACCTCTCGATCACGTTCGACCGGGGCGAGAAGAAGGCGCTCTTCATGCTCACGACCGAGGGCGGGATCGAGATCGAGCAGGTCGCCGAGGAGACGCCCGAGAAGCTGGCGCGGCTCCATGTCGATCCGCTCGAGGGCTACCAGCCCTACCAGGCGCGGCGCCTGATCTACGGGGCCGGCATCGACAATCCGAGCGAACAGAAGCAGCTGCTCGACATCATCGGGAGGCTCTACGCCTGCTTCGTCGGAACGGACGCGATGCTCTGCGAGATCAACCCGCTGATCGTGACGCCGGAGGGCGAGGTGCGGGCGCTCGACTCGAAGTTCACTGTCGACGACAACGCGCTCTACAAGCACCCCGACATCGCCGAGATGCGCGATCCGGAATCGGTCCCGCCGGAGGAGCGTGCCGCGCGCGAGAAGGGCGTTACCTACGTGAAGCTCGACGGCGAGGTCGGGATCCTCGGCAACGGCGCCGGGCTCGTCATGTCGACGCTGGACGTGATCACGCTGGCCGGTGGCCGCCCCGCGAATTTCTGCGACCTCGGCGGCGGCGGCGACGCGCAGGGAGTCGTCGACGCGCTCGAGGTGATCATCGCGGATCCGCAGGTGCGCTCGATCTTCTTCAACATCTTCGGCGGGATCACGCGCGGCGACGAGGTCGCCCGCGGGATCCTGACCGCGCTCGAGCAGATCGGGATCAAGCACCCGATCGTCGTCCGCCTGGACGGCACGAACGCCGAAGAGGGGCGCGAGCTTCTCGCCGAGGCGGGCCCGGACAACCTGCACGTGGAGCCGACGATGCTCGAAGGAGCGAAGCGAGCCGTGGAGCTGGCGGCATGACCGAGCTTTGGGATACCAGGGCTCAGGCCTACCGCGACTCGAAGACCCACGCCGAGGGAGCCGACCTCGACCTCGTCGTCGAGTGGTGCGCGCCGGGCCCCGGCCGCAAGGTACTGGACGTCGCCACCGGCGGCGGCCACGTCGCGCGGCGGCTGCGCGAGGCGGGGTGCGACGTGGTGACCACTGATTCGTCGCCGGGGATGAAGCCCGACGTCGTCTCGCGCGCCGAGGACCTGCCGTTTGCCGACGGCTCCTTCGACTGCGTCGTCTCGCGGATCGCGCCGCACCACTTCGCAGATGTCCGCCACGCGGTCGGGGAGATGGCGCGCGTCTCCGACGACGTCGTCGTGATCGAGGACACGCTCTTCTCGAGCGAGCGCCACGAGCAGGCGGAGAAGCTGCGGGATCCGACCCACGTCCGCAACTACACCGAGGACGAGTGGGTCGAGCTCCTGACCGGCGCCGGGCTCGAGGTCGAGCAGCGGCAGCTCTTCGAGAAGGTGCATCCGCTCGAGGATTGGCTCGCCCGGACGGGTTGCGAGGGCGAGGAAGCCGAGCTGGTCAAGGAGCTGCTCGTCGAGCGGATGACCGACGACGGCACCGCCTGGACGGATGTGAAGCTCATCGTCAAGGCCCGAAAGAGCCAAAGCTGATGGCG
>WNGQ01010576.1_pt1 | contig 11534 bp, 11 predicted proteins | sample 5407661 | NCBI WGS metagenome assembly WNGQ01 (sample SAMN13153382, study PRJNA577476) | soil metagenome | isolation source: 60 cm soil or saprolite under Garry oak tree replicate 2 | place: USA:California | collected 2016-06-15
GATCGATTTGACTGCGCTGCCGACCTCCTCGACGACGCCGCAATACTCATGCCCCATTGGGGTCGGAGCGGTGACGGCGTTGATGCCGCGGTAGGGCCAAAGATCCGATCCGCACACGCAGGTCGCCGCGATCCTGATGACAGCGTCCGTCGGATTCATGATCGTTGGCGCATCGCGGTCTTCGAAGCGAATGTCGCGCGGGCCATACAGAACAGTTGCTTGCATCTTCTGTCTCCGTGTTGGGCACAACGTTTCGGAACTATTTGCGGTATTGCTCGTCGGCGACCTTCTCCATCCAATCGACGTTCTTGCCGTCGAGGGATTCCTGTATGGCAATGTGGGTCAGTGCGGTCGTCGGCGTGGCGCCGTGCCAGTGCTTCAAGCCCGGCGGAAACCACACGATGTCGCCCGGACGGACTTCTTCGATGGGACCGCCATCGCGCTGCACCCATCCGAGACCGGCCGTGATGATCAGGGTTTGGCCGAGCGGATGCGTATGCCACGCTGTCCGGGCGCCGGGTTCGAAGGTGACCTGGCCCCCGCTCACCCTTGCCGGATCCGGCGCCTGGAACAGTGGATCTACCCGGACCGATCCGGTGAACCAGTCTGGAGACCCTTTAGTAGAGGGTCGAGAACCGTTCCGCTTGATGTCGATGTCCATAATTGCGCTCCTGCGCTGCACGTTCGAGTTTTCCGCTTTGGCGCTCATGGCTGCGAGCGCAGCAAACCCGGCGGTGGCGACGATGACTTGTCGGCGTGAGTACGGCGACATTTGCTACCGGGGCCGCTTCTCGATGACTTCCTTGACCACCGGTGCTGCCGAGAATGCGTTGGGCCAGCCCGCATAGAACGCGAGATGGCCGACGACCTCTCCGGCCTCCTCCTTGGTCAACCCGTTGTCCATCGCTCGGTTCAAATGATACGTGATCTGCGCGACCTGGCCTGTCGCGACGAGAGCGCTGACAGTGACCAGGCTGCGGTCCCGTGGCACAAGTCCCGGTCTCAGCCAGAGTTCCCGGAACAGGACGTCTGTCGTGTACTGGACAAGACCGGGCATGATCTGTCCGTGTTGTTGATCGACCCGCGTCGCCCGTTGCGCCTCCGCGGTCTCGTCGAGCGGAAGCTGGGGACCGGAAGCCGGCGGAAGTTGATCGGCTCCGATGTTGCGGCTCTTGAACACGTCCTTCGCCGCCGGAACAGCATCCATAGCGTTGGCCCAACCGGTGTAGAATGCGAGGTGTGTGATGATCTCCGAAATCTCGGCAGGCTTCACGCCATTGTCGAGCGCGAGATTGAGGTAGTACGTCAGTTCGACCGTCTGATCGCGCGAGATCAGAGCGGCGACCGTGACGATGCTCCGGTCGCGCGCCGACAGGCCTGGGCGCTTCCAGAGATCGCCGAGTACGACGCCTTTTGCATATTTTTCAAGGGCGGGCGCGACGGCGCGAATGTCTTCGGTCGTGGGCATGGTTTTTACTCCTTCGGTGGTTGTCTGCTGGCCGCTGGCCGGGCCGGCGACGATCGACAACGAAAGCAGGGTTGCTGCGAGTATTCTCATTGCGGCTGTCCTCCGATGGTCGCTGGGTGCGCCATGAGCCATGACGCGACGAGCGCGGCGCAAAGCACAGTGATGGCGCTGACGAGAAACACGACGTTCAGTCCGGCCCCTTTCGCGACCAATCCGAGCGCCGGGCTCGCGAGCCCCTGAGCCAGGTCGAGAAAGGCGGTGTAGGCTCCCATGGCCAAGCCACGGCTCTGTGCCGGCACCCGGCGGACCGCTTCGACACCGAAGCCGGGATAAACCAGCGAGAACCCGAATCCGGTGAGAGCGGCCCCTAGCAAAGCCAACTCGGGACGAACAGCCAGCCAGATAAGCGCCTGCCCGGCGGTTTCTATCAATACGCATATCAGTGCGACCTTGGCGCCACCGATTCTGTCCGCCGTATGGCTGAAGAACAGGCGCGCCAGAATGAACGCGACCGCGTAGGCGGTGTAGGCGAGCCACCCGTTGGCCCAACCGCGATCGGCGAACAGCAGCGCAGCGAATGTGGTTACGGCGCCGAAGCCCACGCTACCGAGCGCCGAGCCGAAACCCGGTACCCACACCTCCCCGACCACTTTCGCGAACGATAAGCGGGCGCGCGGCACCGGCTCGACGGCGGGAAGAGATGCGATGAGCAACAGCGGCGCCAGGGGAGCAAGCGCCGTGACGAGCGCGATCGCTGCAAACCCGTAACGCGCATAGAGCGTCGAGCCGACCGGCGCGCCGATCGCGAAGGCGGCGAACATCGCGGATCCCACCCAGGCGATGACCTTGCCGGTGTTCCGGGGATCGACGATCGCCAGTCCCCAACTGACCGCGGCAGTGATGACGAAACTTTCTGCGCCGCCTAGCACGGCTCGCCCAAGCAGCAGGATTGCGACCGAGACTTCCGGAACGTTGCCACTCGAGAGCGAGCACAGGTAAAGCAGCCCTGACGCGGAGGCCGCCAGCAGACCTGCGATCACCGCGCGTTTCGCGCCACGACCGTCCGAGTAGTGACCCGCCCAGGGCCGCGAGATCAACGATGCGGCGAACTGACTGCCGGCAACGAGACCGACCATGAACGTACCGAACCCGAGCCCGTCGTGAACGTGGAGCGGAAGGACGGGCATCGCGACGCCAATGACGAGAAAGGCGACGAAGACCACACCCATGATCGGCAGCAGCGCGGCTGTTACGGAAGGGGTCGTGACCTGCTCTGGGCTCGTCATGAGTGCCATGGAAAAGGGTTCCTTGTTGGTCCAGGGCGGCGCCGCGGTCCAACCACCTGAACCTAAGTCTTCCGATAGCCGCCAATTAGGTGATAGAAACTGATTGGAATTATTAGTGGAGCTAATGAATGGACCGCGAAAACGCAGGCGATCTGATCGCATTTCTGGCGGTCGCGAGGGAGCGCAGTTTCACGGGCGCGGCTGCGAAGCTTGGACTATCGCAATCGGCCCTCAGCCAGACCGTCCGCGGCCTTGAGGAACGGCTTGGGGTGAGGCTGCTGAACCGCACGACCCGAAGCGTGGCGCCGACCCAGGCGGGAGATCGCCCGGATCACGGCGACGGAGCACGCCGCCGAAGCGGTCCTGCTGCCCGCCTTGGCGAAGATCCTGCCGAGTTACCCGGATATCACGGTGGAGGTCATCGTCGACTACGGGCTGGCCAACATCGTAGCGCAGCGTTACGACGCCGGCATCCGCCCCGGCGAGCTCGTCGCGAAGGACATGATCGCTGTTCGGGTTAGTCCGGATTTGCGGATGGCGGTCGTCGGGGCTCCGTCATACTTTGCCAACCGAAAGCGGCCGCGAACGCCTCAGGATCTGACCGGCCACAACTGCCTGAACCTGCGCCTACCAACCCATGGCGGGCTGTACGCCTGGGAATTCGAGAAGGACGGGCGTGCGCTGAACGTGCGGGTGGACGGCCAGCTTGTCTTCAACGGCGCGGGACCTTTGTTGCAGGCTGCCCTGAACGGCTTTGGCCTCGCTTACCTCATGGAGCGTCACGTGCAGCCTTACGTCTCCGATGGCAGGCTCGTTCGGGTGCTGTCGGATTGGTGCCCGCCGTTTTCCGGCTACCACCTTTACTATCCGAGCCGACACCAGCCTTCACCGGCATTTTCTTTGCTGGTGGATGCACTCCGGTACCGCGGGCGATGACGCCAATTAGCGGAGCGAAGGCGCATCAGGCCGGCTGCCTGAAGCCCTCATAGGTCTTCAGCGTGTGAATCGGCGTGGGGTCCCGACGCCGATCGGCACGCTAAGCTATTGATCCACTTAGCCGTGGAGGGGGCAATTTTGAAAGCTTGTTCACAATCAAGCGTAAGAAATCGCACAAAATCGTAGTCTAGCGCACAAAAGCGTGGCTTTGGTGCCCAGGGGCGGAATCATACGCAACCACCGACACGACGAACCGCTGTTTGTCCTTAGCATGGTGGCGTGAGTGCTTGGCGCGGTGGCGGAGGTTCGCTACATCGCGGAACCAACTATCGCGGGAGCCCTGTTTTGTTATTGGCGGGCAGTCTAGCTCGCTGGGAAGCATCTTTATGGCCTGCCCGAAGCCGGCCTTATTCGAACCCCTGGCTGGGGGCCTGGCTGTCAGCCCAAATCGCTCAGCCAACGACGGATGCAATCGTTGGATCTTCGCCGTTGTTCGACTGCAAGTGACAGCTGGGTCTGGCGCAGACTGGAAACATCCATACCAGCCGCTCCGAGTTCTACTGCGTGTCCGATGAGCCATCGTTCAAAGCCCGGCGCGCCCGCTTCGGGGTGAAACTGAAAGCCGATGATTTCGCGACCGAGTGCGAACGCCTGATTAAGGCACGCCTTCGTCGACGCCAACCGAACCGCGCCGGCCGGCAGATCGAACGTATCTCCGTGCCAATGCAATACCGTAATGTGTTCGAATGCAGAAAGGCATGAGCGCCGGCCTTCGGGCGTCAGCGACATGCGTGCGAATCCGATTTCCTTTTCGAGGCACGGATAGACCTTCGAGCCGAGAGCGCTTGCCATCAATTGGGCACCGAGACAAACACCTATGGTCGGCCGTCTCGCTTGCAGGCGCGCGCCTATCAATCGAAGCTCGGCCTTGAGGAACGGATAGCGGTCCTGCTCGTTGACTCCGATCGGCGCACCCAGGACGACAACCAGATCGGAAGCCGTCGGCGCGATCGCATCCAGATCATCGAGACCGACGTCTACATAACGCACTTCATATCCGGCTTCGACCAACGCGGCTTCGAATGAGCCGAGGTCCTCGAAAGCTACGTGTCGGATTGCGGTACAGATTTTCCTGCCGACCAATGATAGCTCCGGGCTGCCGATTTCGCTCTCAATCCCCGCTCCGCTCCAGCGTCACGGCTAGCAACGAATTGCCATCATCGAACGAAAAACAGATGGGCCAGTTTCCGAAAAGTATCGCCGCGCCCAAGGCCAGTAAGCCTCCAGAATTGCGGAATCGGCGAAAGACCGGCTTCATTTGGCCGTCGCCGCGAGCCATCTATGGCCGGGGGCTGGACCAGGCACAAGCCAAGATATAGGATCGAAGATGGGCCAGTGGAGAGGTAGTGGTGCTGCGCGAGTGGAGGCTCAATCTCAAGCTTAATCTGAAGCGCAGGCTTGGCGGCGCGCCTGTCTACGTTCAGATCGCTCACGGACTCGTCGCCGAGATACGGCGGGGGCGGTTGATCGCCGGTGAAGTCCTTCCGGGCTCGCGTGGGATGGCTGAAGAGCTTGGCGTCAACCGTAAAACCGTCGTCGTCGCCTACGACGAGCTGATCGCTCAAGGTTGGCTGACATCCCGCGGCACCAAGGGCACCTTCGTCTCTGCGAAACTCCCAGAGCCGAAAGGCAGGCCAACACGATCGGCGCTCGATGGGCCGCGCTCACGGGGCGAAGGCCCTCAATTCAGCCGGCTTGCGCCGCCGATGGATATTCCCGTCCTTTTCCCCCGACCGGGCCTGCTTTCGCTCGACGATGGAACGCCGGACACGCGGCTTTTTCCCGCCGAAAGTTTTGCGCGCGCCTACAGGAGCGCAATGACGATCGGGGGCAAGGTTGGAAAGCTCGGTTATGGCGATCCCCGCGGCAGTCCGAACCTGAGGGGCGCAATCTCGCGAATGCTGAATGTCGACCGCGGCCTTGCGACGACGCCGGACCGCATCTGCCTCACGCGAGGAAGCCAGATGGCCATCTATCTGGTGTCGAGGATCATGATTCGAAACGGCGATGGCGTGGTCGTCGACGATCTGACCTATCCGCCCGCCCGCGAGGCGTTTCGTGCGGCCGGCGCCAATATTCTCAGGGTGCGTGTCGACGACAACGGCACCGACATGGATAGCCTCGAGAAGACCTGTCGACGCCACCGTGTCCGCCTGGTCTACCTGACGCCTCATCACCACTTCCCGACCACCGTGCTTCTGAACCCAGACAGGCGACTGCGGCTGCTCGGATTGGCTTCACAGTTCGGCTTCACCATCGTCGAAGACGACTACGACCACGAATTTCATTTCCAGCACCAGCCTCTCCTGCCGTTGGCGTCATTCGATCCTTCGGTCCTCTACATCGGATCGATGTCGAAGCTTCTCTCTCCCAGCCTCAGGCTTGGATACATTTCCGCGCCCGAAAAATTCATCGAACGAGCCGCGCAGGAAATCTGCCTTATCGATCGGCAAGGCGATCCGGTCACGGAAGATGCGGTCGCTGAACTTGTAGAGTCGGGTGAAGTAAGACGGCATGCCAACAGGGTGCTCAAGATCTACGCGGCGCGCAGGGAGAAGCTGGCGGTGATGTTGCGTGCCGAGCTCGGCGATGCCGTCGATTTCCGTCTTCCCGACGGCGGGCTGGCGTTCTGGCTCACGTTCGCCACCTTGGCACATCTGGATCGGCTCGAGCAGAATGCGCCGAAGCATGGACTGCAATTTTTACCTAGCCGCAGTTTTGCCGCAAAAGAAGATGGCCCCCGCGGAATTCGGGTCGGCTTTGCCGGCCTTGACGATGCCGGCATCCGCGATGCGGTCAGGCGGATGAAGGCGGCGATCGGCCTCTAGACACGGCACCAGGCCTGGCCGTCCGAAAAAGTGCACTGGCCCATACGTGATCGGAAAACTGGATCACGGCTCCATTTCGCCTCCCGGCTTACTGATCGGGAATGGTTCGAGGTCGGAGCATGAGGACTATCAAAGCAACGCTTTTGTCGGGAAGGACATTCGAAGCCAGATCGGACGAGACGATTCTCGCGGCCGCCACGCGGGCTGGCATTTGGTTGCCGAGCGCATGCTGCGCAGGATCATGCGGGAGTTGCAAAGCCAGGATCGTCACGGGCGAGTTCATCCACAACGGGTCCGTCGGCGGTCTGGGCCGCGCTCATGATCCTCTTTCCGCCTTGCTATGCAGGGCCAGCGCGCTCACCGACGTTACGATCGACGTGCTCGAACTTTCCGAACCGCCAGCAAGCGAAAAGCCGCCGGTGCTGGCGCGCGCCGTGGCCTTGAAGCGCGAAAACGAGAGCCTCATCCGCCTTACGCTGCGGTTTCCGCCGTTTTACAAACCCGCCTTCAGGCCCGGCCAGTTCGTCGGTATTCGCCATTCCGACGGAATGGACCGATCATTCTCCATTGCCAATGCTCCACGCGATGACGGAACGATCGAGTTGCACATCGGACGTGTGGCCGGTGGCTCGTTCACGGGACGCGTTTTCGAGGAATTGAAGATAAACGACGTTCTCCAAGTGAGCGGCCCTTATGGAAACTTCACTTATTCATCGCAGGACCGGCCTTCGATCTTCGTAGCCGGCGGCACCGGCATCGCACCGGTGCGCGCTATTCTCGAAGCGCTCACAAGAGAGGATTTTCGATCCTCGGCCCGTGTCTATTGGGGCAGCAGGACGCGGAGCGGCTTCTATATCGACCGAGAACTTAGAGACCTTTGCGCCGGCGGCACCGGTATCGAATATGTGCCGGTCCTCTCGGAGGCGGACGAGACGTGGGAGGGACGCACGGGGCTGGTCCACGAAGCGGTGCTTCACGACTTCACTGATCTGTCGGACTTCGACGTCTACGCATGCGGAAGTCCGGCGATGGTCGACGCAACTTACGAAGCTCTGAGCGCGCGCGGCGCCCTGCCCGATCGCTTTTTCGCGGACAGCTTCCATCACTCGGGGCCAACCGCGTGCCAACCTATTCAATCCAGGAAAGGTCTGCTTCATGATCAAGATCAAGGATCTGTTTGTCTATCCCATCAAATCCTGCAAGGGACTTAGAGTAAGTGAGATTGAGCTATCCCCGACCGGATTTCTCGGCGACAGGAACTGGATGGTCGTGGACGAAGCCGGGGTGTTCGTCACCCAGCGCGAGCATCCGAAGCTTGCCCTCGTGGAGCCGACACTCACTGAAAACAGCCTGACTCTGAACGCACCCGGGATGACCGAACTCGTCGTTTCGCGCAAGGCGCAGGCGATGCAGCGTTGCGAAGTCGAACTGTTCGGAGAGAAGATGCCATCGCTTTTTGTTGGTGATGAGCCATCGAAATGGTTCGGAGAATATCTCGGAGGAAACTTCCAGTTCGTTTCCCGCGACCCGGGCTTCCTCAGGAAGGGTGGCGTTCAGTATCCATCAAGGGACGAGGCTCCGACCAGCTTCGTCGACAACTACGGGATCCTGGTGATCTCGGAGGCTTCGCGAAGCGACCTGAATAACCGTCTCGTCTCCGGCGTGCCGATGAACCGTTTCAGGCCAAACATCGTCGTCGAGGGCGTCGACGCCTACGGGGAAGACTATTTCGCGAGTGCGAGCGTTGGCGACATCACACTCCGCTTCGTCGACGTTTGCTATCGTTGCAACATGACCACGATCGACCAGGAGAAGGCGGAGTTCGGTCAGGAGCCGCTCCAAACACTTGGTCGTTACAGGAATTCGAAAGTCGGCGTCCGCTTTGGCAGCTACGCGGCGGTGGCTGGCGGCGTCGGGAAGAGGTTGACGGCAGGAAGTCCGCTGGAGATTGCGTTGAACTTCTGAGTTGTCGGCATGAAGTGGGCGGGCGCGCATCATCCACTGCTGAAGGCCGGTCATCTGGACCGGCCTTTTCGCCGTTCTCGGCCAGTGACTGGACCAGCGGGGACGGAAAAACTGGAGGCCGATCCTGAGCGAGCGGCGTGATGCAATCCTGAAAAACCTCAGACGAGGACGCTTAGGGGCACCACCGGACCAATTCTCTCGCGCAGGAAGGGACGACATCGATGTACGACGCAACTCTGAGAAAGAACTGTCTAGGCTTCGTGGAATTGCTGGCGCAAGGCATCGCGCTGATATCGCCAACCATGACCGCGGCTCTCATCATCCCCGTCATGTACGGGAACACGGGTGATTGGAGTTGGCTTTCATATGCACTTGGCACGGTCATGCTCGTATTCGTTGCATTCAATCTCAACCAATTCGCCCGCCGCTCTACCACGGCAGGCTCCATGTACCTGTACATTTGCAGGGGGCTTGGCATCACAGCCGGCGCCATCGGCGGCTGGTCGCTGATCTGGGCGTATCTCGGAATATCCATGGCGGGCGTCACGGGCTTCTCGATCTTCGGTGACAAGCTACTCGAGATGGCCGGGATTCACGTGCCTTTCGCCCTGCTGTTCGGCGCCTGTGTCGGGGCCGCCTGGTTCTGCGCCTGGAAGAATGTTCAGTTGTCGGCGATGCTGATGTTGTTCCTGGAAGGTGCATCGATGCTGCTGATCATGATCCTCTGCTTGGCCACTCTCGCCCAGCACGGTTTCAAGATCGATCACGCCCAGTTCGAAACGGCGTCGCTGCCGTTGTCGGGCCTCGGTCTCGGCGTCGTCGTCGCAATCTTCAGTCTCGTCGGCTTTGAATGCTGCACGGCCTTCGGGGAAGAAGCAAGGGATCCTCTCGTCACTATTCCAAAGGCGGTTATATGGAGTCTCGCGATTTCGGGCGGCTTCTTCGTCTTCGTGTCCTACGTCATGGTCATGGCGACGCATGGCTCCGATCCCGCGCTCGACAAGATGGACGCGCCGCTCAACTCCATGGCGTCTCTTGCCCACCTTTCGGTACTGAAAGCACCTCTGTCGTTCGGGGCGATGGTCAGTTTTTTCGCGCTCTGTCTCTCCTGCGTCAACGCGGGAAGCCGGGTGTTGTTCGCCATGGGACGGCACGGCCTCTTCCATGCGTCGACGGCCGATTCCCACGAGAGCAACGCCACGCCGCACGTCGCCGTAACGATCCTCGCAGCGATCGCGTTCATCATTCCAACGGTTGGCGTAGCGATTGCCGGGCTCGAGCCGCTTGATCTGTTCAACTACGTTGGAACGCTTGCCGCATTTGGCTTCATCGTTCCCTACATCATGATCACGATAGCGGCGCCGGTCTATCTGAAGAAGATTGGGGAGCTTCGCAATGTTGACGTCGCAGTCTGCGGACTGGCGTTGGTTCTCCTGATGATTCCGACCGTCGGAAGCGTCTATCCGATCCCCGACGCACCGGTGCGCTATTTCCCCTATCTTTTCTTGGTTTACCTCGCGAGCGGGGCAGCCTGGATCTTCTACGTGCGATTCCGCAAACCTTCGGTCGCGACAACGATCAGGGAGGAACTCAGCCTTCTCCCCCTCGCACAGCGGGTCGGATGATCGCAGCCATGATGCCGGAGGACCGATTCTCCGGCATCGCTCTCGCAGAATTCGGCTCGTTCGCCGAGGTCGTTCACGGGCCGGATCTCGCTTTAGGAAAGTCGACGGACTTGGCGATGCGACGATCACCGAAATCCCACGCGGCAGTCCTCCTCGGGTTTGGCGACGCCTCATACGTTGCGGGCTCTAGACGGCACGCTGACCACGCTCGATCCTCTCGCGGAACTGAACGCGTGGGATCGAAAGTATCGTGATGTACCGTGCTACAAGAATGCCAATCGGAAAGGAGCCTCCCGGCAACGGGATGGCCACGAATAGGCGCCGATTACCGCGCCCAGACGTCTGCCGCAGCGCAATCGTCGTCATCTCATAAAATCAATGCGGTAAGCTTCGAGAGTGGCTTTATCCACAACAATCCCACTTAGAGTCTAACTGCACGTGCAATCGTGGTTCACCATTCTTGAGCAGTGATCGAGTGTGGCAGGCGTAGAATGACTTTTGCCCTCCGAAGGCTCGTGTCAACCCTGTTCGTGCAGAAAAGGAGTTTGAAAGCGATTTGAAATTCAAGGACTTGCGGAACCGATGTCGATCGCTTCACACTCACAAGGAATCCGCGTAAGCACTGCGTAAGCAATAGATGCACCCGTAGCTCAGCTGGATAGAGCGCCACCCTCCGAAGGTGGAGGTCACACGTTCGAATCGTGTCGGGTGCGCCATCTGTACCAAATCACGCTACCGCGACTTACAGCCTGCCTTCCCACGCTGCCGCGCCGCCACTCTGATTGTGAGAATCCGAAGAGTCCACACAAGGCCGCATGTGCCAGCGGATTTAGTATCCACTGGTGGTTTTTTCCTGTTGAGACTAGCCGTTGAAGCCAGCTGTTACCTCGGTCCCGAGAGTCGCTGGAATGGGCGGCACGCCAGCTCGACATCAACTCCGATCGGCGAAGATTGCTCTAGCCCTGCTTGAGGGATGACACTTGGTGCAAATGTGTCAAGTTTTGCGCAAATTTCTCCAGCGCGACGCTTGTCGCGGGAGGCCCAGTAGTTGGTAGCTTCAGGTGAAGTCCACGTTGGCGCTCGAACACATTGAAGTCGACGGCCTTTGCCATCGAGGGAGGGCAAGGAAGCCTAACGTTCAAACCAACTCGGAAGAGCCGAGAGGTGATTTAGCCGTCGAATGAACAAGCGTCGATGTATGGACCAAGCCCTCCGCTACTTGCCGCGTCAGGCCAGAACCGAGTGCTCTGCAATGCGCTGGTGCGACGGTTGTTGCCTTAGTGGCGATGTCCCAGTAGGGAGCTTAGAACAAGCACGGCAAGCCGAGCTTGTATTTGACCGTCATCGATAGGCGTTGCTGAGCGAG
>WNGQ01006274.1_pt1 | contig 11532 bp, 9 predicted proteins | sample 5407661 | NCBI WGS metagenome assembly WNGQ01 (sample SAMN13153382, study PRJNA577476) | soil metagenome | isolation source: 60 cm soil or saprolite under Garry oak tree replicate 2 | place: USA:California | collected 2016-06-15
GCCGCACCATTGGCGCCCGCCCGATCCTCATTACCACCACCGATGCAGCGACGATCTTTGTTACAGAAAACGCTAGTTATTTACAGCCGTGGTTTTTGCTTCCGGATCAAAGCGCGGCATTGGTTCGAAGTCTCGCCGACAAGAAACAGATGTACTTCCTAACGAAACAGCACCGAATTCCAACCGCAGAAACAGTGTTCCCGACCTCGAAGGAGGATGTATTAGCGTTTCTCGATCGCGCATTATTTCCGGTCATGCTAAAGGGCGTCGATGGTTTCCGGCTGTGGAAACGAACTGGAAAGAAGATGTTCATCGTTTCGAACGAACGTGAGTTGCTTGAAAGGTACGATGCTGCCGAAGACCCCGAATGTCCAAATCTCATGATTCAGGAGTATATTCCGGGCGGCGACGACACGGTGTGGATGTTCAATGGGTATTTTAATCGCGAATCGGAGTGTCTGATTGGGTTTACCGGAAAGAAGATTCGCCAATGCCCGGTGCACACCGGGTCAACAAGTCTAGGAGTTTGTGTTGCAAACGATCAGGTTGAGAACACCACGAAGCGTTTTATGAAGAGCGTCGGATATCGAGGCATTCTTGATATTGGTTACCGGTATGATGCCCGCGATGGCAAGTTTAAGGTGTTGGATGTTAACCCGCGCATCGGCGCAACGTTTCGTCTTTTTGTTGGCCCGAATGGGATGGATGTTGCACGTGCACTTTACCTGGACCTGACAGAACAGCCAGTACCGACCGCCACTATTTCTCCCGGCCGCAAATGGATCGCCGAGGATCTCGACCTGGTCTCCTGCTATCGTTATCATCGCGAGGGACAACTGACTTTGAGAGGATGGGTTCATTCACTTCGGGGTATCAATGAAGCAGCTTACCTTGCGAAGGATGATTTATTGCCCCTGTTGCCGCTCTGCCTAAGCCGCGGCGCCGAACTAGTAAGGCGCCTTCTCCGAGAGCTAATGGGCGCTGGTCAGCGCCTTATTCAAGTGTCATCATATCGGAGGGACAAGCCCGGGCATGGATTCCGCAAAACAACTTGACCGTCTAATATTCCATCATGTGTGAGCGTTGAACAGCAGGTGTAAGTAGACATTCAGTCAACACCCAGCGATGGCCAACACAAACGAATTTAACGGTTACGATTTCTGCATCAATCCTCTGCAAAATCTCGCGGCCATGATACCAAGTACACGCTTGCGGCTTGTCCATCAGCCAAGTATTAACGATCAAATCTGCATTTCGCTACGATGCGCTCCAAATCCAATTCACAGACGCGCTCGAAGCGCTTTCCCACTTACGGATTGCCAATGGAACTGCGGTTGTTCATGGCAAAAACCGGATTGCAACCTGTAGTTATAGGAATGCTTTTATCACAGTCGACCTCAATTTCCTTGCGACTCTGTTGCATCTGTGGGAGATAGGCCACGACTTTCGGCGGCGATGAGCTCAGGTCAATCACATCACCGGAGTCTCCCACAAACAGGTATTTGCCATTATGACTGATATGCAGCCAGCCGTCTCCCAAACAGTCGTAGGCGCAGACAGCTTCTTGTCCGCCCAAATTGTGCATTAGGTGGACAGTGTCAACCAATTGCGGGGAATATAAGTTCGCGCCACCAATGTTGAATATGTACACCACGTTGTTGACTGCGTCGATGACGTAGAGTTTCTGCTCATCGGCGCTCATGGCAATGCCGTGATTGGGGGTGCTGGGGCAAGCTCCTGACATACAGGCGGCCGACGGCAGGGCTTGTTGTGCAACGGTTCCGTCCGTCAGATTGACAACATCCAAAACCGGCTTGCTGCATGGTACGGGGCACGTCTGCGTCAGGTAAGCGGCAGTTTCTGCGGAATTGATGGTGAAGGGGCGAACCCCTGTGGCGGCTCCGCCGTTCCCCGGTACAGGAATGCTGTTGGAAGTGAAACTTATGGTGTTGTCCGAAGTCCGCGCCGATTGTAACACCGAGGACTGACGGCCACCGAGGTAGACTTTTCCGTCATGGACGATGGTGTTATGTGGGGCGAAAGATGAGGATGTGACGCTGCCAATCTCGTTGCCGTTGCTAGCATCAACCACGTGCCAAATACCCGAAGTGCTGGCCAACTCGCCATCCGGCATGTAAATCTTCGAACAGTCGGGTGCAATGGCATGACTGTCGATCCCGTGGTTATACTGCTTCTTCCACTTCACCGAAAAGTCAGTCAGGCTGATCGCCGCGAGGCCGCCGTTACCAGTGGCTCCGCCATCTCCGCCGTAACTGACGTAGACGGTTTTGCTTTCCACACAACCTACCGAGCCTCTCGTACCGGCGGCAGTTGGTATGCTGACCTTTTTGACCGGCGTCGAGCTGAGGCTATCAATGCTGTAGATATACAGCATGCCGTCCGTGAAAACGAACTCATATTGATTTACGCTGCTGCCATCCCCTCGTCCACCACTGCCGCCACCCCCGTCACCACTGCCACTTCCGCCACCCGCATTTACGCTCGAGTTATCGCTACTCGACTTCCCGCAACCACTAGCGCCTGTCTGCACGAGCAGCAAGAAGATAGCTAGTAAGCTCTTCATTGAATTGCGGATTTTTTGATTGTAAGCCAACATGAACCGAGCCTTCCGTTGGAATACCGGGCAGCCGGCATTGTATCGCAAACTCTTAAACGGTGCATTAGCTTGTTGCGCCAGAGATTCCAAGCATTGGTCTAGTGCTTCCCAATGGTTGAAAACGGCTATGATGACGTTGAATAGCGGGTCTGAAGTTAAAATCTGGTGCTTGATCATGCTTCTTTGATGAGGTGGAAGCTACCGTCCCAAGACCTTGGATTGTTGTAGGATGGCACATTCAATACGTGGAATCATAATGATTTCTGGTATTCTGAAGTTTTTCCGCGACCAGTAAAGCCGACAAGGAGTAACAAAGGATGAATTTAGCGGCGTTACCTTGGGTCCACCAGCATCTCCAAAGTCACGAATCTTTCAGGGTCGCAGTTACGTAAACTGCCGCGATGGAAACAGGGGAGGAATTTCAATTATGCAAGAATTGCTAGCTAAAGTGCAGACTACGTTTAAGTCTACATTCGACATTGATCCGCGGACCATCACGATTGATACGTCACCAGACGACGTTCCCGCCTGGGATTCCATGGGACATGTGACGCTGGCGAGCAGCCTCGAGCGCACGTTTGGGTTAAATTTTGACGTGGATGATTTGATGGAAATGGAGAACGTGAAGGAGATCTGCAGAGTTGTGCAATCCAAGCTTGACAAGGTGAAAGGTACCCACGCTTGAGTGAAGGGAATTTCGCGGGTCGTTTAGTCGAGCGATTAGGCGCGAAGTCTGACTTGATTGACGCGGCAACCGCACAAACACTTCCCGCCGCCGATGTTCCCAGCCTGATTGTGGGATTTGCCGCCGGTTTTCTGTCGGTTGGCCTGCGTCCGGGCAATCGCGTACTTATCAGTTGCGGGGTAGATCCGTTGAGTGCGTTGGCATACATTGGCGCTATGTACGCGGGTTGCGTACCGGTGCCGGTGGATGAGCGCACGCTCGCAGACTTAGGGGACTTGGTTTTCGCGAAGGCACACGCCAACGCGGCTTGGACCGGCAAACGAGCTCGGTGGGATTGGTCAAGAAAGTACAACTTTCCTCTACTGGAGGGGCCCTTCGACCCCCATCCTACTAATTGCCTCCGAGCGGCTCCCTGCACAGACAACGATCTTGCGGCCTTAATGCCCACCTCGGGTTCTACCGGCGCACCAAGGCTGGTAATGGTCACTCATGCCAACCTGATCGCCAATACAGAAGCAATCATCCGGAGCCAACATCTCGGGACAGACGAAAGAGCGATGCTAATCATGCCGTTGAGCTACTGCTTCGGCGCAAGCATCGTGCACACTCACCTCTACCAAGGAGGTGGCGTTGTCTTTGATTCCAGGTTCATGTTCCCCGACAAGGTACTACAAGCCATCAATACTTATGGCTGTACCTCCTTCGCCGGTGTGCCGACTGTTTACAACATCCTTCTGAGGCGCTCACATCTGCGATCGATCGCATTGCCGAGCCTGCGGCGATTCCTTCAGGCGGGAGGTTCGCTTGCTCCCGAGAATGTAAAAGCATTCCGCGCTATAGTGCCAAACGCGGAGTTTTTTGTGATGTACGGTCAGACCGAGGCCACAGGCCGCATTTGCTGCCTTCCCCCGGAACACCTGGGCGAAAAGTTGGGCAGTGCCGGCGTACCATTAGACAATCTGGTGATCCGCATCGTTAATGACAGAGGGCAGGAGCTTGCGAAGGGGCAGAATGGCGAGATCCAGGTGAGCGGCCCTTCGGTCTGCGCCGGGTATCTCGATGATCCTGAGGCGACGCAGCGCAAATTTGATGACAGATGGCTGAAAACTGGTGATTTGGGCTTTCAGGACGAAGAGGGCTACATCTGGATCAAAGGGCGAACTAGCGAGTTCATGAAGATTCGAGGCATGCGCCTGAGCTTTGCAGAGGTCGAGGCGAAAGTCGCGGCCATCCCTGGCGTTTACGAGTGTGCCGCTACCGCCGTGCACCATGCGGAAGCAGGAGAAGCCCTTGCTCTGTTTGTCGTTGAAGACAACGGAACTCAGGGCATCGTCGAAAGAGTTCGGCGTGCCCTTCCTCCGCAATGGACCTGCACTTCGGTGAAAGTCGTTTCCGAATTGCCAAAGACGGCAAACGGCAAGATCGCGCGATCCCGATTGCAGACGCTGATATGAACACATTGGCGGAAATAGAACACGGAATTGAGGACCTGTTCGCTCAGCTGCCTTATGGCCTTGAGCCAGAGGAACATGAGGGTGTGTTGCTCACACTGCTGAAGAAAGAACTCGATTACGCCTGTGACCGGAGTTCTCGGTTTCGTAATTACGTCGAGCATTGGCCGCTCGATTTTCATTTGGCAGACAAGATTGCCGATCTGCCCTACCTGCCTGTTCGCGTCTTTAAAGCAAACCCACCGCTAGCTCTGGTTGCTGCGGATGACGTAAAACGTACTCTCACCTCTAGCGCCACGACCGGACAGGTACCCAGCCGTGTGGTTCTCGATGCCCAGACTGCTAGAAGGATGACGAAGGGAGTCATCACCATAATCCGGGATTTCATCGGGCCGTCACGCAGACCCTACCTGGTCATCGACACACCAGAGAACATGACAGGACAGACCGAGTTGGGAGCACGAGGCGCTGCCATTCAGGCTCTGGGATCCTTTGCGACGAAAGTCGAGTGTTGTCTGATAGCCCGAGGGAATGGGGATACGTGCCTCGACCTAGAGAAACTGCTTGCCTCCGCTGAACAGTGGAAAAACAGCAACGTGCTTGTCTACGGGTTCACCTATGTAATCTGGACCGAGCTTGTGCAGCCCCTGCAGCGCCGCGGCATCACCCTCGACATGCCCAACGTCCGCGTATTGCACAGCGGCGGATGGAAGCGTCTCCAGCAGAAAGCAGTTACTCGCGATGCATATGTCCGAGCCGTCGCCGCGGTGTTTGGCTGTTCGCCAGACCGTGTAATTGACTACTACGGCATGGTCGAGAACGTTGGTGTTGTTTACCCGGATTGCGATTACGGTAACAAACATGTGCCCTGCTTTGCGGAGGTCATCGTCAGGAATCCCCTGACACTTGCGTCTGCTGGAGCCGGACAGCGGGGGATTATTCAGGTTTGCAGTGTGCTGCCGACGAGTTTCCCGGGGTTTCTGCTGCTGACTGAGGATATGGCTGACGTCATCAGCTATGACCAGTGTCCTTGCGGAAGACGAGGCATCAGCTTTCGTTTCGCCGGAAGAGTACCAAAGGCAGAGCTCCGGGGCTGCGGCAATTTAGAAAGAGCCCGTTACGAGCAAGTGGAGAGAACCGGCGTGATATGAGCGCCATGATCCATGTAGTGGACTCCCCGCAGAGTATCAGCTGCGCTGCGAAGAGAATTCGCGAGATCTCCCTGCAAATTGAGATCGCTCCGGAAGTGGTGCTCGAAGTTTTCGACCGGTGGGCAGCCTCACTGGGTGATCGCGAATTGCACGAGGTGCCTGGCGTAACGTTTCTCCGCCTCTGGCTCAGGCGCAGCAACCTTGAGCCCATTCTGCTGCGAGAGCTAGGCGCGAATTCGCTGAACGGAGGATGGCGGGAAGACGGTCGCGCAAGGTTGCGCACGTTTCCATTGGGAGTAGTCGGCCACTGGCCAGCTGGGAATGTGGAGATTCAGCCGGTTTTATCTTTGACGTGCGCACTACTCGGGGGCAATGCCTGTCTGGTGCGACTGCCTGGTCGCCTCTTCGAGGTCACGCGGATGATAATGGATAAGTTACAAGAGGCCGATCGAACCGGCGTGCTCACCGAGCGCATCTTCATGGCCAGTTTCGATCACTCGCGCATGGATCTGCATGAAGCTATGGCGCAGGCCGTGGACGGCGCCATGATCTGGGGAGGCGCGGAAGCGGTCTCACAAGTGCGTGGGCTCCCATTTCCGCACTGGGCCCGTGTCGTTGTCTTCGGCCCACGGCTTTCCGCCGCGGCCATGGATGCAGCTACTTGGGCGGACCGAAAGCAGCGATCTTCTTGGTGTCGGCGCATTGCGCGGGACGTATGGCAGTTTGATCAGCAAGCTTGCTCATCGCCACAAACCCTATTCCTCGAGCGCGATACCGGGTGCGATCCTGCTGAATTCGCGGAGGATCTCAGACGAGCCTTTGAGGAAGAAAGCCGGCAGCATCCTCGCCAGCAGATCGAACCGTCACTGACCTCGGCCATCTGTGTGGTCCGTGCGTCGTGGCTGCTTGATGATGTCTCAAACCGCGCACTCTTTCCCAGCTCGCCGGAGTGGACCGTTCTATTGGGGACCGGAGCGCAAATGCCGGACCCAACGCAGGGTCGAACACTTACGGTGTTGCTGGTTGATGATCTTATGGAAGCGATCTCGCGGTTCGATGGAACCTTACAGACTCTGGGGCTCGGTATCAGCGATCCTCGAAAGGAACAGATGTTAGCCCAAGCCGCCGGACGGCGCGGCGTCGATAGGATCGTGAAGCTGGGCAGGATGCACGTGTTTGGCTCCCCGTGGGACGGGACGGAACTGATTCGTCCCCTAGTGCGTCTCGTGCGTCACATGCCGTCTCAGGATTGAGGAGGGTGAGGTGATCAACATGGAGCACGGAGAGTTATTTCTGGAGGCCATGAACCGAAAGGCGAAAATCTTTGCCCGCTCGGCTCGAGCCACTTTCGAAGCCAACCGGGAGCTGTGCTCGTGGTTGCTGAATCCGCTTGCGCGTTGGGCAGAGTCAGCCTACGGGACCGCTGTGTTCGACGCGGCCGCTTGTGGCTATGCCGAATACTGTGTTGGTGTCGCCAAGGCACAGAAAATTTACGAGGGTGCGGGGACCTATACTCCTGAAAGCATGCCGGAAATCATGTCAGATGTCTATGAGGACGAAGGTTACATGGTGCCCTACATGTGGGCCGCCATTCTGATTTACCCGTTCTGGCCATCCATGATCAGCCACATCGCGATGTTTCGTGATGAATTTGTGAGGCGTCTGCCTCGAAACGCAAGCGTTCGTGAGCTCGCGGCGGGCCATGGCGTTCTGAGTCTTCTCGCCGCGGAAGAACGGTCCGACCTCCAGATCGAAGGTACGGACATCAGCGCTCCTGCGGTGGCCGTCGCCAATCGCCTGCTGGGTGTGTCCGGCCACGCGGGTCGTGTTCGGTTCGCAGTTAAGGACGCGCTCGATAGCGAGAATGGAGGCGGTGACGAAAAATGCCACGGCATTATATCGGCGATGCTGGCCGAGCACCTCTCTGATCCAAAGCCGCTTTTCAAGACTATTTCTCATCAAATCTTGCCTGCGGGACTTGTTTTCTTCAGCACGGCCATCGAGTCGCCACAGCGAGACCACGTCTTTGAATACAACCAAGAAAGCCAACCTTTGCAAATGGCTGAGACAGCCGGTTTGCGGGTATCCCGACTTGTCTCGGATGCCAGTGCGGTGCCGAACGGTTCGCGGTTTCTGCCGCGCGCTACTGCAATGATTCTGAAGTCGCGGTAAGGCCTTTGCATCCTATGAATACACCTGTGATGACATTCGAGGAAGTGCGAGCCGCTCTGAAGCAGAGGTTTCCTATGATCATGGTGGATACCGTAACCTCACTGGAACTGGGCAAAAGCATCCGAACAACTAAGAACGTGACTGGGAACGAAATTCAGTTCTTGGGCCATTTCCCCGAGCACGCCGTGATGCCCGGGACCATGATTGTTGAAGCCATTGGCCAGTCCGCTTCCATCCTGTTCTCGAAGACAACTAGGACCGGAACACAGCCGGGTGAGTTTCTGGTGCTAGGCTCTATCAACGAGATGAGATTCCTGGTGCCGGTATTGCCGGGAAGCAGATTAGATATTGAGGTTGAGGTTCTGAAGTTTATTGAAGGTTTCGCATTGGTGGAAGCCGTGGCCACGGTCGACGGTGAGGCAGTGGCGAGAGGGAAACTGGGGTTTGCCAGACGTGGTTTACTAACCCGCACCTAGTATAGCGATCGACCATACCTCAACACGCCTCTTCCGACAATGGCTTGCCGAGTTGTTGTTTCCGCAGCTCGAGCAGGTTAAACTTCTTCACGAGAAAGACGCTCGCAGGCTAGTTTCTTGTAGCCGTCAGGGCAGACGATTTGGGCGTTCGTCCGTTTGCTGTAGACGACATCCCGCAAGTGGCTAATCTGTGGTGGACGGTCCTGCGCCGCCGCAAAGCTCCCCCTCCGCCTTTGGTCCTATCATACTTTCAGGAGCTCTACTTCAACGGTCCTTTGATTGACGAGGGAATGCCTCCTCTCGTCTACGAAGCGAAAAACGGCGGGATTGTGGGTTTCCTAGGAGTCATCCGTCGCCGAATGTCGCTGCGCGGACAACCGATTCGCGTCGCTTTTGGCGGTAATTTTGTGGTTCAGCCAGAGGCCCGGTCCTCGCTCGCAGGCTTGCGGCTGCTGGCGGACTACATGGCTGGAAGCCAGGACCTATCGCAGACGGATTCAGCAAACGATATATCCAAGAATCTGCTGGAACGATTGGGGTTCCGAACGATTGTTCCCTTGAGCATTCATTGGGAGCGCCCGCTGCGTCCGGCTCGCTACGTCGTTCACTGGATGTCCAAACTGGCAGGGCCGATACTGGGCGGGGGCCTGAAGCTTGCTACAAGACCCCTTTGCGGCGCTGCCGACAGCGCCGCGGCAAGACTTTCTTTCAGTCCTTTCCGTCAGACCGAATCCCGTCTACACGCCGCGGAACTGGAGGTTGAAATGCTCCTCCACTGTCTGAACGAATTCCGCTGTAACTGTTCGCTCCAACCCGAATATGACACGGATTCGCTGAGATGGCTTCTCACCTTCATGGAGCGCATGCACCCCCGCGCCAGTCTCCGCAGGGTTGCCCTTCGCGACGCCAGCCAGAAGATGATTGGCTGGTACATCTACTATCTGAAACCGGGCGATCGTGGTCAAGTGCTGCAATTAGGAGGTCAGCGAGAATTCATCAAGAACATTCTCGAACATCTTCTCCATGATGCCTGGAGTCACGGAGCCATTGGCCTTCACGGAGTCGTGCCAAGCCACTTGATGGGCGACTTCTCGGAGAAGAGCTGCTTCTTCACATGTCGCGGCGGCTGGAATGTTGCACATTCGCGCAAGCCCGAACTGCTCGAACTCCTTGGTCATGGCGATGCTTCATTGTCACGCCTCGATGGCGACTCGTGCCTCAATTTTGGTGACTGAGTCGCACGATTAAAGCCGAATCTCGAATCGGCCTAGATCGGTCGCTCTCAAATTCTTCCCGCGATGCCTTCGCAAATTCTGGTAGCGAAGCGACACGGGAGCGGGCAACTCCCCACCCTTACGCAACTGCACCCAATCAAGATGAGGACGCCCGTTTTTCGAAATATATCCAAAGCCCGAGGCCCTGGCCTCCCCTCTCCCGGACAGGAAACTCGTCAATACAGATCCTTCCTATGCTGCTCTTTCCAAAGCCTTTAATCAGCCAAATGCCTTACTCCTCCAAATGACCCTTATCGAGGGGAGTCCGATTCGCGCGAGTTGCTTGCCGAGGGCCTCGAGTTTGTATTCCCTCGAGATCTAACGAGCGTCCGTCGAACTAGAACCGATATATGGTAAGTAAAAGAGATAATCCGCTGCAGGGCTTTTCTGGCTACAACTACAAACCAGGCTGACCTCCCAATGGAGTGCCGCCCGCTTTTCTTCCACATGTACGAAAGCATGCTCAGACGCTCGCGATGACTGACGCGAATTCTAATTCCCTTCGAAGTGATGATCTCGTAAGTCCTTCCCTCCAAATAACCCGACCGCATGCTCTTGCCCAAGCTGGCAAGCAAGGATAATGGGGTGGCGTGCTGGACAATTGCATTCGGCACAAACAAGGGAAGCTCACCCGATTGCATAAGATCGGCCAGTAGAAGTGTGTCTTCGGCCCTGAGCGCGACGGGATCAAACACTCCCCGCTCCAGGTTGACTCGCGAACGCCGAATGGCGAATCCCGCGGTATTCAGGTAGCGGATGCAACCGTCGGGCTGGAGCATTTGATTTTGAAGCGTCTTGAGCCGTAGCTCTTCAGCTCTCCCCACCAACCGGGTGCAATCTCCGATTAAGTGGAGTTGAAAGCAATTATGCCGGGGTGAGTTGCCGATTGACGAATCCAGAGCCGCGAGACAGTTGGTTTGCAATCTGGAGTCGGCATCCACAAAGAGCAGTATCGAGCCGCGAGAAATCTGAGCTCCCCGATTTCTGGCTGTGGAAATTCCTGCATGAGACCGTCTGTCGATGGCCAGGGGGTAATGACCTTGCCATTGCCGAATAAAATCAGGGGCAGGTTCTGTGCTGCCATCGTCTGCAATGATGACTTCAAAGCCCGGCGCACACTCTTGTTGCGCAAGAGATTCCAGGCAGCGGTCTAGTGGTTCCCAATCGGTGAAAACGGCTATGATGACGCTGAATAACGGGTCCGTCGTCGAAATCTGATGCGTAACCATACTTGTTGATGGGCTGTATGCTGCAGTCCAAGACGGTGGATTGTTGTAGCATGGCACACTAATCCTTGGAATCATAATCTGCATGATCTCCTGGCGGTGGTAGTGACGCTGATCTGGGAGCACATGGGTTCAGACGCCGAGGATTCTGCATTCCGAAGTTTTTCCGCAACCTGTAACGCCGCCGAGGAGTGACAAAGAGTAAGAGCTTAGGGAGCGAGGTAAACCCGTGCCTTACCCGAAAGAAAGCCTGGGAACATCCTGCACGTAGTCGGAGCGCGGCCAAATGTTATGAAAGCGGCACCGGTGTGTCGTGCTCTTAGGGATCGCTCAATAACAAGTCTACAGTTTTGGCTTGATGGTGTAGTTCCACTGGGGCAGAGTTTCGTGGTGCTGCAATCGAAGGGAAGCAATTTGATCCCGTGTGGGCTTGAGACCGCAAGGATAGAAACGGCGGTCGAGGTAGGCGGTGACCTGAAG
>WNGQ01006275.1_pt1 | contig 11531 bp, 10 predicted proteins | sample 5407661 | NCBI WGS metagenome assembly WNGQ01 (sample SAMN13153382, study PRJNA577476) | soil metagenome | isolation source: 60 cm soil or saprolite under Garry oak tree replicate 2 | place: USA:California | collected 2016-06-15
AAGATTCACTATTTACGATTTACTATTCACTTGGTTGTGTGCACCTATAGCTCAGTTGGATAGAGCGTCTGACTTCGAATCAGAAGGCCGCAGGTTCGAGTCCTGCTGGGTGCACCAGGACAACCAAAACGCTGGCTTGGCTATCGAAGACTCCGAGCAACGAACCAGCGGTAACGCATCACAACAAACGAAACAATAATTCACCCATCGCGAATTACGCGGTCATGACTTCAAAATTGAGGAGCATCAGCATGAAACCAACAATCGCACGCAGCCTGGCAACTCTTCTTATTGTGCTCTTTTCCGTCCAATCGTTATGGGCCACTTGCGGAGGTGGCGGAGGCGGCGGTGTCGGGGGCATGTCGGGCGGCGGCGGCGCGAATCCGACCGTCTATCCTGTGCCCTGGAAGAATTGGATTCCCAAGGACGCGCCGGCGATGGGCCTGGTGCTGTATTGGTTTCCCGCGACGCAGGAAGAATTGAACAAATCCAGCCTGCGCAATTCGCGTGTCCTGTCGGTCTACGCCACTCAGTGCGTAACGATGAAGGTAGCGGACTATCACGTGGCTGAAGTACAGAAAGTTATCGGCGATTCGAAACCGCCGGTGGCGGTGCTGGCCAAGGCTGACGGCATGGTCATCAACAAGGCTGAAGGCAAGAACAACTTTCTCAAAGTAGACCAGGTTGAAAAGTTGGTCGACACCGAAATGAAGCAACGTGAGAGCGCGCTCGACGCGAGCTTGAAAGATGCGAAAGCCAAGGTAGCCGCCGGCGACAACGCCACCGCAATCAAACTCTATCAATCCGTCCTGGGCGAGAAGTGCATGTTTCCGAAGAAAGCCAAGGATGCGGCCAAGGAGTTGAAGAAACTCGGAGTCGCCGACATCGCCGGCGTGGCTGATTCTCCCGTCTTCGCTCCGGTTCTCGACCCACGTCAGAGCGCGCTCATCGAGCAGACTATGCGGCGCGGCCTGCTGGCTGAACTCAACGCGAGATACGTTACCGCGGAGAAACTCTACCACCAGGCACACGTCATGGATCCCGCAGATCCCACGCCGCTGCGTTACCTGGGTGAACTTTATCGCCACCACATCGGCGACTGGGACAAAGCGCGAACGACATTTGAAGGCATTCTGAATATGCCTGCTGATCCGCTTTCGCGCGCTGTAGCATTGCACGGTCTGGGAAAGATGACGATCCACGAAGGTGAGTTCAAAAAAGGATTGGCGCTGATGGAACAGTCGGTCGCGGAGTTTCCTTTGGCGCTCGCGTATCGCAACCTTGCTGTGTATTGGAACTCCGAGGGCGATCTGGCAATGGGTAACGAGTACACCCAGAAGGCGCTCGCTCTCGATCCGAAAGATCCTTACAACCTGGTCTTTGCCGCTGTCTTCATGGCAGCCTCCGGCCATGGTGATGAAGCATTAACGATTGCCCGCGCGAATATGAATCTTCTGCCCGCCTCGTACAACCTCGCCGCGATCTACGCGCAGAATGGACCACGTGAAAAAGCGCTGGCGCTGCTTAAGCGTCATTTCTTCCAATACGAACGCTACCAGGCAGTAAGGACCAAGGAAATGATGGAAGCGCGGGTCGACGCAGTGTTTGATTCCATTCGTTCGGATCAAGCCTTCATCGCGCTGACTGCTGGCGCCGACGGCAGACTACCGGTGCCGATGAAGTCTATGGGCTCACCATCACGAATGAACAATTAGGCTGCGGCCCCGCCCACGCACAAGGCGGAAAGGCTTTGCCTTTCCGCCACGCGTGGTGGACCTCTGAGGCTATGCCTCATGCATTCAATCTCATGAGGCTCCCCTTGCTTCTATCTCACTTCGGTAGCCAAAGATCTTCTGCCGGTTGTGATCTCATTTTGAAACCAGACCATCATCAGGAACCAGACGCGCGCGCAGCGTGGCGATATTACGAAATCCTTACCCACATCTGCACCGAACTACAAAGGCGAAAATAGGATCTACTGAAACCTCGATGGAGACGACAGACCGAGAGAAATGAAGGGAAACTGACGAGTATGCGCGTGCCGTCGATTCCGGTCCTACCGGTGCTGGACATGGCCGTAGGTTTTGAGTTGATCCACTGGGAAGGCGCGATGAAGGTCGCCGGGTTGCATTTAGGTTAGAATCAAAGAGATGAAAACAATTACGACACTGCTGGGCCGTAGCCTTCTGTGCTTTATTCTTGGCTGTGCTTCCGTATTGACAGCGAGTGGTCTCGTCAGTGCGTGGCAGGTGAAACAAACGCCGGAAGTTGTCGAAGCCTACCGGGTGTGCCAAAGCTTTGAGCATTTGCTCGGCGAGAATCTTGACTTTGATCGCGCTTACGAGGCCACGTTTCCCAGGGATATGAAGCTGCGGCGGGCCATCGCTATCGCCGGAGGGGAATTCGGAGACCTGGATTTCGCACGCGTCAGCGATGAGTTACTCATTAAGGCCTACAAGCTGCGCATGCAGATCTTCTACTTTGTTCTGCCATTGGCCGGTCCCGACGACGCGGAAGCGGCTCTATTCTTTCCGCCCGACATTAAGGAGATTCTCAAGCGAGAGTCGCCCAGGAACTCGCCAGACTTCCGCGCTTATGTTTCTCAGTTGGAGCGCGACGTCGCCCACTTCCGTTCACATCTCGAGCGGCTGGCCGCTAAGAATCTTTCAGTTTCTGATCGGGTGCGTAAGTTTAAGTCGGAGGCGCGGGCCGCGAAGTTCGAGCTGCCTCGCGGTTACAAGGTCCAGCCGAGTTACGGCTATCTCCGAGCGGAAGTATTGAAGAAGAACGAGGCCTATTACACCGTCGGTGGCTATACTGTCGCCCAGGAGCACGGGAAGATGAGAATCGTCGAAATTAGATTCTTCACTCGCCTGTTTTGAGCGCAGGGCCGCTACATTGACAAACCAGCGTGCGGCGACAAGTCGCCTTACTGCAAAAAATCTAAGCGCCTGCAACACTGCGATCCTCGGTCTTGCGCCGATTAAGTGGCACGTAGTCACGCGTACGGTGACCAAGATAGATCTGACGCGGGCGCGCAATCTTTTGGTCTGAGTCCTCGAGCATCTCGACCCACTGCGCCAGCCAGCCGGAGGTTCGGGGAATGGCAAACAACACCGGAAACATGTCAATCGGAAAGCGCATCGCCTGGTAAATGATTCCTGAGTAGAAGTCGACGTTCGGATACAGCTTTCGCTTCACAAAATACTCGTCTTCGAGCGCAATGCGCTCTAACTCAAGCGCGATGTCCAGCAGCGGATCTTTTCCGGTGACTTCAAAGACTTCGTACGCGACTTTTTTGATTATGCGCGCGCGTGGATCGTAGTTCTTGTAAACCCGATGCCCAAAGCCCATCAGACGAAATTCGCCGGCCTTCACGCGCTTGATGTAATCCGGCACTTTATCCGCGGAACCGATCTCGTTGAGCATGCGCAGCACCATCTCGTTGGCGCCACCGTGCAGCGGTCCATAGAGCGCAGCCGCGGCGCCGGCTAGGGATGAGAAGGGATCGGTATGCGCGCTGCCAATGCTGCGCATCGCGTTGGTGCTGCAGTTCTGCTCATGATCGGCGTGGAGGATGAAGAGCACTGTCAGCGCCTGCTCAAGCACCGGGTCCGGCTGGTACTTCAACTCCGTCGTCTTAAACATCATGTTCAGGAAGTTGCCTTCGTAACTCAGGTCGTTATCCGGGTATTCATAACGCAGCCCGATGCGGTGACGATACGCGAACGCCGCAATCGTCGGGACTTTGGCGATCAACCGATGAATCTGTTTGCGGCGCAGCTCTTCATTGAAAATATCTTTCGCATCAGGATAAAAGGTCGAAAGAGCCCCCAGCGCGGCTTCAAACATTCCCATCGGGTGGGCGTTGTAATGGAAACCATCAATGACCTTCTTGATGTTCTCGTTGATGAATGTGTGATAGGTAATGTTGGAGGTCCAGTCTTTCAATTGCGATTCCGTCGGCAGTTCACCGTAAAGAAGCAGATAAGCGACCTCCAGATAGGTGCTCTTTTCCGCGAGTTGATCGATCGGATAGCCGCGGTATTCGAGGATTCCCTTGTCGCCGTCGATGAAGGTGATACGACTCTTGCAGGAAGCGGTGTTCATGAACGCCGGATCATAAGTCATTAAGCCAAAGTCGTTGTCGCCGGTCTTGATCTGGCGCAGGTCCATTGCCTTAATCGTGCCGTTTTCAACCGGCACCTCGTATTGCTTTCCTGTACGATTGTCGGTGATCGTCAAGGTGTCCGCGCTCATGGTTCTTGTCTCTCCGTTTACTGAACTTCCACCGCGCAATTGTAACGCAGATCGACGTGACCTCGGTATCGAGGATCACTTCCGCCACCACGGCGTATCAACATCGCGCGGCGTGTGGGCGGCGACATCTTCGGCCATCAATTTGAGACGCTCGGTGAGCGTTAAGGGTCCTGCCCAGCAGTGGGGCTTGCGTGGGCCATAGACGATACTGCCGCCGTACGGCGGGTTCGTGGTCGCATTCAAAAAGTCGTCCATCAGGTGGACCGCATCGTTCAGATAATAGGTGTCCATATCGCCCACCCAGATGTGAATCTTGCCGGCCAGTTTTGAGCCGTCGGTGGACCAGTGGGTCTTCAAATACTGCGTCAGATCCATGTGATCGCGCCAGTAAGCAGCAACTTCTTTGTCGATGTCGCCCGTGCGCGGATTGAAGAGGGGTTTGAAATAACCATCATCTCCTAGTGGCCCATAAACCGCCTCCCAAATGTCCCATTGCTCGCCGGACCTTCCGTGATCGCCGAGCGCGCGTTCGTAGTTGAGCTGCTGCTTCATCGTGCTCAACACCAGTCCGTTGATGTCGCGGTCACCGGGCAAGGGCGTCTCGCGAAAGCCCTCCTTGCGAGACCACGCGTTGGGCCAGTCATAGATGTTCACGATTTGGAAGAAATGAAAGTCGACCGGGTCAGGACAGTAGGCATAGGTTGAACCGAAATAGTCGGGATAGAAAAACTGCAACGCCAGCGCTTCCCAGCCGCCGGTCGAACCTCCCGAAAGAATCCGCGCATACGGTTTTCGGATCGCGCGAAAGTGCGACTCGATATAGGGAATCAACTCCTGTGTAATCGCCTGGCCGTAAGGTCCAACATTGGGTGAATCGACGGCGTACGAGTCGTCGTAATACGGCGTCGGATGCTGAAATGTCACGAAGAGCATTCGGGGAAAGTTATCTGACAGCCAGGCGTCAGAAAATTGTCCGCGCTGACGGGCGCGCTCTTTCATCTGCTCGCTCGCGTCAGGAGGTAGCAACGAACTCACCGCAAAGCCACCCGGAGGATTAAGTGAAAAATGCCCTTGCTCGTAGTTCACTGGATAGTAGACGCCCTTGTTCTTGTCATAATCCTTTGGCAACAGAATTTTGGCGCCGATGTAGATCGGCTCGCCCCAGAACTTTGACAACAGCGGGCTCTGAAACTTTATGCGCTTAAGGTAATCGGTGTCGGGCGCTACCTTGATCGGCGGGATCACGTGATCCAGCGTGAGTTTGACGACGTCACCCGCGGCCGGATCGAGATGAACTTTGATCGGCTCGCTGTAGAGATTTCCGGGAGAAATATAGAAGTGTTGCCCTTCCCACTGGTCCATGTGCATCTTGACAATATGCCCGTCAGCGCGATGAAAGGTTGTGTAAATGTTGAGCATGCCCTGGACGTAATAATCACCAGGGGGAAGATCGTGCAGGTGTTCCGGCGGATAACCGTCCGCCTCATCCGTAATCGTGGCGACTTGATCCGGTCGCAAACCGTCAACGTTAGCGCCAAAGAAAGGTGTGGCCGTGAGATAGTCGTTGAGCCGCAGCCGCGGCTCCGGATCTTTCTTAGTCGCGATCATCACGAACACGCGACCATCGGTCGCCGTCTGGCGCACGCTGGCGGGAAAACTCAACTCAAAACGCAACGCAGTCTTTGGCGCAGCGTGCTGCCCAAATACCAGGGACACTGCTACCAGTACCAGAAACAGCGATAGTCCAATGAAACTCATGGTCTTTGCATGGTGAAGGAAATCCATCTTGAAGCTCACGATCCAACTTCTCCGAATTTTTGCAAATGAAAAAGCTAAGCAGAGATGCGAGTACTTTACACCAAACTGGCAGGCTCTGGAGAACTAAGTTAGAATCTGCTGCGCGAAACAACGGGACATAACCGAGGAGGGGCCGGGCGCGCCAGTTGCCCGTTAGCTCATAACATTCCCTAGTTCGCAAAACCTTTTCGCCATTTACGATTAACCATTCAGCAACTCGGAGGCCCAATGAACAGAGTAAGATTCATTTTGACAATCCTCGTGATTTTCGTCCTGGCAAACTTTACCGGTTTTTTCATCCATGCGATCTGGCTGAAGCAGGATTATATGCCGGTCGCAAACCTGTACCGGCCGATGGGCCAGGAAAAGATGTTGTGGATCATCCTGGCGTATCTCAGTTTTGCCGTCGGCTCGGTTTGGGTCTATGCACAAGGTGTGGAGGACAAACCCTGGCTGGGTCAGGGCATTCGTTTCGGCATCCTGATGTTCCTGATTCTCACGATACCTTCGTTTTTCATCGCTTACGCCGTGCAGCCGATTCCGGCGATTCTGATGTCGAAGCAGGTGCTCTCTGAACTCGTTGATAAAATCTTTCTCGGCGTCGTGACCGCGTTGGTTTACGGCAAGGGGACCTCTTAACGAAACAGGCAGGCCTTTCGGTTGGCCTGCCTGTGATGCGGATGCAGTCAATTGATCGAAACTATTTCTCTCTTTGTTTGATCTCACTCTCAGCCTGATTCTTTGCGTCCTTGGCTTCACGCTGGCTGAGACCCAGGCTCTGCAGCGTTTGACCAATACTCTTTCCTGACGCCAGTCCAGCCAGAATGGCGCTACGCGTGATGTTTGGAAAACGTCGTCCAAGGTTTTGGGCCAGCCTGGTCGCAGCCACAAACTGACCAAACTTTAGATTTGGGTTCGTTGCGAGCGCCGCCTGATATTGACTCCTCAGACTATTCGCGCTTGTGTGCAACGTGCGGGCGATGCCTGGATGGTCGCGCAACTCTTGATCGGCGTGCTTGAGATTGTCACTCGCTGCGCGTGCTCTGTTCAGCCCCTCGTCCGAGCGACCATTGGATTTACTCGAAGCATTGCCTCGCCCGGTATCGGCGCGACCCGCGGAAGCATCCGAAGAGCGACCGAGTCCACGATCAACTCCGGTCCCTGCTGGCGGTCCACCACCCATGCTTCTTCCGCCGCCGACACCACCGCCGTGGCCGCGACCCTGGGCGAAACCCACCGTGGCCAGGCCCAGGAAAAGCACACATAGAAACACCAAGCGAAACACTCTAGCCAACCGTCCGTTATTCATGACTGTACCTCCCGAAGTTAGCATCAATCTTTTGTTGTCAAGCGTTCGAAACCAGTGGGGTTCAAAGATTCAGCGGGGCTTAATCAGATGTCTCAAAAACACCGATGCAAGCCTACTCTCTTCGCGTTGCGCGTTCAATGGAAACGGCAAAACATCCCGATTTCGCAACCTTCTTGCAAGCTAGCTACGTTCGACTTTGAGGCCGTTCGATCCTGTTCGAGTCTCTAATTGGAGTGGAATCGGTTCCGATGCTGCTCCCCGGGGTTACTTAACATTCAACAGTTCGACCTCGAAGATCAGCGTCGCGTTTGGCGGAATATCTGGAGGCATGCCCGTGGGCCCATAACCGAGCGACGGTGGAATGGTAAATTTGCGCTTGCCGCCCACTTTCATAGTCATCAAACCTTCATCCCAACCTTTGATTACTCTGCCCATGCCAATAGGAAACTCATAAGGCGCATTGCCTCGCTTGGAAGTACTGTCGAACATCTTTCCGTTTTCAAGCGTGCCGGTGTAAAGGACGGAAACTGTCTGTCCTCTCTGCGGGCTCGCGCCGGTGCCTTCAACTAAATCTACGTACTTTAGACCACTGGGCGTCGTTACTTCTTTGCCCTGGCTCCCGCCGCGCGTAGCCCATAGATAACCCGCGGCGGAGAGCGCCAACGCTGCAATGACAACTATCGCCAGCGTTTTCACGCGACGCTCGTTCCTCGTCCGCGGACCGGCGCCTCCTGCGCTGGCACCTGTCCCCTTGGGACGCTTCTTGGCTTTTCCAGTTTTTCGATGACGACTTCGCGGCAAGTTAAGATCTCCTTCAGACTTCCTATCGGAATTTTAGAATTGGAGTTGTCCTTATACCGTTTTCACAGAGTCCTGACAACTCCTGCCCGGCACTTGGGTTGGCCCAAGGTGTTTGTATCCCTTTCTATTTGCTCGCTAGACGATAGACCACAGACGATGGACGATTGTCAAACCGATCAGTGCCCTCTTGTTCGCTTGCATCCCTGCGTCCTGTTTGCTACTCTCCGTCCGCATCACGAGCGACCCGTAAGGGTCCGGCAACCGAGCAGGAGACGGTGCCCGGGGCTGCTGTAAAGCACCCCGATGTGCAGAAAGTCGCGGGCTTTCTGAAACTGCCAGGTCTCCGGGCGTGCCAGTTCGCCACCTATCGCTGATGCGACTGGTGGCTTTTTTGTTGTTATGGCTATTTCAACCTTGAGGTGAACCCCGAAAATGACTAAGAGCTCAACGCGCTATACTTTCACTTCCGAATCCGTTTCTGAAGGCCACCCCGACAAAGTCTGCGATCTGATCGCCGACTCGATTCTCGACGCTTACATCGAACAAGACCAGCAGAGCCACGTCGCCTGCGAAGTTCTATGCAAACAGGGCACTGTTGTTTTGGCCGGCGAGATCACGAGCGATGGCAAGGTGGATCACGAAGAGATCGTGCGCCAGGCCATTAACGAGATCGGCTACGTCGAACCGAACGAACCCTTCAATGCCGACGGCGTGAACATCGTTCAGTTAATAACCAAACAGTCGTCCGAGATTAACCAGGGAGTTGATTCGACCCAGACGGAGCACGGCGACCAGGGCGCCGGCGATCAGGGCATCATGTTTGGCTACGCCTCAGACGAGACGCCTGAGCTGATGCCCCTGCCGATTCACCTAGCGCATCGGCTCGCGAAACAGCTCGCTGACGATCGTCGGGCCGGCGTGGTCAACTGGTTGCGGCCCGACGGCAAAACGCAAGTGTCCGTTATCTACGAAGGCAACGAGCCAAAGTTCATTTCCGACGTGCTTGTATCAACGCAGCACTTCGAAGGGATCAACCAGAACGAGATCAGAGCTTACGTGATTGAGAAACTTGCGCCGCGAGCGCTCGGCTCGTGGTTCAGCCCGGAGACACGTTTTCTCGTGAATCCCACCGGCAGCTTTTCCCATGGCGGACCATCCGCCGATTGCGGTGTTACCGGCCGCAAGATCATCGTTGACAGTTATGGCGGGATGGCCCCGCATGGCGGCGGAGCATTCAGCGGTAAAGATCCTTCGAAGGTGGATCGCAGCGGCGCATATTTCTGTCGCTTTGTCGCGCGCGAACTGGTGAAAAAAGGTCTCGCGCGCAAGGCCCAGGTGCAAGTGGCCTATGCTATCGGTGTCGCCAAGCCGGTCTCAATCAAAGTGGAGACGTTCGGCACCGGCGACGATGAGGCGGCGGTCGAGTTCAGCAAACAGTTTGACTTCCGCCCAGCGGCGATCATTGAGCGACTAAGCTTACTGAGACCGATCTATCGCACGACGACCAACTACGGCCATTTTGGCCGGCCTGGACTGCCCTGGGAGGAATGATGCATTGCCAAATTGCCGATTGCCGATTGCCGATTGTGTTCAATTCCTGCGTGAGCTGCGGATAATAACCGCCAATGCCTCTTGCCGCGATCATCCCAGCACCGCACTCGCCTGTCGAGATTCGCGAAGTTAGCGTCCCCGACCTTGAACGGGACTCTGCACTCTTGGACGTTGAGCTGTCGGAAGTTTGCGGCACTGACGTCCATGTTCAAGCAGGACGTTTGGCAGGCGTTCCCTATCCGCTGATTCCCGGCCATGTTTCAGTCGGCCGCTTGAGCAGGATCCGCGGCGAATTTTTTGACGTCGAAGGCCGAGCCTTCCGCGAAGGCGATCGGGTCACGTTCCTCGACGTGCATCGGACGTGTAATGCCTGCTGGTACTGCCTGGTCGCCAAAGCCACCACGCGCTGCCCGCGACGCAAAGTCTATGGAATCACTTATGGGCTCGATGATGGACCGTCTGGTGGTTGGGCTCAGCAAATCTATCTCAAGCCCGGCACGCGCTGCATTGGGCTAGAGGTCGAGCCGGAACGTTTCATGGCGGGCGGCTGCGCGTTGCCGACTGCGCTACATGCCGTCGAGCGGGGCGAAGTGGCGCTCGCGGACACAGTGTTGGTGCTCGGCTCTGGCCCGGTGGGGATCAACGCGATCATTTTGGCGTTGATGCGCGGCGCGTTGCGCGTCCTCTGTATTGGCGCGCCCGAACATCGTCTGGACGCCGCTTTACAAGCAGGCGCCTGCGCAGTCCTCAACATCGAGTCAAAGAATGAAGAAGAAAGACTGGAATGGATTCTACAGCAGACTAATGGACGCGGCGCGGATGTCTGTCTGGAAGCCACCGGCGCGCCGGTCGCGGTGGTCCAGGCGATGCGCTTCACGCGCGACGCTGGCCGCGTAGTGATTGTGGGCCAATATACTGATCATGGTCCGCTTTCCGCTGAAGCAGCTTTCAATCCGCATCTCGATCTGAACAAGAAGCATTTACATGTACGCGGCTGTTGGGGCTCCGATTTTTCTCATTTCTATCGCGGTACGCAAATCATCTCGGACTCGAGCCGCTCCGCGCCGTGGTCTCGACTGCAAGCAAATCTCTCTCGCTACGATCTCGCGCACGCCAATGAAGCGCTTGCGGATGTGGCTTCAGGACGTGTCCTGAAAGCTTTGATCGAGCCGAGTGTATGAGACTGTATTTTCCTCAACCCACTTCAAGACTTCTTATTTGTACTTGAAATCAATCTTGCCGCTTGTATTCACGCGCGTATTGAGGCGGTTCAATGTCTACTGGTAATCGCGGGTCACTTACTGGCGCGTCGGCCGCCAGTCGCAGCGGAATCACGCCTGCCCAAACCGGCAACTCGTAATCCACTTCATCATCAAGCGGGGGTCCGCTGCGCACTTTGGCCGAGACTTCGACGAGCGGCAGAGACAGAACAGTTGTTGCTTTCATTTCCTGCTCGTTAGGCTGACGCACGTCGTTCCAACGTCCCCGAACAACGTGCTCAGAGAAGGCGCGGAGCGCCTCCAGCTTTTCAACCTCGTCTTCAACCACTGCTGCTTGTCCAAGTACGACAACCGAGCGGTAATTCATTGAATGATGAAAGGCCGAACGTGCCAGCACGAGACCATCAATCAGAGTCACCGTGACGCATACATCGAGGCCCTTCGAGAGAGTGCGCAGCATGCGGCTGGCCTGCGAGCCGTGGATGTACAGCTTGTCTCCGACACGCGCGTATCCCGTGGGAATGACGAAGGGCCGGCCGTCCACCGCAAAGCCGACATGACAGATGAAGCCTTCGTCCAGGATTTGATAGACG
>WNGQ01027466.1_pt1 | contig 11530 bp, 9 predicted proteins | sample 5407661 | NCBI WGS metagenome assembly WNGQ01 (sample SAMN13153382, study PRJNA577476) | soil metagenome | isolation source: 60 cm soil or saprolite under Garry oak tree replicate 2 | place: USA:California | collected 2016-06-15
TCGAAGTACCCGCCGGAGGACAGTCCGCGCAGGATGGCGAGCGCCTCGTCCATCCGTTGGCCCCGGCCCGCCCACGGCACGCCGAGCACCTCGTAGTCCTCGCGCCACGGGCTGCTGCCCACGCCCAGCACGAGCCGGCCGCCGGTAAGCACCGCGACCGAGGTGGCCTGCTTGGCCACCAGCACCGGGTGGCGCACCGGCAGCTTGACCACGAACGTGACGAAACGCAGCCTCGTGGTGACCGCGCCCAGCGCTGGGATCAGCGAGAACGGCTCAAGGAACGGCTTGTCCTCGAGGAACTCCCGGCTGCCGTCGGGGCTGAACGGGTACGTGCTGACCGAGTCCCGCGGATAACACAGGCTGTCCGGCACCACCATCGAGTCGTACCCGGCCTCCTCGGCCGCGCGGGCCAGCGGAGCGTAGAACGACGGGTCGGTCATCGACTCGGCGTAGGAGAAGCGCACGGGACCTCCGGACCGGTATGCGCCGGATGCGTCGGCGCGGCCGCCCGCGCGGTCCCGCTCACGGCCGCGGGAAGCCCGGGCGGCATCGAAAAAGTAGAACGGGTTCTTGCGGAAAGTCAATCGGCTGGGGAGGCTGGGCGCATGGACCTTGCCGCACTCGAAGAGATCCGCCGGGTGAAGTACCGGTACCTGCGCTGTGAAGTACCGGTACCTGCGCTGCGTGGACCTGAAGCTGTGGGACGAGATCGGGGACGTGTTCACCGCCGACGCCACGGTGGACTACGGTACGCGGGCCCTCGGTGAGCCGATCCGGCTGCGGGGCAGGGCGGAGATCGTGGTCTTCCTGCGCAAGAGCCTCGGCCCCGGCATCGTCACCGTGCACCTCGCCAGCCAGCCCGAGATCGACGTGGACGGCGACACGGCCCGCGGCACCTGGTCCTTCGAGGACACCGTGATCGCCACCGAGTACCGCGTCCTGATCAAGGGCGCCGCGTTCTACGAGGACCGCTACGCCCGCGGCGAGGACGGCGGGTGGCGGATCTCGCACACCGGCTACGTCCGCACCTACGAGGTGATGATGTCGCTGGACGACGTGCCGAGCCTGAGGTTCACCGCGAACCGCTGGGCGGCGCAGCCGAGTGGCTGAGCGGCACGTCGTTGACGCATTTCTAGAACCCGTTCTACTCTGACTCGGATCCACCGCCGGCCAGCTGGCGCCGCTGGCCGGGCGATCGAGGCGTCGAGGGGGTGCCGGTGCTCACCCAGTCGTTCGCGGACGCGATCGCCGAAGCCGAGCGGATCATCACCAGTGCGCCGCACATCCGCACCGACGCCGACCTGGCGGAGGGTTACGAGTACCTCGCCGGGCACATCCGGGGGTCCTTGCAGATCGCCTGGGCCTACCAGCGCGACTTCCCGTACTTCGCCGCCTCGACCGGCCCGTACGCGAAGATGGGGCTGGACAACCCGGACACCCTGTACTTCCACTCCTACCTGCGCGACGACGCGGAGTACGTGGTCACCGGCCGCCGCGGCAGCACCGCGGACCTGAGCTTCCAGGTACTGAACGGCGACTACTCCCCCGTCGAGGTGCCGGACAGCCTGTCCGCGTTCGACGACCGGGAGATCGAGGTCGCCGCGGACGGCACGTTCGAGCTGCGGTTCGGCCCCGCCACCGGCGCGCACGGGCAGAATCGATTTACGCTCGGCCCGGGGTCGGCCATGCTCCTTGTCCGCGAGGTGTACAGCGACTGGGCCAGTGAAGAGCGTGGCAGCATCAGCATCCGCCGCGCGGACCGCGCCGGGTGCGCGCCGCCGGTGCCGGACCTGGCCACGATGGAAAAGCGTTACCGGGTGGCCGGCAAGATCCTGCTGTCCCGGCTGCGGACCTTCCTCGCCTTCCCGGAGTGGTTCTACCTGAAGCTGCCGGTCAACACGATGACCGAGCCGCGGCGCACCCCCGGCGGGCTCGCCTCACAGTTCTCCTCGGCCGGGCACTTCGAGCTGGACGAGGACCAGGCGATGGTCGTGACGGTCCCGGCCGCGGGCAAGGACGTGGCGCCTTACCAGGGCATCCAGCTCGGCAGCATGTGGTACGTCTCGCTGGACTACATCAACCACCAGACCAGCCTGACCGCCGACCAGGCCAGGGCCGACCCGGACGGGATGCTCCGCTTCGTCATCAGCGAGCGGGATCCCGGCGTGGCGAACTGGCTGGAGTGCACCGGGCACCGCCGCGGCTACGTGCAGATTCGCTGGCAGCGGCTGACCAGGGACCTCGGGCCCGACGACGGGCCGCGGGCCGAGGTGGTCAAGTTCGCCGACCTGCCGGGCGCGCTGCCCCACCACGAGCGGGCCCGGGTGACGCCCGGGGAGTACGCGGCGCGGATCGCCGCCCGCCAGGCCGCCATCGCCGCCAGGATGCTGGGCTGATGACGCTGCTGGCGGGCACCGTGACCGTGGTCTCCGGTGTGGGCCCCGGCCTCGGCCGGTCCATCGCGCTGGCCTGCGCGCGGGAGGGCGCGGACGTGGTGCTCGCCGCCCGCACCGCCGCCCGCCTGGACGAGGTGGCCAAGGAGGTGACCGCGCTCGGGCGCCGCGCGCTGGCCGTCCCGGCGGACATCACCGACGAGGCCTCCGCCGGGCACCTGGTGCAGGCCGCGCTGGCCGAGTTCGGCCGGGCCGACACGCTGGTGCACAACGCGTTCGCGATCCCGCCGCTGACCAGCCTCGCCGATGCGGACCTGGGCGCGCTGCGTACCGCGTTCGACACGAACGTCCTCGCTGTGCTGCGGCTGACCAGGCTGTTCACCCCAGCCCTGGCGGCCAGCCGGGGCTCCGTCGTGATGATCAACTCCGCGGTGCTGCGGCATTCCCGCCCTCCCTACGGCGGGTACAAGATGGCCAAGTCCGCGCTGCTCGCCCTGGCCCGGAGCCTGGCCAGCGAACTCGGCCCGGAAGGCATCCGGGTCAACTCGGTGGCCCCCGGCTACATCTGGGCCGGCACGCTGAAGTGGTACTTCGGCTACCTGGCCGAGCAGCGCGGCGTGGACCGCCAGCAGATCTACGACGAGACCGCGGCCACCACCGACCTGCGCAGGCTGCCGGAACCCGACGAGATCGCCGACGCGGTGGTGTTCCTGGCCTCGTCCATGGCCCGGGCCATCACCGGCCAGTGCCTGGACGTCAACAGCGGCGAGTTCCACCACTGACCATGAACGGCGACGAGGGCATCGGGAGCGCGGCGGAGCTGCACGCGGCCGCCACCGCCCTCACCGGGCTGGCCGATTTCGGCGCCGACGACTACCGCGACGGGCTCGCCGTGCTGCTCGAGTCCTACGCCCGCGACGCCGGCCTCACGCCCAAGGGCATCCGGGTGGCCCGGGCCATGGTCCGCGGCGCGCTGACGGCCAGGCTGGCCAGCGAGGCGGGCTGGGCCCAGCACCCGGAATGCGCGGACGTCCGCATCGACCGGCCGGTCTTCGTCATCGGCCTGCCCCGCACCGGCACCACCGCGCTGCACAGGCTGCTCACCGCGGACCCGGCACACCAGGGCCTGGAGGCCTGGCTCGCCGAGGTGCCGCAGCCCCGCCCGCCGCGGGAGGCGTGGGCCGCCGACCCGGTGTTCCAGGCGATCCAGGCGGGCTTCGACCGGCATCACATCTCGCACCCGGAGTTCATGGCAGTGCACTACCTGGCCGCCGACCAGGTGGAGGAATGCTGGCAGCTATTGCGCCAGTCGATGCGGTCGATCGCCTTCGAGTGCCTGGCGCACCTGCCCGGCTACGCCTCCTGGCTGCGCGGGCAGGACTGGACCGGCGCCTACCGGAGGCACCGGCGCAACCTGCAGCTGATCGGCCTGCCGGACGCCGGCCGCCGCTGGGTGCTGAAAAACCCCAGTCACCTGTTCGCACTGGACGCGCTGCTACGGGCATACCCGGACGCGCTGGTGATCCAGACGCACCGGGATCCCCGGACCGCGATCGCCTCGGTCTGCAGCCTGGCGGCCCAGGCGACGGCGGGCTGGTCCACGACGTTCCGCGGCGAGGTGATCGGCCGGGACCAGCTGGAGACCTGGGCCAGCGGGCTCGAGCGGTTCACCAAGGCGCGTGCCAGGCACGACCCGGCCCGGTTCTGCGACATCGGATATGACGATTTCGTGGTAAATCCGCTGGGCACCGTGGCATCGGTGTACGAGCACTTCGGGCTGACGCTGAGCGATGAGGCGGCGGCCGCCATGCGGGCGCTGCGCGAGCAGAGCGGGGGTGGGCGCGAAGCGCGGGGGCGGGACAAGCAGAGCGCCCGGGGCGGCCAGGCCCACCGCTACGCACTGTCCGATTTCGGGCTCACCGGCGAGCAGGTCGACGAGCGCTTCGGCGGTTACCACCGTGCCCGCGCCTGACCGCGTCCCCCACGCCGGCCAGACACCCCCGCGCCAGATTCGTTTGTCGTCGTTGTGGCAACCACGACATTCTTTTGTCGTCGTTGTGACAACGACGACAAAAGCGGCCGCGCACCTAGGTCGGCGAGGGCTGGAAGCTATGCGCCACGCCGCAGTGCCCGGGCGCGGCGGCACCGGCCCGGCGACAGGGATCCGCGCGAAGCTGTCCCGCCGCGCCCTGGACATGCTGCCGCCGGGGACGCTGGCCGTGGGCGCCGGGCTCCTGGTCCTCGGCGCCGGCTACTACACCCACCTCGCCGTCGCCGGGCACAGCCTGCCGGCCACCGGCATGGCGGCGCTGTCTGTGCTCTGGTCCATCGTGTTCCTGCTCGGCCTGGGCGTGTTCCTGCCCATGCTTGCCGTCATCCTGGTACCGGTCGCCGCGGCCGCCGGGCCGCTGGCCGGGCGGCTGTTCGGCGGGGACACCGCGATGGTGACGGTGCTCGGCTGCGCCTGCGTGGCGCTCGCGGTCACCGCGGTGAGCCGCGGCACGCTGGCGGGCCTGGGCCGGTTCGGCGGTTACGGCGGCCAGCTCGCCATCGACGGTGGCCTGCGGGCGGCCGCGGCGTGCGCGCTCGGCCTGGCGGGCAGCCATTCGGCGGTGGCGTTCGGGCTCATCCTGGCCGTCGCCCCGCTGCTGGCCGTGCTGCTCACCCTGGGCCCGCTGATCCCCCGCGTGCGCCCGGGCCCCCCGCTGCCGTGGACCGCGATGAGCCACCGGCTGGGGCTGCTCATCGGTACCATGCTGCTCGCCCAGGTGCTCATCAACGCGGCGGTGATCAGCGCCCGGCTGCTGTCGCCCGGCCGCCCCGCCGCGGTCGGCGCGCTGCTCGCCGCGGCGGTGATGGCGCGGATCCCGCTGTTCGTCTTCACCTCGCTGCAGACATCCCTGCTGCCCGGCCTGGCCGGCGCGATCGCGGCGGGCGACCGGGCCAGGTTCCGGCTGCTGCTGTACCGCAGTTGCGGCGTGGTCACGGTCCTCGGCATCGCCTGCGGGCTGCCGGCCACTATCCTCGGGCCGTGGCTGACCCAGGTGCTGTTCGGCGCGCGGCCCGTCCTGGGGAACGCCGCGTTCGGGTGGCTCGCCTTCGGGACGCTGTGCTACATGCTCGCGATGGTGCTCGGCCAGGGCGCGATGGCGTTGTCCCGGCATCGTGACCAGTTGCTGTCCTGGCTGGCGGGCGCCGCGGTGCTTGCCGTGATCACCACGGCGCCCGGCGAGGTGACCATGCGGGTCGTCACCGCCTACGGGGCCGGTTGTGCCACCGTGGCCGTAGTGCTGGCCGTCGTGCTCCTCCGGCACTCGCACGCCACCGGGCAGCACGCGAGGGGAAGGGCGCGGGCATGGCCGACGACGAATCAGTAGCCGCGCTGCTGGCCGGGCTGACCGTGCCGCAGAAGGCCGCGCTGTGCCTGGGCTCGGACTTCTGGCATACCGCGCCGGTCGGCGAGGCCGGCATCGAGGCGGTCATGCTGTCCGACGGCCCGCACGGGCTGCGCAAGCAGCGGGAGCGCGGTGCCGACGCCTCGCTGCGGGCCAGCGTGCCGGCCACCTGCTTCCCGACCGCCTCGGCGCTGGGCTGCTCCTGGGATCCGGGCCTGGCCCGCGAGGTGGGCGCGGCGCTCGGCGCCGAGGCGCGGGCGCAGGACATCGCGGTCGTCCTCGGCCCGGGGATCAACATCAAGCGGCACCCGCTGTGCGGGCGGAACTTCGAGTACTTCTCCGAGGATCCGCACCTGTCCGGCCGGCTCGCCGCCGCCATGGTCGACGGGCTGCAGTCGCAGCGGGTCGGCGGGTGCGTGAAGCACTTCGCGGCGAACAACCAGGAAACCGACCGGATGCGGGTCAGCGCCGACGTGGACGAGCGGACGCTGCGGGAGATCTACCTCGCGGCGTTCGAGCACGTGGTCACCTCGGCGCGGCCGTGGCTGGTGATGTGCTCCTACAACAAGGTCAACGGCGAGTACGCGTCCCAGCACCGGTGGCTGCTCACCGACGTGCTGCGCGCGGAATGGGGCTTCGACGGGCTGGTCGTCTCCGACTGGGGCGCGGTGCACGACCGGGTCGCGGCGCTGCGTGCCGGCCTCGACCTGGAGATGCCGCCGCAGCTCGGGGTGAGCGACCGGGCGATCATCGACGCGGTCGCGGCCGGCACCCTGGACGAGGGCGTGCTCGACCGGTCCGCCGGGCGGGTGCTGCGGCTGGTGCACCGGTCCCGGGACCGCGAGCCCGCCGAACTCGACGCCGCCGCGCAGCACGCCCTGGCCCGCCGCGCCGCGGCGCAGAGCATGGTGCTGCTGAAGAACGACGGAGTGCTGCCGCTGGCCGGCGCGCCCGGGCTGACCGTCGCGGTGATCGGCGAGTTCGCCCGCACGCCCCGGTTCCAGGGGGCGGGCAGTTCCCAGGTCAACCCGACCCGCGTGGACATCCCACTGGACGAGCTGGCGGCGGCGCTGCCGGACGCCACGATCCGGTTCGCCCCCGGGTACCGCCTCGACGGCGGCTCCCCTCGCCCCTGGCCCGCCGCCGCCCCCGGGCCAGCCCCGGATTCCGGGCCAGCCTCCGGCCCAGGGCCCGCTGCCGCCCCCGGGCCAGCCCCGGATTCCGGGCCAGCCTCCGGCCCGGGGCCCGCCACGGGCTCCGGCCCGGACCTGGCGGCCGAGGCGGTCAGCGCCGCCGCCGATGCCGACGTCGTCCTGGTCTTCCTCGGCCTCCCGGCCGCGGAGGAGTCCGAGGGCTTCGACCGGGCGCGCTTCGACCTGCCGGACGTCCAGACCAGCCTGCTGGCCAGGCTCGCCGAAGCGGTCCCCGGCCCCCCGATCGTGGCCGTGCTGTTCAACGGCGGCGCGGTCCGCACCAGCACCTGGGATCACCCCGCGTCGGCGGTGCTCGAGTGCTGGCTGGCCGGGCAGGCCACCGGGTCCGCGGTGACCGACGTGCTGACCGGCGCGGTCAACCCGTCCGGGAGGCTGGCCGAGACAATCCCGCTGCGGCTGGCGGACTGCCCGGCGTACCTGAACTTCCCCGGCGAGGAAGGCCATGTCCGGTACGGCGAAGGGGTGTTCGCCGGTTATCGCGGGTACGACGCGCTCGACCGGCAGGTCGCCTACCCGTTCGGCCACGGCCTGTCGTATTGCACCTTCTCCTACCGCGGCCTGCGGATAAGCCAGGCCGGATCGGCCGACGCCGGCGACCTGGCGGTGACGGTGCGGTGCACGATCGCTAACACCGGCGGCCGGGCCGGCGCCGAGGTGGCCCAGGCCTATGTGAGCGACCCGGCGGCGGCGGTGCCCCGGCCCCCGCGCGAGCTGAAGGCGTTCGCCAAGATCAGCCTGGAGCCGGGGGCCGAGCGGGAGGTCACATTCACGCTCACCGCCCGCGACCTGAGCTACTGGTCGGCGATACACCGGCGCTGGGTGCTGGAACCCGGCGAGTTCCGCATCGGCGTCGGCGCCTCCTCCCGGGACATCCGGCTGTCGGCGGCCATCACCGTCGAGGCGACACCGCCCGCCCTGCCGCTGTCGGGCACCTCGACGCTGGCCGAATGGCTCGCCGACCCGGCCGGCGGGCAGGTGCTGCGCGACGCCCTGGGCACCCGCGCGGATGGCAGGCCGGGCGGCATCCTCGGCAGCGAGGAACTGCTGGCGATCATCGGCAACATGCCGCTGGCCACGCTGGCCGGCTTTCCCGGGCTCGGCGTCACCCCCGACATGATCGGCATGCTCGTCGCCGCGGTGATTGAACGCCGCGCGGAGGCAACCTAGCGCCGGCGCCAGCGGTGGTAGATACCTTCGCCCTCGCCCACGCGCTCCCTGGCTCCGGGCCCCGCCCGGCCAGCCCGAAGCTCTCCAGCGTTCCCGCCTACTACGCGTACACGGTCCAGGGAAACATCTACAGCTACGTGTCGCACGGCACGCAGTACGGCGCGTCGGTGACCGGCCGCTACCTCAAGGTCCGGGACACCGCCACCGGAAAGCTGGTGACCACGGTCTTCCCGCCCAAGCCGTACAACAACTTCGAGATGATCACCGCCAACGCCAGCGGCACCATGTTCGTCCTCGGTGCCATGCGCAACTGGGAACGCAACGCGAACACCCCGCCCCGCATCCTCAGGCGCAACCAGGTCACCCCGATGAAGTTCCTGGAACTGCGCATCAGCCCGGCCGGGCAGGCGCGGGTGTCCAGCCTGTCCCTCCCGGTCACGGTGGCCCTGGGACAGTTGCCGAGCATGGCCCTGTCACCGACCGGCGCCCGGCTGGCCCTGGCCTTCGGCGGCGGCGGGCAGCCCGCGGTGCTCGACGTGATCAGCCTCGGCACCGGCCGGGTGCGGCGCTGGGTGTCGCCGCCGGTGACCTGGACACCGCAGCTCAACGTGAAGGGCGCCTGGACCGCGGACGGGCGGACCCTGGTGCTCCAGCAGTGGGACGTGATCCGCGCCCCGACCCGCCGGGCCGAGCTGCGCTGGCACCCGCCGGCGACCACACAGGTGTACCTGATCGACACCCTCGCGCCGGGCCGCAGCCTGGCCGGCGGCAGGCAGCTGGCGCTCCGCCCCCGGCCCGGTGAGTCACCGCCCTGGCAGGTGTTCGTCACCCCCGACGGCAGGAAGCTGATCGGTTCCACCGTCACGGACTCGGCCCGGCCGCCGCTCGGCTCGTCGCGCGGTGAGTTGTCGGTGTACTCGGCCAGCACCGGCGCGCTGCTACAGCGGCTGGCCCCGTGGAAGTGGAACGGGAACGATCGGCGCGTCGGGCACGGCGGCTCGCCCCGCGAGCTGCTCACCTGGTCCAGCCCGTCCGGCAGCCAGCTCATCCTGTTGCACCCGCGCGATGAGGAGAACATCCTGGGCGTGCTGACCGGCGGCAGGTTCCGCACCGCCGGGGCCCCGCTGCCGCAGCCCGCTGGCTACCAGGAACTGGAGTACGCGCTGCGCACCGCTAGCCAGGTGGCCTGGTAGCCGGCCAGCCGCGGGGCCGGCACCGGCAGGGCCGCTACAGGACGAGGTGCCGCGGCCGCCCCGATCTCCCGTCAGCCGGCGCCGAGCCGCCGCAGCCGGTCGAGGTCGCCGGGGCTCAGCCGGTCCAGCAGGCCGGCCGCCGCGCAGTTGGCCCGTAGCTGCTCCGGGCTGGTCGCCCCGAACAGCACGCTGGTGACGTCGCCGTTGGTGCAGCGGTGGTGCCCAGCTCGGCGGCGAGGCCGGCCAGCTCGCCCGCCACGGCGACTGCCGGGGCCAGCCGGGGGTCATCAAGGGTCGCGGCGGCCCGCCCGGCCGCACCGCCGGACAGGTACTTGCCACTGAGCACGCCGCCTTCGAGGCAGAACGAGGCGACCACGCCGGCGCCCGCCGCGTGCAGCGCCCGGGTCATCTCGGCGTCCTCGACCCAGGACCGCCGCACCAGGCTGTACGGCAACTGCACGGCGCAAGGCGGCGCCACGCCCAGGCTGGCGGCCGCCGCCACCGCCTCGCCGCACGGGCCGGCCTGCCAGTTCACCATGGCCCAGGCCCGGGCCTTCCCCGAGCCCAGCAGCCCGCCTACGGCCGCCACCATGTCGGCGATGGCCAGGCCCCCGGGCGGCGGGTTGGCGTAGATCACGTCCACGTACTCGAAGCCCATCCGGGCCAGCGATGCGTCCAGTTCCGCGGCGGCGCTCTGGTCCGGCCAGAACTCCCACCACAGCTTGTTGGCGACCACCACCTCGTCCCGGCGCACGCCCGCGCCGCGGAACAACTCCCCGAACAGCACCTCTGAGTACCCGGTCGGCAGCGGTGCCCGGCCGGTCTCGTCGTTGTACCGGGCGTCGTCGAAGAAGTTGATGCCCTCGTCCCTGGCCGCCGCCAGGATCGCGGACCCGGATTCCCTGGGCAGGCGCTCGAACGTGCGCCACGAGCCCAGCGACATGGCCGAGACTTCCATGCCCGACGAGCCGAGCGGCCGGGGGCGCAGGCGATCCGCTGGCATCGGCCAGCCTCCCTTCGACGGGCCCGCCGAGCGGCCGGCGGCCAGCGTGATCATGACCTTAGTGTTGCCATACCGGCCGCCATGTCATGATCACCAATGGCCTTAGCCGCGCAGGTATTCCTCCGCGAGCTTCGGCGGGGCGCAGGCCAGCCAGCCGTCGGCGATCAACTCGCGCAGCGCGGCCGCCGGGGCCTTGCGCAACTGGACGAGCACGGCGGAGTAGCCGTCGAAGTGCGGGATCGTGAAGAAGGCGTCCTGGTTGGCGGCCAGCACCGCCTCCTTCTCGCCCAGGTCCGCGACGCGGACGGCGAGGATCGGCCCGTCCGGCGGGGCCTGGTCGCCGAACCGCCGGATGTCCGCCTTGCCGAACGGCCGCTCCCAGGCGAACGCCTTGCCCCCGACGAACCAGGTCCGGTTCCCGTGCCGTTCGCCCTCGGTGACCTCGGGCAGGCCCGCGGCCATCCGGGCCGCGTCGTCGAGTGTCGCCATACCCGTACCGTACGCCGCTCGCGCCAGCGGGCCCGCGTGGCCCGGCGCCCGCGGCGGCGCGTGGCCGGCGCCGGGGCTACAGCCAGTCCCTGCGCTTGAACACCCAATAGAGCACGACCCCGGCCACGAGCATGAAGGCGACCGAGACGAGGAACCCTGTCGTCTCACTGAACCCGGGGTAAGGCACGTTCATCCCGTAGAACCCGGTGACGAACGTCGGCACCGCGATGATCGCCGCCCAGCCGGTGACCTTCTTGGTGATGACGTTCATCCGGTTGCCCTGGATGGTGAGGTTCGTCTCCAGGATGGTCGTCACCAGGTCCCGCAGGCCGTCGGTCCAGTCGGCCGCGCGCAGCACGTGGTCATAGACGTCCTGGTAATAGGGCATCATGTCGTCGCTGACGACATGCAGGTCGCGCCGCATCAGCGCGTTCACGACCTCGCGCATGGGGATCACGATCCGGCGCAGCAGCACCAGGCTCTTGCGCAGCTCGAAACTGCGCCGCTGCACGTCCAGGCTCCGTGGGGTGTCCGCGAAAAGGTCGTCTTCCAGCGTTTCGACGGCGTCGTCCAGGCTCTGCACCGCTTCGAAGTGACCGTCCACGATGTAGTCGAGCAGCCCGTGCAGCAGGTAGCCGACGCCGAACTTGGCCAGGTCGGAGCTGGCGTCCCAGCG
>WNGQ01006278.1_pt1 | contig 11528 bp, 12 predicted proteins | sample 5407661 | NCBI WGS metagenome assembly WNGQ01 (sample SAMN13153382, study PRJNA577476) | soil metagenome | isolation source: 60 cm soil or saprolite under Garry oak tree replicate 2 | place: USA:California | collected 2016-06-15
TCTTCTTTGGCTACACGTCCTGTCCCGACCTGTGCCCGACGGCGCTTGCAAATGTCAGCGTCGCCCTGGAGAAATTCGGCCCGGATACGAGTCAGCTTCAGCCACTGTTCATCACGGTGGATCCGCAGCGCGACACGCGTGACGTCATGGCCAATTATCTGAAGTCCTTTGATGGACGGATCCTCGGGCTGACGGGAACGCAAGCGCAGATCGACAGCGTAACCAAGAACTACCGCGTCTACGTTGCACTGGATAAATCGGAAAGGGGCGGTGACGACTATCTCGTCTCGCACAGCGCCTACCTCTACCTGATGGATCCCAAGGGAAAATTCGCGAACGTCATCGAGGGCAAGGAGGATGGCGAGGCGATTGCCGCTTGGCTGCGCAAAGAAATGAACCGTTCAATGTGGTGGTGAGGGAGATCCGGAAATGAAAAAGGGAGGCTATCTTACGTCGATCGTGCTGCTGGTATTGCTTTCCGGCGGCTCAGTGAACGCGCAAACGTCCGCTCAGAATACGATCGTCGTTGAGCGTCCATGGGCGCGTGCAACGCCTGCTGGCGCCAGAAGCGGCGTTGTGTATGTGACCCTGATCAACAACGGCAGCGCCGGTGACAGCCTGCTGAGCGCGGCAACGCCTGTAGCCGACCAAGTCCAATTCCATAGCGCTACCGAAGAAAACGGCGTGTCGCGCATGCGTGAGATGCGCACCGTTGACGTCACGCCCGGAGCGCGGGTCGCCTTCAGTCCGGGAGGCCTGCACATCATGATGGTCGGACTGAAACAGCCGCTCAAGGAGGGGCAGACCTTTCCGTTGACCTTGAATTTCGAAAAGGCAGGAAAAATTGACGTGACGGTTCCTGTTGAGAAGGTTGGTGCCATGCAGGGCGGGGGTATGGGCTCCATGACACACGGAGCCCACGAGCAGATGAAGAAATGAGCAATGATCGAGCAGCGAAAGCAGCGGCGGCGCGGAGAGAACATCATCGCGTATCTGGGGAAGGAAAGCGGCGAAGGGCGCGATCGGTCCGAGCCGAGATCGGTCGCGCAAGGCTCCGCGCATCAGCATCGGATGGAATGACAAGGGGAGGCGGATGACGCGCAATCTTTGGCTGCGACGCTTGATCGTCTGGTTGGTTCTGCCGCTCTCCTTGCTGGGGGCGGTGGCCGTATGGCTTGCTTTGGATCCCGGGTTTCGGCGCGAGCGCCAGATCGGAAATCTCGCGGCAGAGGTACCGAAGGACGAATTTGAACGTCGCGTGCACGACTATCTGATGGCCCATCCAGAGGTCATCATGCAGTCCGTCACTCAGTTCGAAGCGCGTCAACGCGCAAACGAAGAGACGGAGGTGCAGGCGATCGTCAAAAGCCGCGCCGATGATATATTCCGCGACGCGGCGACTCCAACGAGCGGCAATCCGCAGGGCGATGTCACTCTCGTCGAGTTCTTCGACTACAATTGCCCGTACTGCCGGCAAGTCGCGCCGATCATGGTCAAAGCGGAGGAAGACGATCCTCAGTTGCGCATTGCCTACAAGGAATTTCCGATCCTTGGACCGAATTCCACGTTCACCGCCAAGGCGGCACTGGCCGCGAACAAGCAGGGCAAGTACGTTGCGTTCCATAGAGCGCTCTATCAGGTTCGCGGTGCGGTCGACCCGGGAAAGGTCAAGCAGGTCGCGGCCGCGGTCGGCTTGGATGCGGATCGCCTCATTGCGGATATGGCGGATCCCGCGATCCAGGCTGCGATCGACCGGAACCTTGCGCTCGCTCGAGCGCTTCGCATCAATGGCACGCCGGGCTTCGTCATGGGCGATCAGATCCTGCGTGGCGCAACAGATATCGACACTTTGAAAGCCATGATCCGCGCAGCGAGAGAGCACCGGCAGTAGATCGGGACGAGGGGTCAAGGTACTGATGCATGATGGAAACTTCGATCGCCTCAATAGCCGCCGTATTTGCCGCTGGAACGATTTCATTCCTGTCGCCTTGCGTGCTGCCGCTTGTACCCGCATACGTGTCATATATTGCGGGTCAGTCGATGGCAGATTCGACTGCGTCCAGAGCGCTGATCGTGCGTGTGCAGGCACTTGGCTTGAGTGCATGTTTTGTCCTGGGGTTCGCGACGATCTTCATCATTCTGGGGGCGAGTGCGACGACGCTCGGTCAATCGCTCATTTCTTATCGGTACGAAATGAATCTGATCAGCGGCGTGGTTGTCATTGGCTTCGGCCTTTTCGCGACCGGGCTGCTGCGTCCTTCGTGGCTTCAGCGTGATGTTAGGTTTGACGTTGTGCTGCCGGGTAGGCGTCCGGTGGCCGCCTATCTGCTGGGCATGGCGTTCGCGTTTGGCTGGACTCCGTGCATCGGTCCTATGCTCGGTGCCATCCTTACGGTAAGTGCGGCCTCCGCAACCGTTGCTGAAGGGGTGAGGCTTCTCGCCGTCTATTCGCTGGGGCTTGGCCTGCCGTTCTTGTTAGTTGCCGTGTTTACCGGCGGCCTTTTCGCAAGGCTCAAGTCGATTGGGCGGATCGGTCGAGCTCCCCAGGTTGTTGCCGGCGGAATCATGGTCGTCATGGGGGCAGCCATGATGACCGGCCAGCTATCGACATTTTCGTTTTGGCTCTTGGAGACCTTTCCGAAGCTATCGACGATTGGATAGGGCAGGATAGCGCGGGGCTGAGTGCGCTGCAAAAAAGCTCTCGCAGGTGTCCAAGTCTTATCCCTGGTCACCAAAGCAGATAGCGTTCAGCTCCGCTTCCTGCTATTTTTATGACATGCAAGTGGGCGCTCGTTTAATTCCGGTGTTGCTGTTGGCTTTGGCATTGATGGTGCCGGCCTACGCGCGGCCGAATGAGCCGGCAAGCCGTCAGTCCGAAACGCTGAGCAGTTCGGTACAGTCCGTAACCTCTGCACGATTTGCGACGAGGAAATGTCGTCGCTGCGAATGGAACAACTGTCGCACACTATGCGTGAAGTGCAGTGTGTATTGCAACGCAACCAGTATTATTAGTCCGGTTACATCCACTCCTTCGATCCTTTCGCTCCAGCCAACAAGGGCATTTGTCTTTCGCACCCTTCGGGGGCGTGCCATTCCGCCCGATCCACATCCTCCAAAGCGTATAGCGCTTAGCTGAACGGCCGCTTGCGGCCGTTGCCGATCCGCGCGTGCAAAGCCGGATTGCTGGCGCTTCGACGTGTCGCCCCCACGGCATAGCCGTATCGGGATTCGCTCACGATCCACACTTCGGAAGCGCAATGGCTAGGTCGCCGCTCAAACGGCTGAACCTTCCATACATTCGTTGGCAGTCCGCGACATATGACTGGGAGGAGAACATGGTTGCCTTTCAAAGTGCGCTGGCAAGTCTGGCCGTCCTGCTGCCGGTCGCGCTGCTACAATTTCCGGCGAGCCTCAACCTGCAAGTCCAAACCGACGAACCGCAAATAGCCGACATTGATCACCATCAAATGATCAACCCACGACTATCCCCTTACTCGGCGATCGGAAAATTGAAGGGGACAATGACCTGCACGGCAGCAATGGTTCTTGATCCAAGGATCATCGTAACCGCTGCTCACTGCATCATGGACCGAGATGGCGCGATTAAACGATCAAGCTTGTCCTTCCAGCCCGGCTATCAATTCGGCAGCGATCTAGGATGGATTGGTGCGACCGTCTGGGCAGTTGGATCGAAGCAAAGCGTCAGCCACGAACTGGTCAGGGACGCGGCGAGAGATTGGGCGATACTCGTTCTCGATCGGGCGCCTCCAGACGTGAGACCCCTGCGCCTGGACGGTCGCTCGTTTGAGACTCTAGGCTTGGGCGAGCCGCGGCTCCTGCTGCCTGCCTATTCCAACGACATCGGTGGCGCCGAAGCTCTCAGCTTGGATCCCTCCTGTTCCGTTCGCAATCTGATTTGGGACACGCTTGTCCACGACTGCATGGCGGCTGCCGGATCCTCTGGAGCGCCGCTCCTGATGCGTGAGGGACGGGAGTACGTCGTGATCGGCATCCATGTCGCATCGTTGTTTGCAAGCGACGAGGATGGTCGTGTCGCGGAGCTAGTCGGCAACCAGGCGGTCGGTTCCCGGATGTTCGAGATAGCGGCGTCCGCGCTTGTTCGAAAGCTGAACAGCGAGCCGGTCCAGGCAGTCAGCTCTGGGGAATACTGACTTACGAAGTGGAGAAAGGTTCTCTTTGTCAGGATAAAACCATGAGCACTGATCAATTGATCGCATTGCTGGTTGCAGACCTTAAGCCGGTCGATTCTAATCGTGTCGTTCGATCCCTCCTCATTGCAATAGCAGTTGGCGCAGCGGCGGCGTTCGGCGCAATGCTCATTACCTTTGCGCCTCGTCCTGAATTGCTCGACGGGAGCAATTTGAAGTTGCTGTTGGTGAAGTCGTTCTTCGCGTCGAGCGTCGCTGGGATCGCGGCGGTGTTTCTGACCAAGATCGTTCGCCCAGGCGCCCAATTGCACTATTCGCCTGGTTTGGTTCTCGTTCCATTCGTCGGGATGGTGGGAGTTGCGGCCCGAGCGCTTGCGTCCGTTCCATTCAACGCTTGGCCCGGCATGATCGTCGAAAACGATTCATTGACCTGGGTCCTTGCGATTCCGCTGCTCTCGGCTTTACCGTTCGTAATTCTCATCCGTGCACTTCGGGTGGGAGCGCCGACCGATCTGGCCCTCGCTGGCGAGATGGCGGGTCTAGTTGCGAGCGGTATCGGTGCGTCGGCCTGCGCACTATTCTGTGTGGAGCAGTCGGTTTCGTCGATAGCAATTTGGTATGGCCTTCCCATTGGAATTGGCGCGTTCGGTGGATCGAAGCTCGGCCCGAGACTGCTCAGGTGGTGAGTATGGTTGCCGAAAAGAACTGCGGAAGGTCTGTTGTTATCGAGCTGATTGGCGAACGAGCAACGATGCTGGTCAAGGCGTAAAACATGTACGGGAATCGATTGATCTTCAGAATACGTTATTGGATTGCGAAGCTCATTTATGATTTCATCGTTTTCGTTCTTGTGCGCGATGGAAGTTGGGAAGAAGGCCTATTGGCGTCTCTTGCGCCTAAACCGGGCGATCGGATTCTCGATTTTGGTCCCGGTAGCGCTTCGACTGCTATTTCGCTTGCAGAGCGTTATCCAGAAGCAACATTCGTAGGGATGGATCCCAATGCGCGTTCGACCAAGAAGGCGCGCCTGGCGGTGTCACGAAGGGAGCTTCGGAACGTTTCCTTTGTCGAAGATCCATTTCAGGAGACACTCCCGTTTGACGCGAGCTCATTCGACAAGGCCATCTGCATCCTGGGGCTGCATGATCGTTCTCCGGAAGAAAAGGCTCGCGTTGTAAAGGCAATCGCAAGAGTTGTGCGACGCGGCGGCACCTTTCATTTGGCGGATTTCGACAAACCGGAAAATCCCAGGGAAGGTAAAATATTGGAGTATGCAAGGCGCATTTCAGGCTTGGCTGCAGCAGAGCCGCACATCAACGGTAGATGGGTCGAAACTCTTGCCGATTGTGGTTTTGCTGGCGTGCGACGACAACTATCTCGTTCGATTGGAATAGGGCGAATCGCCATCGTGAAAGCGCGGAAACGTTAGGCCGAACAAATCGGGCTGGCATGGCGCAGAGGTTTGGAACGAGTGCTCTGCGGCCGGTCACTCCGCTCGAGCGAATGACGGTCGTCAAAATCGATCGACAAATATTTCAAATGTTCACGGAGAATTGGCGCCGTAGCGGAGATCTTGAGCTAAAATGAGCTTCGGATAATCGGGCCACGGAGAATGCACATGTCGGAGATCCCGCCCAGCGTGACGCGCCGAAGCGCGTTAGCTTTGGGCGCCGCTTTTCTCGCTTTGCGATGCTCTCCCGCTGAAGCCGAGTCCCCGACGATCCTGGTGCATAAGGATCCAAATTGCAGTTGCTGCGCCGGTTGGGTGCGACATCTCAAGGAGGCCGGATTCGCTGTCAGGGTTGAGGAGACCACGAATCTTCAAGCCGTCAGGAAGCGACTAGGAGTGCCGGCCGACCTGGCGGCGTGTCACACCGCTGAGGTCAACGGATATGTGCTGGAGGGACATGTCCCGGCGGTGGCCGTGCGACGACTCCTGGAACAGCGGTCGACCGCCGTTGGACTAGCCGTCCCCGGCATGCCCGCTGGATCGCCGGGAATGGAAGGGGGGACACCTCAGCTTTATGACGTAGTTCTCTTTGGCCCGGATGGCCGACAATCCTTTATGCGGTTTGTCGGCTCTGAAAGTGTCGGATAAGGCGCTTGGAATTCCAGTTAATCATATGCACTTTCAATGTTTTTTCTGGTGCGGATCGTCTGGCGAAGTTGTGAAATGAGTACGCCTTCCAAAGTTCCCCGCCTTGTGCGATGTTAGGTTATGGATCTTCTCCGACTCATCGGTCGGCTGTTCGCGGTCTTTGCGATCGTGGGGCTGGTTGCTGCGCCGCTGGTAACTTCGGCTGCCGCAAAGCGGCTGCCTGTCGGCGAGATGAGCGATATGGCCGCCATGAATGGGGACATGCCGTGCTGTCCGGACGGTCAGAAAAATAAGAGCTGCCACGACTGTCCGCTCGTCGCGACCTGCATGTTGACCATCGCTCAGGCCGAACCGTCCGCGACAAACGGTATCCAGGTTTTCTTCCAAACCCGTAAACTGTCCTTCGGTCTCGTCGACTTGATCGCCGATGGCCTCATTGGCGTTCCTCCGGACCATCCTCCTCGAATCCTGACCTGATCGGCACTATCATGCCATTTTCTGCCGCGTGGACCGAGCCGCGCGGATAGATGCATGCCGCCGTCGCGGCACGTCAGGACACCGAGGATTGCATATGAATAGTTACGTTTGCGCGCGTGCCCTCCAGGCCGCGCTAATCGGTATTGCCGTGACCGGGTCGGCGACGCTCGTGCGCGCCGACATCAAGGACTATGAATTCCAACTGGTTGATAAGATCGTCAAGAAGGGCGACGCGGTCATTTCGGTCCGACTTGTCCACAAGCCCGACGGCAAGCCCGTCTCCGATGCGGTAATCTTCGCCAAGAGACTGGATATGGCGCCGGACGGCATGGAAACAATGAAGACCACGATCGAGCCCGTGCCGAGCACGGAACCTGGAATCTACAAGTTCAAGGCTGAGGTGACGATGGAGGGCGGCTGGCAATTGTCCTTGGCCGCCAAAGTCCAGGGCGAGACCGGCACGGTCGAGAATAAACTCGTCATCAAGGCAACGCCGTGACCCGCTCTGTCGACATCACCCGGCTCGCCATGGTCGGAGCAACGACAGCCATGTTGTGGTTCTCTCCGGCGGCGGCTGGTGAGCAGACCATGCCCGGGGCGACGGTGGAAAGCGTCGTCGCAATTGCCAAACGGCTCAATCCGACAGTGGCGGCGGCTTCGCTCGAATTCGACGCGGCGGTCCACAAGATCGGAACGGCCGGCGTGCTGGCCGATCCGACCCTCATTCTCGAAGCCTGGGACGTCAACCGGCAAGGCGTGGGGCAGCGTCGCATCGGATTTGAACAGGACATCAAGCTGTGGAGCAAATACGGCCTCGAGCGCGATATCGCGCGATCGGATGCTGACGCTGCAAAATTCCAGGGACGCGCGACCGTTACCGAACTGATTGCGCAGGTTGTTGCCGCGCACGGCGAATACAATGCGGCCTATGAGGCCGTGGCGATCTCGACCGAAATCAAGCGGCGGGATGACGAGATCCTCGGCTTGGTACGGTCACGGTACGGCACAACGTCGGTCGATCAGCAGGACGTCATTAGAGCCGAGGTGGAAGCTGCTACCGCCGAGGGCGACGTCGTTCGGCGACAGGGGGAATTGAAATCCGCCGCGGCCAGGCTGAATGCCCTGATCGGACGTCCGTCCCTGGCTCCCTTGGCTCCGCCCACCGGCTTTCGGGCCGTCAAGACGATTAGCCTTGCGCAGGTGCAGGCGCTCGCACGTTCTGCGAACCCGATGCTGGCGCTGGCCGGCGCGCAGAGCAACTCGGCGGCCCAAACCAAATCGCTTACCGACCTCAACTACTATCCTGACGTGACGCTCGGCGCCAAGTACGTGCAGCGGCCGGGCATGGAAGACACCGGCGAGTTCATGCTCGGTGTCAAGCTGCCGTTGCAATATCAGGCCAAAGACGCCGAACAACGGGCGGCAGGCGCGCGACTTGGCGCTGCGCAAGCCCGCAACGAGGCGCTGCGGCTGCGAGTCGATGGACAGGTCGCCGATGCTTGGTACGCCGTCGATGCGCTGCGAAAGGTCGTGCAGATCTACACGTCGCGCCAGGTTCCCGCCGCGCGCACTTCACTCGATACCGCACGAAATGGCTTTCAGGCCGGAACGACCGATCTGTTTTTTGTATTCGAAGCGGAGCGCCGGCTGCGGGCCGTTCAGATCGATCTGCTGAAACTTAAAGTCGAGCTCCAGATGAAATTTGCCGAGATGGAACGTTTGGCGGGAGGTTCGCTATGAAACGGACCTATTGGGCGTCTTCACGTCGGCGTGAACAAGTAACCGGTTGCCGGTTTGCTTCGAACTCATTGGGGAAGCGCGGATCATGCACGTCTCGTGCGCAAGCGCCTGCCAGATTCAAACGCGCTGAGATGGAACGCTTGGCGGGAGATTTGCTATGAGACGGCTAGTAGCCGCTTTCTTGATTGTGTTCGCGACCTTGGCTGCTGGAGCGGCTGGATTGGCCGTCGGACGCTCGAACGGTCCGCTTCCCGGCTGGCTTGACGCTGTTCTGCCGACCGCAAAACAGGGGCCAGCCCAGCCTACGGGGCCCGTCATCTACTACCGTGATCCGGATGGCCGGCCAGACTATTCGCCGACACCGAAGAAGACTTCGGCGGGCAAGGACTATCTCGCAGTTCGCGCCAGCGAAGACGTGAGTTTCGAGGACAAGACTCCCGAAACCACAGCTGCCAAAGGGGGCACTCCAGGCAAAATCCGCTATTACCGCAATCCGATGGGCCTTCCTGACACCTCGCCGACTCCGAAAAAGGATTCGATGGGGATGGACTACCTGCCGGTTTATGAGGGCGAAGAGGAGGACGATTCCTCGGTTAAAGTCAGTGCCGGAAAATTGCAAAAGGCAGGTGTCCAGACGGAGCTGGCGAAGCGCCGTACCCTGAACACGGTTGTTCGCGCGCCGGGCATCGTTCAGGAGGACGAGCGCCGCAAGGCGGTTGTGTCGCTGCGGTTCGAAGCTTTCATTGACCGCGTCGAGAGCGTCACCACCGGCTCGCACGTCCACAAGGGCGAGCGGCTGATGCGGGTCTACGGCCCGAACCTGTCGAGCGCCGCCGCCGAATATCTTTCGGCGCTCAATGCAGGCCCGAATGCCGGCATCAACAGTCAAGCTTTGAAAGGCGCACGCCGGCGGCTCGAAAACCTGGATGCGCCGGAAGCATTCATTGCCAATCTCGAGCGCACCCGCGAAATCCCGACCTATGTAAACTGGCCGGCACCTCAGGACGGCGAGATCATCGAGCGCACTGCGGTCAACGGCATGCGCGCGGCGCCCGGCGACGTTCTATTCCGGATCGCGGATCATCAGGTCGTCTGGGTATTGGTTGACATCGCTGAACGCGATCTTTCGCTCGTCGAGATCGGACAAAAGGCGAGCGTCCGCCTTCGCGCCTATCCCGACCGTATTTTCATCGGGAAAGTCGCGTTGATCTATCCGCACCTGATGGCTGAGACACGAACCGGACGCGTCAGGATCGAATTGCCAAATCCGGACGAGGTGCTGCGGCCCGACATGTATGCCGATGTCGAGATCTCTACGGGTGCGGAGGCTCCGGTCGTCACCGTCTCCAGCAGCGCGGTCATCGATAGCGGCGAGCGGCAGATTGTCCTGGTCGACAAGGGAGAAGGGCGTTTCGAACCGCGCCCGGTGAAGCTCGGCCGGCGCGGCGCTGGCCTGGTGGAGATCAAGGAAGGGATCGCCGAGAACGACAAGGTCGTTGTCTCCGCGAACTTCCTGATTGACGCCGAAAGCAATCTCAAAGCCGCGCTCAAGGGCCTCGATTCCGGGGAGAAGTCGCAATGATCGCGCGGCTCATCGACTGGTCGGCTCGCAACGTGATGCTGGTCCTGATCGGCGTTGTGTTCGCCGTGGCCGCCGGCGTTTATGCCTTGAAAAATTCGGCGCTGGACGCAATTCCCGACCTCTCCGATACCCAGGTTATCGTCTATACCGACTACAAAGGCCAAGCACCGCAGGTCATCGAGGATCAGGTGACCTATCCGCTGACGACCGCCATGCTCACCGTGCCGAAATCGAAGGTGGTGCGCGGCTTTTCCTTCTTCGGCGTCTCGTTCGTCTACATCATCTTCGAAGACGGCACCGATATTTATTGGGCCCGCTCGCGCGTTCTCGAATACCTCAGCGCGGCTGCGCGAAGGCTCCCGAATGGCGTGACGCCGACGCTGGGGCCGGATGCGACTGGCGTCGGCTGGGTTTACCAGTATGCTCTGCAGTCCAAGGATAAATCGCTGGCCGACCTGCGATCCCTTCAGGACTGGACCATCCGCTACGGCATCGCCAAGGCGGAGGGGGTCGCGGAAGTGGCGAGCGTCGGCGGCTTTGTCAAGCAATATAACATCATCCTCGACCCCAACCGGTTGCGGTCGCTCGGCATTCCGCTTTCGAAGGTGCGAGATGCCATCCGCGGCAGCAATATGGATGTCGGCGGACGAACCGTAGAGTTGTCGGAATTCGAATTTGTCGTACGTGGCCGTGGCTACGTAAAGAGCCTCTCGGACCTTTCAAACGTCGTGCTGAAAGTCGACAAGGGCACGCCGGTCTTGCTCAAAGACGTGGCGCGGATAGAGCTTGGGCCGGATGAACGCCGGGGCATAACTGAGCTAAACGGGGAGGGCGAGGTCGCCAGCGGCATCGCGCTGCAACGCTTTGGCCAGAACGCGCTCAATGTCATCGACAATGTGAAGGCGCGGCTTTCCGAGATGGCGTCAGCCTTGCCCAAGGGCGTCGAGATCATACCGGTCTACGATCGCTCAAACCTCATCTATAGCGCGATCGAAACGTTGAAGCGGACCCTTACGGAAGAGAGCATTATTGTTGCGCTGGTCTGCATCGTATTCCTGCTGCATGTGCGGAGCGCGCTCGTCGCGATCGTCATGTTGCCGGTCGGCATCCTGATGGCGTTCGCCGCCATGAAGGCGCTCGGTATCGGTTCGAACATCATGAGCCTCGGCGGCATCGCGATTGCGATCGGCGCCATGATCGACGGCGCCATCGTCATGATCGAGAATGCGCACAAGCATCTCGAGCGCGCGCCGCCAGACAAGCCGCGCCTCGAAGTCCTGGTCGAGGCGGCGAGGGAGGTTGGTCCCGCGCTGTTTTTCAGCCTGCTGATCATCACGGTGTCGTTCCTGCCGATCTTCACCATGGAATCGCAGGAGGGGCGTCTGTTCAGCCCGCTTGCCTATACCAAGACGTTCTCAATGGCGGCGGCGGCGATCCTCTCGATCACGCTGGTCCCGGTTCT
>WNGQ01012316.1_pt1 | contig 11528 bp, 11 predicted proteins | sample 5407661 | NCBI WGS metagenome assembly WNGQ01 (sample SAMN13153382, study PRJNA577476) | soil metagenome | isolation source: 60 cm soil or saprolite under Garry oak tree replicate 2 | place: USA:California | collected 2016-06-15
GACCCCTTCATTCAGGACACGCCCGGTGACAAGTTTTGTGTACTGGCCGCTGCGAAAACGGTCCAGGATGGTGCGGCGTTCCTCGGCCGGTGTTTTATAAGTATTATGTAGGGTCTAACTCAAATCATAAGGGTGCTGCATAACACGCCTTACAGATTGGTATCATGAAAGAACACATGTCCTTTCACTAGATCGATAAATTGGCCGATAGGACACATTACCCAGTGTGTGCCCCATCGGAATCAAAACGTATGACCAGAGCCCTGCGCTAAGCTTAAGACCTATGCACCTCCCAAACCTCGACGTAGACCAAACAGGGCATCCAAGAGTAGGAAGCGACGTTTCTAACTCGTTCAGTATTAGCCGACCGCGCTTGCTCCGACCTACCAACCCCTTACTTCCTCCGGAGCTGGCAAGTGTTCCTCCATCACAACCTTTTACTGGTATGAAGGAGTGAAAATATAAAAGATACTGATCTGTTTACAACAGATGTGTACAGATGCACACAGATGCACGCACACATGTACATGCAGATGCACACAGATGTAATTACAGTTGTAACATAATAAGTTAATAAAAGCCCAAAAGTACTGATATACTTGATCTTTGGCATAGATGAATTTATCTTAAACAGAGATGATCCATCACGAATGATAAAAGTAAGGGGCTAAACCATGTCCGTCACACTGGAGTGGGTACGAATGCCAAATGGGGTATACTTTCGCACAATTTGCCAAAACGGCATTCCTCTCCCTGAACCAACACGATATCTGCTTCGATATGTGCATCCTGGCGCTCGATCTCCTCAAACGTCTCGATCCTACGGACAATGGCTCCTGCCTTTTTTCAAATGGCTTGACCAACAAGGTCTCGCCCTTGCAGATATCACCCGCATGGATCTTGATCGCTTTCGCAACGATCTGACGATTCCCAATTTCTCCGTGCAATCGGTGCTCCGCAAGGGAACGAACTCCGCAAACTCGACAGTATATCATGTACTCAAGACAACAATCCGTTTCCTCCAATGGGCAATGGGGCCGGATGACACCCAACCGCTGCTTCGTCGCGGTCATGGGCACTTCAGGTCACGAACACGGGTTGTGCTCTCTCACTTAATGGGTGAGGATATGAGTTCCTTCACAAAGCATCTTCGATCTCGTCAGAAACGCATCCTTCCGAAATTTCTCAGCCAGTCGCAGCTAGACACCTGTCGGACATGGATTATGGAAACCTACGCGTTCGATCCACTCCTTCAACTTCGCAACCGCGCGCTCTTTGAGGTGATGTGGGATGGAGCACTACGCAGAGGAGCAGTACTCGGCTTACACACAAAAAACATCCAGTGGTTGGAACGGTCAATTCTTGTTTCCTTTGACGAACAGGACTACCGGGACGCCTGGTTTTCCAAGATCAGTAATTATCGGTATGCTAAAACTGGGGAGTATATGGTGATTATCGCAGACCAGACCCTTCAGTGGCTCGACCGTTACCGGCAAGAGGCGCGGCCCGTTGAAGCTCTACGCCTTGGTCATGGTATCTTCTTCTGTGAACATGCGGTGCATGGTGACGACCACGGGCAGCCTCTCAGCCTTGAAACGCTCCTCTATTTTTTCGAATCGATGTCTAAACCTGTGAATAAAGGGGGAACTGGCATTTATGTCACTCCTCATACATTACGACACACCTGGGCAGCTATGGCGGAGGAAGATGGCCTCCCACGCGAGACCATTCAGCATCATTTGGGTCATGCTCACCTCGCTACCACTGAGATTTATAGTCACCTGTCTCCAGAGAGAATCCGTGAGGATTTGAAGCGGTGGAGGCAAGATCATCCAGAACGCTATGAAGGAATGAAACAATGAGAGAGTTTTCCTGTCGTGATAATCGGGTAGTTACAGTGGTAGACGAGGATCACTGGATCGTCCCCATGTGGGAGGGATCTCTGCCCAAGCAGTTGAAGATTGACTTTTCAGTTCTTCCGCACGAAGTCCGCTCATGGTGGTGCCCAGTACTTGAAAAGGCATACAAGAGTATCTCTTTGGCCGGAGCCAGGGGAATCTGGAACGCAGCGAAGTGGCTTTCACGGTTCCTCCGTGAGCACGACATGGTGACCACTGATTTGGATAGCCTCGATGAGGTTGATTGGGGAATCTACCTTGAATGGCTCAAGGAACAGAATTGCTCCCATGGGCGGCGCACACTATCTTATCATTACCGCAGGCAGATGATTGACTCACTGATAGAAGCAGCGAAGCAAGGTAGCATGCTGGGGCTTTCGGGGGTGTCCAGCGCGACTGTGGATCGATTGCAAATTGCGAGGAGGAATGCATTCAAAGAGTCGCGAGAAGTCATTCGTGAACATATTGAACAACGTGCCCTAACAGGTGAGCAGTACACAGAACTCTATACAATGATGTCAGAGGAATGGCAACGTTACCTCGACAGCAAGAACACTAGTACCATCAAGGTGAATCTCCCAGGATTAGTGGCGTGTTGGCTTGCATTTAATGATGGTGTCAGGTCTTCAGAGATCAACACGCTCAGTGTTGACGATATACTATTGGATGACATGTACAGCAAGCACCGATTACGCGCGCACGCGCCGAACAAGAATCCAGACATGGTGCCTATCGACGAGGATACACTCCCTCTGTTGCAAGCCATGATCGATGAAGGAGCCGCGGCGAGGATTGCACTCGGAACAAACCTCCTCTTTACTAGCGTTCAAGGGGGGCCTCGAGTGCTGACCACTCCTCTGCTCAATTACGCTGTGCGTCGAATGATCCGACAACAGGAATGCACAAGCTTGCCACCTGATCTCAAGCTACCTGACGGCCGTACAACGCTCGGTACCCACTTGACCTACACCATTCACAATCGCGAGCGCGTTAGGCGTATTATGCGGCACAAGTACGCTGAAACGACGGAGATGTTTTACAAAGCGCAGCAAAAATTAGTTGTCGCGGGGAACATCGCCAAGGCTCTACGCGCTGAGGCCCTCCGGCTTACCATGGCCTGCCAAAGACCTGTTTTTACTATAGCTGAACGACCCGAGCAGGTGGACATTCTTGGACGGAACCCGGATAATGCCGAGCTTGAATGGGGATCCTGTGGCCGCGATATCCAACTGCAAGGGACATGTCGTTCTCGTAAGAATGCTGCAAACTGGGCGACGCATGCTATGTAATATCGTCGGTTATACTGGTTTTTCAAGTAGGTGAAATACTCTTCAATCGCTGTTGCATCATGCCGCGTGAGGCTTGCGGGAGAGAAATCACGTTTACGCTTATTAGAGGAGCAAACAGGTGATACTGGATCGGAAAGTACCCCCACAAGGCAAAGACGCCCCCGTCGAACAAGTCAGTCACCCGCACCGGAATAAACTGTTCCTCCATAGGGACTTTACGTTTGACGACGACGTGTGGGATTTACACTTTCGCGCCACTACCGCTGTGCGTCCAGGCGGTAGCAAGCTCTCATTTCGTGCATTCCCTCCCTCTGTGAAGGAAGACGTAAAAGAGTTCATTGCGCGTGATTGTTGGGGAGTTGGATTAAGCAACTGTTCAATACGAGGGATATTATCAATACTAAGAGGAGCAATAGCATTTCTTGAGCAACGCCTTGGAGATGATTTCTCTCCCGCAAGCCTCACGCGGCATGATGCAACAGCGATTGAAGAGTATTTCACCTACTTGAAAAACCAGTATAACCGACGATATTACATAGCATGCGTCGCCCAGTTTGCAGCATTCTTACGAGAACGACATGGGGAACAAGGGGAGATCGTACAGCCAGGGGCTGGAACAGGTGATACCCGACGAGGTGAGTAAAGCCTTGATGGAGGCAATATACCAGCACAACCTCGTTCTTGAAGAGAGAGCGAAAATTTCCTCCACTGAGCGGCTGAGTACTGATCATCTCTACCTTGTTGTTCTCATGCTCCTTCTTTTCAGTGGAAAACGTGTTTCAGAGGTATTGTTATTGAGGCGGGAATGCCTGAGGGAGCCAACGGTTGAGGAGGTGGCAGAGACAGGGACCGGCATCTGGCTGGCGTATCAAAATACAAAAGCTCATTTAAGGCAAAAAGAAATTTTCATCACCGAGCCTGCTGCACAGCTTGTCCGCGAACATGTGGCACGCGTCCAGGAATGGACCAAGGACCTTGCTCGAGAAAGTAAGCTAGATAAACTTTTTCTGACCAATTGGCTGGCTGGAGGAAAAGGCGAAGGAAATGTTCGAGTTCCAAATCGGGATTCCTTCGCGTCATGGCTCAGTGGCAGTACAACCGAGGATGGGGAGATTCTCCGCGCGGGCTTTATCCATAGCTACAACATTAAATACCAAGGAGAATACTACTATATTAACCCCCACCAGACGCGGCACACATTAGCCCACAAAGCGTACCTGGGTGGCGCTTCATACGTTGTGGTAGGCGATCACCTTGACCACGCAAGGACAACAGAAGGCCTCAGTCCAATGACAGATGTCTACCTCCACGGCCACGAAAAAGACGTACAACTCATTCGTGATATGCATGAGCGCCGGGTACTAACTGGAAAAGCCCTTCCAGTCCTCAACAACCGATCAGTGGCCGTTCGCCATCTCGATCCATCCGATGTTGCCATCTGGCGAGAGCAGGGGATGGTCGTGCATCCCACTCACTACGGACATTGAATTCTTCCAGAAACTAGCGGACCGTGTGTCTGCGGTGACCCGTGCTGGATCGGACCCAAAGGAGACGGTTGTGATTATGCACTCTACACTCCAGAGAGCAAGGAAGCCCTTTTGGAAGACCGGATACTCCTTCTTCAACAGATTAGGGACCTCGAAAAGAGCAGCCCCAGGCACCCACGCCTGGGGCAATGGAGGGCAAGGATCGAGAGGCTGAACCAGGTGCTGAGCGAGATCACCGATGCGGAGAAACGAGCCGCTAGTGGCGCGCCACCTGATCATCCACGACATGGGCTGGTGCCACAGGACCCACAATTTGAACCACAGCAACCACAAATTCCTGCAAAGCCTCACCCACGTCGAAAATCAGGCACTGCGGGTGCTTCCAATCCCAAGCGCATTTCTGAGCCGATCCAGGAGTTGGATGTCACAATTTTCACGCAAGCAGACACAATCCTGAAGGAGCTTGAAAGAAGGAGGGTTCCAATGCCTATTCGAGCGCTTGCACAACGTCTTGGCGTGAAAACGCACACACTGTACAACTGCGCCCCTATCTGCGATCGTTTGGCACATCGTAACAGCTCAGGAGGGGTTGCGTAAGCTGATAGAATGAAGGACATGAAAGCAGAGGAACGGATTGCCCAACTGGAAGCGGAAGTGGCCACGTTGCGAGAACAGTTAGCCCAGGCTTTGGCAAGAATCCACGAACTGGAAGGGCAACAGAGCAAAGATAGCCATAACAGCCATCAGCCGCCTTCGCGCACGCAGCCGTGGCGCAAGAGGTACAACCAGCGCAAAGCCAGTGGCAAGGCCAGCGGAGGGCAAGCAGGACATACAGGGCACAGCTTGGCGCTGGTGGAGTCGCCCGAGAGGGTCGTCACGCATCGGCCGACGCGCTGTGGTGGTTGCCAGCAGTCCTTGGAGGGGGTGCCAGGAGCCGTAGTCGAGCGCCGCCAAGTGCAGGATCTGCCATCGCTGCAGTTAGTGGTGTGTGAACATCAGGTGGAAGAACTGTGTTGCCCGCAGTGTCAGCAGGTCAGCCGAGGCAGCTTTCCAACGGAGGTGTCAGCCCCGACGCAGTATGGACCGGGAGTGCGGGCCCTGGCGGTCTATCTGCAGCAGTATCAGCTCGTGCCTTTGGAACGCACGGCAGAACTGCTCTCTGACCTGTATGGATGTACCCTCTCGCAAGGGAGCGTGGTCAGTTGGGTGCAAGACGCCTCGCAGCGATTGGAGCCGACGGTGAGGCAGATTGGTCAGTGGATCGCCAACGGTCCCTTGCAACACGCTGACGAGACGGGCATCCGACTGGGAGGCAAACTGCAGTGGCTGCATGTCAATAGTACGCGCTTCCTCACGCATCTGGCCTGGCACGCCAAGCGGGGCAAAGAGGCACTGCAAGCCATTGGCATCTGGCCCCAGTTCCGCGGGCGAGCCATGCATGATCGCTGGTCCAGCTATAACCGCTACGACTGTCAGCACAGCCTCTGTGGAGCGCATATAGGACGCGAATTGACCTTTCTGGAAGAGCACGAGCAGCAAGTGTGGGCCGGGCAGATGGGTGAACTGCTGTTGGACATGCATACGGCGGCCCAGGAGTGGCGCGCCCGTGGAGCCAGCCAGGTACCTGCCTTGGAACGCCAAGCCTGGCTCGCCCAGTATTTCGAGATCCTGGCCAGTGGCTTTGCTGCCCAGCCCCCGCCTTGCATCGAGGACGTGCCCAAACGAGGTGGACGGCGCAAGCAGAGTGCCGCCAAGAATCTGCTTGATGACTTGTTGCGGCGGGCCGAGCAGGTGCTGGCCTTTCTCGAGGACCTCTCTCTGCCATTTACCAACAATCAGGCCGAGCGGGATCTGCGGATGGCGAAAGTCCAGCAAAAGATCGCAGGCACCTTTCGCAGCGAGGAGGGGCTGACGGCCTTTTGTCGCATTCGCAGCTATCTCTCGACGATGCGCAAGCAGGGTCATGGTATGCTCGCCGCCTTGGCTGCGGTCTTTGCCGGTCAGCCTTTCCCCATCGCATGGGGCTTCTGAGCTGTTACGGCACATCATAACAGACAATGCCCAGTGTCGATGCAGGAGGTCATGGAGGCGCAGCTAAAAGAGCTACAAACGTTGAAAAAGACAGCAACTCCTCCAGAATTCGCGGAGCAATGCGGCTTCTCAAGGGTAAAGTTATCCAGGCATTACCCGGAGTGGCAACAGAAGTTGGCAGACCACAATCTCGAAGTGCTAAATGAACGTCTTCGCGATCTGGCTGAACAGCACTTGCGCGATTTAATAGCTGCTCAAACATGCGAGCCATTACGAGATTTTGCCAAACATATGGGTACAGGTGCAGGATTTTTTAGAAAGCGCTGCCCAGACATTGCCCAGAGAGTTTTGCAGCACAATAGAGAACTTGGTTTGCGAGGTTCCCTCAATCATGCGTCTAAAGAGCAACGCAAAGCTCATATCTATAAGCGGTGGAATGAGACGGGTGAGTCTGAGAGAGACTTTACTTTAACTGAACTCGCCAAATACTGTTCGGTCGACCCTGATACAATACGTACGCTCTGCCCTGAACTTCTTCTACAACTCCGTAAGCCAGGGGAATGGATAAAAAAGAGGATAAATGCAGCTCTTGCCCTGGCTTTTGCTGAGATCGAAACGAGCGGTGAAGTAAAAACTATCATTGATTTTGCGACCGCAGCTGAAATCTCCCCGTCCAGGCTATCTGAAAACTATGGCCAATGGGTAGTTCGGTTAGATGAGCACAATCGTACAATGAGAGAAGCAAAACTGCAGTCAACCTGATCCCGTTTGGAACACTCTAGAGCTGTATGGACCCTCAAGAAATTTGCCGAAGAGACGGGGATTTGCACCGAAATGCTTAGGAAGAACCACCCGAATCGGTACCACCTTCTGCCGGAAGAGGCAACCAAATGCTACCGTGAAGTAGTGGGGGCACTCGACCAGATGTTAGGAGAGGCGCATCAGCCACTGAGATTCTTGACATTTCCTAAAGCCGCCCAAAAACCGGCAAGAGTGCATAAGGCCCAATATTAGCGACACTTTTCGAGCACATAAAGTCGTATTGTAGAGTGTAATAAAACAATCTCTAGCCAGCGGTTGAAGATGTATGGAGGGGTTAATGTCTGAGGACAATGCCCAGCATTCTCTATTCTTGAAAAATACTTCTCTGATGTGACAGAACAATCACGTAATGTAAGTAGACACCAAGGAGTTGTAAATGATGGCTAATCACCGAGTAATTGATGGAAAGAATACGCGTCAAAGGCTGCAAGACGAATTTCAAAACCTACTCGATTCAGGGGAACGTATCACCGTTGTCGAATTTGCCCACCGCGCTGGAATTTCTTCCAACACTCTCAATCATCGGTACCGGGATTGGGCAGAGAAACTCCGAAAGCTGCGAGATGAAGGAAGGTCAAAGCCAAGAAAGCGGTCTCCAGTTACCCGAAGCCGGGAGCAAATCCAGGGGTTGGATCAAGCAGAAGATGTCATTACATTACTACGTCAGCGGGTCAGCGACCTTTCAAGTCAACTGGAGACCCTCAATAAGAAATATGAGAAGCTAAAGCAGCGCATTCGTCAAGGTGAACTGGCGAAAGAACAAAATGAACGGTTTCGGGGGGTTTTGATAAGTTTACAGCAAGAAATCGTACGTTATATGACTCCCGAGCAAAGCAGTAGGTTACTCCTGATGATTGAAGAACATGCAGCTATTCCATTAAATGGCAATAGTTAACCGCCAAATATATGCACTTCATACACCGAATAAAACTTTCAGGAATCTCGAGAAAGTGCTTCACCGTTTGATGGATGAGAGTGTTGTTTGCTGGTCTATTTAGAAGTTTACGTTTTGGAGGGTGCAACGTGATGAATAAACTCAACAGAATGTAGGAGGCTATTTAGAAATATTAGCAATAGTTTTCCCATCCCTGCATCACCTCAATCACGATAACAGGTGTCCAGGAGACCGCGGTAGATGATAAAAATACTAAGGATGTGGGAAGAGCATTCAGAAATATTAGCACTAACTTTCCCATCCCTCCCATCCCTGGATCATCTGAATCACGACGACAGAGATTCTTTAGAACTGCTAGACTTCTATATAGAAGCTTGCATCGAGGCCTTCATCACAAATGAAGGTCATCTCGATCCAAGAGATATTATACTTTTATATATTTGTAAGCGTGACCTTGCAAATCTTATCGAGAAGTTAGATGGTGTTGTCGATGAGAACGGCTATTTTGTGCAGCTGTTGGAGACCACATCATCAATGATTGCACGCCATTGGGCCATCCAAACTGGCTAATACTGCCTTGATTCCTTGCAAACTTTTGGGGGGGGAGGGTACGCTTAAAACAATCATCGTTGCATCGGAAAGGCAGGAGGAGATGCCTGGCCCGAAACGATCTCGCAGAGAGCGCACCGAGGAGTGGGCGACAATTCAGCAGTGGACGCTGTGGCCTGAGCAAGAGTTGTACGAACAAATTCGCCCCATCGTCCTGTTCCATGAAACCGCAGGGGAGCGAGCCAAAGAAATCGATGTCCCCCAACGCACCTTGTCCCGAAAAGCCGCTGCTTTTGAACGCGATGGAATGGCGAGCCTGTTCCCCTCTGGGGAGCAAGGCGGGGAAAGAGAAACAGGCAAAACCCTGCCGGAAGATGTCCGCCAACTCATTGTGGACCTGCACACTGAAGCGCCTTTCATGTCCTGGCGAGAAATTGCCGAGATTTGTTACATCCGCACAGGTCGCAAGCCTAACCATCACAGCATCAAACGCATCGCCTCCACAGGCCCGCCGCCATCACTCAAAGCGAGACGCTACCAACCCTGGCATCTGATTGCTGACTCGGCAGAACGCAAACTGGCGGCGATCCGGTTACACGCCGAGGGATGGTCCATCACAAGTATTGCCTCCTACCTCGAATGCACCCGTCACACGATCTACGACACCCTCAAGCGATGGACAGATGAGGGGGTAGCGGGCTTAGATGAGAAGCCCAAGACCAACAAGGGGGTCCGCAAAACCACGCTCCAGGTCCGCAACGAGATTCGCAAACTTCAAGAGAATCCGCTGCTGGGGGAGTATCGTGTTCATACCGCGCTCTTGCGCATGGGCATCGAAGTCAGCCCGGCAACGTGTGGCCGTATCATGGCAGCGAATCGGCAACTCTACGGCCTTGAGAAGCCGAAGCGCCAACCACGCGCCAAGCTAGAAATGCCGTTTAAAGCAACGAGGCGTCACGAGTATTGGAGTTGTGATATCAGATATATCGAAGAACACTTACTTCCTGATCCCCGCCCTGTCTATGTCATTACCGTGTTTGAAAATTTTAGCCGTGCGGTCCTTTCATCGGCTATCAGCGCCTCACAGACTGGGTGGGACTACCTCGCCGTTCTCGTCGACGCGATTCGCCGCTACGGGGCACCAGAAGCTCTGGTCACTGATGGGGGAGGCCAGTTCCGATCAAACGTCGCTCTCCAACTGTATGACATGCTGGGAATTCGGAAAGAGCAGATTGATCCGGGCGAGCCGTGGGAAAATTATGCTGAAACCTTGTTCTCGATCCAGCGGAGGCTCGCCGACCACGCATTCTCCAATGCGCGTACCTGGCCGGAGATCCAGCAGGCGCATCAAACGTGGTGGCACAACTACAATGTGGAGAATCACTACGCCCATCGGGAGCGCCAGGACGGGCGACACTCGCCGTCTGCGGTGTTGCGTGGAATGTTGGGTCGCACCATTCCCGAAGAGGTGCTTTCGCGGGCCTTGTACGCGACCCAGTTTACGCGCCAGATTGATCGCCATGGCTATGTCAGGTTCAAGCACTGGAAATTCTTCGGGGAAAATGGGCTAGCCGCCGGAGAAGAGGTTTCTGTGTGGGTGTATGAGGACACGCTGAAAATTGAGCACCAGGCCACAACCCTCTCACTCTATTCGGTTCGCCTTTCGTCTGATCAGCAGATCACGGAGGTGAAGAATGCGCGCCGTCTGAAGACGCACTTTCGCAGTCCACAACTGGACCTGTGGCAGCTTTCTGATACGGAGTGGCTCTTAGCTTTGCGGCGGCCAGAGCCAGTTGCACGCAAGAAACCGGTAAAACTGGTTCCTCTTGCGCAACAACTCCCGTTGCCTTTGTTTGGCGCGACCGGATAACAAGAAAAGATGCAAGACCCTTTTGAAGGGATCTTGCTCCGAGCCCTGGAAAAGGCAGGACATCCAGGGCTCATTGCTTCTGGGTGCTTTAGAAAGAAACCATCATGGTCAGGGGACGCACGCGCAAGGCCACCGGAGTAACCATTGCCGCTTGCTGGATGGTTAATCCCATCTGTGAGAAAAACGCCTGGTATTTTGCCACCCAGGCGGGAACTTGATCAGACGAAGGATCGTCCAGGCTCACCTTCGCCTCACCGGTCAGGATAAAGGAGTCGGCACCACTCAGGTCGAGATTAAAATGCAGGCCCACTTTTGGATTCTGCCGAAGGTATTGCCACCGTCGGTCACGATCCTCCTCATCTGCGCTGTAGAGGAGAAAGGTGGATTGCGCCTCATCCCACAGAAACGCGACCGGGAGGGTGTGCGGCGCCCCGGTCGCATCAACGGTGATGAGCCAGAGAAACAGTTCCTCGCGCAGGCGGCGAAGGATCTTCTCCCCAGCAGGAGTCGAAGGATCGGGAGACTGAAAAGGGACCTCGCGATGATGAGGGAGGCGTCCGCGGTCGGGTGTCGAGGGATCAGAAGAGTGAGAAGACATAGTGTTCCTTTCGTTTGTTTCTTTGCAGTCAACAAATGCCCTTTCCTAAACGCAGGAAAGGCTGCATTAAGTATAGCCGGAACTCGTTT
>WNGQ01006281.1_pt1 | contig 11525 bp, 12 predicted proteins | sample 5407661 | NCBI WGS metagenome assembly WNGQ01 (sample SAMN13153382, study PRJNA577476) | soil metagenome | isolation source: 60 cm soil or saprolite under Garry oak tree replicate 2 | place: USA:California | collected 2016-06-15
CGAATCCAACTGCCCTCGCTGTCTTAAATAATTTGGGCGGCATATTGCTCGCCGAGTGCGCCTATTTTCGCCCGGTCGTCGAGTTCGACACGGGAGAGGGTTGGGAATGCCCTCGTGAGGCGATCTAAGAAGGACACGGACGTACTCCCTGCCCTGCTTGCTTATCATAGATCTGCGTCGTCGCGGGGGTGCTATGCATAAGCAACCCCTGGCGCTCCTCCAACGAAGCTCCCGCCAGCTTTGCCAGCAGGTTGAAGGTATAGCGGGCGGTATGCGTCCGGCTGACGTCCAGATACTTTTTGCAGACCTTGCGGATGGCCTGGTACTCCAATAGCAGGTGCTGCGGCTTGCCCGGGCGCTCCCAGCACGCGCTGCTTCTGGTTTATGGCATCTCTGATAGGTAGACCCAGATCGGCACGTCTGGTAGCAAGGTCAGGAGCGCAGGCCCGAAGTATGAGCGCAGGTAGTCCAACAGCAGGGCCGATGCCCTTGCATTGAGCGGCGAAACCAGGTGCTTGCCCTGTTTCATGCGCGCAAAGGTGAGCGTAACTATTTCAGCATCGCCACTTCGTCCAATATGCAGGTGCCGGTGGCGCAGGTTCGCCACCTCGCTGACGCGGCGACCAGTGAAAAAGAGTACGGTGAGCAGGGCGAGATCGCGCTTGTCGGCGACGGTCTTCGGTTCTTTGGCGGCGAGCTTCGCGAGGCGGCTCTGGATCTGCTCCGGCGGGAGCGGGCGGGCACTGCAGTCGTAGGTTTCCACGCGGGAGCGCTCCACCTCATCGACCGTCTTCCCTTTGAGGGAGGCTACCAGGTCGAGTCCCTGCGCCTGAAGGTGCCTGCGGAAGTTGTGCAGGGTATCCTGGTAGGCTTTCGCCGTTTTTGTGCTCTGGGTGCGAGCAAACTTGGCTTTGACGAAACTGGTAATCAGATCCTCGATGGTCGAACCATCGTTGCACAACGGCTCTTGATAGACCGTTACCCGGCCGGGGATGGGGATCTCGATAAGTTGTTCACTCATCATCCAAAGGGCCTTTCTATTCGTGTTCTCCGCTTCCTGGTTGGTGAGAGTACGCTGCGGCGCCTTCACTTGCCGACGGAGAGCATCAGTGCTCAACAGGTCGTTGCTTCGGCTGCCCTATCTTCGCCCCTCCGCGATCTCCTTGAAGGCCTGTAACGATGCCTCTCGACTGGCTACCATACTCTGCCTCACAGCAGTATCGATCGCATCATCTCCATTGGGATGGTCTTCCGGCTCAGGATCGATGGCAAGCTTCGGTTGCTCTTCTACCCAACTGATGAGGATGCTCAGAAAATCCAGCATGGCTACATAGTGGTGTGATGTGCGTAGCTCTGGCTTTGCTGCGCTAAAACCAATGAGGGACTCGCACTTCTTCTTGAAGGTGCTATACGCCAGGTCGCGATGCTCCACTACCAGGAGGGCGTTGACTTCTTTGAGGACGCTGTATAATCTTGGCTCGAGTTGAAATGCTTGTTTGAGCATGGCGCTCTTCTCGATGAGTTGCATGGCACGCGGCCGACGAATCCGTTCGGTGAGTGCTTCTTCGGTGAGTGCTTCGCCCTCTTCATCGTCTTCCATACCGTGTCGTTGTCCCCTCTCTTTTTCGCTTCCTTTTTGTGAGTGCAGTAGAACTGACTTTGATTAGTTCTACTGGATTCTGCTCACTATTCTACCTCGTTTAGAACACTATTATAAGCCTTTCTGCAACCACTCAGACAGGCTTGACCCGCGAAACACGGCCTTCGCTTATTGACAAGTTAGTTATTTGTTGCGCCAAAAAGGTAGCTTTTGCGAGCATTTCACCTGGTTGCCTCTGGATATCCAGACAGGTTGTGTCAACGAATAGTGCCAAAAAAACTCCCGACAGGGAGAGAGATGGAAAAGAAAAAACTCGTCGCTGGGGCTCCCTGAAGGAGAGGGTCAGCGGCTTGCAAAGCGGAAGAAAAACCGCTACAATACGAGTGAAACAGGTGTTCTTGTCTGCTTTGGACTGAGATATCCCTATGACGTTCCAGCAAGGGAGGCTTTGTGGGATGAATGAGTGTGAGCATGAGGTCGTTGCACAAACAATGATTTCTCTACCATTTCTGAGCGACGAGGTTCCGCGCCCTCTATCTAGCAGATGGAAGACCGTATATCACGGTGTTCGCAGTCTGCCACGCGCTCGCCATCCATCCTGACATCCACCTCTGGCGCTGGCGGAGCTCACCACCATGGGTGACGGAGCGGAAGTTCCCGCTCCAGACGGAGAGACGAGGCAAGCGCCAGAGGTGGTGCTTGCAGATCTCATAGAGCAGGCATTTGGAGGCACTGATGATCACAAAGCACTTACGTCTATCCATCGACTTTTACATTACTGTAGCCGATACTCCACCACGTCTACCGCCAGGCACGATTGACCCGCCTGATCCTGAGTATGACGGAAGGCAAGTGCGATTACTTGCGGCTGTCAGAAACAATCCGCAGGTACTCACCCCCTGGTTGCACAATCTCGTCGCCAGCGAGATGTTCGTACACGCATCACATTACTGGCAAGACATGATTATGGGTGGTGAGATTGCGTTCCAAAATATCCTTGCCCCTGTAGTAGCAACCCTTTCAGAAGAGGATCAGAAGTTCTTCAATGAAGGTATACGATTTGACCTCTTCGAGGAGTTCATCGATATGTTTCAGAAGAGTTTCATCGTCAAGGAAGACCCGCCAGTGATTGTAGAACTGGGAGGAGAAGCATGAGTACACCCTCACCGACACACATCACCGTCTTCCTGAACCCTGAGAATGAAGAGCACGCACTTTATCTTATCAGAGAGTCATTCACGTCAGTTGCACTCACTATCCTAGACACCCAGGAAGAGCAAGTCAGATGGGGAACTGTCTTTGTGCTCATCCACAAGGAAAAGCGTTTCACCTTGGCACTCTCTGCTCCGGTAACTCCCGAGCAGATTGAGGAGATTGCCTATCTGGTCAAGACAGGGCTGATCCTGGGCTTCGTGGTACGTGGGGAGATTGATTTGAATGAGCGAGTAATTAATAACCTGGAGTGAAAGCATTGGTGTGACATGTGATATAGCTTTGCGAGATCCGTTGTCGGGCCCTCGGTAGTGGCTGACGAGCGCCGTTCTCTTGGGACGCGCCTCTTTACCGCGAGGGGTGTTCCAATTGTAGATCAGTCATCGCTCAACTGAGCCAGCAATGACCCCCCCAAAACATCTTGGGGGGGTTCTAGTGTTTGCCTTTTGGCTCAAGCCGCTCTCGAGTGAGATGATCAATTTAATCACGGGAAATAGGTAGTGTATCAGACTGCAACAGCACCCGCAACACCTGGTCAGTATTCCTTTGGTTGAACCGCAAAGCGATCTCTTCAGTGAACAAATCGTGTATATAAGGAGGACGGCTGAGACTTTGGACTTCGGGAATAATTCCTAATGTGCCTGGGGTGAATATCTCATTGAGTTGTCGTGCTTCTCGAACAAGGCAGGGAATATGTTTCCATCCTGCTTTCCATAAAGCAGTGGCCCTGTGAACGCCGTTGATGATGATATATTTTCCCTGTATTCTCCCGACCTGAAGGTAATTTGGTTTTACTCCAACGCGGACGGCAACCTCATATTCGAGCGCGCTGATAGGACGTACCTGAGGAGGACAGAGCGTCGGCGGTGTAAAGAGGAGATTCTGGGCGGGGGAACGGAAGGTGACTGCCACGGCATTATCATTCAAGGCGGTGATGAGTGGTGTCTGCCACACAGTATCCTCTCCAAAGGCGAAGTTGAGCGCTCCTTCCCAATCTTCTGGTTCTGGCGAGCGTTTGCTCAACATCTCAATGTAATCAAGATCTGCAAACCATTGTGGTGTGATAAGCTGAGAAGTAGGAACACACCACATTTTATAGTCAGCGAATCCAGTATACCAACGGAGATATGCTGAGCGTGATTTTAATTCCTGTTCATACGTTTGCCACTGGCTAGGAAGCGCCTTTACATCAATCACTGATGGAACAGCATGTTTAGGAGGGTAGCTACTCTGTTTCCGTGCTTTCTCCCATAGTGCAGCTATTGCTTCCAATGATTTGGGGGCATCAACAATGATATCCTGAAGGAGTAATTGAAACGCCTGTCGCTCAGGAAGGAAACCGAGCAGTGCGGCAATGGTGTGAGTACTACTGCCAGTAGATGAGATCTCCGCTGTGGTTAGAGTTGTTTGCATATATAGTTAGTTTCTCCAGTCATTTATTGATATACAAGGTCGCATAGTTGTGAAGCCCCTTCATCTCCCTGGATGCATCATAACTGGTCAAAAAGTGTTGTGTCAGTCCCTGCAATAGTTTCGCATGAAGCGAGTCAATCAACGACCACGTAAAACTACAGAGCGTTTCTTCTCTTACACAACATAATAGCTACATGCATAGTACTTACCTTTCTATCCTCCTTTTGATGGGATTAAAAGTGGATGTTTTTGCCATACTAGATGCAAGCTGATGATGGTGGTGCTATTTACAAGCTGCAAAAGTATGTATCTCGCTACATGCTTTTCTCCTTCATTAATCCAGGTGAACAGGACTGTAAAAATTTTTTAGGCGATTCGAACATATGCGTATTCGACCCCTCCACTTGGAGCAACATGCTCGCGCCGTAAAATGTATCCCTCCAGCCAGAGTTGTTTCAGTTTATTGCTGGCATTTGGAATTTTGAGGTGAAGAGCCGATGCTGCCTCACTCGTGAATGCGGCAGGTACGGAGAGGACATACTGGAGCATGTCGCGCAGCCCAATGCTTGGCTGTGGCCCTACAATACGGTAGGTCGCATGCTCTCCCCAAACGAAAAGGGGCTGCTCTCGCTTCATGGCGGCTGCATCCCAGTTTTCGAGCGCATCTGGATCACTCAAATGTGTCAGGCAAATCCCGCGTAGTCCACGGTATTGCTTTGCGAGTTCTGTTACACTTTCGCGTGGGAATGAAACATCTGTGTGCTCCACGTCCTGGAGAGAGATAACAACAATATCCTCCATTGGATGGGCCTCAATACGTGCTTGTAATTGCTCGCGCACAAGGCGACCTTGTCTATGTCCCCACCCATCGGGACTCTGCATGTAATCTCGTAGGCGCATGTGCATACCTGTCTCCTTCATTGCATTTAGTGTAGCAGATTTATGTGGGAATGTCAAGAGGGAAAGAGAAACTGATATGGGTACCTGAAAGGACAGGGAGGTCTTGTTGGTACTGCACATTGACCACGTTATATCCCTCAAGGGATGGTCTGAGGGAGACCTGACAGGTTGCGAGCCGAATGCTTACTTTACTCTGATGTCGAAGTGCTAGTTGGGCACAATGTTTCAACCCTGCACCTCTTCCTTGATCATCCCAAGAAACAACACCGCGAAAGAGCGAGTGAATAAGCTGGGCATCTGTCATAGTTTTATCTGTGGGAGAGTATAATTTCGGCCTCAACGTTTCCAGCAGACCGATACCACTATCTGAGACAACCACCTGTGCTGTTCCTCCGCTAGGGTACACTTGAAGTGCAGCAAAACCATCCAATGCTGTTTGACTATGACTGTAGACGTTATCAATGAGCTCTCCGAAGAGGGTATAGGCCATATGACAGAGTTGTTTCCTGATTTTTACTATTGCCCAGGTAGAGTTGTGCATAGAAGGGATTGGGTCGTTCGGGCATGACCTCTATCCGTCTATCAAGGCAGCTAAAAAAGTTCGCCCGATTGAGGTAGCTCATGGCATCGTTCTGCTCTCCAGCGAACACGAATGCTACCTCTTGCCCACGCGCTACAAGCTGGTTTGCTCGGGAGAGAAGGCGTACTGCCGCATCAACCATTACTTTACACGAAGGATGCAAGCGGAATATTACGTTTGAATAGTCAGGAAGAGGGAAAGTAAACGTGCGTTGTAGAGTTTGCTCAAATTTATCTGCTGTGATCCAACTGCCCGGAAATGCAATAATACTGTCCGTCACCGCTTCAAGGTTTCTCCCTTCATATATTATCTAACAACGGAGAAGTGTAAACATCCAACCCACTTGCAAAGCATCGTAACGTTTTCTGCTGAAAGAGAATATTTTTAGCAAGAATAGCATAGGAGCCAGCATCAATACAATGAAGCTTCCCATTTTTCCTATGATGTAGTTGAGCTATGAGAGAAAGTACGGGAGCTCTCGAGCAGACAGAGGGATTCTTAACGTGTGTTGGCGTTCTAACTGAGATGCTCCACACACCTGCCAAGGTGCTCGATGGTTGGTTGACTATAGATCCTTTTCCTATCGAGCGAAGTCCCACATTATGCGCAACGAGGTGTTGCGCCGCAGCAGCTGCGGAACAGGTGTGACCTTGTTTAGATGATCCCGTCGTTTCAGCAGATTGAGATTCGATGTGATTAGGCCTCCCGTTCGTCCTTTCCACCTCTCGTATCAGAGGGAGGCCCTCATCGATGGATAGAGTCGCCTTCCCCCCAAACGGCCTCTGGAGTGTGCAGAGTACTTTCCATCAGTTCTCACAACCTTTAAAAATGTCGTGACCCTGATCAGGGTGAGGTCAGGAAGATCGCTTGCTGTTTTGTGGGTGCTTGTATCAAATATGGCTATAGGAAAGAACTTTTGCAAGGACCGAATAGCCCCGTTGAAAAATACCACCACAAACTTTGAAGTGCAAAGTCACAGGTGACATCAATGGCAAAAGTCGATCTTAGACGTTTCACCTGGTATAGCCAGATTAAGGGTTGTCTTGCTTTTCCTAATTGGGTACGTCACTGCAAACTTAACATATTCTTGGAAGCAGGAAGTTAAGAAATCTTAACCACAACTTAGTACTTTCCTACCAAAAAATAAAGGTATATGCGAATATAGAACAGACCCTATCGTACAATCGCAGGTGTACGGTTCAGTATCAAAATATTTCAAGCACATTCAAATTAATTCGCGAGGCGAACATCGTACTGTAAAACAGACATGGTGATGTCATGTCAACAGTAACTGCTTTCCAACTCTCACTTCAAGAAGGGTAGAAAGGAACAACAATATTTATGCGAAGACAACGATCCAGTATCTCACAATATCGAGGTGTCAAGCATCGACGCTTCTCACCCTTGCTCCTCACGGGGATACTTGTTCCGGTTATTCTAGCGCTGGTCGCTACAGCAGTTTTTGTCTTGCCAAAAATACAAACTCACGCAGCCGCGGCCATCAATGCCGATTGTACGTTGATCGTACCCCCCGATCCCTTGACTGCCCAGGGTCTGGCAAGGCCATATCAGCTTGTAGCAACAGATCCCGGTAAGGGCTCCTGTCATGAAGCGAGCGCTGCTCAAGCCGCCTTTGTGCAGGCAGCTGTAATCGATCCCGCAAGAGGAAACATCGCCGTCTACAATCCACTTGTCGTTGACCAGGGCACACAGCCAGCTCGAGCACCGGTGGTGCCAAAGCTGCCACAAGGAGCAATAGTGGGTATCTGGTTCGGCTTCAACGGCAATAATCTGACCCTCCAGGGGTCAGGCGGAAGCCTGACGGCAGGCCACTGTGTCAATGGTATCGCTGGCTCTATCTTTGGGCAGTTCTCCTACTGTAACGCCCCGGCCTTTTTCCGGGCCGCTAACCAGGCCATTCAAGCTGGCAGACTTGTGCCTCCACCACTGGGGAAGGCAAAAGATGGACTTCCCTGCCCCACTACGCGCGACTTTTCGATCGTCGATCAGGACCAGAGCGATAATGTAACCACCTCCTACCTTATCACTGCTTCAGGCCAGCTTGCGCAAGACACAAAAGCCAATGCTGGTGCACTTCAGGGACTGGTACAGAAAAATGGAAGCGATGAGCGCCTGGTTACAGTCGTGGACAGTGCGCTGGGCTGCACACCGTGGATGGCTCCCGATCTCGCCGATCCAGGCAACCTGGTAGCCGCGCTTCCTCTCAACGAACTCCAGGCAGCAGCCCATCAGGCTGTGCCCACGGCATTGGTACCGAGTTCGGATCCCATGGTTCTGTTAAACAATGCACGCAACCTGGGTAAGATCAATGCTTACCGTGCCGGAGTAGATCAGTTGCCAGTACAGAGCCTGAATGATGCGAACGCACGTATCTATTGCACGAACCTGCTTGCCATCGCGCCAACGCGCATGCTACTCGACGCTCACCTGACCAAAGTACAACCGCCAGTTGACCCGGTAGTCGCCAATTCGCTCTTCACCTTCCTGGCCCAGCGTTTTGTCTTCACCTACGGTGCAAACGGCCTGAACTGCGCAAAACTGCTCAATCAGCCTGATCCTGTTAGCGTAAAGACAGATAGGAACGGTGTGGCCATTGATGCAACCATCAATGGCAAGACAATCTATAGCCCCGTCGATTGCTCTATCAATGGAACAGTGCTCGTAGGTTGTTCAGGGACAACCACCATCAATGGCCAGGCATGCACCTTCATGATGGATAGGAATGCCCACCAGGTAAAGATTACCTGTCCCGCTGGACAGTAGTAAGGTAAGAGGTTATTGAAGATAGCAGGTCAGTTTGGCAGAACTTTAATTAGCATAGGCCATACATCGCCTGGCTCCCAGGTAGCGCGATACCAGACAGCGATCTGCAAGTTGCTATGACCAAATTGTGGTACCTTCTCTAAAATCTGCTTGAAGTTCGTAATGACGTAGTAGAGATTTTTAGCAGTATGGTACCACATGGAATGTTTCACCCCGGATGAATCGGTGTAGACGAGGTGGGCAGCAGTAGGATCATTCAGATTGCTGGCAGTTGTATCAACCTGTGAAGATGGCACCTGGGCCACCAGCGCTTGAGCATCCGAGTAGTTGACATTGCCATCAAAAACCCATTCACTTCCATCCCAATGCCAGGTAGCGCCGTAAAGCGGCAACTCCCAGATAATACGCGGGAGCATATCGGGCATGGTTTGCAGCGCATAGGCCAGGAGTTGTTTGAGCCAGGGAACACTCACCGTTGGCCCTGGGGTGAAATAGGATTGATCAACGGCCATGATCACAATGAAATCAGCCGCATGAGCCAGCAAGGACCAGTTCTCAAACCCATTGAGGCCGTAATAGTCATCGTGATCGCTGAGTTTGTGGATAAGGGCAATACCATATAACTTATGCAAGGGTTTCAGAGCGGCCCATACTCGCTGGTTGAACTTGAGGAAGAGTTGCTGAATAGCAGGATAGTTATGATCACCTGCCTCCATATCCATAATGACCCCATCGTAGTGAGCGCGTAGAACCTCGTGCACAATGGGATCAATCAAGCTCTGGTTGGTCGTAGCTTTATCAATATATTCAGATTGCTGCTCAGGAGTCCAGGCATCCGCCGAGCCGTCGGTCATCATAGTGACGGTGAGATAAACAAGGCCGCCTCTGCTATGCACGAGTTGCACGACATTATCCATACTGAGGCTACCGGACATGCAGTTATTATGCACACCATTAATGAGTTGTCCGGTGGTGGGATCGACCCAACCGGTGCCGACTATAGCAGCATCGGGGTTTGTGCTGGCCGTCTGAAGGTAGGCTGGCATACCCCGCTGGCAATCGCGCCCGACAATCCAGCCCAGCGAGGCGAGTTTACCATTCATGAAGCGGGGAGAATTTATGTCAGTGGGAGGAGCCTGGTTCTGCTGAGTTTGGATTGAGCTTACCAGCCACACATGGTTCGTCGGAGTCCCAACCAGTATCACTCCTGTCATGCACAATATAAGCAGAGCGAATAAAACTGGCACCGTAAATCTCGCCCTGCCAATTAGTCTTTCGAACATGCGAACGACCCTTCTTTTTCCCACTTCGATAGCCTAATTATATTCTATCATGCTCACATAGTAACACATCTATACATAAGATGAAACGATTTGACCCAAAAAGGTCAGGCATGAGGCAGTTAGACTCCGCTATATGCTGAAAACCCTCCATCAATGGGTACCACCACCCCGGTAACGAAAGCCGATGCCGGACTGACCAGCCAGAGCAGCGTTCCTATCAAATCTTCCGGCGTGCCAAACCGTCCTGCCGGAGTATGAGCGATAATGCTCTGCCCGCGCTCTGTCAATCCACCACTTTGTGCGTCTGTGAGCAAGAAGCGATTTTGTTCTGTCAAAATGAAGCCAGGAGCGATTGCATTCACCCGAATTTGAGCGCGATATTCCTGCGCCATGTGAACCGCCAGCCATTGGGTGAAGTTTGCCACTGCTGCTTTCGCTGCACTATATGCCGGTATACGGGTCAAAGGACGCAGCGCATTCATGGATGCCACATTGACAATACAGCCCTGCCCTCGCTCGGCCATCCCACGCCCGAACACCTGGCAACTCAGGAACGTCCCCATAAAATTCAGCCCGAAAACGCTATCAACTCCTTGCAGATCAAGATCGAAGAAGCTCCGCTCAACTGAGGTCGTCGCTTGCGGAGAATTGCCGCCCGCGGCATTGATCAAAATATCGATAGGTCCGAATGTCTCCAGGACTTCAGTACAGGCGCGTTCAAGGTCGGTGCGTTGGACAACATCGCACGCAATCCCAATGGCTTCACCATTCTCCGCTTGAATTGCTTCGACAACCTTTGCCGACGACGCAGCATGCAAGCTAAGAATGGCCACGCGTACTCCCGCCTTCGCCAGGGCAAGAGCCATTACACTGCCAAGTACGCCACTCCCGCCCGTAATGACGGCAGTCAAGCCTCGTACGTTAAAGAGCATCTGAAGGTCTGTCATGTTGGCTTTTCCCCAGGAGATTTTGTGTATCCTCTTTTCATGTTATATCTTACCATCAGAATACGTCTTCCAACCATTCAAGGGCATGTTTGCAACGGGTGATACGATGAAGGAATGAAAGGAGGCATGAAAATGACCACGTTTGTGTCACTGTTCCGAGGCATCAATGTTGGCGGTCACCAGATGATACGGATGGATGCACTCAAAGAGCTCTATGCATCCCTGGGATTCAAGGATATCGTCACCTATATTCAGAGCGGAAACATCGTATTTACAAGTGAGGATGCTGACTTGTCTCAACTCCCGAGGCTCATTGAGGATGGCTTTGCCCAAAAATTCGGCTTTCATGCAAAAGTCATGGTTCGAACTTCAGCTGAGTTGAAAGATATTGTTGATAACAATCCCTTTCAGAATCAACCAATGAAAGAGTCAAAGTGGGTGGTCGTTATGTTTCTGGCGGCTCGCCCTGACAGTAGAGCACAGGAAGATCTCCAGAAAACATATGTTGGCCCTGAAGAACTCTGCATAATCGGCCAGGAAATGTATATCTATTATCCCAATGGCATTGGGCGCTCAAAACTGTCCAATACCTTTCTTGAGAAAAAGCTGAAAACCGCTGGAACAGGAAGAAATTGGAATACCATTCTCCAATTGCAGAAATTGATCCAGCGATAGGTTTTTTTGACTTCTCTGGGAGCGTATAGGATACAACCGCTCTGGTTGCGCTACTTTCATGACTTGAGGTAGCACCCGCTTTGTGACATACTTTTTCCATAAAGAAATCTCAAACCACAAGAGGATTTGTG
>WNGQ01006284.1_pt1 | contig 11520 bp, 8 predicted proteins | sample 5407661 | NCBI WGS metagenome assembly WNGQ01 (sample SAMN13153382, study PRJNA577476) | soil metagenome | isolation source: 60 cm soil or saprolite under Garry oak tree replicate 2 | place: USA:California | collected 2016-06-15
CGACGTGGCGACGGTCCAGGTGCCGTCCCAGTTGAGGTTGAAGCCGCCCAGGGACCCGGCCGTCGCCCGCGTCTGGCCCGGCAGCTGGATGCCGCCGCCTTCGCCTTCGTTGACGACTTGCGCATCGTACTCGATGCCCGCTGGGGTGGTGGTGAAGACGAACCCGTTCTGCCGATCGTGATAGGTATCGAGGAGGATGCCGAAGTAGTCGCTTTTCGAGATGTCGCCGTCGCGCACCTGCTCGCCGGCCACGATCCCGGCGGGGTCGCTGTCGTAGAGCCAGGCGCCGACGTACAGCGCCTGGCCGTCGGTGACGATGCGGACTTCGGTGCGCTCGGTGACCGGCGCGCCTTCGTGCAGTTCCCGTTGCACAAACCCGGTGACGGGCGTGGCTTCCAGCCATGCGGGGTCGGTCAGGCGACCGTCCATGACGGGCGGCGTCACGACGGCGCGTGCGGTGGCCGTGAGGGAAGCCGCCGCACGAGGATGGGACGGCGCGCCCGTATCGGAGGCGGGGATCTGGCTGGCAAACAGCGCCCGTGGGAACGGGAGCCCAATGAGCAGGGCAAGAAGCCGGGTGCCAGCCATTCCACTTTACTCCGGGAGGTCTCCGGCGTGATCTTAACGCCTTCCGCGCGCCGCAGCGAAACCCAGAGAGGGGAGAGTAGGTCATGCGGACGGGAGTGATTGTCGTCGCCGTCGCCCTGGGCGTCGCCTGTGAGGCGCCGGTCCAGCAGATGCCACCGGCCAGGCCGGCGGGTGTCCGGGTCGTGGACTTGATCCCGCGCTCGCTGAGCGGGGAGACCTGGCAGGACGCCGAGCCGTTTCTGGCGCTGTACGCCTCGAACCCGAAGCTCATGGCGGCCTCCGCCTTCACTCCCAATCCCGGCGGCTCCGAGAGCGCGACGGCGCCCATCTTCGTCTCGGACGATGGCGGCGACTCCTGGACGCTCCGCAACACGCTGCCCAGCCAGTCCATGACGGCCGACATCACCCACGCCGTCGGAGGCACCGCACCGGTGCTGTACGCGGGGATAATGAAGGTGCCCGGCTTTCCCCTCAATGAGCTGAAGGCCGAGGACTTCCTGTCGGCCACGACCATGAGGCTGCAGGCGTCGCGCTCCGACATCGATCAGCCGTTCGTCCGCACCAGCGCGGTCGAGAATGCCGATCGCGTGTATGTCGGCCTCAATGATTTCGAGGCACCGGACGGGCGCAGCGCGACCGTCGACGTCTCGCTCGACGGGGGCGCGACCTATGCGTCCCGTCGCATCGAAACCCGCGGCACCGTGGGGCAGGACGGTCCGTCCATCCGTCCGGCAGTGGCACAGGATCATACCGTGTACGTCGCCTACTTCGGCTGGCGCTCGACGACCGGATCGGATGTGACGAGCGACGTGGTCGTGGTGCGCGACGACAGCGGCGCCACCGGCGCCACGTCCTTCCGGGACTTGCTCGACCCGTCGGACCACCTCCCCGGCCGCCGCGTCGCGACCCAGGTGACCATCCCCTGGTCCAACGCGCCCACGCTGGGACAGGAGCGCATCGGATCCACCCTGTCGATTGCGGTGGATGCGTTGCACAGCGACACCGTCTACCTCGCGTGGGCCGATCGTGCCGGGACCGGCGACATCTATACGGTGCACGTGCGGCGCTCGACCGACCGCGGCGCGACGTGGAGCGGCGACCTGCGCACCCTCACGAACGCGACCGACGCGAGCCTCGCGGTTTCGACCAACGGCACGGTCGGCTTGCTCTATCAGCAGGTGACCGGCTCGGGGGCTGCCAGCCGGTGGGTCACCCGTCTGGAGCAGTCCCGGGACGGCTTCGCGACGCACCGGGACGTCGTGCTCGCCGCCGTGCCGGCCGCGACGCCGCCCTTCCAGTTCCTCCCCTACATCGGCGACTATAACTGCCTGCTCACGCGCGGCAATCAGTTCCTGGGCGTATTCTCGGCGAACAACACGCCCGATTCCACTAACTTCCCGCAAGGCGTGGTGTATCAACGACGGGTGGACTTCCCGACGCATCGGCTGCTCGATGGCTCGGGCGCCCCGGTGGATGTTTCGATCGATCCGTTCTTTTTCAGCGTCCCCGTTCTGCCGTGACGACAGACGGTCGCAGTGAGGGTCCGATGCACACTCGGTCAGCGATTCTCTTCGCCGTCGCGCTTTCGTTGCCCGGATCCGAGGGGCTAGCCCAGATGAGCCGGGCGGCGCTGGTGAAGCAGTCCGACATCATCTTTGTCGGCACCGTGACGCAGCTGGGCGCCGTCGCGGTTCCCGAAGTCCCCGCGTCGGACCGGACGGTCGTGGTGCGGGTCGACCAGGTGCTCGAGAAGCCGGCCGCGGTCGCCCTGGCGACCGGGGATTCCGTCACCGTCCAAACCGTGCGGGCGGGCTCGCTGAAACCGAGCACGCAGGCGACGTTTTACACGACGGGCTGGATCTTCGGTCGCGGCGTGGCGGTGCGCGAGGTAGGCCACGAGCCGGGACACTCCCCGGTCGCCGTGGCGGACCAGAAGGAGGCCGTGGCGCGGGCTCGACTCGAGGTGAACGACGCGGAGCTGAAGGCGCACATGGAGAAGGCGGCCATGGTGGTCTCGGGCCGGGTGGAGCAGGTGCGTCCGGCCGAGCTCGCGGCCGCACGGCCGCGTCCCAAGCGGATCAGCGAGCACGACCCCGACTGGCAGGAAGCGATCATTCGGGTCGAGGACGGTATCAAGGGCGCCCAGGCCGGGGAGCAGGTCGTGGTGCGCTTCCCGGGCTCTCGCGACGTCGCCTGGGTCGGCACCCCCAGGTTTGCCGTCGGGCAGGAAGGCACGTTTGTGCTCCACAAGGACTCGACCACCGGCTCGCCGCTCACGACGATGGGCGGCCAGTCGGTGCCGGCGTACACGGCGCTGCACAAGCTGGACGTGCTCCCCAAGCAAGACGCGACTCGTGTTCGGGCCTTGATCCGGAAGCCGTAGTAATGGAGAAGGCCAAAGTCGAGGAGTTCCTGCAGCCCAAGGCTTGGCGTGGCGGGAGGGTTCCCGGATTGACGAGACAGCTAGACGCGTAGACCCAGTCTCACATCGCCGTCATCACCACCGGCGCATGGTCGCTCGTGCCCACGTCCGCCTCTACCACGCAAGCCCTGGCGCGGGCCGCCACGGCGCGTGACGCCAGCATGTAGTCCAACCGCCAGCCGATGTTGCGCGCCCGCAGGTTCCGCCACGGCGCCCACCAGGTGAAGAGGCCCGCATTGTCGGGATCGAACGCCCGCCCCAGGTCCGCGAGGCCCGTGTCGAGCAGCGCTGCGAACATGGCGCGCTCCTCGGGCCGCTGGCCGATCGCGTTAAGCTTTCGCTCCTTCGGATGCACGTCCATCTCCGTCCGCGCGACGTTGATATCGCCGCACAGCAACAGCTCGCGCCCATCGGCGTGCAGCTGCCGCGCCCAGTCCGTGAGCCGCGTCAAGAAGTTCAACTTCGCGGGATAGTCCTTCCCGCCGTTCGGGACGTAGACGGAGGCGATGACCAGACGCCCGAGCTCCACCTGGACGATGCGTGACTCGATGTCGAACGGGGGATGGCTGTATGCGGGATCGCTGGCGCACTGCTCCTTGCGAATCAGCAGCGACACGCCCGAATAGCCCTTGCGGCCATGCCAGTACGCATGATACTCCGCGAGCCGGCACTCTTCCGGGATCTGCGCCGGCTCGGCCTTCAATTCCTGCAGGCACACCACGTCCGGCCGCTCGCGCTCCAGCCACTCCCGCACCTGGGACGCGCGGGCCCGAATGCCGTTGACATTCCAGGTCGCGACTTTCATGCCTTGGCGCTAGAACGATAACCTTCGAAACGCGGAAGCTGGGACGGCGCCGTTGATCGCGCGTTGACTCGAGTGAGCAGAATTCGGTTGCCATGCCCACCGAGCGCGCCTACGTTCCCGTCATGTCTCCGCCCCCGCCCGCCGCGCTGATGACCGCGGACGAACTGCTCCGCACGCAGACCCCGTGCTGTTCACGTCACAACGAGTGTTCGTACCCCAGTACATCCTCCCGGCAATGAAGTGAGCTCTTCGGAGCGCGCGTAGTGGCCGAGCCGACGCGTTAGCGAACAGTGAAGAGGCCCGGGCTCAAAGCTAGCGGGCATCCGACCGGCGCCGTATGCTAGGAGCGGCAGTCTCGAGCAGCCGTGTACGGATGAACCGAGGGTTGCGTATGCAGCTCCGTCTCGCCGGCCTGATCCCGGTGTGCCTCACCTTCTCCACGTGCACCCACGACACTTCAGGACCGTCTAATACCGGTGGCGGCAATGGTGGCGGTGGACCGACGGTCAGCACGCTGACCAGCCCGCCGGGCCCCACCCGTATCGCCGTGGTCGGCTCCGTGCTCTACTGGCTCGACGAGAGCGACACCCCGCTGAACAAGATCTCGCTCGCCTCTGCGACCGCGACTCCGACACCGCTGTTCCACCTGACTCCCGTGCCGGAGGGCGAACTCGCCGACGGAGCGTACGTCTATTGGATCACCGGCGCCGACCTCTATCGCACGTCGCTCGATGGCACCACGACGACGCTGCTCGACCACGGCACCGGTCCCGCCGGCGCCGTCATGACGATGGACGCGAACGACATCTATTGGGTGAACAGCGTCGCTTCGAACTGCAGCCCGTCATGCAGGTTCGCCATCCGGCGCGTGTCGAAAGCGGGCGGCGCCGCGACGCCGATCGTGACCACACCCGACGGCGTCATCGGCATCACCGCCATCGCCATTGCCGGCGGCTTTGCGTTTTGGGAAGAGGAGGGCGTCGGGCCCGCCGCCTCCGATGGCAGCGTCGGGAGCAAGATCAACAAAGTGTCGCTCGCGGATGGCACCGTCACAATGCTCGTGAACGGCCTCGAAAATGGACTGATCCTACCGCCCAGTCCTGGCTACATCCCAGCGAGCTGGCACCCGCGCGGCGGTATCGTCGCCGATGACGCGTTCGTCTATTTCGCCGACGCCGATTTCTTCCAGAGCTACCGCGTGATGGCGGTCCCGGACACGGGGGGTGCGATCACCATCCTGCTCGCCGATACCACGCACGACGCCAACAATTTCGTCCGCAGTATGGTCAGCGAAGAGACCACGCTCTACTGGGTCGACGAGAACGCCGTGCGGTCGATACCGAAGACCGGTGGCCTGCCGGCCGACCTCGCCGGCCCGCGCACGGTCTTGCCATGGAGCCTGACGCGCGTGGGCACGAACCTGTACTGGATCGAGAGCACCTGCTGTGCCCATCGCGACAAGGGCACGATTTACACCGTCCCAACCACGGGCGGGACTGCCGACACTGTGATCCCCAACCTCGATTCTCCAGGCAGCATCGCGTCCGATCCTGCGCACGTCTACTGGACCGAGGGGGGAGCGATCGGCGGAATCGAGGGGTTCGGCAGCCTGCGGGTGAGCGCGCTGGATGGCTCAAATGCCCGGACGCTGGTCGAGTCTGGCGCTGCGGGGCCATTCGCTGCGGACGCGACCGCCATCTACTTCGCCGACAAATGGACGATCAAGCGCGTCCCCGCAGCGGGCGGCACACCGCAACGGCTCGCGATCGGCGACTTCTACATCGCCGACGTAGCGACCGATGGCGACCGCGTCTATTGGGTCGAAGGTGGGCCCTTCTCCGTGGTCCGGTCGGTCCCCGTGAATGGCGGGGCCATCACGACCTTAGGCAGCGGACCCGGACCCGCCGGGCGCATCCGACTGGACGGCACGTACGTGTATTGGCTTGCGCATGAGGACGAAGTCGATCGCGCTCCCAAGACTGGCGGGACGCCCGTTCGGCTCGTCGGCCCGGTCAGCGGGCTGCTCACCGATTTCGCCGTCGACGCTTCCAACATCTATCTCTCGGAGTGGGACGGCGGTGGCATCTCGAAAGCGCCGATCACCGGAGGCACTGCGACCCCACTCGTCGGCCTCGGCGTGGATCAAACCCGCCGCATCGCGGCCGATGGCGGGAAGGTGTACTGGATCGATCAGAGAAACGTGGGATCCATCACGTCCGACGGCCGCACGCAGGTCCCGATCACGTACGGTCTGCTGTCGGATCCGTTCTCGGAAAACGACCTGGCATTCGACGGCCGCTCCGTCTATTGGACCGAAGTTGCCGGAGATGCGATTCGTCGAGCAACGCCCAAGTAGCCTCGGGGGCACCGCCCACGCCGGTCCTCACCCCCTGTCGTCCCTTCTTCGAGACCTCACCCCCTGAGCTCTCTCCCTCGGGAGAGGGGGAACGAAGGTGGGCGGTCCGTTATTGATGACCTGATGGAAGCGACACTCGCAGCTCCTGCATCAGCTGTCGCTCCACCCAACCAGCGCCGCGCGTCCACACCACGTCCGGCCGCTCGCGCTCCAGCCACTCCCGCACCTGGGACGCGCGGGCCCGAATGCCGTTGACATTCCAGGTGGCGACTTTCATGCGTTGGGGTGCCAGAAGGATAACCTTCGATACACGGGCGCTGGACGGCGCCGTTGATGGCTCGTTGACTCGAGCGAGCAGGATTCCGGTTGCCATGCCCACCGAGCGCGCCTACGTTCCCGCCATGTCTCCGCCCCCGCCCGCCGCGCTGATGACCGCGGACGAACTGCTCCGCACGCACGTTCCCGACAAGCGCACGGAGCTCGTACGGGGCGTGTTGGTCGTGCGGGAACCGGCCGGCTCGAGGCACGGGCTCGTGACGATGAATCTCGGCGCCGAGCTCGCCGTGTACGCGAAGCAGACCAGTGCGGGTGGCGTGTACGCCGCGGAATCCGGCTTCAAGCTGGCGAGCGATCCCGACACGGTCCGCGCCCCCGACATCGCCTTCGTGGCGGGCGAGCGCCTGCCGCCTGCGAGTACAACGGGATACCCCGCGCTGGCCCCGGACCTCGCCGTAGAGGTGCTGTCGCCCGGGGACCGGCCCGGCGAGGTGCTCGCCAAAGTCGCCGATTGGCTCTCCGCCGGGACTCGGCTCGTGTGGGTGCTCGATCCGGAGCGCCGGCTCGCCCGCGTCTATCGCGACGACGGCAGCGAGACGATCGTGACGGCAGAGGGCGGGCTCGATGGGGAGGACGTGCTGCCGGGGTTTAGCTGCTCGCTCGCATCCATCCTCTAGCGCCGCCGCCGCCGCGAAGAAGGCGACATGCCAATTCCGTACTATCAGGTTGATGCCTTCACGGGAGACCTGTTTGCCGGCAATCCGGCGGGTGTGTGCATGCTTTCCGCCTTTCTCGCGGACCGCACCATGCAGAAGATTGCGGCGGAGAACCGGCACAGCCAGACCGCCTTTGTCGTGCCTCGCGCCGATGGCGATTTCGACCTGCGCTGGTTTACACCGGAAGTGGAAGACGATCTCTGCGGACACGCGACGTTGGCATCGGCCTACGTGCTCGCGCTGCGGGGACACAACGCCTGGCCCCTGCGCTTCCACACGCGCAGTGGCGTGCTGACCGTGACCCGTGACCGGGACAGCTTCGAGCTGGACTTTCCCGCCAGGCCGCCGCAGCCGTGCGAGACGCCGGTCGAGCTCTTGTCGGCCCTGGGTCTCAAGACGGCGCGCGTCATGAGGTCGCGCGACTATCTGGTCGTGGTGGAGGACGCCGAGCAAGTACGAGCGCTCTCGCCCGACATCGCCGCTCTCGCCAAGCTCGACATCGGGTTCGGCGGTACGATTGTTACCGCGCCCGGCGACGCCGACGTGGACTACGTATGCAGATTTTTTGCCCCCGCCGTCGGCATTGGTGAGGATCCCGCTACCGGCTCGATACAGTGCACACTCGCACCCTATTGGGCGGCGCGGCTCGGTAAGGAGGCGTTGCGCGGGGCGCAGCTGAGTGCCCGCGGTGGACGCATGCGGTGCAAGATCGCCGGCGATCGCGTTGCGATTGCTGGCGAGGCACGCCTGTACCTCCAGGGCACAATCGACCTGTAGAGCCTACGCCTGCCCCCAAGTCTGTTTTGTTCATCAAGACGTATCTCCTGAACTGAGGTGAGACTCCGGCCATCGAGAAACTTTCGCCTACCTCGGGGCTCCTTTATGGGATCGCCGGAGGGCGACGTGCGGAGCATCTCGTGGAAGGACCTGGCCCTATGGGTGGTGAAGTGAAACCCTGATCGGCAAAAAGCCGTTCGGCTGTCCATGCGGTGACAACTCGCGTCACCGCGAGGCCAGGTCGCGCCATTCCCGCTGCGCGACCATGCCGAGCGTGCTACGTTCCGTCTCCCCATGCCACTCACCCAGCGCACGCGTCGCCTCTGGCTGCTCGGCGCCGCCGTCTGGATCGTCCTGGGCCTGATGTCCGCCGCCCAGAACGCCGCGTGGCGCGCCTACACCAACCGCCCCATCCCCTGGGGCATCCTGCTGCCGAACTCGCTCGGCGACTGGCTCACCTGCGGGATGTTCACCCCCGCCTTCTACTGGATGGTCCGGCGGTTCCCCATCCGGGGCGAGCGCTGGTGGACGCGGCTCCCGCTGCACCTCGCCGGGTCGATCGCGTTCACGCTCCTCAAGGTCTCAGTCTGGACGCCGCTCTACAACGTGTTGAATCCCACAGAGAGCCGCTCGTATTCCCAGATATTGTTCGGAGGCTTCTACGCCGACATGCTGGCCTACTGGGCCTCGGTGGGCGTGATCCACGCGATCGAGTATTACAGAGAATCGCGCGAGCGCCAGCTCGAGGCCACCCGGCTCGCGCTCGAGAACCTGCGCACCCAGCTGCAACCGCACTTCTTATTCAACACACTCCAGTCCATTTCCACGCTCATCTACCGCGACCAGCCCGCCGCCGACCGCATGCTCACCCAGCTCTCGGACCTGTTGCGCCTGTCGCTGCGCAACACCGGCGTGCAGGAGGTGCCGCTCGCGGAAGAGCTGGGCTTCCTCGAGCGCTATCTGGCGATCATGCGCGTGCGTTTTGGCGATCGCATGGTGATCGCCGTGGACACGCCTCCCGACGTGCTCGACGCGCTGGTGCCGAGTCTCGTGTTGCAGCCGATCGTGGAGAACGCGATCGAGCACGGTATGGCCGACCGGCCCGACGTCGGGCATGTGTCGATTCGGGTCACCAGGGACGGCCCTGCTCTCCAGCTCGAGGTCTCCGACGACGGTCCCGGCCTCGGCGCGGCGTCGTCCACGGAGGGCAACGGCATCGGGCTCGCTAACACCCGCGAACGTCTCGCCCGGCTCTACGGGACCGCAGGAAGGGTAGAGACGTTCAGTGAGAATGGGCGCGGCCTGACGGTTCGCCTCACGATCCCGCTTAAGCTGAAAGCTGACAGCTGATGGCTGACATTCGTGCGCTGATCGTTGACGACGAAGCGCTCGCCCGCGAGCGCATCCGAACCCTCCTAGCCGCCGCGCCTGGGGTTACGGTTCTGGCCGAGTGCAGCGGCGGCCGCGACGCCGTCGAAGCCATCATCGAGCACCAGCCCGACCTGGTCTTCCTCGACTTCCAGATGCCCGATCTGGATGGCTTTCAGGTCCTCGAAGCCGTGGGCGACGACCCCCCCCTCCCCGCCGTCGTGTTCGTCACCGCCTACGACGAGTACGCGCTGCGCGCCTTCGACGTGCACGCCGTCGATTACCTCTTGAAGCCGATCGAGCCCGAGCGCTTCGCCCGCACCCTCGCTCGCGTGCGCGAGACCCTGGGCGATAAAAGCGACCGGCGGCTCGCAGCCCTGCTCGATGCTCTCGCGACCCGCGACCTGCCGCTCGATCGGCTGGTGATCCGCACGCGCGGCAAGGTGTCGTTCCTGAAGCCGAGCGAGATCGACTGGGTCGAAGCTGACGGCAAGCACGTGAAGCTGCACGCGGGCCGCGAGACGCACGTCGTACGGCAACAGCTCCAGCGCCTCGAGCCACGCCTCGCCCCGCACGGCTTCGTGCGCGTGCATCGCTCGGCGATCGTCAACGTGGACCGGATCAAGGAGCTGGAGCCGTGGTTCCACGGGGAATACGTGGTGCACCTTAAGGACGGTACCAAACTCACGTCGAGTGCCGCGCATAGCGAAGCGCTGCATCGGATAGTCGAGAAAGGCTGACGAGCTCCGGCCGTCGTTTGTTCCCACGCTGAAGCGTGGGCTCGGCACTGCACTGTGCTGAAGCACACCACGCTTCAGCGTTGTGTTGGCCGAGCCCATCCTTCAGGATGGGAACACCACAACGGCAGAACCGAGTAGCCCGCCGTACGACCCCTTAGGTCGAAACCGGCGGCGCACTCGCTGCGTAACGCCCCCATGCGCCTCGCGATCGCCTGCTTCACGATAGGCACCGTTGCCACGCCACTGGCAGGCCAGGACCGAGTCAGCGGCGCTTGGCAGGGATATTGGACGCGGGCCGGCGACACGTTGCCTGTGACCATGAACATGCAGTTAGACCCGCGGACTGGTCGGTACACTGCGGCCTTCACCTCGGATCGACTGCGGGTCAGCGGCATCCCATTCGCCGCTGTGCAGGTCAAGGGTTGCTGCGAAGTGACGTTGACACTGCGGGGTGACCGGACGACCACGATGTTCGCGGGTCACGTGCAAGGCGACTCGTTGTTCGGCACGCTTCAGGAGGGCACGAGCCAAGGACAGTTTGCCTACTCCCGCGCCTCGGTAGCCACTCCGTCTTTCCAAGAGCAAGAAATCACCTTCTCCAATGGCACGGTGACGCTGGCAGGGTCGCTGCTCCTGCCGTCAACTGGCGAATCGCTGGCTGCCGTCGTCTTCCTGCACGGCTCGGGCGGCGAAGGGCGCTGGGCGTCGCGCTACCTGGCCGGCCAGCTCGTCGCCCATGGCATCGCCGCCTTGATCTTCGACAAGCGCGGCGTGGGCAGGTCCACCGGCGATTGGCGGCAGGCAACACCTGACGACTTGGCGGCAGACGGCGTGGCTGCCGTCGGCCGGCTGCTGCGCGAGCCGCGTATCGACCGCCACCGCATCGGGGTGCACGGGCACAGTCAGGGTGGGACGCTCGTCCCCATGGTGGCGGCACGCTCTCCACACGTCGCCTTCGTCATCGGCTCCGCGGCCGCCGGCATACCGACCGACTCCACCGAGCTGTTCAGCATCATGAATTCCGTGTACCCCGCCGCACGATCCGCGGAGGACTCGGCGACCGCCGCGGCGTATGTGAGCGAGCTGGTAGCGGTCGCCTATCACGGACGCGGGCGCGAGCGCCTCGACTCGCTCGCCACCCTGCTGCGTGATCGCCCCTGGTTCTTCGCGCCACCGCCTTCCGACAACCCGTACTGGTCGTTCTCGAAAGTCTTTGGGCAGTACCAACCATTGGCGTGGTGGGCCCGGGTCCGCGTCCCTGTCCTCCTCCTCTACGGCGCCGAGGATCAGCGGGTACCCGCCGCCGAGAGCGCCAGGCGTATCGTCGCGGCACTGCGTAGCTCAGGGAACGCCGATGTCACAGTGCGGGTTTTTCCGGGTGCGGATCACACCTTCCGCTTGCCACCCGGTCCGAGCGGGTGGCCTGTCTCGGCACCAGATTACGTCCCCAGTCTGCTCGAATGGCTGACGAG
>WNGQ01016791.1_pt1 | contig 11520 bp, 14 predicted proteins | sample 5407661 | NCBI WGS metagenome assembly WNGQ01 (sample SAMN13153382, study PRJNA577476) | soil metagenome | isolation source: 60 cm soil or saprolite under Garry oak tree replicate 2 | place: USA:California | collected 2016-06-15
AGAAGAGTTTTTTGACTCAAAAAAGACAGTCATTTTTGGTCTATTTTCCCCTCAAGTGGCTTCTCAAGTCTTCCGAGAGTCTCTGCGTAGCAAGTCTATCACTGCGACCCTCGGAAAGCTCTTCAGCAAAGGGTCATAGAAGGTTTTTTACTGGATAGTTCGTATAATGCTGAATTATACGAAGCTGAGGCTGTAAGAGGTTACCGTATCGAATGTTGAGTAACCATATAGAACAAAAAGGCACTAAAACCAGCCCAAACCTGCTTTCGGGCTTATCTGCTATGGTATCCTCTTTGTGTACTCAAAAGTCATTGTGCTGCCGTTTTTGTAGGTGGAGAGCATAGAATAGCGATAGCTATGCTTGTCTCTACAACAGCATGTATGTCACCTTAGTATGTGGAGGTATGGTATGTATCGACCCATCTACTTTTTTGAAATTCCTATCTATCGCGTCTCACAAGAACAATATGGGAGAGAAGTTGAGGCTGAAAAAGAAAAGTTGCTAGGCCCTCTACGTGACATATGGAAGGGATCGAGTTCAAAACCAGTGGAGGAGTCAGAAGCCTATCAACAAGTAAAGAACAATTTTGACAGGGAGCATGGAACGCATGTATGGCGATACAATCAAGTAGTCGGTTGGCTTCGGCTTTTCACTTCAGACTATTGCCATATTAGGGCTGACTTCTATTGGGTCAAGGAGCGCATGACAAAAAATCTCAAGAAGAAAGGTTTTCGGTATTGCTATGCAATAAAAACGTTTCAACTCGATATTCCTCCTATCATGACGTCACATGACATTTATCTGTTGCTGAAGCAGCAGATCGAAGAGTTAATGAGAAAAGAACCGCTTAGAAGATATTCTCTTGATCTTGAAATGTTTCAGAATATTGGCCCACATGTAGATTGGCGGTCGCTTCTTGATACGGATACTCTATCGAAGTAATTTGTTTCCTGTAAAAGTCTTAGCGTGCATCTACTGAGAAATCGGGGTGGAACCCTTATATACCGCAAAGTAGCTGCTAGGGATGAGGTAATCCATCAGGCATGATTGTGCCTTTAAGTGATGCGGCTTGCTGCTCTAGTTTTTCAGGGATGACACCCCTAGCGCCTTTGAGGTTAGCATTACTGAGGTTGGCGTCATTGAACTGTGTCCAACTAAGGTTGGCTCCGCTGAGGTCAGCTTCACTGAGATCGGCTCCAAAGAGGATGGCTCCTCCGAGGTCGGCCCCTCTGAGTTTAGCTTTACGCAGGTCAGTTTGGCTGAGTTCGGCACAGTTGAGGTCGGCCATATTGAAGTTGACTCCAAAGAGGTCAGCCCCTCTGAAGAGAGCTACACTGAGCTTGGCGTTGCTGAAGTCGCCATTGTTAAGGTCGGCTCCCATGAAGTAGGCTCCACTGAGATCAATTACGGGCTTGTTTTTGTTTACTAAGCCAGACTCATGCAAGAATTGAAGTATGCTTTTTTTGCGGATTGGGTCTAATCTCGCGAGAACCGTCAGGGTTCGTACACGCGCTATCGTCCGTACCTCAGCATCTTCTGTTGACTCACGCAGTTTTCTGTCAAGGAGAAGTTCCGACATCTTATTGATGTAGTCTTGCAATGCGGCTTCACACTGATTATCCTTATTCTCTGTGTCACTTACTTTAGCTTGCTGCCTCGTGAACCATATGGTTCCTAGACCAACGACGGTCGGAATAGCAAGCACTCCAAGAAGATTGAGCCAATCCCACAGAGTTTTCCCTGCAAATCCAGCTCCGTATGATTTGACCTCTATGATAATCAATGCACTAGCTATTACCAGGATAGTTGCAACGACCAGGGTAGTAACTTGACGTTGTTTGATTTGCTTCCGCCATGAGCGGAGTATTGCCCTCATTGTATTGCCTCTTTGCATTGCACTCTGTCTGAGTGTATTAAACGTAGTACAGCTATGTATCTACAACGTTCACTCTGTGATGTATAGTGAGCGTCGCTACTTCCAACCTATATCACCTTCCGGTAGTAATGGAGAAAAAAACAACGTTAAGGAATTCTGAGTGGCCGTAGTCCCTTGCTGCTATGCCATGAAGGGTTCAAATATTGGTATTAAACTATTAACTGAGTCAATCATGGCTTGCTGCATTTCGACTAATGGCTCTCCCTCAGCTATACCTGGCTCATGGATGACAATATCAAATTTGAATTGTAGGTTGGGGATTGGCTTCGCATAAGGAAGATCACTAAAAAGCTCATCTCCTGCTTTCAATGGAAACAGATTATCAGCAGGTTTCATGAAAAACGGCATTGGGGGTATTGCCATATCAGGAAAGGTTCTCTTAAAAGACTCTAGTGCATATGCGCCGATATCCATGCTACTATATGCCGATCCGACGGCAACTAATAACCGATGCTTATCGATAATATTGAGCTTATGGATTTTCCAGAGCGTATCATTTCCTCCGTGATAGGGCCTAATCGTATCAATTACATCTTTCGCTTGCTGTGCGATCCCTCGTGTTTTTCTGCCCTTGTCACGCTCATACTCAGCAAAATCGTCAGCTATAGAGAAGTAGATATGACTGCCGCTCGTTCCATTGCTAGAACCGAGCGTAAAAAGTTTGTAGGCCAGGTGATCTAATGCGCTTCTGAGGTTTTGAATGATATCTCCTGTCATGAGTGCTATTTCTTCGGGGACTGGGTCAGCCTTTGTAACGTAATAAATCAGACGTTTTGATTGCACATCTGTCTTCGTATCAATCTTGTATGGCTGTGAGGCAAAGAAAACGTGTAAGGCATGTTCCAATTCTTTTTTTAGGTGCTTTGCGCGATCAATTTTACTCGTCCACATGAGTATTCCTTACCCCTCTTTCTGCAACAGGAAGTCAAAAAACCGCCAGCTGACTTCTTGGAAGGGGTTATTTATTTTTATTCGCGATTTGGCTTCTTCTTGCATGACTTTCCCTTTCCCACATAATTTGTCCGCAGTATAACACAAGGCGTGTAAAGCTCATAGTTTATAGCCTATTAGTGTAGAACGTTGGATAGGTGGGGAGTCGCACATTTTATGGTTTCTGACGTGAGGAAAGGGCTACTGGTACATTTTCAGGTCAGGGATACGCTGGTAGTCCTTGATGTTGCGGGTAACGAGGGTAAGGTTATGCTGGATGGCGGTTGCAGCGATGAGGATATCAAAATCACCAATAATCTTGCCTGTCCGTCGCAGTTCGCCTCTAATGCGAGCAAAGTGCTGCATGATTGGTTCCGTAGGCGGAAGAATAACGACTGAGCGCAAGAAGCGCTAAAACACGTCTGTTGTTTTCTGTGGATCGCGCCCAAAATGAATACCCTCATTAATTTCTCCATACGTGATAATACTGATCGAGAGATCATCCTTGACAAAAGAGGAGAGAAGCTGGATAGCGTGTGGCCGTGCTCCTAAGTAGTCAGCCACGTAGTCACTATCGACCAGATATTTCATAGCTCAATGGGAGGCCGTGTCGAAATCTTGCGGCTTTCGTAAATGTCCTTCTTCAGTTTCTCTGTGTCAACTAAGTCCTTCCATCCCCCTGCGGCTGATAAAAACGCTTCATAGTCGGCTGTGGTCTTTTCTCGCTTCTTTTTTGCTGGCACTTTCTTGGCTGGCGCAATGACAGCCACCGTCTTATTGTCCCGTCTGAGTTCGCGGGGTTTCTTCGTCGCTTCAACCTCTTCAACAATACGAGCAAGGTCAGGCATGGTGGTGATATCAATGGGAGTTGGGTATGACATGGCGAGTCGATTATAACAAACCATCGCTTGATTGCAATGAGCGTTTTTTCTGCAAGATCCGTTGATACATCACTGCTCGTCGTCTGCGCACTGCTGCAAGCAGTTTCTTCCGCTTTTCTCTGGCTTCCTGCCAGGCAAGAGAGGGAAGTGTTTCCGGTAGTTTCAAGTTGTAGGCGGTCATGAGTTGCCTGGATAGTAGCAAAGACCATGCCAAAGAGCAAGAGGAATGTTGATTGTGTGGCGGGGTGGTTGAAGGGTCAAACCTAGCAGAGGTTGGAGAGGGAGTGAGTGAGGCATCGTCCTGGGGTGGAAGCGGAAGAAATACGATCCCGAAGCGATATGGTAGACTTTGCAGACGAAACGAGAAGACCGAAGGAGGTGGGCAGCGTCGGCAGTGTCGGTCGTTCGTTTTGGCAAAAAGGCGTGAAGCCATATCGCGGAGTGGATGGAGATTTCTGAAGCGACGGGGTGGGGCTTTTCATTTCGCGAAGCGTTCTCGTTGCTTTTCCTCTTGCTATTCCTGCTTGCCATGTGGTTTTGGTTGCATTGCTGCCGCAAGGGAAAAGCCTATCGCGTCAAGAAAGTCTGGTTTTGCTCCCATTGCTAGACCTTGGGGATGTTGTTCTGTTTTTTCACCAACCTGATAGGTATTGTAGGTTTGCTGGCGGGTATCTTTCTGCTCAGTGATGGTGATTGGTGTTGGAAGATCGTGCAACAGCTCCATGAGTGCCTGCTGCATGGCTGATACGGCTTGCTCTGGTACAAGGCGAGTAACACGGATCTCCTTGGGTTGTGGTGCTCGTTCTGACTGCATGGTCTGTTTCTTGCTTGGGATGCTTATAGTTGGTTTTCGTCTGTCTGTCAAGAAAGCAAATAAGGGAACTGCAAAATAAGGGAACTTTTCCGTAGGCTCTATCGTCAAGGTTGATGAACGTTCTAAAACCACTCAGTAGGAGGAACCCGCGATGCTTAAACGATTTGCTATCCTCGTCTCTGCCCTTGCACTCTTTGTTCTGCAATCTCAATCTGCCTTTGCCTGTGGAGGACTGGTTGCCCCTAATGGGGCCATTCGCCTATCACGCGCCACCACCCTGGTTGCATGGCACAACGGAATCGAACACTATATGACCAGCTTCACTTACCAGGGAGATGTCTCCAACCTGGGCTGGATCGTACCTCTCCCTGCCGTACCTATCAAGATCGAGGAGGGCGGCGCATGGACGCTGCAGCGCCTCTTTCGCGAAACCCATCCCGAACCCGTACGCTTCTTTGCTGCAGATAATACAGCTACTTCTGCATCTGCGGGTGTAGAAGTATTGCAGCAAGTGAAGGTCGAAGCGCTCAATATCACGGTTCTGCGAGGCAGTGGGCAGGCCGTGCTGGACTGGGCCACCAAAAACGGCTTCTTTTTGAATGACGACACACGACCGACATGCCTATCAATACCAGTGATGTCAAGGCCAGGATCGGGCAGTCCACTGTAGGCAGCGACGTACCTGGCGCACCCGGTCTCCAGCTAGCATACCAGGAACAGGTGAACCCTACGCTTTTTCACGATCTGTCGACCGATCGCAATATGGGCTGGGTACGGCAGGATAGCTGGCTAACCTACCTGAACCTGAATGCCCCCGACACGAAGGTCACATATGACCTGGGCATCAGTTCAACCGGTGTGATACGCATAGCTCCCTTTGGAACGCCTCCAATGGCGGTTGTGGATGGTCAACACTCACGAGAACTCCCGGGCTGGCTGCCAACGCTCCCACTGGGAACTCCTCAAACAGCAGAGACGCTGGCATTCCTGTTGGGCATTACAGTCCTGGCGTTCTTGATCTTCCGGGCAAGAGCACGCCGGAGCCGAACGCATGATCTGGCACGATAAAATCCCTCACAATCAAAAAAGCGAGCAAGGTCGACCTTGCTCGCTTTTTTGATTGTGAGGAAGATTCAGGTAGACGCGAAAAAAATTCCCAAACCCCCTTGACAAATCTTGCATATAGATGTAAAATGCATATAGATGCTTAAGCAACTTGAAGATATGGAGCATTTACCACTATATGCATATAGGTGCGGTATGACGGAAGTAAATAAAGACAAAGGTCAATTTCACAACGCGGTGACTGAAGCCTGGTCGAAAAACTGGCTGGTGCCGGTGGTTCTCTTAATGCTACGGCAATGGAGTTCCTACGGCTACGAGATAATGGAGAAGATGGCGGCATTTGGATTGACCGCTATGAATGCCGGAACATTCTACCGGACGCTGCGACAGATGGAGAAGGATGGGATGGTAAGTTCCAATTGGGATACTTCAGAGGCCGGGCCCGCTCGACGGGTGTACTCTATCACAGAGGCAGGAGAAGCCTACCTGAAGTTCTGGGCCGAGTCACTGGATCAATATCAGAAGATGATGGACAGCTTCTTCCAACTCTATACAGGCCAGTCAACGCAAGCAAAGAAAGATCATGAGTTGTAGGGGCAACGGCAGCCGCGTTCGGGGAACGATGAAGGCAGTCCTTGCCCTGTTATACATCGCAGACAACTGCGAGTAAGAAAAGGGAAGAAACATACAATGGCAAAAACCAAGGTAAACGAAGCAACCGGGAAACTCACCGAGTCTCTTCGTGAGACAAACCAGGCAATTGTAGAGACTGCTGTCGAGGCCCAGAATCGCAACCTGGCCTTTGTTCAGAACACTTTTGAGAACGGGGTCGAGCTTCTTAAGAGCCACGCGGATAGCACGCGTAACCTCATAAGTGAGCAGCTAGAACAGCCCGAGAAACAGACTGTCGATTTCCAGGAATTGGCGAATAGCGCTATTGCAGCCCAGGAGCGCAACGTGCGCTATGTCCAGAGCTTTGTCCAGAATGGGACAGAGGTCCTCAAGAGCCATGTGAACAGCACTCGCACACTGATGCAGATCCTGGCGGAGCAGTCACAAAAGCAGCAAGAGACGTTCCAGGCACTCGCTCGTGAGTCATGGGATACTTATGTAGATTTCCTCTTTACTCCCTTCGCATACTATCGTCAGGCAGTCGAGACTGCTGAGTCGATAGCCAGGCAGGGTGTACAGACGGCAGAAAATATTAGTCGCCAGGGTGTGCAAGCAGCCCAAAGAGTTGCACGCCAGGGCCAGAACGCGGCTGAGTCAGCTACCAAGTAACTCAATTTGCGTAGTTTACAGGGGGGGTCGGAGTTTAAACCACGACCCCCTTTTTTATCTTATTACTCCGCATATTGAAGCACTTAAAAGATGCTACATTACTAGCAGGTCACAAGCTAGTGCTCTGTCAATGTTCAATGGATGAGTGAAATGTAGTGGCACCCCTTGTGGGTGCCAGGTACCCACAAGGAAGGAGAGTTTGCAGATGCCAGATGGTAGGAAGCCCAGCGGTTCGCTGGACCCAATGGAGTTATGGAAGCAATGGTACGACACATCTTCTAAGATGTGGGTCAGTACTCTCGATGGAAACAAAGAAACATTTGTCGATACCTATGGCCTTTACCGCTTATGGTTGGAAACCGTAGGCAAAGCCCAGGAACAGGTGCAGGCTAACATCTCAGGTATGATGAATACCAAAGATATCTGGAATACCTGGTTTGAAGCGACGGTGGGAGCCTGGAGAAAAGCCGCCGAGATGGGAGGAGACCCGCTGGGGCTCACCACCCAGTGGCTGGAGATGATGGAAGAAACCCGTAAAAGGATCATGGCTGGAGACGTCTTGCCAACCGACCCTTTCACCTTTTTCCAAAAATGGTACGAGGCTACCAGCGAGACGTGGGCAAAAGTCGTTGACGACATGCTCAGCTCCGAGAAGTTTATAGAATCGGCCAGTCCTTTTATAGAGATCTACTCAAACTTTGTCAAAACCTTGCACCGCGCTAACGAAGAGTTCTTTAGCAATCTTCAACTTCCCACGCGCTCAGACCTGGCACGAGTGGCAGGGCTTGTCGTCGCCATGGATGAGAAAGTCGATAAGTTAGAGGATGCCTTAGAGAACCTCGAAGACGAGCAATCGCAAGAATCACCTCTACTGAGAGCGGCAAACGAGGCTATTGGGGGTCTTGAAGGACGCCTGGGCAAGGTAGAGAACAAACTGGATACACTCTCTACTGCTCTGGGGAAGAACGAGGCCGTGAAGAGTCTGGACGGCCGTCTCGGTCGTGTAGAGAATAAGCTCGATACGCTTTCTGCTTCCTTAGACAAGAGTGAGGCAGCAGGAACTGTTGAGGGCATGGCAAAACGCCTGGATTGGGTGGAGAGCAAGCTGGATAAAGTCCTTGCAGCCCTGGAAAAAATCGAAGCCAGGGAGCATCGAGGCCCAGAAACTGCCAATTCCACCGGCACAGTACAGCGTCGTAAATCGCAAAAGAAAACTGAGTAACAAGCAAGGTTCTGCTAAAGACGGGTCTCGATCCTTTAAGAGGAAAACAGGAGTGCAGAGGACGGAGTCCTTTGCCGGGGTCTGGGGAGTCCCCAGTTTTTCCACCCACAATCCCCCTAAAGGAGGCAGAGCCCCAAAGACTCAATGAGGAGGACTAGATGACAAAAGAAAGCGTCATACCAGCTGCAGATGACATGATAAGCAACCTCAAGAAGTATGCCAGGGGTATGCGGATCATTCTAGACGGGGCTCAGGCCGCTACAGGTCAAACGCCTAAAGAAGTGATCTGGACTAAAAACAAGGCTAAGCTTTATCACTACGAGCCGACTATTGAGAAGCGTTTCCCAATTCCTATCCTAATAATCTATGCACTTATTAATCGCCCTTATGTCATGGATCTCATGCCCGGCAACAGCCTGGTGGAATACCTGGTAAACCAGGGGTTTGATGTGTATATGCTCGACTGGGGTGTTCCAGGTGATGAGGATCAAGACCTGACATTCGACAACTATGTATTAGATTACCTGTCCCGTGCTGTGAAGAAAGTTCTCCGCCATGCTCATGCTGAGGAATTCACCCTCTTTGGCTTCTGCATGGGTGGAACAATGAGTGCTATGTATGCCGCCCTTTTCCCTGGTAAACCGCTCAGAAACCTGATTTTGCTGACGACCCCGGTTGATTTCACGCCCGAGGATATGGGGCTCTATGGACTGTGGACCAGTGCAAAATACTTTAATCCTGACTACCTGGTGGATGCCTTTGGCAATGTCCCGGGCGCGATGGTGGATACGGGAAATCGAATGACCAGGCCTGTTACCAACTACGTCGGCACCTACGTCACCATGTGGGATCGTCTTTTGCACAACAAGCCCATGGAAACGTGGCTGGCTATGAACAAGTGGGTGAATGACGGTGTGCCATTCGCTGGCGAGGCTTTCAAGCAGTGGATTCGCGAATTTTACCAGCAGAATAAACTGGTGAAGGGCGAGATCAAGCTGCGTGGGCGTCAAGTAGATCTGCAGAACATTACCTGCCCCGTCCTGAACATTGCGGGCAAAAAAGATCACATCTGCACCTTGCCACAAGCCGAAGCCACAATGAAGCTCATCAGGAGCCAGGATAAAGAGTTCTTCGTGCTGGACGCGGGGCACATTGGCCTGCTAACGGGCTCGGATGCCAGAAAGAATCTCTGGCCAAAGATACGGAGCTGGCTGGAGGTTCGCTCCAACTAACCAGTTATGCTACAATATCCCTGTGTGCCAGCTCCAGGCAAACGTATGATACGGAGTGAGTGTGAAGGAGTAATATATGACAGATACATCACAAACCGGGCAAAGTCCCATCGAGACTTGGAGCAAGCTAATTGAGAGTACCATGCAGGCACTTCCAGTCAAGCAACCAGAGATTGGCTACGGACAACGCGAAGAGGAAACGAAGAAAGATCCCTGGCTAACCCTGATTGACCGGCTCTGGCAGGCCAACCCCTACAGCAAATTACTGCCAATTGATCCTGCTGAGATTACTCGTGCCTTCCAGCAAATCTGGATCGATGCCATCAGTAACCCTGGCCGTGCCTGGGCTAACTATAGCAATTTTGTCCAGCAATACACTCAGTTGATGACCTCGGCTACGCTCAAGTTCTGGTCCAAAGACCAGGATGTCGAGCCGGTCATCGAGCCAGGAAAAGGCGATAAACGTTTCAGCGCACCCGACTGGCAGCAGAATCCCGTCTTTGATGTGCTCAAACAAAGCTACCTGCTGACCGCCACGACCTTGCTCAAAACCGCTTCCGAGACCGAGGGGCTGGATGAAAAGCAGCAGCATAAGCTGGTATTCTACCTGCGCGAGTTCCTGGACGCCATCAGTCCAACCAACTATGCCTTCACCAATCCACAAGTGCTTCACGAGACCATCCAGAGCGGTGGGAAAAACGTGGTAGAAGGTGTAGAGCATCTTTTACGTGACCTCAAAGCCGGACAGATCAAGATGACCGACACCGAGGCTTTCGAGCCCGGGCGAAACCTGGCCCTGACACCAGGCCAGGTGGTTTACCGCAATAAGCTGATTGAACTCATCCAATATACGCCCACAACGGAGAAGGTCTATGCGACCCCCTTGCTGTTTATCCCACCCTGGATCAACAAATATTACATCCTGGATATGCAGCCGCAGAATAGCCTCATCAAGTTCCTGGTAGATCACGGTTTTACCGTCTTTGTCATCAGTTGGAAGAACCCCGATGCCTCGATGGAAGATACCAGCTTCGATGACTACCTGACATTGGGGCCGCTGGACGCGCTCGACATCATCAAAGAGATTACAGGCGCACAAAAGGTCAATGTTGTTGGCTACTGCATTGGTGGCACACTGCTCTCTATGGCCCTACCCTACCTGGCAGCGAAAAAGGACGAGACGGTGAACTCGGCTACCTTCTTCGTAGCCTTGCAAGACTTCAGTGAAGTGGGTGACACATCGGTGTTCATCGATGAGCCGCACGTGACGTACATCGAGGGGCAGATGATGGAGCGTGGCTACCTCGATAGCCGCTCGATGGCGACCATGTTCAATATGTTACGCGCCAACGACTTGATCTGGAGTAATGTGGTGAACAACTATTTGTTGGGCAAGGAACCGCCGGCCTTCGATTTGCTCTACTGGAACAACGATGGAACGCGTATGGCCCCTGCGGCCCACTCGTTCTACCTGCGCAACACCTACCTGGAGAACAATCTGATCAAGCCCAACAAGATCGTCTTAAAGGGTGTACCCATCGACCTCGGCCAGATTCGCCAGGATATCTACGCCGTTGGTACACAGCAGGACCATATCGTGCCCTGGAAGTCGGCCTGGCGCATCACCCAGCTTGCCAGCGGCAAGGGACGCTTTGCCCTGGGTGGCAGCGGCCATATAGCCGGAATCATCAATCCACCCAGCAAGGCCAAAGGCTATTGGACGAACGATAAGCGGGTGAAGAATGCTGACCAGTGGTTTGATAGCGCCGAACACCACGACGGCAGCTGGTGGACGGACTGGGCAGATTGGCTGAAACCTCGCTCCGGTGAGCAGGTAGCTCCACCCAAAGTGGGCAGCAAGGCACATCCGCCGATCACTCCAGCACCAGGAACCTACGTACTGGAGAAGTGATATCTACTCCTCTTGATTATTAGGAGAGAATCGTGCCAATTAAAAGACTGCAGGCGAGCGTGCGCCACCAACCAGGTATTGCTATCATTGATTTGCACGGAGAAATTGATTCCAGTGCAGAAAGTGTGCTGAATACCGCCTATAATGAAGCTGAGAGCCAGGAGCCGGGCAGCATCCTGCTCAATTTCAGCGATGTGCAATATATCAATAGTACGGGCATTGCCCTCATTGTCAGCTTGCTGGGAC